>Ga0306922_10001392_pt1 | contig 21540 bp, 19 predicted proteins | sample sta12Cox44000082_FD_203758 | JGI IMG/M metagenome (GOLD analysis project Ga0306922, IMG submission 203758) | Lab enrichment of tropical soil microbial communities from Luquillo Experimental Forest, Puerto Rico - statoxic.12C.oxic.44.000.082 (v2)... | ecosystem: Environmental > Terrestrial >... | reverse complement strand
TGACTTCGATGGCAGTTATCCAGGATTTTTTGGCTCAGAAGCGTATTGCCGTCGTTGGGGTGTCGCGCGATCCAAAAGATTTTTCGCGAGGGCTGCTGCGCAGCATGCGCCAGCATGGATACGACGCGCTAGCTGTGAATCCAACCTTAACGTCAGCAGACGATGCGCCCGGCTACGCCCGGCTGGAAGATATCGCTCCGGCTGTGGATGGCGTGCTGGTGATGACCTCACCGGCGGTTACGGACCAAGTTGTTCAGGAGTGTGCGCGGCTCCATATTCCCCGGGTCTGGATGTATCGCGCAGGAGGGCAGGGGGCGGTCAGCTCGCAAGCTGTGGAGTTCTGCCGGGAACAGGGCATCGCGGTAGTGCCGGGCGAATGCCCGTATATGTTTCTCACCGCTGAGCACTGGTTTCACCGCTTGCACGGATTCATCAAGAAGATTACGGGAGCGTATCCTTCGTAGAAGTTCTGGGTTGGTAGGCGAATTGGGCAGTGTCCTCTAGCCTCCGGCTCCGGTTCAGGCCCGGCGAGGTCTAACGCCGGAGCCGGTGGCGGCTTCCGCGGAACTTTTCCGAGCGTTGAGAGCGGCCTTTGCGCTGCCGCCACACTCTCGAAAGGTCATATTCACTGCCTTCCGTTTGTATCTACGTTTCCAATCGAAGAAAAGTTCAGCGTAGGACTTGGTGATGTACTCGGCTGGCTTCACGCCCAGAGCCTTAGCAGTCCGGTCGATCCACTGGGGAGCGCCTTCAATCTCCGCGATGTCGCCGATGGGCGTGCGATCGAGAACGATGTGACCCTTGCCGTCGGTCCATTCGGATCGGAATTTTTCATAAACAAAGACAGGCTGGTATCCAAGGGCGCGAAGAATAGCATCCGTTTGCGGTCCCTCGGCAACATGGGTTTCGAGTTCGATGCGAGACTTGTGGCGTCCAATTGCAGCGCGAGCCTTGTGGGTGAGGACCCAGGCGCCGCCGTATTGTCGCAGCCGTAAGAGTTGTCCTTTACGCCGCAACGTGTGGCCGGGAAGATCGTAGAGGGTATTCAGTTCGTGTGTAGAGGGGGTAATGCAGTGAAAGCCACGCAGCTCTAGTTGTTCTTCTAAATGTTCCAGGTTGCGAACACTGAATTTGATTTCGACTTCTTTAGGAGGCGGCATGAGGGAAGTCTAGAACAATGCTGCGATGATAACGGCAGGACTGGGCCTACAGATAAACTAGCTCTGGCGTTCGACGACGAATTCCGGAATCCAGAGCAGCACCCGCTTGATTTCGGAGTCGGGGAAGGTACAGATCGCCTCGCGGGCTGCCTGGGTGAACTCCATGGCGCGATTGTAAGCAGCGTCAATTGAGCCGTATCGCTTGAGAATGGCGACGATATCGGCAGGAGTAGTTCCGTTGAAGCCGCCATCGCCCAGAACGGATTCTATGGTGCTGCGCTCGGCGGGAGTGCACCGCTCCAACGCGTGTAGAACCGCAAGAGTCGCTTTGCCTTCGCGGAGGTCACTGGCTACAGGTTTGCCCAACACCTCTTCCGAGGCGGTGAGGTCGAGGACGTCGTCAACGATCTGGAAAGCCATGCCGAGGTTTCGGCCATAGTCGGCTAGGCGAGCGAGATTGGCCTCCGAAGCGTTAGCGAGAATGCCGCCGAGCTTCATGCACACCGAGAATAAGCAGGCAGTCTTTCGGTAGATCAACTGAAAATGTTCGTCGATCGAAATGGCTTTCCCGAGTCGCTCGATTTGCAGCAACTCTCCCTCGACCATCGCCTGGGTGAGGTCGATGAGAGTATCCAGAATGGCGAAGTTGCGCTCCTGAACGGCGATTTTGAAGGACTGCATGTAGAGCCAGTCGCCAGCAAGCACGCATTTCGAATTGCCCCACTGCGTGTTGGCAGCCGGCCGGCCGCGCCGCGTCTTGGCCTCGTCGATGATGTCGTCGTGAACCAGTGTAGCGGTGTGAATGATCTCAACCACAGCCCCCAGTTTGATGGCGCCCTGGCCGGAGTAACTCATCAGCTTGCAGGAGAGTAGCAGCAGAGCGGGACGCAGTCGTTTTCCGCCGCCCGCGCGAAGGTATTCACCAATCTCGGTAATCGCCCGAACGCTGGACACGGTATCGCGGCCGAACTCCCGCTCAATGGCGGCGAGGTCATCGTGCAGGAGATCGAACACTTCCTTCGCGGTGCTGGTGACGGTCGGGTTCAAAGAGTGTCCGTTAATTAGAGCGGTAGTTGGTAAATTGCATGTCGATGCCGAAATCGGATTGCTTGAGCATGGCGATCACCTGCTGCAGCGTATCGCGATCTTTGCCGCTGATGCGGACGAAATCGCCCTGAATTGACGCTTGTACTTTAAGCTTCGAATTCTTTACCAGTTTTACGATTTCGCGTGCCTTTTCTACCGGGATGCCTTGCTGCAAGCTCACCTTCTGGCGAACGGTTGCACCAGCAGCGGGCTCAATGGTTCTATAGCTGAGCGCCTTAAGCGAGACGCCGCGCTTAATCAGCTTGCTTTGGAGTACATCGTTTACAGCTTTGAGTTTGTAATCGTCGGCAGAACTGAGGGTCAACCCTTCCCCAGCGTCAAGCTGGATATCAGACCTGGAGTCCTTCAGGTCATAGCGCGTGTGGATCTCCTTGAGTGCTTGCTGTACAGCATTGGAGACCTCTTGCAAGTCGACCTTGCTGACTATGTCGAACGAGTTCTCAGCCATAAACAGTTAGTGTAACAAGGCTTGCGAGATTGCCGAAACGTCAGGGATGAACTGTATCATGCGTTCAATCAGTGATGCGGAAGAAACGGCGGAAGTTCTGTGAGGTTTGTTGGCCAATTTGCTCTACGGAGATTCCGCGCAGCTCGCCGATTTGGCGCGCCACCTCGGTCACGAACGCCGGTTCATTGCGCTTGCCACGATGTGGAATTGGCGCAAGGTAGGGCGAATCGGTTTCGATGAACATGTGGTCCAGGGCTACGATGGCTGCCGCATCGCGAATGTTCTGAGCCTTGGGATAGGTAATGTTACCTGCAAACGACACGATAAAGCCGAGATCGAGTGAGGTTTTGGCTTGCTCTACGTTTCCGGTGAAACAGTGCATTACACCACCAAGCGCCGTCGAGGACCAATGCTCGCGAATGAGACGCAAGGTGTCGTCCCAGGCATCAATGCTGTTGTCAGAGGGACGGCAGTGAATAACGATCGGCAGTTTTGCGGCGCCGGCAAGTTCCATTTGCTGGATGAACACACGCTGCTGCACGTCGCGCGGGGAGTGGTCGTAATAGTAGTCGAGGCCGATCTCGCCCCAGGCGACGACCTTCGGGTGCTTGGAAAGTCGCGAGAGCTCGTCGAAATCTGCGGGTGTCGCCAGCGCAGCCTCATGGGGATGTATGCCGACCGTTGCGTATACACCCTCGTACTTTGCTGCTAGTTTGATTGCACAGTCGAAGGTGCCGGTGCCGGGCCCCTCACCATTACCGATTGCCAGCATCGTGGTTACGTCGGCCGCTTGAGCGCGGGCAAAGACGTCGGGACGATCACTATCGAACCTCTGGTTATCGGGATGGCAATGGGAATCGGTGTACATGGGGAAGCTGTCAGCTATCAGTTATCTGCCGTCAGTTAGGTTGTTTTTACTGAATGCCGACTGATAGCTGACGGTTCACCTCAATCTTGCGCCTAGGGGCACGTCCTCCAAAAATCCTGCCAGGACCGGCACGCCGTCGTCGCCGATTGATGCGGCGACAATCATTCCCTGCGACTCTAAACCGCGCAGGTTGCGCGGCGCGAGGTTAGCGACAATAACAACCTTGCGGCCGATGAGCTTTTCTGGCGCGTAAGCCTTGGCGATGCCGGCAACGATCTGGCGCGTCTCTGTACCGAGATCGACTTCGAGCCGTAACAGCTTGTCGGCCCCTTTCACCTTCTCTGCGACCTTAATCTGCCCGACCCGCAAGTCGACCTTAGCAAAGTCGTCAATGGTAATAGTGCTGGCACCTACGCCGGGCGAGGTGGCTGCAGCCGAAAGCGCGGCTCTTTGTGCAGTATCTTGTGTTGGGCTGGGCGGAGTCGACTCAGCCTCTATCGCAGTTGTGCTTGCTGTGGAACGCTCCTGTTCCATTTGCTGCATCCTTTCGACGGTGCTCTTGTCGGCGCGTGGGAATACGGCTTCCACTTTGCCGAGTTTGGTGTGCAAGGGAAGCTGTCCCCAGGCGAGATTTCTGAGATCGAGCTTGACGATATCGCCCAGGCCGAGTTGCTCCCAGATGCGTGCCGTGGACTCGGGAATGACCGGATGTACCAAGGCGGTCACGATGCGCAGAGCTTCAGCCGAGGTGTGCAGGATTGTAGCCAATCGGGCGCGCGAGTCCTGATCGTCCCTTTCAGCTACAGCCCAGGGTTCGTTGTCCACGATGTATTTGTTGACGGCAGCAACGAGACCCCACCCAGTCTCGAGAGCGCGGGAGAACTGAAACTGCTCAAAATGCGCGTGAAATTCGGAAATCGTTTTGCTTGCAAGCTCAGCGATTTCGTGGTCGGCGGGAATGCGGGCTCCTAGCGAAGGGTAGGGAATTTCGCCGTCGAAATAACGGGTGATCATGCTCAGCGTGCGGCTTGAGAGGTTGCCCAAGCCGTTGGCAAGATCCGAGTTGAAGCGCTGTACAAGCGCGTCGAAACTGAACGAGCCATCGCTGCCAAAGACGATTTCGCGCATGAGGAAATAGCGTAGAGTGTCAGCGCCAAGCGTATCGAGGATGGTTTCAGTGCGCACGATGTTGCCGCGAGACTTGGACATCTTGCTTTCTTCAAACAGCAGCCAACCATGCGCTACGATCGACTTCGGGAGCGGAATGTCCGCCGCGAGCAGAAATGCCGGCCAGTAAACGCAGTGAAAACGCACAATCTCCTTGCCAATCATGTGCACGTCGGCAGGCCAGTAACGGTCCAGCTTAGCCTTGTCTTTGGGATCGTCCGAACCAAAGCCAAGGGCGGTTATGTAATTGGCTAGCGCATCAAGCCAGACGTAGATCACGTGTTTTTCGTCGCCGGGTACCGGGATTCCCCAGGTGAATGTTGTACGGCTGACGGACAAGTCGCGCAGGCCGCCGCGCACGAAGGAGATCACTTCGTTGCGGCGCGTTTCCGGACGGACGAAGTCGGGATTTTCCGCGTAGAGCTTTAGCAGCGGCTCTTCCATCGCCGAGAGCTTGAAGAAATAGTTCTCCTCTTTAACCGTCTCGGTGGGTCGTCCGCACTCCGGACAGGGAGCACCGGGCTCGGCGACGTCAACGTAGAGCTCGTCATAAACACAGTACTGGCCGCTATAGGAGCCCTTGTAGATGTAACCGCGGTCTTGCAGGCGCTTGAAGAGCGCCTGCATGCCTTTGATGTGGCGCGGCTCGGTGGTGCGGATGAAGTCGTCGTAGCTGAGCTTCATCCGATCCCAAAGCTGGCGGAACTCGCTGGAAACTTTGTCGGCGAACTCTTTAGGCGTGCAACCGGCAGCTGTGGCCGAGCGTTCAATCTTTTGCCCGTGCTCGTCGGTGCCGGTGAGGAACCACGTGTCGTAACCCATCATGCGCTGGCGGCGCGCGATGGTGTCGCACACCACCGTCGTGTAGGCGTGCCCAATGTGTGGCCGGGCGTTCACATAATAGATGGGCGTCGTAATGTAAAACTTGCCAGAGTTATCCATTCTTCTTGTCCAGATATAAACGCAGCACTTCTTCCATCACGGTCTTGAGCGGGACCCGGTGCACGGTGGCGATGCGGCGGCAGTCCTCATACTCGGGTGCCGCATTCGAGTCAGCACCATTAAGGGATCCAATCTTGATGCGTATGTCACCCCAGGCGGTGCGCACCGTTTCGTGACGCCGCGCCAAGACATATCGCTCTTCACGCCGGGTGCGTACTCCGAGCGTGCTGGTCTCGGAAAACAGAATATCGCGGAGTCGTGCTTCGAGGCCTGGTGCAGCCAGTGCCGTGAGCAACGTTCCGGGGCGGCCTTTCTTCATCTGAGCGGCGGTGGTGAAGACATCAAGTGCGCCGGCGCAGAGCAGTAGGTCAACAACATAGCCGATGACTTGCGGATTGAGATCGTCGAGATTGGCCTCGAGAATGATGATTTCTTCCGTGGGTGGTTCGTGGCGCGAAGTTTGCGCAGGCTGCGGAGCATTGTTACTTTCGCCGATTACTAAACGCAGCACGTTGGAATGGCCGGCGAAATCCCTACTGCCTGCTCCGTATCCCACCTTGTCCGTCGTCATAAGTGGCCGGGGAACATACCGCGATACCAGAGTGCGGGCAATGGCTGCGCCAGTCGGCGTCACCAGCTCGTTCTGCACTTCACCCGAGTAGATGGGAACGCCCCTTAGCAATTCCAGGGTCGCCGGCGCCGGCACAGGCATAACTCCATGGGCGCAGTGCACGGTACCGCCGCCGACATTTAAAGGAGAAGCGAGTATCTGTTCGACCTTGAGCTCTTCTGCTCCGACCGCGGCGCACACGATGTCCACGATTGCATCGGCGGCGCCGACTTCGTGAAAGTGCACTTGTTCGATGTCGATGTCGTGAACCTTGGCCTCGGCTTCTGCAAGTGCGGTGAATATGGCGGAGGAGGTTTTCTTGGCACTGTCGCCAATCGGAACAGCCGCAATGATCTTCAAAATGGAAGCTAAGGAGCGCGCATGCGAATGCTCGTGACGGGCCTTGTGCTCTTGTTTCTCCCTTTGTTCTGAGGGGAACTCTTCGCGCGGGAGGTCTTTTTGCCCATTGACCAGCACATCGATCTTGGTCGCGGAGAGTCCATTGCGAGTAACCCGGGAACGCTCCAGCGCGACCCCAACCTCAAGGGCTGAAACAGTTCCCTCGAAGAGCTCGAACGGCACGCCAGCGTCGACCAGAGCGCCGAGAAACATATCGCCGCTAATACCGGAAAAGCAATCGAGATAAGCAATGCGCATGGGATCCGTCCCCAGATATGACGCACGCGTACACGACGCGTGGTGGGAGCTTTCATCATAGGTACTTGCAGTGACCAGCGTCAAACCCGCATTAATGCTGGCGTTTGTTATAATCGGTTTTCTGCTCAGTGAGTTGCGCGTCATCATCCTGCCGTGCAATACCCGAATGAAATTGTTACCAAGCTGCTAGACACAGCGGAGTCATCTTGTACCTCGATCGACAAAAACAGCTGGCCGAGCATATGCGCCAATTCCTGCGCCAGAAATATCAGATTGAGTTGCAAAACGTCATTATCGACGCGCCGCCCAAGGTGGAGATGGGCGAGTTTGCCATGCCGCTGTCGTTTGAACTGGCGAAGCAGTTGCGTAAGGCTCCCCGCAAGATCGCCGAAGAGATCGTCGCCGAACTCCCCCTGCTGCAAGGTTTCGAGAAGTCCGAAGTTGCGGGCGCAGGGTATATCAATGTGCGTTTAAGGCGCGACGTGGCCGCGCGCGAACTCGCTGCGGGCGAGCAAGCCGTCCCTGATTATCGCGGGGAAGGCGCAGCCGACGTGAAGGGAAAGATCCTGGTCGAGCACACCAGTGTCAATCCTAACAAAGCAGCGCACATCGGGCATTTGCGCAATGCGATCCTTGGTGACACGTTTGTCCGCCTGCTACGCGCGGCCGGGCACTCGGTAGATATCCAAAACTATATTGACAACACAGGCGTGCAGGTTGCCGACGTGGTGGTCGGCTTCGTGCACCTCGAGAAGCAATCCAAGGCACAGATTGAGGCACTGATCGATGCGACGCCACGGTTCGATTACTACTGCTGGGATTTGTACGCGAGGGTCTCCCAGTGGTACGAGCAGGATAGAGAGAACCTTAAACCAAGACTCGAAGTCCTGCATGCTATTGAACACGGCGGCAATGAATTGTCGGATATTGCCGCAATGGTCTCGACGGCCGTTTTACGACGGCATCTCCAGACGATGGATCGGCTGGACATTAAGTACGACTTCCTGCCGCGCGAAAGCGAAATCCTGCACCTGCACTTCTGGGACCTCGCCTTTCAGCAGCTCAAAGAAAAGGGCGTCTTGTACTTCGAGACCGAGGGCAAGAACAAAGGCTGCTGGGTCATGACCCGTCCCTCGCTTTCATCAAAGCCCGATGCGGTGCACAATAGCGGTGCAGCGCCGGAGGAAAGATCTGGTCCTGACGAGGACGCCAAGGTCATCGTTCGGTCGAACGGTACGGTCGGTTACGTCGGTAAAGATATTGCCTACCACCTCTGGAAGTTTGGTTTGCTGGGGCGCGACTTCGGCTACCAGAGGTTCTTTCGCTATCCGAATGGCCACGAGTGCTGGATTTCCGCAGAGCAGGGTGAAGCTGAGCACCCACATTTCGGCGGCGTAGAGGCCATTTACAACGTGATCGACTCGCGGCAGAGTGATCCTCAGAACACGGTAATGGAGGCCATCCGGCTGCTCGGCTATCCGGAAAAGGCTGCGCACTATACCCACTTTTCGTACGAAATGGTCGCGCTTACGCCACGCTGTGCGGTGGAGTTGGGCTACGAGGTCAGCGATGACGAGCGCGGCAAGGCATACATCGAGGTTTCAGGTCGCAAAGGTTTTGGAGTCAAAGCGGATGACCTGCTCGATGCGCTGATCGCAGCAGCGAAATCGGAGGTGGATAGCCGCCATCCTGAACTGCCAGAAAGCGAGCGACTGAAGATTAGTGAGCAGATCGCGATCGGCGCGATGCGCTATTTCATGCTGAAGTTCACCAAACCATCGGTGATCGCGTTCGACTTCAAAGAGGCATTGGCATTCGAGGGCGAGACTGGACCGTATGCGCAGTATGCCGTGGTGCGGGCCAGCAACATCTTTCGAAAGGCTGAGGTTGAACCAGAACAGGCACTTGCCCAGAACATCGATTACGCGCGTTTCTTCGCCGACGAAAGCGGGACAGAAATCTGGGAGTTATGGTTGTTGGCGGGGAAGACCTCGGCTGTTATTGAGCAATGCATTGCCACTACTGAGCCCGCTTACGCGGCCAAGCATGCCTTTCAGTTGGCGCAGCAGTTCAACAACTTCTATCATCGCCACCACATCTTGCGTGAAGCCGACGAGCAGCGAAAGAAGTTCCTGCTGGCAACTGCGGCGGTCGTCCGTCGCGAGCTGATCGCATTACTCGCTGTAATGGGCATCCAATGTCCGCCGGTGATGTAAGGTGGTCATATGTTCATCCCGCAACCTATTGGTTACGTTCGCACTCCATATTCAGAACCCAGCCAGGTGCCCAAAGGACTCGGGGCGAAACATGAGGCTGAAGGAGAACTGGAAATTCTTCCCGAGTTCGAAGTGGGGCTCAGAGATATCGAGGGCTTCTCGCATCTCTATGTGATCTGGTGTTTCCATCGCGCCGACGGGTTTGAATTAGTCGGAAGACCTCCATGTGACGACCGCACCCATGGCGTCTTCGCCACCCGATCACCTTTTCGCCCCAACCCGATTGCCCTGACTGTAGTGGAATTGTTGGGCCGAGATGGCAATAAGCTTCGCGTCCGCGGCGTTGACATGCTGGACGGCACGCCGATTCTCGACATCAAACCTTACCTGTCGAATATTCCCGAGGAGAAATTAAGGCGGGGCTGGCTGGCGGAAGTTGAGGCGCGCAAGGCGGAGAAGTGAGCTTACCAACTGCTGTACGCAGTACCCTCGCTGGACTTCTGATCGCTCCCGCTATGCACGTCGATAATCCCGGGCTGTGATTGGTCGGGCGACATGATGCTGTCGTCGGTCACGGGTACCCAACTTTCGCGTGAGTTCGTGAACGGATCCATCGGCAGAGTCTTCAAGTAGCCGGCGTCAACCAGATCCTGCAGCGATTGCGGTGCCTTCTGCTTATCAAGGGTGTACTGATCGATTACCGAGCGCAAAGTGTACAGGTCATCGCGGAGAACAGTCTCGCGAGCATGCAGAATCGAAGTCTGATAGCGGGGAATGGCCACCGACATCAGTATCACGATGATGCTGATCACCACCATCAGCTCGATCAGCGTGAAGCCACGTTGTCGTGAACGTCTCATTCTTGTACTACCACGTCTTGTACTTCGTGCTGTCCAACCCTGTGCCTTCGGATTTGGTGTACACGTCGAAAACGTTCTGACCACCCCAGGAGTCTGACTCGGGATCGTCTTGCATTGAGCGGAGACCCCAATCTGTTTTGCCGGTCATCGGATCGACGGGAATGCGACGCAAGAAGCGCATTTTCTTGCCGTTGGAATCCACGCCTTTGACGAGCGTCTCCAAATCCGGCGGATAGCCTTGACTGTCCAGCTTAATCTGAAAGGCGCCACGGTCAGCGGCATCTTTGTAGCGATCGATTGCGTCTCGCATTTCCCACAAATCGCGGCGGAGCTCACGCTCTTTATTGCGCTGAATTGTGACCCGCACGACGGGCACCGCTACAGCAGTCAAGATCATGAGGATCGTCATCGCGACGATCAGCTCGATTACCGTAAAGCCTTTGGTTCTGGACACGCGAAACATCGGACTTCGCTCAGTGCACCGTCACAATGGCCTGCGAGCCGCCTGCCGGTATGTTTTGCATGCTGGTGTTCTTGAGCGAGGCCCGATTGATGCTCAGCGTCGCTTGCCCCGGCGCCTTCGCTTGGAAGGTGAGAGTGAATACCTGCCCATCACCTGAAATGCCAGCGCTGCCTGGAGGTCTGGAAGCCGTGAGTTGCAGAATTCCCATCATGCTGTCGTCGCGGTGCACAAGGGCGACGGCCTGGCCGTCCTGCGAAAGCATCGGTCCGTTGGACACATTCACCAACTGCAGGACTTTAGGGTTATACAAAATCTGCAGCGGCACAGAAAACACATTCTGCCCACCCGATAGGTTGACGTTAACTGTAAAGGTTGAGCCGACCGCCTGACTCAGAGATGGCGGATCGAAACTCAGCAGCGCGCTTCCCGCGGGAGCGGTTGCGGCTGACGGCTCTGGTGGGGTGGCACCCGGCTGCGCGGCACCAGGCGGCGGAGCCGGCGCAGTTGCCGGTTCATTCGCCGGTGTCGTGGTGCGATGCAAGGTGATCGCATTGGCTGTCCCGACATCGATGGCACGGGTATTGCTCTCAAACACGTCCTGCGCACGCACAATATGCGGGATTAGCATGAAAACCAGTTCATTGTCCTGGCGCTGCTTGTTCTCGGTGGAGAAGAAATATCGGAAGAAGGGAATCGAAGCCAGGCCTGGGATGCCATTGATGGAGCGGCTTTCGGTTTCCTCCAGAATGCCGCCCATGATATTAGCCTCTCCCTCGCGCATGCGAATTTCGTGCTCAATCTTTCGCTGACCGATGACTGGTTGTTGAATGCCGCCGATATTCTGAAAGGAATCGACGGCCGAGATGTCCATCGCCAGCTTCAGCGTAACCTGGTCGGTGCCGTGGACGTGCGGCGTGACGTCGATATTTACGCCGACATCGATGTAGTTGAATTGCGTATTCACCAGCGGGTTGATGCCGACACCGCCGATACCCGGCTGGAAAGACCCAGTAGCCACTGGTATGCGCTGTCCGATCTTTAGGGAGGCCTTTTGGCCATCAAGCGCCCGGATTTGCGGCTGCTGGAGGATCTTGGTGTTGCTGTCGTTGTACAGGAAGCTCGCAGTTGCCGGAGGGATGGTCACTTGGAAGTTCGTCGCATTCAGGTGCGCCAAACTGTTGAGATTGATCACCCCCGGCTGGCTTCCGGTCGTAGTGGTGACGGATCCATTGCCCGTCCCCACGTTCGAACCCGATGTCGATGTCTGGTTGATCGTATTGTCAATCACCGCCACCGAAACATTGGTTGGTGGCGTAATACCCAAGTCACGCAGTTTGTTGCGCTGCACCTGCATGATCACCACGTCCACTACGACTTCGGGACGGGACTTATCCAAGTCGTCGATCAGCTTCTCTGCCAGAGCGATCTGATCCGGGGTGCCGCGCACCACAATGGCTTGCTGCGAAGGGAATTGCTGCAAACGCTGAGTATCGAGCAGTGTGCGAAGTATGTTGACCAGGTCCTGCAATTCATTGGGCTGAGAAAGATTGGCCAGGTAAAAAGTACGGATGACGCTCTGCTCGAGTTCTTTGCGTTTTGCCGGTGTGTCGGCGGCTACGAAAATGGTATTAGGGGTGACTGGTCGCCAGAAGGTTTTCGACTCCAGCGCCGTGATTTCCAGCGCCTCATCCAGAGTTACGCCATTCAATTCAACGCGAACATTACGCGAAGTATAGTCCGGATCGAACAGGACATTGATGCCGGCCAGCTTGCCAATCGTTTCGTAAATCGTCTTCGAATCGGCGCTCAGCTTCAAAGTAATCGGGGTATTTGCGATCGGCGCAAGTTCTACCGGACCGCCAGCCTCTTCCATTCGCTTGTGCAGGGTCGATTTCGCTGCCTCGCCGGGAGGAGGATTAGGCTGCTGGGCCTGTTGCAGTGCGTGACGAACCTTATTGGCCTCCTGCTGGGCGATGAAGCTGGAAGGATCGATGGCTATCGCCTGCTCAAATTCGGTTAGGGCCTCCTGCAGTTTCCCGTCCTTTTCCAGCAGTTGACCTTTGTGAACGTGAGAGGCAGCGGCGAAGAATCTCACTCGCTCATAAGACGCACGATACGCAATATCGGTCGGTTTGAGCTCATAGGCCTGATGATACAAGTTGTAGGCCGCTTCGTAGTTGCCTCGAATCTCTGCATCCAAGCCCTGCTTGTACAACTGTTTGGCCTTATCGGAAGCTACTGCAGGCAAAGTGCCGAAGAGGAGCAGCAGCGCCAGGACACGGGTAAGCCGTTTCATCAGGTTCCTTATGACGATGTTGCCGGATTGCCACCTTAATCGACCTGAGTGGCGCTCCGGTACGAAAGTTCTGACTCACGCGGCATAGAAAACGTAAGCGCAGATCCGCGTCTGACCGGCGCGAGACCGTCACCAACTCTCCGCGTTCAGAATTGGCGCGATTATAGCATCCCCGTTACCTACAACCACGTGATAAACCATGTGTTAGCATACGACTTTCGTTCGGCTCTAGTAGCTCTTATGGCACGTCCGCAATCACCCGCCGGAGAGAAGGCGAACCAGGGAAAACGTGACCCCACAGCCAGCGGGCAGCGTGATGCTGCGGTCAATCGTGCGGCGTCCCACAACTACTTTCTCTTGGAAAAATTTGAGGCGGGCATTGCATTGCGGGGCACGGAGGTGAAGTCCATCCGTAGTGGCCGTGCCAACCTCAAAGACGCCTATGGGTTAATGAAAGACGGCGAACTCTGGCTGATCAATGCTCATATCGGGGAGTACACCCATGGAAACATCTTCAACCACGAGCCTTTGCGAACCCGAAAGCTGCTGGTGCATCGCAGTGAATTGAATAAGCTGATTGGCAAAACACAACAGAAGGGCCTCACCCTCATTCCCACTCGCCTGTACTTCCGCAACGGTAAAGTGAAAGTTGAAATGGCGCTTGCTAAGGGCAAACAAACATGGGACAAGCGCGAAACAGAACGGCGCAGAACTGCCGATCGTGAGGCGCGAGAGGCCATGGCTCGCAGCCGAAAATCTTGACTTTAGTTTTGGACCGAAATCATGAACATCACTCTTACGACTTCTACGCCTTCGCAAATCGAAACTGAATGCCTCGTCGTCACTGTTATCGATGCCTCGGAAAGGTCAGAAAACGGCGAAAAAGAAGAACCGAAGCCGCAGTTACTGACCGATGACAACGCGGTGTTTCAAGCTGCTGCCGACCTGATCGCTTCCGCTGAGGTTACGGGCAAGGCAATGGAAACCACGCTGTTGCACAAACCGTCTGGACTGAAAGCAAAACGCCTGCTTCTGGTGGGCGCTGGAAAATCCAAGAACTTTGGGCCATCCGAATTGCGGAAAGTTGCCGGCACCGCATTACGCAGCGTCAAAGGCAAGGACCTGAGGAGCTTCGCGATCGTTGTGCCTCTGCTCGGCAGCCTCGCTTCGGAAGAAGCCGTGAAGGCGATTGTGGAAGGCGCCTATGCCGGGAGTTTTGATCCCGACTACTACAAGAGTGACCGCAAAGAGCAGAAGATCGACGAGCTGACCATCATTGCCCGGGAATCGGCAGACAAGAAATCGCTCCTAGCAGCAATCGATGTTGGCAAGACGATCGGAGAGGCGCAAAACTTCACGCGCGACCTGGTCAATGAGCCCAGCAACCGTATGACGCCCACTATTTTGGCTGAGCGGGCAAAGAAAATGTGCGATGAAGTAGGTCTTAAGTGCGAAATCTACGGCCCAGACAAGATCAAAGAGCTGAAGATGGGCGCATTCTGGAGCGTTGCCCAGGGGTCGGTCGAAGAGCCTCGGCTGATCGTAATGCACTACGAGCCTTTGGGAGCGCCGGAGAAGCCGTTTCTGGGCCTCGTAGGGAAGGGAATCACTTTCGATAGCGGCGGCATTTCCATTAAGCCGTCGGATGGCATGGAAAAAATGAAGTACGACATGGCCGGCGGCGCCGCCATGATCGGGGCGATGCGTGCGATCGCGCAACTTAAGCCGAACCTGCGTGTCATCGGCATCGTGTGCGCCACCGAGAACATGCCTTCCGGCGCCGCGCAAAAGCCCGGTGACGTGCAGATCGCCATGTCCGGTAAGTCGATTGAGATCATTAACACCGACGCAGAAGGCCGGTTGGTGCTGGCCGACGGACTGCATTATGCGCGGCAGCAAGGCGCAACTCATCTCATCGACGCGGCGACACTCACCGGCGCTGTAGTTGTCGCGCTGGGAATGATCAACGTAGGAGTTTTCGCTAACGACGACGAGTTTTATCAGCGCTTCAACAACGCTCTGAAGGCGTCCGGTGAAAAGATGTGGCGCCTGCCGGTCGAAGACGAATATCGTGAAATGATCAAGTCATCGATTGCGGATATCGTCAACAGCGGTGGACGCTGGGGCGGTGCAGTTACGGCTGCGATGTTCCTCAAGGAGTTCGTGGGCGACACCCCCTGGATCCACCTCGACATCGCTGGGACGGCATGGATGGAAGAGGCCAAACCGTGGATCGCCAAGGGGCCATCCGGTGTTCCGGTGCGATCGCTGGTGGAGTTTGTACGGGAATTTGCAACAGAGAACAGCTAGGGCCGGCTAAGAAGACTTTGCGACGGCTGGCGCGGCTCCTCCCGTCTTCAGCTTGACCGCGATTTCGATAAAGGCCAGCGCTGCCCGGCTCAGCGCCTTGTCCGTGCGAAACACCAGCGCGAGGTCACGCTGCAGAACGCCATCCGAGACTTTCAGTGCACAAAGGACTTTAGCCTTCACGTCCTCCGCGACGTTGGATTTCGGGATGAAACCAACACCCACGTTGGCGGCAACAAAGCGCTTCAGCAGCTCGCTGGAATCCAGTTCCATCGAAATATTGGGTTTCAGGTGGCGCTCGTGAAATAAGGACTCCAAAGCATCTCGCGTTCGGCCCAGCTTAGGTAAGAGCAATGGATACTGAGCCACATCTGCGATTGTCACTTCGCTCTGTCGCGCGAGCGGATGGTTGGTAGGCGTGATCACAACCAGCTCGTCCCGGTGAATCGGCACTACCGTGTAGCGTTTGTCTTTAATCGGCATCGAAACCACCCCGAAGTCGCTGGAATTCTCGATAATGGCTTCCAGAATCCTCTGGTGCTCCGAGCGTTTCACGCCAACGGCGACATTGGGATACTGCCGTTTGAATTCGGCAAAGACCTCGGGCAGGATGTGCAGGCAGGTGCCTTCATTGGCTGAGACTACGATTTCCCCTTTTGGAACACGATGCATTTCCGCCAGGGAAATGAGCATGATGCGCCGCTGTTCAATGGTCTCTTCGGCGTATTTCTGAAAAACTTTTCCAGCCGCGGTCAAGGCTACCCGGCCCCCACTGCGATCGAGTAGCTTGGCACCAACTTCCTCTTCAAGCGAACGAATTTGTGACGAGATCGCCGGTTGCGTGCGGAAGCGCCGCTCAGCTGCGCGCGAGAAACTGCTGAGTCGTGCGACCTCAAGGAACGTCTCGATTTGATCGAAGTCCATGGCTAGAGGCGCTCGCCTATCATCATACGGATTTATCCGACGGATAAAATCATTGTATGCCCTGCCGCTGGCGCAGCAGCGTATCCTAGCCTGGACACCCACGGGAGCACCTATATGAGCGGAGCGAAAGCCGATCCGAAAGCTGTCCTGGAGTTTGCCAAGCACAACAGTGTTCAAATGCTGGATCTTCGCTTCACTGACTTGCCCGGCCTCTGGCATCACGTCTCGTTCCCGATCTCGCAGCTTACCGAGGCTTCTTTCGAAGAGGGCTTCGGCATGGATGGCTCTTCGATCCGCGGCTGGGCCGCTATCCACGAGAGCGACATGCTGCTCATCCCGGATGCATCGCGGTATCTGATCGATCCATTTACTGAAGTCCCCACCTTGGTCATGGTTTGTGATGTGCTCGATCCCGTTACCAAGCAACGCTATGATCGCGATCCGCGTTACATCGCCAAAAAAGCGGAAATCTACTTGGCCTCCACCGGTGTCGCAGACACCGCGAACTTTGGTGCGGAAGCGGAGTTCTTCATCTTCGACAACGTGCGTTTTGATCAGAACGAGCACGAAGGCTATTACTTTGTCGATGCAGAAGAGGGTCGCTGGAACTCGGGCCGCGCAGAAGGCAACCTCGGCTACAGACCACGCTACAAAGAGGGATATTTTCCGGTTCCTCCAACCGATCATTATCAGGACCTGCGGTCGGAGATGGTTCTGGCGATGCAGAGCTGCGGGCTCGAAGTGGAATGCCACCACCATGAGGTCGCTACTGGAGGCCAAACCGAGATTGACTTGCGGTTTGATTCGCTGCTGCGCTCCGCTGACACCATGATGATTTACAAGTACGTAGTGCGCAACGTGGCCAACCAGGCCGGCAAGACCGTCACGTTTATGCCCAAGCCGCTCTTCCAGGACAACGGCAGCGGAATGCACACCCACCAATCACTTTGGAAAAATGGCCAGCCGCTGTTCGCCGGCGACGGCTATGCCGGCTTGTCGCAGTTGGCTCTCTGGTATATCGGTGGCCTGATCAAGCATGGTCCGGCGCTCTCCGCAATCATTGCGCCTACAACGAACTCGTACAAACGCCTGGTTCCCGGCTTCGAGGCTCCGGTAAACCTTGCATACTCCCGCCGCAATCGGTCGGCGGCGGTGCGTATTCCCATGTATTCGGCTTCGCCAAAAGCTAAGCGTGTAGAGTTCCGGCCGCCCGACCCGAGCTGCAATCCCTATCTCGCCTTCGCCGCGATGCTCATGGCAGGCATCGACGGTGTTGAGAACCACATCGAGCCGGGTCTTCCGCTCGACAAGGACATCTACGACTTGGGTCCAGAGGAGCTGACGAAAGTGCCCTCCATGCCCGGCTCGCTCGAAACTGCGCTCGATGCACTTGCTCGCGATTGTCAATTTCTTATGAAAGGCGACGTATTCACTGAAGAGTTACTGAGCACCTATATTGACTACAAGCGCGAAAAGGAAGTCGATGCCCTGCGCCTTAGACCGCATCCTTATGAGTTTCAAATGTATTATGACGTGTAAAATGCCAGCTCAGCCGCCTGTTGGTCGGGCTTTCACTAGAATGGAGCACCCGAAATAAGAAGCGCGCCACCCAGCTACAAAAACGGCAGGTTCTTAGGAACCCGCCACTGGCGGTGAGAATAACGCCATCGGCTCGATGAATCTCGCTTTCGTCTTACCCATTAGATTGACGCTTCGGATTTGTGCAGCAGACCCTTGTGATTCTCGTGGCTTACCCGCAATAATGGTAGTTCTCGCGTCAAAAGCTGTTTCTGAGTTTCTTGTAAGTAGTCGTCAAATGCTATTTTGGAGCCATCATGCGCAAACTCGCATACGCAACCATCCTCTTCTGCCTCACTGTTTCCGGGGTAGCGCAACAGCCCTCGGCACCTGTAACTGCGCATTCCCAACCTGCGACTCAGGCACCTGAGTCGCCCGAAAAGATATGGTCGGAGCTAATGCAGGGCAACAAGCGCTTCGTTACTGGCAGCTTAAAATCTCAAGCTGTGGTGCGTTTGCGCCAGTCGCTGACGAACTCCCAGCACCCAAAAGTCATGGTGTTAAGTTGTTCCGACAGTCGAGTGCCGCCTGAGCTGGTCTTTGACCAGACCTTGGGCGACCTCTTTGTGGTGCGAGCGGCGGGAAACATTGCTGGTCCCTTGGGACTCGCCAGTCTGGAGTATGCCTTTGATCATTTGGGCAGTACTGTTCTGGTGGTAATGGGACATACGAAGTGTGGCGCTGTGACCGCTGCATGTTCGGGCGAAAAGATGCCGACACCGAACCTCCAGGCCATGGTGGACCAGATCAATCCGGCGGTTATGAAGGCGAAACGGTCCGCGACGGGAGACGCGCTGATTGAAGCCGCAGTGAAGGAAAATGTGCATGAGAGCGCTATGGATGTATTGGCTCATAGCGACCTTCTCCGAACTGCCAAGGAACAAGGTCGGTTGACGGTAATCGAGGCGGAATATCAATTGGACACCGGAGCGGTGATCCGGCTGGATAAGGGTACCCAGTAGGGCCGATGCCGAAAGGCGATCATTCACGCAAAAATCGAAGACTGCTCAGATAAAAGAGAGGACTAACAGATGACACTTGAGAATATCCTCAATGAACTCCATAGCCAGCGAACCCGTATTGACCACGCCATTGCTGCCCTCAAAGGAACCGCACTTGATAGCCACCCGTCAAAGAGTGGGGGCTTGAAACGCCGTCAGATGAGCGCTGCAGCACGTGCCAGAATCGGTGCTGCGAAGAAGGCCTGGTGGGCGAAGCAGAAACGCAAGTCTGGTGCCGCGAAGACCAAGCCGACATTAATCCATACCGCCAAGCGCAAGCCGATGAGTTCTGCGGCACGAAAGAAGCTCTCGACATTAATGAAAGCCAGGTGGGCCAAGAGGAAGAAAGCGGCCTGAGTTCTCCTCAAGGGCAATCATGCTGACTGACGGATATACATTAGGAAAGTCGGTTCAGGCGCAGATCGAGCTGGCGAGCCTCCAGACCGGCCTCGCCATAGTACTTCCGATACAGTTCCAGAAGCCTGAACCCATCCTCCTAAGCAGCAAAACTACCATGACTCCGGCTTGTCCAGCTAGGTGACACTGCCTTCTACCATGTACATCGTTATCATCGGCTCCTGTGAGTCGTCGGTAATCACCAGCATCTCTCCAGCGAGTTCGCAGATATAGGTTCCGGGCTTGGCAATCTAGTCATGCTCCAGATTTCGCCAGTGGCCGCGCATTGTATAGCCGTGAACGATGCCGACGTGGTAGTGAGTTCCCACCCTGCGACCGGGCATCCCTCTTAGAGCTACGCTGGATCCACCCGATGTAACGTTGAAGCGACAGGGGTTGACCGCAGAAACAACCAATGATTCCGTTCTTGACTAGGCTGCCTGGAATGGAACAGGTCTTCCGTCGTTCTTAGTAGGGACTTCTTATAATAGTTCAGCAACTCGAAGGAAGCGGCAGACTTACTGCTTGTCTTACACTCATACATACCATTCTGCAACAGGTACTCATCCGGTTTCTTCGGGAAACCAACCTTGTTTATGTCGATCTTCCAAGTGCCGTCGAAGGCGCTGTGCGCCATCGCCAGTGTAGGTATCAGCAGAGCCGCAAGCGCGAACAGAAGGAACCACTTTCTCATCACACAACCTCCGTCTGTCTGAGTTGCGGTCGACAATTATACCGGAATCTCGGCTCTAGGACTGTCGCTTAGTGCCTTCCGCCCATCGGACAGCAGACATAACTTATGGTTCTGTCCTCGGACTCGGTCTTGAAATCGAGCTGGTCTTCCGGTGTCTTCAGGTACGCGCTACCAGGATGCCAACAAAGATTCCGATGACGCGCTTTTGTTCGCGAACATGGATTGCAGTTATGGCTGAAGCCGTGTGACAAATCGGTGCGGTTTCAGCGTTTATTGCCGTAATCGCGGTTCCGTCTCGCTCTCGCGTTTTCAATAAGATATGTAATGCAAGAGTAATTCGAACGGATCTGATAAGCGGAAACAGTTTCAAAGGTATTGTGACGTGTAGCACCTAAGACCACTAAGATGGTTGCACAATGGCACCGAACGTGGCACCAAGGTCCACTCCTTCAGGCGATTGACAGCTCGCGATATGGTCAGCACAATCCCTTAAAGTCCACTAAGCAGCGGTTAGGTCAAAACTTAAGATGAGATCAAAGATGCGCCTTTACCCTCTTCTGTCACTTGCGTTCTTGCTGTCGGTTGCCCTCTTGAGCACCGCAGGCGCTCAGTCCAATCTTGGCCTCAACCTTCAACTATGCGTGGGACACCATCCTAGGCAACTCTGTTACATACAGGGTAAGGGTGAGGTGTGCCTGATTTGGAATGACAGTAGTGCTGGTGCAAGCCCAAGCATCAGTATCAGTTCAATCTGTCATAATTTCTCACCATGTGCGGTCGCTACCGATTGTCGAGGCGAAAGCAGATAATCGAGGAGCAGTTCGACACTGCCGATTGGAAAGACGACTGGAGTCCTCGGTACAACATCGCTCCCACGCAGCCAGTCCCGGTGATCCGACAGCATCCGAAGGAACCAATCCGTCAAATTTCGACTATGCGTTGGGGGCTTGTTCCCTATTGGGCAAAAGACCCTTCTGTTACGACTGGCACGATCAACGCAAAGTCGGAGACAGCCGCCAGGAAGCCCGCTTTCCGCGATCCTCTGAAATTTCGCAGGTGTTTGATCCCAGCCGATGGCTTCTACGAGTGGCAAAGAAGGGGAAATTCCAAACAACCGTTCTGTTTTGAAGTCAACAATGGCGGGTTGTTCGCGTTCGCCGGACTGTGGGATGGATGGAAGGACTCAAGCGGGCAATGGGTGAAGACTTGCTCGATCCTGACGACAACCCCAAATGCCGTGACCTCGGCCATCCACGACAGGATGCCAGTGATCCTCGATCCGAACAGCTACGGCCTATGGCTCGATCCGGGAATGCAGAACGTCGCAGCGATCTCGGAACTGTTGAAGCCCTATGATGCTCGGCTGATGCGATGTTATCCGGTCAGCACGCGGATCAATCATGTGGCGAACAACGACGCGGAATGTTCGCGGCCCGTTAGAGATCGCCGAAGCTACTCCCAGCAAGGCCAAAACGTTTTAAGCCATTTAAGGTGGAAAAAGAAACGACCTGACCCTTTCACATCCCGCGAGAATTGGGAAGCTTTGCTTTAGTGTTTTTCACTGTAAATCACTGCGAAAACGGTAAAACGCGAAACAATTCGCGTTTCCCCGCAATAATCACAAAACAAGAAACTTAAGCGCTGATGAACGCGGTAGTCCGCGTGACGCCTAGCTCGCAGGTCGTCTGCGCGCAGGCGCGGCCGGGTTGCTGGCTTCCGCACTTCTAAACTTAACGTCTTAAGTAATTGCGCATAATCGGCGCAAGGTTTCATTCGGGTCAGCCCAGCTGACGAACTCCGCTTCCACCGTTGTCATGACCTCTTGGAGCAGCGGAAAATACCGGTT
>Ga0306922_10001385_pt1 | contig 21594 bp, 3 predicted proteins | sample sta12Cox44000082_FD_203758 | JGI IMG/M metagenome (GOLD analysis project Ga0306922, IMG submission 203758) | Lab enrichment of tropical soil microbial communities from Luquillo Experimental Forest, Puerto Rico - statoxic.12C.oxic.44.000.082 (v2)... | ecosystem: Environmental > Terrestrial > Soil... | reverse complement strand
CGGCTCTGTCAGGCTCGAGGCGCTCAGCGATATCGACAGCTCGGCGACTGCTGACGCTAGCAAGGTTGGGGACAGCGGGCCGACGGTGGGCATTGGCGCCGCGCTTGCGATCAATTCGCTGTCAGTTGCGACGACGGCCGAGGTTGACGGCACGGTAAGCGCGACGCAGGGCGTGACGGTGCGCACGGGTCAGGCGACGGATGTGTCCTCGCCAGGCGTTGATACGATCTTTGCGAAAGCGATTTCGGGTGCGGGCGGCACAGTAGGGGCCTCAGGTTCGCTCGGCCTCAACGTGCTGGATCTGAGCTCGAAGGCACTCGTTGCCGGCAGTGCCAATGTGACGAGCGGCACGCAAGCCTTGAGCGTGACTGCTGCCGAGAAGACCGACACGACGACGATCGCGACGGCGGACGCGAGTGGCTCCAGCGTCGGCATTGGTGCGGGCGTTGCGCTGACGATTGCAAGCAACGATGTGACGGCGCGCATCGACGGTGGCGCTGCGATTACCACCGGTACTGGCGGGCTCAACGTGTCGGCCACCGGCGATCACGCCGTGCATGGCCAGGCCCAGGCGGGCGGGACGTCGGGCGCGGTGGGCGTCGCGCCCTCCACCTTCATTGTCGTTTCAAAGAACAACACGCTGGCCGAACTCGGCGCGATCCCCACGGGCGGTACCGGGCTCACGCTAAGCGGCCCCGTTACGCTGTCAGCCACCCACACATCGAGCATCGATGGCTCGGCCAGCTCGGCCGAAAGCGGCAGCTCGGCCGGCATCGGTCTCAGCCTCACGCTCGCCGTTGTCGAGGACACGGCCAAGGCCCTGTTCTCGCGCTCGTTGACCACAACCGGCACCGGCGCCAACGTCACAGGCCGGGCCTCCAACATCGTTGATGTGACGCTGTCCTCGGTTGCATCGTCGGCCGGCGCTAAGGGCAATGGCCAGACAACCAGCAACGACCAGATCGGCAAGGAACTCGACTTCGCCAACAGTGAGAAGGGCGGGACGCCCGCAACCGCGCATAACGTTGAGGTCCCCGATGCCGATGGCGACGCTGGTCAGGTCGGTGTTGCGGGCGCCATCTCACTATCGATCATCAATAGCCAATCGAGCGCTCATCTCGCGTCCGGACAATCCATCACCACGCCCGGTGCTGTGACCATCGAGGCGATCGGCGATGCCGATTCGCGGGTCACTGCGGATGCCTCCAATGTCGCCGGGGCAGGGGTCGGTGTTGCCGTGGCCATGAATATGGCCAATCATGCGACCACAGCGATCGTCGATGGCGTCGTGAACAGTGGCGGCCTCGCCATTCATGCGCTCGCCCCGAGCACGCCCGCTGAGAGTCACAGTGATCTCCTGGCAACCGCGATCTCCGGCGCGGGCGCGCGCGATGTCGGCGTCGCCGGCGCGTTCGCCGCCAATTTTTCGAACATGAAGAGCCAGGCGTTGCTCAACGTCAGTGCTGCCGAAACGGCGACCGGCATCGTCGACATCCGCTCGCAACTCTTTACGCGGCCAGAAGCCGTGGCCAGCTCCAATACGCAGGCCGCGAACGGCGCCGACGGCAACGGCGGGAACGTCGGCGTTGGCTTGTCGATTGCCATTAATATCCTTGGCAACGAGAGCACTGCCGCCATTCCCAATAATGTGGCGGTAACGGGTGGGCGGGACGTCACGATTTCCGCTCAGGGCGAGAACTTGGCCAAAACCTGGGCCATCTCGGGCTCCGCGCAGGGCAGCGTCGGCATAACGCCGGCTCTCGCATTGCTTGTGGCCGAGGATCATACGGCCGCGACACTTGGCACCGGCGGCTCGCTCGACATTGCTGGCGCCTTCACACTTTCTGCACAACACAAGGTAACCGGAGATACGAAGTCCGACGCCGGCATCAACGGCGCGAATGACGTAGGTGTTGGCGCCGCGATCGCGCTCAACATCGTCGAAGACACGGCCGACGCCGCACCGGCTCGCAACCTGAGGACTGGCGGCGACATTACGGTCTCAGCCGATCTTGTGGCGGATGTTCAGGCCGCGACCGTCGCCTCGACGCAGGGCGTAAGCCCTGGCCACGGCCACTCCGCCGGGCCATCGACTGCCGACGGTCAGGTCGCCTCGATGACGAAGTTTGCCAATCATGAATCGGGAGCTTCGACCAACGCGCCGCAAGTTATCAAGGCCAATGGCGGCGGCGGCGCCGAGCAGAGCGTCGGCGTGGCTGCTGCCCTGGCTGTCAACGTCATCAACGGCCATGCCCGAGCATCATTACCAGCCACGATCAGCGTGAACAGCGGGCGGGGTGTCGCCGTGCTGTCGGCCATGGACGTTGACGGCAACGCCACGGCCGACGGCTCTACCGCCCACCAAGCCACCGGCATCGGCGTCGCCGTCGCACTTAACGTCATCACTGCAGATAATACTGCGCTGATACTGACGCCGGTGACGGCGCGAGGCGCGGTCACGGTCGCGGCCACGATGTCGACCCAGGGCGATGGCGTCGATACCTTCGTTGCGGTCGCCAACGCAGGCGGCAGTGCGTCGAATATCGGCGTTGCGGGCGCGGTCGCCCTCGAGATCCTTAACGTGCCGACCAAGGCGCAAATCCTGGCATCGCTCGATGCCGGTGGCGGCCTGGTGACGGTCGATGCGGAGAACAAGTCTGATTCAACCGCGATTGCAAGCTCAGTTGCGACCGTCCGCGGCCAGTCGTCGGGAGGCGGTGGGGTTGGCGTCGGTGCTTCAATTGCGCTTTCGATTCTCAACCTGCCAGCACTGGCCGAAATCCCTGACAACGTAGGGCTCACTGGTGCCGGCGGCCTCACAATCAGCGCCTTGGGCGATCACAAGGCGGTGACGACGGCCGAGGCGGGCTCCGCAAGCGATGTCAGCATTAGTCCGGCGGTGGCCATTCACATCGCTGGCAGTGACACGACCGCACGGCTCGGTACCGGTGCATTGCTCAATACAACGGGTACAGGCAGCGTGCGCGTCGAGGCAACGGATAGCGGTGACTATCAGGCCAAAGCGGACGCCGAGGCCGGCGGCAGCAACGTCGCGGTCGGTGCTGCTATCGCGCTCGGCATCGTGCTCGAACATGCGAGCGCCACGATCGCTCGTGACGTCAGTGCGGGCGGCGACGTCCGCGTCAGGGCCACAAATGGGATGGCAAGCGGGGCAGAGGCGACTGGCGGCGCTAAGGGGAACTTTGCCGGCGCCAACGACGCTGACGGCGAAGCCCAACAGGCTCTCAACAACAATTCCAACATCAGTAACGACAGCAAGGTCTCGAGCCTGCCAGGCGGCAAGATCGCCTTGCCAAAGGCCGCAGACCAAGTCGGCAACGCCTCCGATACGGTCGCCAGTCAGGCCAATGGTCGGGGCGCCGGCGCAGTTGGCGTCGCGGCGGCGATCGGAATCAATTTGGTGACAACGGATGCCACTGCGACTGTTCCCGCCGGCCGATCGATCACGTCCCGTGCTGGTCAGGTCGAGGTCGCCTCGGCGCTCCAAGTCGATGGCACCGCCAAGGGCATCGGCACAGCCATCATTGACCCGCTCAAGGATACGAACATCGGCGCCGGCCTAGCGTTTAATGTCATCACCGCCACGAACGCGGCGACGATCGGCGACAACGCCACCATCAACGCGGCCGCGGGCGTCAGTGTGACCGCCAAGATGGCGCTGCACAACGGCGACTTTAAGAACGATCTCGTCGTGCAGAGCGCATCTGCGGCCGGCGCCAAACAGTTCGGTATCGCCGGCTCGGTCAGCGTCGACGTCGTCACTTACGACACCCGAGCCGAGCTTGGCCAGTCCGACAACGTCCTCGGCGGTAGCGGTGCTATCGATGTGGGCGCGCAAGCAGACTTTGCGGTCGAAAACCTCGCCGGCTCCGGCGCGTTCGGCTCGGATATCGGCGTCGGCGCCGCCGTCCTGGTGCAGAGTGCGACGATCGGCACGACGGCGATCGTCAAACAGAACGGTCAGGTCGATGGCGCGGCCGGCGTCCACGTCACGTCGGAAATGTCCTATGTGCCGCGCGCTGACAACTTTAAAGGGCTCGGCTTTGCGCTGACCTCTGGTGCCTTTGGCGGCGCAGGCTCGGACGGCGGCACGGCGATCGGCGGTTCGGTCGCCGTGAATGTCCTCAATTTCAACACTGAGGCGCACCTCGACACGGGCGTCAAGGTGAACCAGCGCGCTGCGTCTGCAGGCAGCGTCGTGGTCGATGCGGCAAGTACGGTCGCGCTCTTCAGTGGCGCTGGCGGCGTCGGCGCCTCGATTGGCAATCTCGGCATCGGCATCGGCATCGATGTTACCATCGTCAATCAAAAGACGCTGGCTCTGGTTGCTGACCGGGTGCTCATCTCAACAACCGGTGACGTCTCGGTACAAGCTCATTCATCCGATCAGCAGACGTCGATCGCGGGCTCCTTCGGTATTGCCTCGGACACCGGCGGCTCGGGTTCGATCGCCATCAATCTGTTCAACCTTGGCAGCGATCCGCTATCGGGCACGCGCGCCATCGCCGGCGCGGACGCCATAGTCACGTCGGGTGGCAAGGTATCGGTCGTGGCCGCCAATCCGCGTGACGGTACGGGCCAGATCGTGCCCGACAGCCTGAAACTCATCGCCGGCTCGGCGGGCGGCGCAAGCGGCACGGCCGTCGGCATTGGCCTTGCCATCGCCACACGCAAGAACACGTTCATTGCCAGTGTTGGTGACCGCACGCAAATCATCGAAGGTCGCGGCCTAGAGGTTGCCGCCGCAGGCGGGCTCGACCTCACGATGGTTGCGGCTGCCGGCGCGGGCGGACTCGAGAACGGTGCGGCCGGGTCGTTGACCGTGAGCACGCTCGACGAGTTGGCGAGTGCTACGATCGGGCAAAGCGTCACCGTCTCCGGTACGAGCACCGCCGCGGATGTCAAGGTGACGGCCGAGGATCGCACGCACATGGTGAAGGTGGCGGGCGCCGCCAACTTCGGAAGCGATCTTGGTATCGGCGCCGGCCTCGACGTCGGCGTGTTGACGAAGAACACCATTGCCAGCATCGGCGCGCACTCGCTGGTTACGACGTCTGGCTCGGTCGAGGTACGCGCCTTCTCGAAGGAGAAGATCAACGCTTTTGCGGCATCGGGCGGCGCCTCGAGTGAACTTGCCATCGCGGGCTCGATTGGTGTTCAGGTCGACACGATAAACACTCGCGCTTTCATCGAAGGCACCACCGCTGGCGCCGCCACCCGCGTCATCGCCACGGGCAACGTGGTCGTCGAGGCCGGCGCCGAAAACGAGATGGATCTTTTCGCGGGCGGCCTCGGCATCGCCGGGACCACAGCGATCGGCGCTTCCGCCCCGATCCCGATTATCAACAAGACAACGGAAGCCTTCATCGGCCAAAATGCGGTCGTGGTTGGCCTGGGCCTGGGTGCGGCCAGCACGGTGCGCAGCGGGGGCTTTACCGTCACCTACGAGGATCCGCCAGCAACAGGCGCGCGCGAGGCGACAACGCCGCTGACCGGCAGCTTCTCCTTCAGCTTGAATGGCCAGGTCACGAGCACCAGTGGTGGCACAAGCCCGAGCGCCGGCGACCCCAACGCCGGCAAGGAGCGGCACGTCACGGCTAGCATCGTGAGCCTGCACGGTGTCGCGGTCTCGGCGACGAACTACGACGATATTGGCATGATCGCCATCTCGGGTGGCGTTGCGGGCTCGGTCGCGGTCAACGTCACGGGCGTGGTCAATGTCTCGAACATTACGACGAGTGGTCGGATCGAAGAGGGCGCAAGCGTAAATGTGACTTCGACCGCCCCTGCCGCTCAAGACGTCCTTGTCGTCGGCAGCAGCGACTACCGCAAGCTCATCGTGTCAGTAGGCTTGGACATTGCCGGCTCGGCAGCCATAGCCCCGTCGGTGTCGGTCGACGTGATCAATCTGACGACCGAGGCCCTGATCGCCGGGACGGCGCGGGTCAATGCCTCCGACAGCATCGGCGTCAAGGCGCGCTCGGCCGAGGACCTGCAGACGGTGGTGGCAAGCCTCGGGGTAGCCGGTTCGGCCGGCATCTCAGGCTCGCCCGCGATCCTCGTCCTCAACGATCACACGACGGCCCGCATCGGCGATGTCAATGCCGGCGCTGCGGACGTCGCAGCGACAGTCCGTGCGGGCGGCAGCGTCGTCGTTCAGGCCATCGACGATACGAGCATTCTCGATGTAGATGGCTCCGTCGGTGTTGGCGGCAGCGCCGGCGTCGGCGTCGGCCTCGCCATCAACATCGTCTCGAAGGACACCACCGCGCGGATTGCGGCGGGATCGACTGTGGATGCGGACGGCTCCACCGGCGTCGCCGGCGTGGCCAGCCTCGGCGGCGTCGATGGCCGCTTCGGCAACACGGGAGCCTGGTCCGGTCTCCTAGTCCTCGCAGGCTCGAGCGAGGACATCAGCTCGATCGCCATCGCCGGCGGCGTGGCGGGCAGCATTGGTGGTGCGGGTGGCGTCAATCTCAACATCATCGACTCGAACACTGCGGCCACCATCGGCGACAACGCTAGGATCAATCAGCTCGTGACTGGCGCGGCCGCCCAGGACGTGCGTATTGCCGCGAGCAACGAGGTGTCGGCAGTCACCGTCACCGGCGGCCTCGGTGGCGGCGGATCGGGCGGACTCGCCGGGGCCATCGGCGTCGGCATCGTGCACAACGGCACGGAGGCCTCGATCGGCAGCGGCGTTGCCATGCGCGCCGCGCGCAACATATCGGTTGAGGCGTACAGCCATCAGGACATCGTCGCGGTCGACGTTAGCGGCGGGCTCGGGGGCAGCTTCGCGGCTGCGATCTCATTTGGCATCTGGGTGCTGGGCGGCGACTACAATACAGGTGGCGGTGCGGCGAGCGAAAGCTCGTGGGCGAACGACTACCAAAGCACGCTTACCGGCTCCGCGCTCGGCGGCTTCTCGGGCCTGCTGGGCGGTAACCGGCCGATTGGCTTTGCCAACGGCGATGTCAGCGCCAACACGATCGACCTCCACACCACGACGTTGCGCACGGGCGATGCGGTTATCTATCACGCCAACGGTGCGCCCATAGGTGGGCTTACCGATGGCAACACCTACTTCCTGATCAAGACGGGGCCCACGACTTATAGGCTGGCAGCAACGGCGGCCAACGCCGATGCCGGCCGGGCGATCACGCTCATCGGAGCGGGCAGCGGTTCGCTCGAGCTCGCCGACAACTCGCGCGCACAGAGTGGGCTGCAGCAAACTCGCAACGCGATCGTCGCCGCGCAGCCGACCAATCGGCTCTCCGACTCCCTTGCCGCGGGCACAGCCCAGCCCGGCACCGTGGCCCTGGTCAAGACCGGTTCTACGATTACGGCCGGTGGTGGCATGGACGTCACCGCTCAGGACGATCTGAAGTTCGTGCAGGTCGCGGGCCAGATCGCGGTCGGCGGTGGTGCCGGCATCGGGGGCGCCTTCGCGACTCTGATCCACAACAACACCGTGCTCGCGCAGGTCGGCGACAATGTCGTCATAACGGCAAACGGCACGGGTCTCGACGTCGAGGCACATTCGAGCGAGGACGTTGTCCAAATCGCCGCCGGCGGCGGCGCCGCTGGCGGCGCTACGATCCTCGGCTCCGGAACCGTCACGATCCTAAACGAGACGACTAACGCCAGCCTCGGTAAGAACATTCGCGTCAGTGGCGCCATCAACGGTGCGAATCCTGATGTGAAGGTGATTGCCAATGACGACACTACGGTCACCGACGTCGCCGGCGCTGTTGGCTTCGGCGGGGCAGCCGCGGTCGGCGTCGGCGCCGATGTGATCGTCCTTACCAAGAACACGCTTGCGACGGTCGATACGAACGCGCAGATCGGCACCCAGGGCTCGGTCGAGCTGCGCGCGACGACAAGCGAGAAGGTTGTTTCCGTAGCTGCGGTCGGAACCGCGGCCGGCGCGGCCGCCGTCAACCTGTCGGCGAGCGTCGTCATCGCCAACATCACGACACAGGCCTTCGTCGCCGCATCGCCGACGACAGTCATCAATGCCGACGGCAACGTTGTGGTCGAGGCGGTATCGAAAAGCGAACTTGACCTGTGGGGCATTTCGGCCCAGTTCGCCGCCGCGGCCGCAGTCGGCGCCTCGGCGGCCGTCCCGGTCGTGACCAAAAATGTGCTGGCCGAGATCGGCGACGGCGTGACTGCGACCGGTCGCGGCCTGCGGAACGCCACCACGGTCCACGATGGCACATTCGGCGACGTCTTAAGCCCATCGCCCATGGACGTGACCAGCAATCAAGCCGCGGGCGGCAATCTGAACCTCGGCTCGCCTAGCTACGCCAACGGCAACAATACCGATTTGAATTCGTCCGATAACCAGCGCCAGAACTACGATGCGAATCAGAATTTCGCCGGCGACGATCAGGCCGGCCAGCGCAAAGCAAACGCGCTCGCACAAACAGGCTTCCGAGGCGTCGCGGTCACAGCGACCAACAGCGATGACGTCAGCTCGACCGGAGTTGCAATTGGCGGGGCCATCGGCGCTGCCGTCAGCCTCACCGGCTCGGTGCAAGTGGTCAATGCCACGACGTTGGCGCGCATCGGCAAGAATGCCCAAGTCGATACGCTCGGCACCAGTGCCAATCAATCGGTTCTGGTGGGGGCCGGCAATGACTTCCGCAGCCTCGGTGTGGCAGCAGGGCTCTCCATCGCCGCCGCAGCGGCCGTCACTCCCGTTGCTTCGGTCCAGGTCGTCAATCTGAGCACCAGCGCCGTCATCGATGCCAGCGCCACGGTGAACGCCGGTAACAGTGTCATCGTACAGGCAGACGGACACGAAAAGTTCACTCAGGTCGCAGCCGCGGCTGCCGGCGCAGTTTTTGCAGGAGTGGGGCTCGCACCAAACGTCGTGGCGTTCGACAGTCAGACCATCGCCTCGATTGGTGGTTCGGGCCATGCCACGGTTACCGCCGGTGGTAGCGTCGGCGTCCTTGCCGAGGACGACAGCCGCTTCATCGAAGTTGCTGCTTCGATGGGCGTGGGCTTCGGTGGTGTGGGCATCAGCGGCAACGTGTTGATTGTGACCAAACACACGCAGGCCCTCATCACCGATGGGTCGAGCGTGACCGCGAACGGCCTCGGCAGCCAGATCGGTAATGTGCTCGATAACCTTGGTTCACAAGCACAGGGCTATGCGGTGCAGAACCGTGCCGGCACCGTTGCCGGCGTTGTGGTGCAGGCGACGTCGCACGAGGACTTTACGGCGATCACCGGCTCAGTCGGCGTCGGGCTTGGAGGTGTTGGGCTGGCCGCCGACGTCGCGGTCGTCGATTCGGACACGCTCGCGCGCATTGGTAACAACGCAACCGTCACCACTGGCGGCTCTGTGATTGTCGGCGCGGCCAACACCCTGGACGTTTTCACGCTCGCTGGCGGCATCGGCATCGGCTTTGTCGGGGTGGGCGGCGGCGTCACCGTCGGCATCGTGCGCAACGGCGTCGAAGCCTCGATCGGCGATAACGCAACCGTGAACAGCAATGGCAACACCGAAGTGATCGCGCTGTCACGCAAGGATGTCGACTCTTTCGACATCGCCGGCGGCCTCGGCCTCGGTGCGCTGGCAGGCTCGGTCGGCATCTGGACCTTCGGCGGTTCGGTCTCGACCAATTACAGCTATACGGAACGTGACGGCCAAGGGAACCCCGGCGCCACCAAGAGCAATGACTCGCTCGGCGGCGGGGCCTCGGGCTGGAACAGCAGTCTCGACAGCCAGGCCAGCGGCAGCAGCGCGCCCGGTAGCAATTATAACTCGATCCTCAATGGTCAGGCCGGCGGTAGCGGCGGCAATACGAGCCGTCTTGCGGCCGCGAACAACAGCGCGAAGCCGACCGTCGGCGCGGCCAAGCCCAAGACTTCGATTACCGCCCAACTCAGCAATGCCGGCGGCGACATCGAGGGTACGACGGCGCGTATCGGTGCGGGTGCGCTTGTGACCGCACTTGGCAGTGTCATCGTGCGTGCGAAGGATGCCACGACGCTCACTCATACCTCGGGCAGCTTCTCCGGCGGGCTTATCTCGGTCGGAGCCCCAATCGCTCTCATCACACTCAACATGCCGGTCCAGGCGATCATCGATAGCAACGCCACCGTCAGTGCGGGAGCCTTGTTCGTCGGGCCGGGCGATATCGTTGTCGAGGCGAGCCAAACCACCGCGACCAAGGCTTTTGTCTTCGCCGGCGCGGGCGGCCTCATCGCTGTTGACGGGCAGATAATCATCGTCAACGACAACACCGATCAGGCGGCCTGGGCCAAGAGCGGCACGTCGCTCAGCGCCATCGGCAACATCACCATCAATGCGACCGCGAGCCACAGCTACTCGGGAGGCGCGCTCGGCGCCACCTTAAGCGCCATTGGCGCTGGCGCGTCCGTCGCAATCGTCAATGTCAATGGCGGTACTCATGCGCTGATGGACGGCAGCGTGCCGATAGCGTTCGGGTCGGTTTCCGTCGTCGCGATGGCTGACACAAGCGTCAAGCTGCAGACCTATGGCCTAGGACTGGGCATCGTTGGCGGCGTTGATGGCGCCATCGCCATCTCGCACATCGGCAAGTCGAGCGAGGCGCGTATCAGCGACGGGTCCTCCACGCGTGCGCTGGGTAACGTGACCGTGTCAGCCGTAGATCTCGCCTCCGCCGATCTTTCGAGCTACGCCATCCAGCTCGCCGGCGTCTTTGGTATGGGCGTCGCGGTATCTTCCGCGACCATCGATCCCTCCGTGACAGCTCATGCGGGCGGCTCATACGCCCTTGCTGGCACGCTTTCGGTCGTCGCCGAATTCAATACCGACGCGGCCGGCAATAAGATACCCAACCGCGGAGCGCACACGGCGGCGTTCAGCGTCGGTGCGGCGGTCGTCGCAGGTGCCGCAGGCGCAGTCTCGATCAGCGACATTCGGCCGACGGTGCTGGCCCAGCTAGACAATGGCGCGCAAGTCCTCCCGATCGTGGCGGGGTTTGCCCCCAATGTCGTCGTCCGCTCTCTGTCGGGATCGGACGCTGTCGCGAATGCCAAAGGTATTGGTGCGGGATTGATTGGCGGCCTCGGCGCCAGCGTGGCGCTGGCTACGGTCGGAGGGTCGAACAAAGCGTTGACCGTCGGCGGGGGCCTGGTCCTCGGCACGAGCAATGCCCGAATCGGCGCGATCACCGTCGATGCGCGATCAGCCGACGATGCCACTGCGGACAGCTTCGCCGCGAGTGGCGGCATTTTCGGCGGCTTCAACGTCAACCTGGCCAATGCTGACGTCTCCAACAGCGTCTTCGCTCAGCTTGGGCTGGGTGCAACCATTGTCGTCGGCAGCGCCACGGTGAACGCCGCCGAAACCGGCGGATCCAGTGCCGAGTCACATGGGGTCTCGATAGCTGGCGGAGTTGCAGGGGCGGTCTCAGTGGCCAATGCCACACACAATGTTCCCGTCGATGCCATTGTCGATGGCAGCACTGTGGATGCTCTCGCTGGGCTCAGCGTCATCGCGACAACAGCCAGAGCCAGTGCCGATGCCAGGGCGGTAGCCACTGGCGCCGCCCTGCTGGCTGGCCTCACCGTCAACTCGGCCGTGGCAAAGTCGATCGGCCACACCAATGCGGTGCTGCAGAACGCCAAGGTCCTCGCAAGTGACTCTAGCCAAATCCGCATTCACGCCGACTCGCACAGTGACGCGACTTCGGCCGCCGCCGGTACTGCCGTCGGCATCGCCGGGGTCGGCAGCACGCACGCGACGACGCTCAACAGCCATGGCGCCGAGGCCCGCGTGGGTTTCGGCGTGCAGATGGGTACGCCACCGCATGGTGATGCCAGCGGCTTCCCGGTTGGTTCAATCGAGGTCAGCGCGACCAGCGTCGGCACCGGTACCGTGACTGCGAGCGGCGCCACCGGAGGCATCGTGGCCGTGCCCGACGTTTTCGGCAAAATCGACGTGACGCCATTTGCGCATGCCTATGTCCAGGACGATGCCGCTTTTTACGCCCGCCACCCCGTGACGATCAGCGCCTCCAACTACGCGGAGGGCGATGGGACGTTGTCCGGCAAGACTGTTTCGCTGGTGGATTTCAGCTCGATGGAACTCCAGCACAATGTCACGCAGACAGCGGAAGCGATCGTATCCCCCGGCGTCATTATTCAGGGAGCCGACACTATCAGTGTGCAAGCCAAAGGCGGCGATCCGGCATTGACGCCCGGCGGGTACGACGGTGTGTCCTTGGTTCAGGCAAATGGCTTCTCGGTCGGCATCATCGGACATGCGAATGGTGAGGCGATCGCCAACCTGACCTCGACTGTGCGCGCACGGATCCTCAATGGCAGTGTCGAGAATCCGACCACCTTGTTTGGCAACGCCACTATCTCGGCAGATACGACGGCGAAGGCCAAGGCATCCACCGACGACTCCGGCGGCGGCGCCATCGATCTGAGGGCGACGACGGCTGACGCGTTCGTCAACGCCACGACGGAAGCGATTGTTGGCGACACCGACCAGGACCGCGGCGGCAGCACCGTCAACATCGGCACCACGGGAAATGTGGGCATACATGCAACGGCTAACCTGTCGGCCGAGGCCGTCAGCAAGGACAACGGTGGTGGCCTAGCATCCTTTGGCAAGAGCGACGCGCAGGCGCGCACCTTCTACAGCACCCTGGCTGGCGTCGGCCAAGGCGTCGGTGTCTTTGCTCAAGACATCGACGTTAGCGCGAACACCACGCACCACGAGACCACGAATATCGACAACACTTCGCATGGTGGCATCGCCGGCTCAACCTCGGGCGATACCAACTCCGGCAGCTTCGCAAGCCCCAACAGCACGTCGGGCATCGTTGTGGGTGGCGACAGCGTGTTGTTCGCCTTGGGTGCGGTCCACCTGCGGGCGGAGATCACCAACTCGCTCCTTGAGGCGTTCTCGGTGAGCAACGCCAAGGATGGCGCAGGCCTCACCAGCGCGACGGCAACTGCCATCGGTGACGACAAGGTCAAGATCACCCTGTCCCCGGGCTCGTCAATCAGGGGCGACGACGGCGTGTTTATTACCGGCTCGGTGTCGAACTATAAGGTGCATACCGATGCTCGCGGCAAGGCGGACGTTTCGATCGACGCCGATTCTTTCTCCAACAACTTCGCCAACGTTGCCATAGAGATCGATGCGCAGGCCGGCTCAAAAGTCGAAGCGGGCCGCCATATAGAGGAGCCGGTCTTCGATTCCGAGGCCGCGTTGATCGTTGAGACCAACCTCAATGTCATTCGGGAGGCTTTCGCTAACACGGATGGTCCCGGAATCACGGCCACGGATCACTACAATGGCCGCGACCGCACCGATCTGCCAGGCAAGCACGACGACAGGTCGGGCGATCAATCGAAGGCGACGATTACCTGGAACGCGGACGTCGTACTGCGAAAGGTTGCACCTGAGAAGGAGCTGGAGATTGACGCCGGCGGCGTCGTCACCAAAGCGCAGGGCATCTCGGTTGACGGCTGGGCGGATCTCGCCGCCCAGGGGATTTTCTTCCCCCTCGTCGGTCACCAGACTGGCCCGGTGATCTCCGTCGACGACATTTTCTCTATTGAGGTCAATCGGGCGGTATTCCGCGCTACGGAAAACAACATCATCATATTCCCCGGAGATCCTAACGGACCGTCCGAGACAGAAGCCCAGAGCACACGCAATGTTATCACAGGTGACCAGGGGACTTGGTCCGTTGGCCTTGGTGCAGGCCTCATTTCGATCGTCAACAACTCGCAACACACGCTCAAGATCAACAACATCGACACGATCAGTGCGTTTGAAGATCCGTTCCTAACTGCGGTCTCCATCCAGATCAGGAACGCCGATGGCTTCAAGTTCGCGATCCAGCCGTTCTATGGAATTGAAAACGACTTCAATCAACTGTTTCCGAGTGTGCAGATCTCCAACCACACAATCCAAACGGGTGGCGACATCCTGCTCAACGGCTTCATCAACAACCCCGTCGGTAGCACCTTCATCGACGCCGGTGCAGGCAACATTTTCCAGCCCAACCCGAATGCGCTGCTGCGCACGCTCAATCTGACGATGTCCGCTGGGCGCGACATCGGAGTCGCCGGGCAGAGTGGAGAGTTTGGCTTCCCGGCCGAGCGGGTCAAGATCGAGTTCGTTCAGAGTCCCGGCCGCGAGCCGCGCGCCAGCATCTCCGCCAGCGGCGACTTGTGGCTCGATATCAGCACGCGGTTGCGCGACCCGAGCTTGACCTCGTCGACCGTTGTTTTTAACGGGCTGCGGTCGCTCGATGGCGGTTCCGTAAACGCCGTCTTCCATGCCGCGCAATGGGATTCTTTATTCCAATCCTTGCTGCCGTTCTTCTCCCCTGCTGCCGGGATTGAAGTCGGAGCCGTCAGCAGTCCCACCAATGATGCGGCCGGCATTTCGACGAACCAATTCTATCGGGCGCATTACTATCCTGACACCTTCGGCCCGCTCTCGGTCGATGTGAACTCGGCCTTCGGCGTCAGCTTCGGAGCAACGACTTCGGCCACCTACAACATCAGGTCACTGACTTCCCCCAACAATCTCACCGCCGATGCCGGCGCCACCGTCAATAGGCCGGGGACCTTCTTCTTCCCGTTCAACGCAGCCTCTTTCTCGTCATTTGCGGCCCCGACCGACGATCCACAGATCGTCGTGTCGCCGGTGACGGCAGATGCGACCGACACGCGCATTCGGCTCTCGGCGCCGGTGGCGGCGACCGCGACGGAGGCGCCTCTTAGCGATGTCGTGGGCAGCGCGCTCACGAGCTACTTCGGCGTCACCGACACTGACCTCGCGGCCTTCGCAGCCGCCGCTACCGCGAGCACGAACAACGACGTGCTTGTGCAGGATTTCGCCATGCTCGACCCGACCTTGTCGCGCACCAATCGCGTAACGAAGCCCCAGATCGTCTGGCAGTAACCACCAGATCACCTGCTTTGGCAACCGGCCAAATTACTCGCGACAGACACGCAGCCCGCGCTGTAGGTTAAGGGCAGGGGGCAACGTCGGAGCGCACGGTGGAGAGTCGGTCGAGCTCGTCGGCATTAGAGGCGGTTGAGCGGCCCGAGGGGCCAGCGAGCGAGGCGCTCTGGTCGCGGCTCGTCAAGGCTACCGACATTCACGCGTTTGCATCGAGCTGGCTCGCCCTGCAGGCCAGCATGTTGCCGCCGTTGCGTGCGAGCGTGCTGATCCTGGGCGAACCCGACGAGGGACCTTTCTCTCCGGTCGGCGTTTACCCGGCGCCTGCCTCGATCAGCGCCGACCTTTCGATCGCGGCCGAAGCCGCGCTCACCGACCGCAAGGGCGTGCTGCGCGAGCGTCCGGCCAAGCGCGACGAGGGCGCCCAGTGCGTCGCCCTGCCGCTGATCATCGACGAGCGCCTCCACGGCGTCGTCGCTGTGGAGCTCGCGGCGCCTTTCCGTGAACCGCTGGCCGAGATCGGCCGTCGCCTACAGTGGGGAGCGGCCTGGATCGAGACCCAGATTCGCCGGGGCTCGTTTCTGCCCCACCAGCAGCTCGTCGAGATTCTCGATCTCGTCGCTTTGACTATGGAGGCTCCGCGCCTCGAGCTTGCCCTGCTCGGCCTTGCAAACGATCTCAGCCGCATACTCGGCGCGGATTGGGCCGCCTCTGGCCTCGTTGCGCCGTCCTCCCTGGTCGAGGTCAAGGTCCTCTCCCATGGCATGGCGCTTTCGAGACGGAGCGAACTCGTGCGCGCGCTCGCGGCCGCCATGCAGGAGTGCGCAGACCAGCGCGAAATCATTGCCGTCCCCGAATTGTCCGCCAGGACGCTGGCGGTCACCCGGGCACACGTCGAGCTTAGCGAACAGGTCGGCCTTGGGCCGATACTGAGCGTGCCGCTGGCACAGGATGGTCGCATCAACGGAGTTATGACCATCAAGTTCGGACGGGACCGGATCATCACCGACCGCGAGCGCGAGTTTTGCCGTTTGGTCGGCACTGTGATCGGGCCCCTGATCGAGTTCAAACGGCGCGACGATCGTTGGATCGGCGCCAAGGTGGCCGACGTGGTCCGTGACGGCGCTCAGCGGCTCCTAGGCCCTGGCCACCTCGGCTTCAAGCTCGGGACCGCCACGGCGATCATTGCCGCCGCCGTTCTCTCATTCGCCACTGCCGATTATCGAGTGACGGCGGCAGCCACCCTCGAAGGCTCGGTCCAGCGCGTCGTCACCGCGCCGATCCAGGGTTACATCGCACAGGCTGGGGCACGCGCCGGCGATCGGGTCACCCAAGGCGAGGTGCTCGCCCGCCTCGACGACCGCGCGCTCAAGGTGGAGCGGACGCGCTGGGTCTCGGAACGTGAGCAGCGTCTCAAGGAGTATCAACGCGCGCTCGCCGAGAATGACCGGGCGCGCGTGCAAGTGCTGCGCGCCGAGATCGAACAGTCCCAAGCCCGCATCGACCTGATCGAGGAACAGCTCGGCCGGATCGAGATCCGCGCCCCCTTCGATGGCATCGTCGTGCGCGGCGACCTAAGCCAGATGCTTGGCGCTCCTGTGCAGCGCGGCGACCTCTTGTTCGAGATCGCCCCACTCGATGACTACCGCATCCTGTTGCGGGTCGACGAGCGCGACATCAACGAAGTGAAGGTCGGCCAGACTGGGACCCTGATCCTGTCGTCGCTGCCCTTCTTGAGCCTGACGTTCAACGTCACGAAACTCACGCCGATTTCGGTTCCCGAGGAGGGGCGAAACAATTTCCGCGTCGAGGCCCAGCTGTTCGATAAGAGTCCCGCCATCCGGCCCGGCATGCAGGGCTACGGCAAAGTCTCAATCGGCCAGCGCAAGCTTGTGTACATCGGGACGGTGCGGCTCGTTCAATGGGCGCGCATGACCTGGTGGCGATGGTGGCTATGAGGCGGGCATGGCGCGCACACTTTTCAGCCCCTCCTGGTATCGCGTCGCGCCGTTGCGTCCGACGCTGCGCAAGCAGGTCGTGATCCATCGCCACAACTACCGCGGCAAACCCTGGCACGTCATCGAGGAGCGCTCGAGCGAGCATCACCATCGTTTCAAGCCGGCCACCTATTTCATTATCGGCCTGATGGATGGGACACGGACTGTCGATGCAATCTGGCGCGCCGCACTCGATCGCCTCGGTGACGAGGCACCGAGTCAGGACGACATGATCGACCTGCTCGCGCAGCTGCACTTTGCCGACCTCCTGAAGACGGACGCCTCGCCCGAGGCGCACGATCTATTCCTGCGCTACCGTTCACGCGACCGCCAGAGGTGGATGGCCCGGCTCAGCGCGCCTTTTGCCTGGCGGCTGCCGCTCTTCGATCCTGACCGGATGCTCGATCACGTGGTGCCGGCGGCGCGTTGGATATTCAGCGTATGGGGCCTCGTCGTATGGGCGCTCATCGTGGGCACGGGGCTTGTGCTCGCGGGCCTCAACTGGGGCCGCATCGTGGAGAGGATTGCTGAGCGGGTACTCGATCCATGGAACCTCGCGGCGTTGGTAGTCGCCTATCCGATCCTCAAAATCCTGCACGAGCTAGCGCATGCATTAGCGGTCAAGGTCTGGGGTGGACGGGTGCACGACATTGGCGTGATGTTCATCCTGTTCATGCCGATTCCGTATGTCGACGCCTCGGCCTCGTCGGGCTTTGCCTCCAAGTGGCGCCGCGCGCTGGTGGATGCCGCTGGCATTCTCACTGAATTGCTCATCGCCTCGATCGCGCTGATGATTTGGCTCGATACCGAGCAGCCGGTTCTGCGCAGCGTGCTGTTCAATTTGATGCTGATCGGCACCGTTTCCACTGTGCTCTTCAATGGCAACCCGCTGCTCAAATTTGACGGCTACTATATCCTCTCTGACATCATCGAGATCCCGAACCTCGCGCAGCGGGCACAGAAGTATCTGGCGTATCTGTTCAAGCGCTACCTTTGGGGCGTGCCGAACGCGAGCTCGCCCGTGACGGCCAACGGCGAGCGGTTCTGGTTCCTTCTCTACGGGCCGCTCGCGGCGCTGTACCGGGTGTTCCTCACCATCTCCATCGCCATGTTCCTTGCGAGCGAGTATCTGCTCGTGGGTCTTCTGCTGGCGGCTTGGTGCGTGCTGCTGATGGGCGTGATGCCGATCGTGCGGTTCGTCTCGACGCTCGCAAATGATGCGGATTTGCGCTATCGCCGGCCGCGAGTGGCGGCCTCGATCGCCGGCATCGTCGCCGCGGTATTGGCGCTACTATTCGTCGCGCCAGCGCCCCACTCGACCATCGCCGAGGCGGTGACCATCGTTCCGGAGAACAGGCAGGTGAGGGCCGGCGCCGAGGGCTTCGTCGTACGCCTGCTCGCCGAGCCCGGCGCGCCCGTGGCCGCAGGCACTCAGCTCGCCAAGCTCGCCGATCCCACGGTCGAGGCCGAGGCGCGGGTGCTCAAGGCCCAGGTTACGGCGCTCGAAGTCCGGCTCGCCGCAGTCGAGTTCACCAAGGTGGTCGACGCGAGCGTCATCCGCGCCGAACTGAAAGCTGTGAAAGAGGATCTCGCCCGCGTCTCCGAACGTAGGCTCGAGCAGACAGTGGTGGCGTCCGCGAGCGGGCGGTTCCTGGTCCCGTCACCGGCCGACCTTCCCGGCCGCTTTCTGCAGCGCGGTACGATATTTGGCTACGTACATGACCCGGGCGAGGTTATCATTCGCGCCGTGGTCGACCAGGCCGGCATGGGCGCCATCCAGCGGGGCGTGAGGCGGGTAGAGGTGTGGGAGACGGGGCCGGAGACGCGGCCCGGGCCAGCCCTGGTGGCGAGGATCGTTCCCGGAGGGCGCAATGAGCTTCCCCACAAGGCCCTCTCTGCCGAGGGCGGCGGAACGATCCAGCTCGACCCACGCACGCCTGACCAGCTTCGCACGATATCGAATGTGTTCCAAATCGACCTGCAGCCCGATCGCAGCCATCCCGTCGACTTCATCGGGCAACGCCATTTCGTACGCTTCGAGCACGAGCCGAGGCCCATCGGCCTGCAGCTCTTCGACCGCGCGCGCCAGGTGGTCCTAGAACGGTTCGGTTTTTGAGCAATGAGCGAGGCCGCCCCGTTCTCCGCGCCCTACGGCGCATACCCCGAGCGGCGAGGCGGGACGAACCCTGACGCCCGGTCGGCGTCGGCGCCGATCGGCCACTTAACGTCTCTCTTGCGGCACGGCGCGAGCGATCAGGCCGCTCGCTTCGTCCGGGCGGTCCGCGAGGCAGACGAGCAGGTTTCCGCGGTATCCGACAGTGCCATTGGTGAATACGTGCGCGCCACCGCGGCGGGTCTGCGCGCCAACGCGACCGCATTTGAAGCCACGACGCTGTGCTTTGCCCTCACGCGTCGTCACGCCCGGGCGGTGCTGGGCTTCGACCCGCACGACGAGCAGATCGCCGGGGCTTGGCATATGCTCAATGGCAACCTCGTGGAGATGGAGACGGGCGAAGGCAAAACCGTCACCGCCGTGTTCACAGCCGCAGCCCAGGCGCTCGCCGGTTCCGCCGTGCACATCATTACCACGAACGACTATCTGGCCGGCCGAGACGCAGCCGAGATGGGGCCGATTTTCGAGCGGCTCGGACTGTCGGTGGGTTGCGTGAAGGAGGGCATGGAGAGCGGTCCCCGACGCGCCGCCTACGCCAGCGCGATCACGTACGTGACGCCGAAGCAGTTGATGTTCGACTATCTCAGAGACCGGATCGAGCTCGGCTCAAAGGCGGGCTACGGGTTGCGCACGGAGCTCGACGTCGCCATGGCCAAGAGCGCCGCCGCGAACGGCCGCTCCTTCTACCTGCGCGGTCTGCAAGCGGCGATCGTTGACGAGGCGGACAGTGTGCTCATCGACGAGGCCGTCGTGCCGCTGATCATTTCGCGCCAAGAAGCCGCACCCGATCAGCAGCTGATCGCCGAGCGCGCCATTGGTCTCGCGAGCCAGCTCATTCGCGACCGAGATTTTCTCATCAAGGCCGACGGCCGCGACATCGTCCTGACCCCCGCGGGCCGCGAACTGCTCGCGCACATCGCAAAACCCATCGGCGGGGTTTTCGCAAGCCTGCTCTGGCGCGAGCAGTACGTCCTCCAGGCCCTGATGGCCCTGCATCTTTTTCGGCGCGATCGAGAGTACATCACGCGGGACGGCGCGGTCGAAATCGTCGATATCAATACCGGCCGCACAATGCCCGATCGATCATGGGAGCGCGGTCTGCACCAGATGATCCAGGCCAAGGAGGGGCTCGCTGTCACCGCTCCCAACGAGGCCATGGCAAGAATCAGCCATCAGGATTTCTTCTGCCGATATCACTTCCTGTGCGGCATGTCAGGCACCATCATGGAGGTGGCGCGAGAGATTCGGCACACCTATGGCCTCCGCGCGGTCCGAATCCCCACCCATCGCCCCTTGCGACGGCGTAGCCTCGGCGTAGAGATCCACGTCACGGCCGAGGCGAAGCATTTGGCCATTGCGGAGCGGGCCCGCCAGCTCCTCGCACAGTCGCGCCCCGTGCTTATCGGCACCCGAACGGTCGCCGATTCCGAGCAAGTCTCTCAGGAGCTCACGCGCCGCGCCATCCCCCACACGCTGCTCAACGCCCGCCACGACGCGAGCGAAGCCAAAATCATCGCCGCCGCCGGCCGCGTAGGCGCGGTGACGGTCGCGACCAACATGGCGGGGCGCGGCACCGACATCCGCGTCGAGCCGCAAGCACTCGCGGCCGGTGGTCTGCACGTCATAGCCTCCGAGCGTCACGAGTCTCGTCGCATCGATCGGCAGCTATTTGGGCGCACGGCCCGGCAGGGGAATGTTGGCACCTATGAGGAGATCGTGTCGCTTGAGGACCAACTGATGCGGACATTGCCGCCACGGCTGGTCGCAGTCGTCAAGTTCCGCGACTGTCCCCTTGCGCGTCGCTTGGTCATAAGCTTTGCGCAGTGGCGGGCGAGCCGGCACGGCGTTCGCCTGAGGCGCGACCTCGCGCGCTACGAGCGCGAGATGCATCGCGCACTGTCTTTCGCCGGGCCCCGGGGAGCCGCGCGCCGATAAGCGGCGAACCCTGATCCTTCGTAAGCGTCGTCTGACGGCTGCCTTGTTTTTCGGGTGAGCTCGCGCGAAGTGCTGTGCCTATTGTGACAATGGGCATAGCACGATGACGGGCAGTCGAGGTGATCACGTCGGTGCAGCGGCGCCGCTTTCGCGCCGAAGAAGCATGAGACGACGGATGCGAGCGATCTGTTCCGGGCCAGGCTCGATCAGATCATCAACATGAAGCATGAGCGGGTGCAGCTTGCCAGCAAGCTCGATTTGGAATGGCTCGACGGCGAGATCGCGCCGCTCTACAGCGACAAGGGCCGGCCCGCGATCAAGACCCCGTTAGGTCAAAAAAATAGAAACTGTAGAAAAGAGGTGAGTTTCCATTCCCGGCGTTGCATCACCAATACGTCCGGATTTAAGTTTTCGGCACGCACAGGTCTCGCTTATTTGAAATGTTCATTATGGTCGATGTGCTGCGCAAGCCTGACGGCAATAAACCGGGGATGATGCCCGCAGTGATTGCACGGCGGAAATCTTTTCCC
>Ga0306922_10001384_pt1 | contig 21601 bp, 39 predicted proteins | sample sta12Cox44000082_FD_203758 | JGI IMG/M metagenome (GOLD analysis project Ga0306922, IMG submission 203758) | Lab enrichment of tropical soil microbial communities from Luquillo Experimental Forest, Puerto Rico - statoxic.12C.oxic.44.000.082 (v2)... | ecosystem: Environmental > Terrestrial >... | reverse complement strand
GCCTTCCGTCCTGGCACCTCCCCCCGCGTTTCATCAAGCCCCTACCCTGGGGCCTTCGGGGAGCGTGTATGGAGCATCACCTCCCCGGTATATAGGGAGACCATCGCAGGTCTGTCCTTCCATGTTCGCTCCGTGATTCGTCACCCGGCCTGAGTGTCGCTCCGTGGCGCTGTGCGCCTCTGTGAGCCTGTCTGCCGGAATGCCCTAGCGGAGACTTACCCGCGTAGCTTCTACTCTGCCTGTCCCTGTCCTACGTGCCTACGCGGGGCATTGCGCCGGATCGCTCCGGGTACTACTTGTCCAGCGGTGGCCACACGGACGAGGTGCGGACGGAGACACTCTCCGTCAGCGCCTCGCTGTGCGAGCCTTCCCCGAACGCTTCCACGATGGCGAGGTGCCGGGCGCTGTGACTGCCGATGCTGGCCAGCTTTGCCCGCGCCTCGTCCTCCGTCATGGTGCCTGGCACCGTGACGGACACATGGAACTGATCGTCACCCTGCCGGATGTAGCCCGTGACCTGGGTCTCGGTCTGCGGCTGGGGGAAGCCCAGTTTGGCAAGCTGCCGGGTGACCTCGGACAGCTTGAATCCGCTGTCATACCCGTAGTGCTCGTCCTCCCGCACCTTGCCACGAAGCCAGCGATAGGCTGACATGCGCTTGTCACGCAGATCGTCAGCATCCCGCTCAGCTTTCGCAGCTTCGGACAGGTCCCTACGGTGGATACCGCCTCCGAGATACTCATCCTCGTCCGGGGGAGTGATGGTGAACTTGGGAGCCTGCCCAGGGTCCGGCGCGGTCTCCGGGGGGGAAATCCCGAAGTGCGCCAAATTCTGCTCCGTGTAGTCACGGAGCCGGTTGGCTTGGTGAATCTCCCAAATGACCTCAGCCAGTGCTTGCGCGAACGTGGCCAGGTCGTTGGTGACTGTTTTCTGCTGATCAGCCATAGCTGCCGACCTCCCTAACGATGGTCGTATGCCGTGGCCTGCGATGGTCGCTCTATTCGTAATGACCGGGGTTGGGACCGTGTTCCGCGCGTTAACTCCGGTTACCGTCCTCGCCATGGAGACTCTAGAGACCCGTTCAAGGACAGTGTTTCTCTGTCCCTTAGCTAGCCCGATTGCTCGCGCTCTCGCGTCCGTTCACCTTTGCCGTACCGCCGTTCTGTCGCCCCAACCCCGGAGCGTTTCGTTTGGTCGCTCTATTCAGGTCGCTTCCCGCCTAGGTCTCCGGTATCTACCCCGCTAGCGGCTGCTGGCCTGTCCTAGGGAGGGTCCGCGTAGACCATCCATGCGGTGCCCGTCCGGGGCAATGGGTCCGGACGTAGTCCGACCTTAGCATGCGCAGGTCAGAGCGATATTTGGTTGTAAACAGTCCTAACTATGCTGGTCACGGGGGTATTATCGAACACGACTTTACCCGGCCTTGGCGTAACCCAGGGTGACTGTCAATACCCGTTCTGTATCGTTACCATCCTGTGACCCTACGGTCCCGTAGGTTACCCGGCCAGTAAACCTATTTCCCTATCGGTTGAGTCGGCTTTCCCCGCCCCGCCGAAGATGATCTTGGACGCCCCGGCCGGGCCGGGCAGGCGGGCCTGCGCGGGCGGCGCGGGCGGCGCGGGCGGCGCGGGCGCTTAGGAGGATGCAAATGCAAATGCCTTTCCGCAGAGTGCAAATGCACCTTATGCAAATGCTCCCGCACAAGATGCAAATGCAAATGCCTTTCCGCAGAGTGCAAATGCACCTTATGCAAATGCTCCCGCACAAGATGCAAATGCAAGTGCCTACGGCCAGTTCTTACCGTTCGGCATTGGCTGGCCCCACAGCTTCACCAGTTCCAGGCTGTCCGGGGTGGTGACATGAATGGTCGTGTGCTTGTGGCTGCGCATCAGTGCAAGCGCCCAGTCCAGGGCGTCGGCAAGGTGGGCGGTGTACTTGGTCTCCGGGTCTACCGTGCTGTTCGGCCACCACGCCCGGATCGTGTAGAACCCGCCCGGATCGGTCATCTGGTGCCCCGGTTACGGAACGGTCCTTTGCCCGGCCGTCGCACGTCGCTGACGTAGCCCGCGACGTTGAGCTTCCGCGAGCCTACTGACCGGCGCATGCCCCGCAGCGGGCCTGTCCCCGCAGGATTCTTAGGCAGGCGCAGTGGCCTCTTGCTCATTCTTTCTCCCTTCCCACAGATCGCAAACCATTATGGGTATGATGAGTCCCTGGACAGCGGTGCAATGCCAGTCCTTGAACATGGCACAGTTGCCGCACCGCTCGCTGATGTCCGCCATGAACCTGTAATGGACGGACGACTTGGTAGCTAGTCCTTCTCCGGTAGCCATACCATCATCCAATTCCCCCGCCGCCTTGCCATCCCGTAAGGGTCCACCCCTGGCGGGGCAACAATAGCGGCGGGTATCTGCCTGAGTTCGTCTAGGAAATGGCCTTCCATGCGGGCACGGAAATGATTGATATGAGGGGTGATAACCACCCCGCCTTCCTGCACTGCCATCTGGGCAAGCCATCTAAAGAAGTCGTTCATGCGTCCCTTCCCTGCGGCATCACCACAACATGCTTCATGGTGGCCACGTAATCGCGCTGCCTGGTGAAGCCGTGAATGCTGATGTCTACGATGTCATCCCCGCCGTAAGGGTTGGAGGTGCGCCCCCCGGAAAGGGAACAGGACTTGAGTTCTGACAGGCGGGCCAGCGCCAGCGCGATCTGCGCGTCACCTGGATACAACGGATGTGACCCGGTGAGAGTCTCTATCGTAGCGGCGTCCAGCCCCGCGTAGCTCTCCAGGTCTTGAATGATGATCGACCAGGACATATGAAGTACCGGGGGGCGGGAGCACTCACGGGGACCATCAGCCCGTGAGGCCAACGCTGGGACGATGCGGCTAAGCTCGACCGCCCCCCGGAGCCTCCCCTCTCAGGCGTTGGCGGTCGTGCGGGCACGCTTATTCCTGGCCTCCCACGCGACCAGCTTGTTGTTGCACTCGTGGTTCGGCAGGCCGTGATCCGGGTCGATGACAGCGGTGACAGTGGTACGCGGGATCGTGTGGTCCTGCGCCTTCTTCACCAGCCGGGCGAACTCTTTGGCCTGTTCCTCGGTAGCGAACTCGTGCCGCATAGCGTGCAGCTTCTTGCCGTTCTTCTCCACGCCGTCCCACGACCGCTGCGCGGCCTTCACGATGGGCTCGGGCACGGGGGTTACTTTCGGGGCACGGAGCCGCTCCACGGCTTCGCCGGTCACCCCGGACCAGTCGGTCTCGGGCTTGTCAGCCATTGCCAGTCCTCTCTGTAGTTAGGGGTACCAGGTGAGGGTTAGGCGGGAGTCGAACCCGCGAGCCGCTGCCCGCCGCTCCCCGTACACCCCAAGGGGGGTCAAGATGAGAGCGGTACGGGCCGCACCCCTTAGCGGGCATCGGCCTCTTGTGCGGAGAGTCCCAATCCGTCGGGATTCCGTTCCCTCACCTGGCACGCCTACAGCCTACCACAGAACTAGCGGAGGCGGAAGCGCCGGGCCTGGCCGCGACGGTACGTGCTCACGTTAAGAGCGTTCCGTGACCTGCGGTGCGCGTGCCCGCGCCGCGCCCGCCTAGCCCTTGCGATCCGGCTTCCGCCCTTGGGGCTTGCGAACATAGTCTTGCACCTCCTGTTCTCCCGCGACGTGCAGCGGCCTGCTGCCCCGCCTGGCCGCGACACCCGCGTCCATGATGGCCTTGTGCAGCTTCCGGGCCACGTCCTCATAGTTATTGATGTTGCACAGGTAAACCGAGTACATGGAAGTTGTGGACTGGACCGTCAGATAGAGGTCGCGCCCTTGGGCGGCGATCCCGAACTGAGGCAGGTTAAGAGCGGCGCGTTCGGCGTCGGTGAGGTCTCCATCCCGACCGTCTGAGCCCACCGTAGACATAAGCGTTGTACCTCGCTCCCGAGAGTCCCTTCCGCCGTGCTCTGCGGCGCAGTTCACGTTCCAGTTTAGCAGGCATCACGTCTCGATGGCAATGAGTTCCGCGTTGACAACCGCTGGCTGAGCCCCGCCGTTGTTGTTGAACTGGAGCACGCACGGGCCACGCGGCAGGGCAACAGTGGCAAAGAAGTCATTAGCCGCGCCCGCTACCACGGTGACATTGAAAAGGGCCTGGCTGGAGAACAGCCCAGGTGGTTGCGGAACCACGCTCAATACGATGCTCGCGGGACCGCCCGTGTTAAGGCTGCACCGGACAAACGCCTGCCCGCCATACATGGAACAGAGCACCGATTTAGTCTGCCCAGCGGGCACGCTGAAACCCTGAACCCCGCCCAGCACCAGGGACGCCTGCGCCGCCGTCGCGTTAACATACCCAGGAATGACCGGGGCGTTGCCGCCGCAGTCCCAGCGCCAGTCATGCCGGTCACGGGTGCGGGCGGTGCCCACCACTTGCGCGAACGTGAGCGTAGCGTCCACCGTATCAACATTGTGCAGTTGCACCCGCATAAACGCCCCCCGCTGCGGGCCGCTGCCAAAGGTGACCGCCGCCCCGTTGGGGTCGCCATTCGTTCCCATGGGCACCCGGTAGGCCACCACGTCCACCGGGGTTTGCAAGGACGGCAACTCATCGAAGTCGTAGAACTGCACAACAACAGCGCAGAACGGGATGGTAGACCCGGACCCAGCGGTCAGGCCGAGGGCAATCTCGTAGGACAGTTCGTTAGCCACCCCGAGCCCGGCGATGGGGGATGGGTTGACCGGGTTGATGGTGGTGAAAGCACCGTGCGGCAGGACATTAGGATTGGTCACGTTCCAGGTGAAGTTAGCCGACCCGGAACTGCCAATGAAGTCCACCGCCGAAACACTGACCGAGTACACGCCAATCAATGTGGGCGAGCCGGTGATGATTCCGCTCGCGGTGTTCAGGACAAGGCCAGGAGGCAGCCCCCCAGCGGCCCAGGTAAACGGCGGTCCATCAGCCGGGTTGGAATCCGTCGCGGAAAGGGTCAGGGTAACGACCGCCCCAAGCTGGGTATTCTGCGTGCCCGGATTGGTAACTGTAATAGTGTTGGTCACAATGGGGCTGACAGTCCAGGTGAACCCGGCCTTGCCGCTCGCGCCCGTCCCGTCCGTGGCGGTGACGGTGACCGCGTTGGTGCCCTGGCTGGACGGCGTGCCGGTGATAACCCCAGCAGCGCTGATGACCAGGCCGGGCGGCAGGCCGGTCGCGGAGAACGTCAATGTTTGAGTAGGGTCGGAGTCGGTGGCCGTAATGGTCAGCGGGGCGATGGCCACGCCAGCGGTAGCTGTCTGGTTACCAGGGTTGGTAACAGTGATGGTATTCGACACGACAGGCGATGTCAGCGTATCAAACATCTGCTGGTACAGGTGGATACGCGGGTCGGTGGAAGTAAGGATGGGCTGGGTAAGATCACCCGTGCCCCCCGCGTTGCACTGCCCCTGATACCAGCCGAGGTCCGCGTTCTGCTTGCCCGCTGCCAGCCGGGCCTGAAAGAAGCCGGTGATGTAGTTGAAGTACGAGGTGAAATCATCAGCGAGGTGGCAGCCGAACTCACCCAGCCCGAACGGCAGCAGGTTGGCGTCGGCCAGGGAGGCAGGCTGGCTCAGCCGTCCCGCCGCCGCGATTCCGGAGGCACTGTAAGCCCCGAAATAGAAGTCACAGTAGATGGCGGTATAGACGCACCCAGCGGCAGCGAGACCGGCATTGATATAGGAGAGGACGCCGGGTACGCCTTGTCCCATCCCAATGTCCAGCACCATAGGTAGCCCAGATGCGACCACTGTTGGCCCGAAGAAGGCCATAGCCGCCTGAAATCCTGCGGTCCCGAGGGGGGCGGGGTTACCGGCAGCGCCGAACTTGTTGCCGATTTCCGGTTCCTGCCAAAGACATACCTCGCAATTAGACGCATTGAAACCCAGGCCCTTCACGAAAGTAAGGAAGTTATTAAGGGCGGTAACATCAGCGGCGGTGTAACCGACGTGCGGAGGGAACAGGGCAAGCATTACCTTAGTGCCAAAAGAAAAGTAAGCAGCAAGGTCATTACCGCGAACACCGCTAGTCTCGTATGCGCCTTCATTCCAGAACTTCTTAACCTTGCTGATCTTACCGTTAGGCAGGGAACGATTAACCAGGGAGACAAAGTTGTTGTCCGCACCCTGCTGCGTAGTGATACCGAGAGCATTATCATAACACCCGGCCTGGTTGAATGCCTGAATAGGGGTCGTGCAGCCCACCAGCCCGGTATGCGAAACAGTAACCGGCGCCGCTTCCAGGGTAATAGCCGACACGCCCCACACGGCGGAGGTGATGGTAGCCGACGCGGTAAGCGCGGCCGGAGCCCCGGTAACAAACGCGGCCACCGTGCCGTAGGTAGCCGAGCCCTGGTGCTGGGTGTCAATAATAGCCGCACCGGACCAACTGCCCGTAACAGCGGGCGTGCCGCCAGCATTGGCATTCATCATGCCCATAAGGGCCACTTCACCGGACTGCGCGGGGGTGCCCACAGTTTGCGAAGGGCTGGTGCTCGTCCCGGTGGTGCCGGTAGGAGCAAGGTCCAGGGCGGACGCAAGGGCCACGCCAGAGCAGGCGAAAACGTGGAACGTCCGGTCCCCGCCCGTGCCGCTGAACGTAATGTTGATTGTGTCGGCCCCGTTGGCCAGAGCGGCGGCATTCAGGGCGACAAACCATTTACCCTGCCCCCCGGTCCCGTTAACCGCCGCTGGTGACGTGTACGTGTTAGTCTGCGTGTCGGTACAAGGCCCGGAAATATTGTTGGAACTGGCATTGTCCGCGATCCAGACCGCGACCGCGCTGCCCGCCGACACGGAAGGCGTGCCAGCTACCCCGGTGCCAATGACAATAGCCAGGGTAGCAGAGCCGTGGACCTGAGTGCCCTTGGCTACCAGGACTGGCGTTCCGGCGCTCATAGGTTATAGATCACCGTAGGGTCGGGCACCACGGGGATGCCGGTGGCGAATATCTGCTGGGCTATCGCGGCTGAGAGCGGGGCGATGACTTGCGCGATGGCAGAAGGGGCGGGCGACCAGCCTGTCGCCCCCGGTATGTAATCGACCTCGGCTGATAGGGACGCGACCGCCCCCGGAGATGCTTGCGAGCTATCAACAATGGCCCAATAATCACGTTTGCCATCCACGGGTATAGCGCCGAGCGGGTCCACGATACTGATGTTCGGGTCGGAGCGGTACAGGGAGCCCTGATCCGGGCCGAGCAGGACGGTGGCTTTAGTGTCCCGGTTGGCGATAACCCCGTCGTTGTTTTCGCCCGCGAAGACAAGGTGGAAGGGGTCCACGCCATTCAGCACAACGCTCATTGCCCGTAGATCACCCCCCACATAACTCCCGCGCCCGCCGTCATCGCGGTGTTCTGAGTCAGGGTGACCGTTGTGCCCGGCTGCACAGCGTCGGTGGTGGTGACCCGGTTGGCACCTACCGCCTGGTTGCCCGCGATAACCGCCCGGTTAAGCACGGTCCCATCGGGCAGGGTGTAGGAAAGCTGAATAGCCCCGCCAGTGGCAGCCACCGTTATATCCTGTGTTGCCACGCAGAACAGGAAATGCACCTTGCCGTCGTTGGGCACATTCCAGGTCAGGAATGTTTGCGTGCCGTTTATCATGGCGACGCCCGCTACCGCCGTGATCGCCGCCTGCTGAACCAGGCCCGAGCCTGGTACGGGGGTGCGGGTGCCCATCAGATTTCCGTCCCGGTGTGCGCCTCCAGCGGGTATTCCTCCACGCCGATGACGAATTGCAACTGCTGGTTAGCGGCCAGGTTGTAGCAGATGCAGTAAACCTGTTCGTTAGGCAGCACCGGGTTGTGGAACCTGCCTTCCACGATGATCGAGGGGATGGTGAGCCCGGAGTAAATCTGGGCGGAAGCGTCCGCTTCCTGGCCCGGCCCGCAGTAGATATCGGCAATGCCAGCGGCGGCGGTGTGCCCGTCCGCCCCGAGGATACCGGCGCGGTGGACGAACCACATTCGCCCGGCCGCTGGCCGGTACGGGACGATGATGGTCTGCGTGGCCAGCGCGGAGGGGGTGTTGCCGGTGCCGAGGTTGCGCCACAGCGGGTCGTGCCGGTGCAGGCCTTTGACCGCCTTGGTTGTTTCCTCTTGCTTGCCCGCCCACAGATCAATAAGGGCTTCAATTTCCATCGTGCCCGTCCTGCCTTAGCTGTAGTGTGAACATGCCCTCTATCTTGGCGAGCCTGTCGGAGATTGCGCGAATGTCGCCGGTCACCTGGCCCCAGCGCATTCCGGCGATGAACATGGACGCGGAGATAGACGAGATGAATGTTGCCATTCCAATCGCTATCTCGGGCCAGTAGTTCATCGCCGTGTTATGCACCTTCCTCAGTCACCTTCTTAGGCAGGCGTTCCAGTAGCTCATCAATCCGCGCGTCCCTGGTAGCGCGGTCTTTCTGGTAGCTCTGCCAGGAGGCGTAGAGGAACAGCATGTAAGCGCCCGCCATCAGGAAGATGGCACAGCAGGCCACAATGGGCGTCAGCTTGGGGAGGGGAGGGATGGGGGGCGTCATGCCGTCTCCTGAATCGAAGCGTAATAGTTGAGCCTCGCCCGCATGGCAATGTAGGCGAGCAGGTTGGCCAGTTCACCGCAGAACTTGGCCACGGTGTCCCAGAACATAGCAAAAACAGGGAACTTCCACGGCTCCACCATGTATAGCTGAGCCATAGTAGCTATCGCGGCAGCGAGAAGCTGCCAGGTTTCGTCGCTCATCCCTTCTTCCTCGTTTCCCCGCCACCTCCGCTGGTCTCCGACCGCTGCGCCCCGTGGGTGAACTGTCCCTGCCCGTTAAAGTACTGCCATAGTAGCACAATGGTATAGCCAATCGCAAGAGCGTTGGCAATGGGAACCATCACGTCTACAAAGCCCAGCAGAACAAGAATGCCGTAAACAAGGCTAGTATCCCAAAGGCGAACAGGACGTGGGAGAATCCCGTTATTCTTCCATTCATCGAAGCCCACCAGAATCATCGCTACTATCCAGGCGTAAACCACGACCTCCCGGTTGCCCAGCCATTGCGGCAGGGGCTTGGGAGGGGGCGAGTTACGCGCGGGGGTGCCAAGCGTTGACTTTGACCACGACAGCCACTTCCAGCGGTCGGCACCCCCTTGCGTCCCCGTGCCCCCACTAGGGCTCCAGCCGCCACCTTGCCCACCCTGGTCTCCGATGTTGTAGGTGACGTTGATAGTCCGGGCGCGGGACGGAGAGCTTCCGGTGCTGCCAGCGGGCGGTTTCGACTGGCGTGCCGCTGGCAGGTTCCGGCTTCCCGAGGTAGCCATGTCATCCCGCCAATGCCATCGCTGAGGCCATGGTCCCGGCCAGCTTCATGATGTCATTCTTGAAATAGATGCCCAGGACGTACATGGCAATGACGACTCCGAGCAGCACCTCTAGCGGGCCTACTATAACGCCCCACAAATCTTTGACGATTTGCAGGAAGCCCGCCTCGATGCCTGACGCGAGCTTGCCGCCGATGTCCGACAGCCAGCTTGCCGGGTTGAGCCAGCTAGGCAAACTGATCGACCCTCCTTGCTCCGCGTTGGTGATGAACTGTTCCGCTGCCGTCTTGGACAGGTATGGCCCGGCGACGGCATTCCGTGGCCTGGACGTGGCCATTGTCACCGACAACTGCGGCGGCAGGAGGCCAGCGCCGCGCCCTGTCATCGGCGTCTGCACGACCCACCACTGCGACTTGCTTGTGTCGCCCGCCGCCTGCGGATTCGGGCCGGGCATTAGTAGTACCCATGAGCGAGGTGGAAGTTCCAGGCGTTGACCGGGCTACCGTACACGGCACGGATGTACCCGATCATCCACTTGATCTGGGTGGCGGGGCTGGTCTGCCAGTCGTTTCCCGCGCTCGCCATCTTCGATCCTGGGAGAGCTTGCGGAATACCATAAGCCAAACCAGGCACGTAACCAAAACCGCCCCCGTTGTGGATTTCAGTTTCCCAGCCACTTTCCGCCATCACAATGTTGTTGAAGGCTTCCCACTGCTGGCCGGTCCAGCCAGCGGCGGCTACCATCGTCTTGCCTAGCCGGGCATTAGCGGCAGCCTGCCCAGCGGACGGTGCGCCCGCGTTCCCTCCAGCGGCCCCGCCTTTTCCGCCTCCACTTGTAGTAGCGGGGGTAGAGGCGGCGACCTGCCCTGGCAGGACGGGAGTGAGAGAGGGAAACTGCACGTTCCCTTTCTTGATCCCGAAGGCTTGCAAGAGCGTGACTGGCCCTTTCCGCCAGCCCGACAGCGACCAGTTTGCTTGCGGCACTTGAATCAGGCCCCTGCGGCAGCCGGGAATACAGTGACTCCATGCCAGAACTTTGAGAGGCCCGTGTAGATGAAAGTGTATGCCACGAGAAGCCCAAAGAACAATAGCAGATTGCGCATATGAGGCCGATCCTTATTAGTCTCTCCTGATACCAGGTTATCCTTTAGCCCACCCGTGGCTCCCTGTGACACTGCCGCGCTCCAGCGCCCGCAGGTACAGCCAGATCAGGTAAGCGTTGGCGATAGCGGCCCCGAAAACTGGCCACCACGACTTCGCCACGTAAGCTGAGGCAACAGCATACGCCATCGAATACACTACGGCGTGCGTCAGGTATTCCTTGCAGGACTTGGTTTTATCCGGGTCCGCGCCGAAGTTCTCTGCCGTCCACGGCGATGACAGGAGCGTAGAATAGGCGTCCAATGCCATCATCGAGGAAGTCATGAACAGGACAGCGGCAAGCGCATTACCGCTGTGAGGAATACCGCTGATGTCCACAGCCTACCGCTTACGGCTGGGTCCAGAAGTCCGCCAGAATCCACGGTTTAACCGTGCTCTGATCGTACTTCGCTCCGTCAGTCCATTGAGTTGCACGCACCCCCGAGTGAGAATACATGAACGGCACGAACAGATAGTCGGCTACCCAATAGCCGTTAAGCTGCGGCAGATTGAACACCGTGCTGGCACTGCCGTAGACCAGGACGCCGTAACCGTTGTGCTGCACGACCGCCCCGAACCCGGCCGCGTAATGACCGTCCCTGGAACCGGAACGGGTTTCCATGTCAAGGGCGACATACTTGCCAGCGGGGATTTGCAGGGCGCGTAGCTGTTGCACGCAGCTATCCGCGTCCCCTACAGCGTTCGTCCCGCCAACGTAGATGGGGAGCTTGGGACCGGGCACGGTGTCCCAATCCGCCTCACTCCACGGGTGGAAGGCATTGGGGGCATCAAGGTAACCGCCAACGGCCTGAAAAGCGGTGCCAACCAGGTTGTCCGCGAACGCGGCGTCTCCCATTGTGGCCCATTCCTCAGCCATAAAGCCTTTGTCCCTTCTTGAGTTGCGTGGACAGCTTCAACACCTTTCCCCGGAAGGACGATCCTTTCGGTTGCTTCTCTGTGGTGAAGTCCTCGATCTGGCCTTGCGTGAGGTGACTTTCCTCCGCGAACTGCGCGAACGACTCGTCACGCGGGACAATCAGGGCACCATGCTCAGACTTCAAGCGGTTGTGCCTGCCCATATGCGGGCCGGGCTGTTCCTGGTCGCTTGCGTTGACGTGAACGGAAATGGCCCCCTTCTCCACGATAGTCTTGCCCGTGTGAATGGACCCCCGCCCAGCGGAAGTCGTGATCGGATTCTGCTGGGACTGGCTGTGCCGGGACATGTACCAGTAGACCAGCACGGCTGCCCCCGCGAGCCATGCCCACGCGGGCAATGGCCCGAGCTTGCGGGTGAAGAACCCGCTGCCCTGTTCCATCAGTAACCCTGCCCACCCTGGTTGATAAGCGGCTCTTGCATGGCGGCGTCCTCGGGAACGGCGCTGCCCGGAGCCGTATTGGAATTGGTCACCGGATTCTGGATAGGCCCGCCCGGAACCATCGGCACGTTAGGCGACTCGGGCATTGCCCCCCGCTGAGTGTTGTCGGTAATGGTGATGTTGATGGGAGTGTTCACGGCGGGTGCCACAGCCGGGCCGGTCGAACCGCCCACAAGTTCCGGGGCCATGCTGTTGAGATTCGTGCCTAGCTGCGGCACCCCGCCGCCAGCCTGGCCCGCCTTCCAGTTCTGGTAGTACCGCCAGGCAAACCACGCGCCCAGAACCAGCACCCCCGCGAGGATGATTGTCTTGACCGCCTTATCGGACATGCGGCCTCCCCACCGGGCGGCGCGACTTGTTGACCGCATCGGACTGATGACGGGCACCAGGCCCCCTGCGGTTCATGATGGACCGGGGAGCCCCTGCCATAGAGCCCGGCGCGATGGTCTGCACCTTGAAGGACAAGCCCAGGTTGAACCCCGGATAACCACCCTGGAACAGCCTGTCGTAGAACCCGGCGTCCCTGATCGGCCCCATGTCGTTCGGCTGGTAGGCCGATACCCACGGGCGCTGGGGAAGCCCGCCCGGCACGCCGAGCCGCTCAATGGGCTGCCGCTGGGCACCCCTGGCGTAGAGATACCGCATTCCGCCCATCCGGGGCACCCGGCAGACGACCGGGGAACGGTCGATGTCAGGCAGCCATTCAGCCGCGAACCTAAGCTGACCGGCGATAGGAGACGTAGGTGCCGGGGTTGCCTTGAACTTTTCCGGCAGCTTCTCCTGTACTGCTGACTCCCCCGACTCCATGTAAACCTGTGTCGCGGGAGCCAGCCGGCCCATTGGCATGTCAGTGCGACGGCTTTCCGAGCAGGCCGTTGATCGACTTGCCCCACAGGTTCCCCAGGCCCCCGAAGAACGCCTTGGTCCCGCTGGCATGGCTAATCATCATGGCCAGGATCACGCCGATGATGATGAGCATTCCAATGTTCATAATCGCGAATCCCACGGAAACTCCTAACCGGGCTGGACGAACTTCTTGAAAGCCCAGAACGCGAGGGCTCCGAGGGCGAACCAGATCAGGTGGCTCATAGACATGGCTAGACCAGCTTGCCCTTCTTGGTGAGCAGGTTCCATGCGAAGTTGATGACCACCGCGACAACGATCACGGCGAGCCAGAACCCCGGCTGACGGATGTACGACATCACCTAGCAGCCCTCCCTACAAGAGCCATATGACAGAACAGCAGGAACAGGGCGGCTGCCCCGGCCCATACGAACGACCAGGTAGAGACTTGCATAACTCCCGTCCCCGCGCCCGCTACTGAGTTGGGCTGCACCACTTCGGCCATGCCCACAACACCGGCGTTAGCCATTACTCTGACACTCCTATGTCTACCGAGTTAACCGTTGTCACGCCCGTCGCCGCCGTCATTTGCAGTGTGAGCGTGTATTGCCCGCCGCCAGCGGCTTGCAGGAACGTGCTCGCGTCCGTGAAGCCGAAGGAAACGGACTGCGGTGAGCCCGCCACCACGGTATGCAGCGGCGAGGAACCGATCTGCGTGCCACCTACACCGGACCCCTGGCGAAGCCTTACCGTTGCACCTGTCGCGGCGGTTCCGGGCGTGATGTTGATGGTGCCCGAAATGTCAACCGGAGACTGACCCACCCCGACCGGCATGAACGGCGTCGTATAGACAGCCGTTTCCGCCGCCGCCGCTGGGTTGGTAAGCCCAGAGGACGGTGAGTTCTTGTGCATGAAAGGCATTACTGCGCCAGGTGCGTGTAAGGGATGCCGCCCAGCGGGAACAGTTCGCCGGTGATCTGGTAAAGCTGGGCCGGGGCGTTGGAAATGGTGCCCCACGTACCGACCAGTTCCAGCAGGGTCGCGGGAGAGGTCGGCAGCAGCAGGTCGTAGGTGTCGGCCGTGGAAACGGCGGACTGGACGCTGTTGCGGAACGTGTAGACCACAACGCCGGTAGGACGGGCCACGCCGAACAGAGCGAACATCTTGTCCTGCCGCTCGTTCAGCGTCTCGTAGAGGTGCGGTACGCCGTCTACCCACAGGGAGAGGTCCGTGGAAGGATACGCCTCGATGCGGGCACCCGTGGAGTCGCGGAGAATCATGATGAGGGTGTGCGTGTAGGTGCCCACGCGGGGAAGCACAAGCCGCTGGAACTGCGCGGAAGCGATCCCGGTGGGAGCCTTGGTCACCGACCACTGCGCCGAGGAACCCACGTCCGGGGGCGCGTACTGCGGGTTGTCCACAGGAGCGGCCCAGAATTCTTCGTCCAGTTGAAGCTGGAGCGTGGGCACCGTGGTAGGCGGCGTGGAGTAGACCACTGAGGACGGGTTAAGCTGTACCCAGATGGACGGCTGAGAGGCCGCGTTCATGGCGGGGAGCGAGCAGTACCCGGACGAGTCGAGTTCCAGCGGGAGATGCACCCGGAAGGTGAAGTTACCCGCCGCCGATACCGCCGAGAACGACGGCAGGGTTGTCGGGTTGTTCCCGAAGGTGAGCATTCCCGACTGACCGCCGTACACGTCGATCAGGTAGAGGGAATAACCGTCCGCCTGAATGATCGGCTGGCCGAACGGGTCACGCAGGAACACGTTCTGGATCGTGTTGTAGGGCGCGTCCTGGGAAGCGACCGCCACCGTGCCCGTGCCACCCGTGGCGGTGACATACAGGGGGTAGAAACGGATGTAGCCGCCAGCGGGCTTGATTGGCGGCGTGAACAGTGCCCCGAACAGAAGCCCGGCCGAGACAGGGCCGAGAATCTGCATCTGCCGGGACATGCGGGCAAAGGGCGCATTTCCCGTGGTCGGTTCTGCGGTTGTCTGCGGAATCCGGCTGACAGTGCCAAGCGCGGGCTGCGCAGTTTGCAGAGTGGAAACGGCCATTTGCTATGCCTCCGTGATAGCAGCGAGGCCCTGAGCGACAGGACTGTGAGCGAAGTGCATGGTCGCGCCCCTGATAAAGAACTTCACCACAATATAGGTCGCGGTGAAGTACGCGAGCCAGAACAGAATCCCCATCATTGGGCGGGAACCCCTTCCCCGTTGGAGCTATTGGCCTTATCATACACCCGCTGTATGCACAAGGCAATGGCTGGGTGCGTTTCCACCAGGGTCCGCATGGCCTGATTAAATGATACAATTTTCATATCATTCTTATATGACTCCACCAGGTAGTGAAGCTCTACCGGGATGGTCAGCGGGAAGGTCACAAACCCGTCTCTGCCAGCCACGTCTCATCTTCCTCGTCATCCATATACAGCCAGCGGCGCTTACGGATACGGGAAATGGCCGGGATATCGGCCCGCGTCATAGAGCCTATTTCCATCACCCTTTGATGGGCTCTTTCGTCCCTGATTCGGGAGCACCAGACGAACTGGCACTGGTCGTAAAACGAGCTGGGCACCCAGCGAGGGGCCTGAGTAGACGCAATGAGGGAGATACCGCGAGAACGGCCACGCAGCCACATGCGGTCAAGCAGCGGTTGCAGGCCCAGCCCAGGGGAACGCGGGTCAGAAATGGCACGGGTCTCGTCCAGTACAACTACCCAGTTCCCTTCGGCGTAGATTCTTTCGAGAGCGGTTCCCACCTGCTCCTGGGCTTTTCCGGGGTGATCGTAGGCAACGATCCTGTACCAGCCGTCCTTTTGGCGGTCGTTGTCGAGAGTGCGCCGGATACGGCTAGGAAGATGCCTGACAGTTCTAGCGCCCGCAGCAGCGAGCACCGGGTCGTCACCTTTATTATCAAAGATAGCGACATTATCAAACACGCACAGCGGAAGTAGGCCATTGACGATGAGATACGACTTTCCGGAGCCGTTCTGGCCAACGACCGAATGGTGTGGCGAGTTGGTCGGCTGCCAGAGCCTATCGACACGTTCTATTACCTCTTGCCATTCGCGGGAAGGAACGGGCCGTGCGGTTTTCTTATCCGGTGCCGTTGGGGCCAACGGGGACGAAAGCACCGCTTGGCGGCGGCTTGTAGCCATGCACGTCCAGCCCTTCCGTGTTAGGGTTGGTCACCTGTAGCCATGCCTGCGTGACCCCAAGGAACTTCATGAACTGCTTTTCCGGGTCGGCGCGGCCACGGTCCACGGCGAGGGCCGCGCCCATGCCGACAACGGTACGGCCGATGACAAGGCCCGGCTGGATGTCCGCGATGTTTTCCAGCGCGGTGATCCATTCAGGGCGCTTGGCGGCGAGGTCCACAACAGCGTGCGTGAACTGATCCGATTCCTGGCAGATGTAATAGCCGGTGGTATGCAGGCCGACGCCGATAAGCACCCCGCACTGGAACATCTCGGTAGACAGCCGGGTTTGCAGCGCGTCCAGCTTGCGCTGGGAACGGGTGCCGCGTGGCCTGCCAGGGGCACGGCGGGCGGTGCGGCTCCCGCTTACGGGGGCCTCACTAGCCTCCGTGCTGCCCTCGCCGCCTAGCTCAGCTTCCCAATCGGTCTCGGGAAGTCCGGCGGTCTCGGTCACTAGGAGTCCTTCCCGAACACGATGTCCGCGATAATAGCGGGAATGGTGGCCCGCCTTTCGTTGCTGCGCCGCTGCCCCGCCGCCTTGGTTTTGTCGGCACGCTTCTTGTCACGTTCGGCAAGGCGGGCGTCCACGACTTTCGCGGTTTCCGCCTGGAAGCGGGTCCAGAACGCCTCCTGATCAGGCTCCTGCGGTTCCGGGTCCGTCTGCGGGTCCGTCTGCGGGTCCGTTTTGTCCGCCACTCTGTCCACCTCCCATCATGGCCTGCATTTGCGCCATCATGGCTGGGCTGGAGAACATCTGGAAGATGCCGGATACGTTGTCGATAATCCACTGCACGTTAGCGCCGAGCCCGTTAAGGGCGTCGATAACCTGCGTGAATTGCGTCTCCAGCCGGGCCTGCCCGGCAAGGATCTGCTGGGCCTCGGTCTCCAGCGGGTAATCGGGGGCACTCATGTTCAGTCCTTTTCCGCCTGCTGCGCCCGGACCATCGCGGCGGCAAGCTGGTCGTAGTCAACGGTGAGAGCGGCGGGCGGGACGACCACAGCGGAGCCAGCCGGTGCGGCCCGCTGGGAAACGTCCTCGCGGGGAGCCTGGTCGCCTTCGGTGTTGAGGTATCGCAGGGCACCGCCGAGAGCGGACTTTTCGTAACGGTCCACAACAGCGAGGTGCGCCGTCTCTTCCGATTCGCTCCGGTAGGCACCGGAATAGGTGATGAGGTGGCGGACCACATTGCAGAACTGATGGGTCAGGCTGTCCCCCGGAGAGGTGACCTGGCTGGGCGTGACTACTACTCCTGAGTAGGGCGTGACGGCCCCCGTGTCGCTTGTCATATCGTTATCATATCGTTATACCCGCCCTCGCGCAATGTCCGGGGGCGGGTGTATGATGGTCAGCACCGGGTCAGGGAAGGCCCCGGACCTGGGAAGATGGGAGGGCAGATGTCTGAGTCTGCCACAGGGACCGAGGTAGTCCCTTATGAAGACCGTGCGCTTTACATCGGCTACGATCCGGACCTCGATTTCCGCAAGCTGGCCCTGGAGTCCAAGTATTTCACCAGGGGATTCCGGCTGCTTGGGAAGGACGCCCTGATCGGCGTTCCGCACATTGTTATCGGCGTGACCTACCGGGAGGGCTTCCCGCGTGAGGGCAAGGCCGGTGACTACGTTTCAGTGGAAGCTGTTGTCGCGGACGCCAAGACGCTCGCTTCCAACCCGATCAAGCACCAGCTTCCGATGCCCCCGGATCAGCTTTCCGTGTACCCCAACGAATGTGTCGTCTACAACGACTCCGGTACCGGCGTCCGGCGTTACCTGACCGAACTGTTCCACAACATCGGTCTTGTGGACGTGGGACCGGCCAAGGGCGATGCCAGCCCCTACGACAAGCCGTTCCAACTGTGGAAGTCCGGGGCGGACCTGGCCACCACGGGCATTGTCGCGGACAACGACGGTGACGCCTTCCGGCTCCCGGTCATGCGCGGCCTGCGCCGCAGTGACTACGAGTGGGAAGGCCAGCCCGCCACCACCTACTACCTCGGCTGACTAAAGGCGAGGGAGGCGGGGCGCTTGGTAGCTGCCCCGCCCCCCCGCTGGGAAGGACGGAAGGGCCGTGACCCTGCCTCTGCCGGAACCACCGTGGGAACGGACACTGTTCGGCGTTACTTCCTATTATAACCCATACACCGGGAAGTACACAACCAGCCGGGCATATGCCCTCCGGATGCAGCGCGGCTACCAGGCGGGGCTGCCCCGGCAGAAAGCCCGAGGCCAGCGGCCCGGTGAAGCGGCCCGCCGCCGCGAGCGGGAAACCAGGGAAACCGGAATCACCCCCCGCGAGCGCGGGCTGCTCTACCGGGCCAGGTTCGAGCAGGAGAACGGTTTCTCCTATGCCTACTGGCAACGCCTGCACCGGCTGTTCCTGACCGACCTTAACAAGCGAGTTGGCAAAGCCGGGAGAATCCGGCCCTGGATGGTGGGCGATGTCAGGCGCGAATGGGAGCGCGGCTGGCGCGACTTCCGCCGCCCGGAACTTCTGACCTGGCAAGCCTGGGTAGAAGTTCATTTGGGTGAGCGGCTCTGGGCGACTATACTGTATCAAGACGAAAACGAGAACGCCTACGGAGCCTTCAATTTCGCCATGAGGTCGGCGGTTCCCGACGTGGCGTTCTGGTACTACCACTAGGAGAGCCCGTGCCCAAGGGACCAAGAGGCACCAGGGGTGCCGGATGGGACCATAACTATGCCACCCGGAAACTGTACGACAAAAGGCATCCTGCTAATCGTGAGTTCCGGGGGGTGGATGGTGAAGGCGGCAACGTCCCCGACAGCCGACTTCTATTCGGTGACCGACATCAGTACCTATCCCTCCGGGCTGGCCCCGATCTGCTGGAGACCGGGCGGCCTCTGGAATGGGAGGAATGTTTCGCATTTCTGGCGGGCCTCTCTCCCAATTATAACTATGTCGCCTATTTCTTCGACTACGACGTGACCATGATGATCCGGACGCTTCCGGAGGACGTGGCTAAGAAGCTGCTGAACCGCTCACTGCGGGTACTGGAGAGCCTGAACGGGCAGCAGTACCGGGGCATCACTTTCAACCCCGCTCCGGTGTCTTACGGCGGCTTCGAGTTCGACTACCTCCCGCACAAAGAGTTCAAGATCAGGCGGGAAGGCACTAGGCGATGGGTTGTCATCAACGATGTTGGCCAGTTTTTTCAGTCGGCGTTTCTCACCACTCTTGATAAGTGGGATATCGGTTCGCTGGACGAGCGATCTGTCATCAGCAAGGGCAAATCCATGCGGGCCAGCTTCACTATGTTCGATGACGAAATCCGGTATTACAACGCACTGGAATGTGTTCTACTGGAGCAACTGATGACGAACTTCCGGGCCGTCTGTGAGGAAGTGGGATATGTCCCGAAGAAGTGGCAAGGGCCTGGCCATCTGGCCTCCGCGATGCTTCTGGCGCACGGCGTCCCGAAGCGAGATGACGTGCCCATCCTCAAAAACAGGGACTTCCGCGACCTCGCCCAAGCCGCCTATTACGGCGGGCGATTTGAGACAACCGTTGCTGGCCCTGTTCCGGGTTGCGTTTGGCAATACGACATCAACGGTGCTTATGTCCATCTGCTCAAAACGCTGCCGTGCCTCATACATGGAACATGGCGATGGGTACACGACGCTCCTGCTGGAGGATCAATCTGGTTCGGGGAAGTACATTTCGATCACGTTCCCGCCAAACGATACCTCTATAACCTTCCCATCCGGATGAAGAACGGGAACATCCACTACCCGAAGGAGGGTAACGGTGTCTACTGGAGCACAGAGCTTGAAGCGGCTGCTCGTGCTGGAACACGATGGGCCTTCCGGAACGGATGGGTCTACAAGTCTGACTGTCAATGCCGATGGTTCGATTGGGTGGACAGTTACTATACCAGGCGGCTCTCCCTCGGCAAATCTGCTAAAGGATACGTTCTCAAGCTCGGAGGAAACAGTATATATGGGAAGCTGGCTCAGTCCATCGGGTACGCGCCGTGGGCTAACCCTGTATGGGCCGGTCTCATCACCGCCGGTTGCCGGGCAATGCTCATAGATGCTTACAATCAAGCCCCCGACGAGTGCTATATGCTCGCTACCGATGGAATCTTCATGGGAACGCGACTTGACCTGCCTATATCATCTCACCTGGGAGAGTGGGAGGAAACAGTACACCCTGACGGCATTTTCATCGTTCAGCCAGGTATCTATTTCATGGGCGCTGAGGCTAAGACCCGTGGAGTGGAGCGAGGTCGCATTTACGATATGCGCCCTGAGTTTGAGGCCCAGTTCCAGCGGTTCATGGAAAGTCATGGCCTGGACCACACAGTATCCGTAGACGTTGACAACTTCATCACCGCGAAGGTTGCCCTGATGCGCCACAAGTGGGAGATAGCCGGGACATGGGAGCACACCACCAGGGACATCTCCTACTCGTGGGCTGCCAAGCGGGTCTCCGGTATCGCGTTCAACCGTGACGGCATGCTGCGGTCTGTGCCCTACCCCGGCGCACCGGGCCTGCACAGCGTCTCCTACGGGCGCATCATCGGCGGGGGGCTTGTAGTGGACGAGGCCAGCCGGTACGACGACCCCGGCCTGCAAGAGGCGCAACGGCTGGCAGGCCAGCCTGACTACGTTCAGCCGGTGCTCTGACCGTTACCGGATCGTTACATCCATACAGGGGAGCCTGCGATACAATGGCTACAGGACAACAGAAAGGAAGGAAGCTAATGAGAGGGCCTATCGTCCATTGGGACTGCCCGCGCAACTGCGGGTACTTCCGCGAATGGCACGCGAGCCCCGAGTACCTGTATGAAGTCGTCAACCACCCGTTCTACGGGCCGATACTAGCTGAGGAACTTGTCGCATATGACATCACCACCCATTCCTGTGGACTCGCAAGGCTGGCCCATAGTAAAGCTAGAGCGGCCCGTATGGCCCGCGAAGAAGTGCCAGAGGTGTACCCAGCGCACGGCAACGCAATATATTCCCCTGATGCACCTCGGGAGGGCCTGGGACGAATACGTGCCCGAGCCCGAAAGGGAGAACGGCACAGTAGCGCTGTGCCGCCAGTGTTTCCAGATAGCGCGGTCTGCTGACGGCCGGATCATGGGCTACACGACACGGCAGGGGAAAACCCGGCAGTACGTTGAGGAAGAAATACTAGGAGACCCGGATGTCTAGGAGGGACTATACACGGCAGAACCGGCAAAGCCAGCAGAATGTCATGATCGCTGACAGCCGGAAGGACGACAAAACCGCTCACTCGATTGGATGGCCGCACTTTGCTGGTAACGGGAATTGTATCTGCGATTCTGCTTGCTGCTTCGGTGGGAACGGATGCCGTTGTAAAAGTGGTTGCGCGGGAGTTGGCCATCTGGACAGTGATTGCCAGAGCGTTCGCGTCCGCCGCCGACCGAGAGCGAGAACGGCGTGAAGAAGCCGGTGAGGCAATGGGTGTGCAAGGTTTGCTTGCGCGATCAGTTTGGAAGAATACCCGACGATGGTATATGTAAGAAGTGCCGGAAGTCTGCACCACCTCCACAACTACCACCTGCCAGGCGGGGGTAACGCGGGCCTCGGCATAGCGGTACTCATAGGGATAGTCGCCCTGTGGTACTGGCTGGTGAAGTCACCGAAGATACCGAAAGGAAAGTGAGGTACATGTCCAAGGAAGGTTCGGGATTGCATTTCCCGACATCACGGCTGGTGATGAGCTACTACCGCCAGCGTCCAGGCCAGGTCATCA
>Ga0306922_10001366_pt1 | contig 21762 bp, 15 predicted proteins | sample sta12Cox44000082_FD_203758 | JGI IMG/M metagenome (GOLD analysis project Ga0306922, IMG submission 203758) | Lab enrichment of tropical soil microbial communities from Luquillo Experimental Forest, Puerto Rico - statoxic.12C.oxic.44.000.082 (v2)... | ecosystem: Environmental > Terrestrial >... | reverse complement strand
GCTATCAGGAGGTCCTTGCCAAAGATATCCCCGTGGTGAAGGACGACGACGGCACCGAAGTGCGCCTGGTATGCGGAAGCTTCTGGGGCAAGAAGGGCCCGGTCGATGGCATCGCCGCCGATCCGATCTATCTCGACGTCACCGTGCCGGCCGGTCGGAGAAAATCGCTGCCGGTCGAGACCACGCGCCACGCCTTTGCTTACGTCTTCGCCGGAAGTGGAAAGTTCTGCAACGCATCCGGACCGCTGGCGGCGCCGACCGAACCCGTCAGCGTGCTCGACACCACGCCTCCGGCGCAGGTGGAGAACCGAACGCTCGTGCTCTTCGATCGAGGCGATGAGGTGGTGGTCGAGCCCGGGGACGACGGAATCCGATTCCTCCTGATATCGGGCAGGCCGCTCCAGGAGCCGGTCGCGTGGTACGGACCCATCGTCATGAACACGCCTGACGAGCTCCAACAAGCCTTCACCGAGCTGCGCGAGGGGACGTTCCTCAAGGAGACCGAACGCGGTCATGCGTCCCGGTAGATGCGAGCCGCTTCGCCCCGGTTGAAGCATTGCGCGGTGGTCTATTTCTACTCGCCTGCGGAGCGCACCTTGGGCGCGAGTTGGCCGGGAGCGCCGCGCTCGCCGTTCATCGACCACGGTTCGTCCCAGCGAATGGAATGACAACGCGGACAGGCAAACGGCCGCCGCCGCGACTTGGGAATCCAATCATGCCCGCACCGCAGGCAGTGGAGATTCGGAAACTTCGCCATCACGGATTCAGACGAACCTATCCGAGAAACGCTAGGCTCGCCAGGACGACGCGGCTCGAAAATTTACACTTCGCCAGAAGGGCTTGTCAGTTGAAGTTCAGGCCACACAGCCCGGGATTGCTGCACTGCCCGCTTGGGCACGACGGCATATCGGCGGACGTGGACCGGCCATTGCTAGCGTGCGCGGCAAAAGTGGAAAGCTCCTGTTTCAGATGCTTCTGACCGCACGAAGGGCACTCGATGCCAGGGGCGTCGACCGCGCGGCGGACCAGCTTTTCAAACTTCGTCCCACAGTCTTCGCAACGGTATTCATAAATCGGCATGATGGTTCATTCCTACTCTACTATTAAAGTACAAATCTGGTCCATCAAGCCACGCACCTCGGCCGAGTGCCCGTTATGGTTGTTGACCAGTATGGAGAACGCGACCCAGGTTCCGTCACGGCGCTCGGCGTAACCGGAGAGCGCACTGACGTGGGTCAGCGTGCCGGTCTTGGCGTGGATCCGGCCGGCCGCGGCGCTTTGCCCGAGACGCGTTTTCAATGTCCCGTCCTGGCCGCCCACCGGCAGCAAATCGATCCAATCGGCACGCGTCGGCGACTGGTACATGAAGCGGAGGAGTTGGATGACGGCATCCGGTGTCACCAGGTCGAGCCGCGTCAGCCCGGAGCCGTCGCTGAAATGAAAGGAGTCGGCGTCGATCCCGATTTCGGAGAGAAAGGCGTTCAGCTCTTCCAGGCCGGCTGGGCGGCTTCCTTCGTTGCGGCGCGCCCGTGCCACCGCCCGCAGCGCCAACTCCGCGTGCAGGTTCTGGCTCACCTTGCCGGTAATCCGCAAATCTTCCCCTAGTGGCGCCGACTCCAGACGCGCTAATTCGACGCCGCCGTTGGTAACGGGCGATTCATTGGCAAAGCGGTGACGGACGCTGACGCCGCCATCCACCGTCACTCCTCGCTCTTGGAGGGCGCGGCGAAGCGCGCGAGCGGCGTACTCGGCCGGATCATCGACCGCCACGAGCATTTCTTCGCCTCCGTCGCGTAGCGGGATCGTTCCCCACAACCGAATCAGCCGGCTGCCCGGCTCGCGATTGATCTGAACCTTTCGCACGCCCCCGGCCACCACGGTTCGTACTCTGTTATCGATCTCGTAGTATTCAAGCGGCGGCTGGAGCGTGAGTTCCGCCAGATCGCCCGCCTGCGCTCCGGGTCGCACCGTCACGGTGAGCATGTTGTCGTTGAGGGACAACGCCGAGACCGGCGCGCCGTAGTCGAACTGCGTGTCATCAACGGTCCAGCCTTCCGGATACGGCTCCCAGACGTACCAGGTGTCATCACCCACGATGCCACCGTCCACATGCTTCACTCCCTGCGCAAGCAACTGATCCGCCAAGGCTTCGATCCCAGCCAGCGGACTCGCCTGAACGGGCGCTGTGCGATAGGGAATCACCCGCGCCGATAGATTCGGGTCTCCGCCGCCCACCAACTGAAGCCCGCCACGCACAAGCCCGTCCGTGTCGGGAGGTGTGGCGGCCACGACGCGCGTCGCAAACCGGAAGGCCGGACCCAACCGGGCCAAGGCGAGCGCCAGCGTGAACAGTTTTGCGTTCGACGCAGGCACAAAGAGGTGGCCGGCGTTGAGCGAGTAAAGACTCTTACCGGAATCGAGCTCCACGATCTCGATTCCCCAGAACGCGCTTTCGGCTGCGGGGGAGCTTTTGACCAGCCGGTCGATTTCGCCCGTGAGCGAGGCGGCCTGTAGTTGGACCGCCAGGCATAACAGCAAAGCCACCCAACCCGCGGTCCGCGCGCAGTTCCAGCTTCGGTGGCCCAGGCCTCGAGTCATCTTCCGGTCACCTTCGATTGCAGCCAGATCAGCAGCAGCAGCACCACCACCATGCACGTCCCCACCAACGGGACCCCCATCACGATTCCCACTCCCACCAGTGATGCCGCGTATCCCAGGCTCGCCGGAGCGAGGAACCCGCCCACCATCGCCACCGAGAAGATGCCATTGAAAAAGCCGGGGCGGTAGTAGGGGAAGCGCCTCCCGATCTCCGCTGCGACCATCGGATAGATGCTCGCGAAGCCGCCTCCCAGAAACGCTGCGCCGGTGGCGGCTCCAAAGGCGTTGTTTGTGTAATACAACAGCAGGCACCCAAACAGCGCTCCGAGCCCGCTTACGAGGAGCAACCGGCCGTGCCGCACCTGGTGCAGTATTGCGACCGCCACCAGACGCGCCAGCATCAGGCACAACCAGAACCAAGCCAGAGTCAAAAGTGCAGCGCTGGGGCTCAACCCTACCCGGCGGATCAGAAACAGCGGCAGCCATCCGGCAATCGACCACTCATTGCCGGTCTGGAAAAACAGCAGCAACGCAAACAGAGCGGCCCCGGAACTCCCCGAATCGGCCCCGGCGCGCCCTCGAGCCGGATACGCACCGGAAGGAGCTGAGGCATACCCAGTCCCCACGTAAACGGCCACGAAGATCGCCGGCACCGCCGCCAGAAAGATCACGACGCTCGGCACGACGGAAACGGAAAAGGTCGCTGCCACGACCAGCGTTGCCACCAAACAGCCTAAGCCATGCCAGATGCCGCCGCGGTTGAAGGTTCGTACTGCGTCCTTTTGATAGGCCGGCGAAGCGGCCCGGAACAACGCCAGGTTCAGCATCCCGGCGGCCATTCCCAGCGGAAGCAAACCCACCATCCGCCACCAGTCCGGAGCCGGCGGTGGCACCATCGCTAGGTAGACCAACGCGCCACAGGAGAGCAGGCTGCCGAAGACGAGCAGAAACGAAGGCCCCGGACGTACCAGCATGGGCGGCGTCCACACGGTGGATACCACCAGCCCCGCCGCCAGGCTCAAAAAATAGTTCCCCACCACAATGAATTCCGGCGGGTCGCGATAATAGCCCCAGGCGGGCAGGATCGCGCCCAGCAGGGCCATCAGAAAACCGGACAGCAGAAACCCGGCCAAGACTCTTCCGCCTCCGCCTGAAGGAGCCGCCACACTGGGGGACCGAGCAACCACTCGTTCGATTGTAACTTTTGTACCGCCTCTCGCTTCCGCGCGCCCGCGCTTCGGGCCAATATCAGTCAACAGGATCAATAATTATTGAATACGATAACCACGGTTACCACGTCGGGCGGCTATGGCGCCGGCATCGCAGCGATCCTGTCTCGCCGCCTGACGCGATCGCTCGAGATTCATCCGCGCGAGACCACAGTCGTCTGACGCTCCGCTCGGTCGGCCACCCGAACCGACAGGGAGCGAGGCGCGAACATCGGGGAATTCGCACTCGGGAGCGGTTTTGGAACGAAGGCTCCAGGTTTTGGCTTGAAGTTCATGCTCGACTAAGGTCCCCCAAGAGATGCGCTTGACGAGGGCTTCAGCAGCCCCCCTCGTTCACCTTGAGATGTTCGCCGTTATGAGTATCGGAGTCGATCGCGGGGGCGCGTCGGGGCCCACGCCATCGGTCGCACGATGCCCCGACGTGTATGAACGCCCTCGTCGCATCGAATCCGGGGACTTGTCGAGGCATGAAGTCATTACGCCCGCATTTCCGGCGGACTAGGCGCAGCGCACCCGGGCGAGATCGGGTCCGATACACCCCAGAGGCCCGCACCAGTACCGGTCGGCTCGCGCTCGCCCGATGCAGGTTGAGCCGGCGTTTGAGGTGCCAAGTTTAACCGCGTCGCCCTTCCGGTTATCATCGCGGGGTTGGAAACTAACAAGGTCTGCCGAATCGCTGCGCTAGAGCGGACGGCTGCTAACTCTGCAGTAGGGCCTTCGAGCGTCGCACCTTCCGGACAAGATCGGCGTGCAATCTTGGCGAAGGGTGCGGCAGGGTAACCTGGTCGACATTGCCAAAGTAGACCACGGCCTCGTTTGTTGATTGGGCCCGAACGCCTCGCGCTATTGCCATCCGCCTCCGAGAGCCTTGTAGAGCTGGACGACCGTCAGCAGTTCATTGCGGCGGACCTGCGCGAGGCTCAGTTCCGCTTGAAACTGATCGCGATCGGCGTCCAAAGCATTCAACAGCGTATCGACTCCACCGCGATATCGTACATAGGCGAGGCGCGTCCGGTCTTGCAATGCAGCCACAAGCAGCTCCTGTTGCACCCGCGTCTCTCTCACCCGCTGGTGAGCGATCAACGCATCCGACGCTTCTGCAAAGGCCGTCTGGATCGCCTTCTCGTATTGCGCCAGCGCACTTGCGCGCAGAGCCTCGGTCAGTTTCACGTTCGATTTCAGGCGACCCGCCGCAAAGATGGGTTGCGTCACCTGCGGCGTGAATGTCCACACACCGCTGCTGGCACTAAACAGACTCGAAAGCTGATTGCTTTGTCCACCCAAAAACCCGCTCAAGCTGATTTGGGGGAAGTAGGCTGCCTTGGCGACTCCGATCTGGGCGTTAGCTGCGATGAGGTTCTGTTCGGCCGCGCGAACATCGGGGCGTCGCTCGAGCAGAGCGGATGGCAGACCAGCAGGGACGTTGGGTGTCAAATTGCGCGCATTGGCATCCGGAACAGTTGCGACCTCGACTTCTTGTTCGGGCAAGCTGCGCACGATCTCACCGGGATTCTTCCCGAGGAGCAAGTTGATTGCGTTCTCCGTCTGCTCGATCTGCTGCTGAAGGGCCGGGATCGTCCCTGCGGCGCTGTAAACGAGCTGTTCTCCCTGACGCAAGTCGATTAGGGTAGCGACACCACCCCTCTGCCGATTCTTGATCAGATCCAGTGAGGCTTGGCGGGTGGCCAGTGTCCGCCGAGAGATATCGAGCTCGGAATCGAGCTCGCGCAGGTTGAAGTATGCCGTCGCGACATCGCTAACCAGGGTGGTGACGACGGCCTTCCGTGTCTCATCGGCGCTCAACAGGTTCGCGCGAGCAACCTCGGTCGCACGGCGGAGCCGGCCCCAGATATCCGCTTCAAAGGAGAGCAGGGCTAGCGTCGCTTCGCCGAAGGTTCGGTTCTGGGACGGCACCAATCGGCCCGGCAGAGGCAGGGAGCCGTCCAGCGAGAAGCGTGTAGTGGTCAAGCTTCCGCCGGCGCCGAAGTTCGGGTATTGCTGCGAGCCGACGATACCCGCGTTGGCGCGCGCCGCTTCGACTCGCGCCACGGCGTCGCGCAAATCATAATTTTGTGCCAACGCCGTTCGTTCGAGGTCCTGCAGTTTCTCATCTCTGAAGACTTCCCACCATTTCAGGTCCGCCAGAGAGGAAGACTCGTCGGGCGGCAGGGGTGTAGGAGAGCGAAAGCTCGCCGGTGTTGGAACAGCCGGGCGTCGATAATTTGGGCCGACTGTACATCCGATGAGCAAAGCGGCCGCCCCAACAGCAGAAAAATATTGCCGTACCATCATCAGTCCGCCTCCGCGCGAGCGGTTCTTCGCACCAAGACTCCTTCCGAGGTTTCCGCTCTTGCGGCCCCCGAAAGCCCCTCCACCAGATAGAAGACCGCGGGAACAAAGAAAATGCCGATCAGGCTGGCCGCCAACATGCCGCCGATCACGGTAGTGCCCATGATCTGCCGCGCGACCGATCCGGCGCCGGACGCCGTCCACAGCGGTACGCTGCCCAAGATGAAGGCAAACGACGTCATCAGAATCGGACGCAACCGGAGCCGGGCCCCTTCCAGGGCGGCATCGACCAGACTCTTTCCATGCTCCAGTTCTGCCTTGGCGAATTCGACGATCAAGATAGCGTTCTTCGCCGATAGGCCGATCAACATAACCAGACCAATCTGCGAATAGACGTCGCTTTCGATTTGCACCATGTATGCCGGAACTAAAGCGCTCAGAACCGTGCGGCGCAGCCACAGGATCGCGAATGCGCCGAACACCGCAACCGGTGTGCTCAGCAGCACACTGAACGGAAGCGTCCAGCTTTCATACAAGGCGGCCAGAATCAGGAACACGAACAACAGGGAGAATCCAAATATGACGGAGGGTGATACCCCCTGCTGCGCCTTCTTTTCCTGGAAGGACATGGCCATGTAGTCGTAGCCCATCTCGCGCGGCATGGTCTCGTCGAAGACCTCTTCAAGGGCCTTCATGGCCTGGGCGGAACTGTAGCCGGGCGCCGCGCTGCCGTTGAGCTGAGCCGATCGGTACATATTGAACCGCATGGTGAATTCGGGGCCGGCGCGCGCTTCGAATTTCGTGAGTGCGCCCAGAGACACCATCTGCCCCTCGTTATTGCGCACGTAGAACTGCCCGGCGTTTTCGGCTCTGGTCCGATATTCCCCCTCGGCCTCGATGTACACAGGCCACTGCCGGCCGAAACGATTGAAGTAGTTCACAAAGTAACCGCCCATGAAGGTCTGTAGGGTTCGGTAAACATCGTTCACCGCCACACCCTGTTTGATCACTTTGTCTTCGTCGACCTCCACGAATTCTTGCGGGACGCTGGGCAGCAAGGTGGTGCTCAATCCGGTGATCTCGGGGCGTTTGCGGGCCGCCGCGATAAAGGTATTCAGGTTGTTGGCAAGGAACGGAACGTCGTTGCCGGCACGATCCTCGAGAACGAAGGTAAACCCACCCGAGGTCCCGACGCCGGGAATCGCAGGCGGAGAAAAATCGAAAGCGATGCCTTCCGGTAGCGTGCTCAATTCCCGGTTCAAACGTTGTTTGATCACTTGGAACTGTTGGTCTGTGCTCCGGCGATCGCTCCATTCTTTCAGGGTGACGAAGAAGAACGCGTTGTAGCTGGTGCGAACGAAACTCAGCAGGCTGAAACCGACCACGCTGGTTGTGTGCTCTACGCCCGGCGATTGAGCCAGCACATTCTCGATTTTGCGAGCGACTTCGTTGGTGCGCTGGAGCGAAGCGGCATTGGGAAGCTGCAGGTTGATGTAGAGGTAACCCTGATCCTCGTCCGGGAGAAAGCTCGAAGGCACCCTGGAACTGAAGAAGGCGGCCGCCCCACCAAATCCGAGCAGAAGCACCAGCGCGACGGCGCTCTTGTGAACGAGCACCCCCGACCATCGCACATAGCTTTCGGTGGCGCGTCCGAAGAGGCGGTTGAATCCGTCGAAGCCGCGGCGGACGAGCCCGCGGCTCGACGTTTTTGGCTTCAGCATCAGCGCGGCCAGAGCCGGGCTCAAGGTGAGGGCATTGAAAGCGGAAAGGATGACTGAAATCGCGATGGTCACGGCGAACTGCTGGTAGAGGCGCCCGGTGATGCCCGGGATGAAAGCAGTCGGCACGAAGACGGCGGAGAGTACCAAGGCGATGCCCACCACCGGACCGGAGATCTCCTCCATCGCCTTCAGCGCTGCCTCCTTGGGTGCAAGCCCGTCCTCGATGTGGCGCTCCACCGCCTCGACCACCACGATGGCGTCATCCACCACCAGCCCGATCGCGAGAACCAGGCCGAACAGCGAAAGCGTGTTGATGGAGAAACCAAACAGCGGGAAGAAAACGAACGTTCCGACCAGGGAGACGGGAACCGCGAGCAGCGGAATCAGCGTGGCACGCCACCCTTGGAGAAAGAGGAACACGACGGCGATCACCAGAAGTATCGCGATAACCAGAGTCTCTACGATCTCGCGGATACCTTCGCTCACTGCCCGGGTGGTATCGAGAGAGACCGAAAAGTCTACGTCCTCCGGAAAGCGCCTCTTCGCGTCTGCCATGAGTCTATTCACGGATTCAGCTGCCTGGACGGCATTCGAACCCGGTAACTGATAGACCGCGATGATGGCGCTTGGCTTACCATTCAAGCGGCCGATGATGGTATAGTCCTGGGAACCCAGCTCGACGCGCGCCACGTCGCGGACTCGGACGATTCCGCCATCCGGCGCCTCCCGTACCACAATCTGCCCGAAGTCCTCCGATGAGGTACGGCGGCCCCGGGCACGCACGGAGTAGGTGAACTCCTGGCCCTGCGGTACCGGCTCGCTGCCCACCTGGCCGGCCGGGTTCACCGCGTTCTGCGTTTGAATGGCGTTGACGATTTCGGGAACCGTGATGCCCAGCTTGGCCAGTTGGTCGGGGCGCACCCAAAGACGCATCGCGTATGGACCAGAACCAAACACCTGCACGCTGCCGATGCCCGGCACTCGCGTGAGCTGGTCGTTTAGATTGATGTACGCGTAATTGGAAAGAAATCGTCCATCATAGGTGCCATGCGGCGAGTACAAGCTGATGAGCATCAGAGGAGCGGTAAGCGTCTTCTGAACCGTAACACCGAGCGCGTTGACTTCGGCCGGGAGCTGGGGCGCCGCCAGGTTCTGTCGCATCTGGGAGAGAATCAGGTCGGTATTGGGATCGGTCTTGACATCAAAGTCCACGATCATCCGCATTTCGCCTCTGGCCGCCGCGTTCAGCGAATACATGTAGTTCATGTTGTCGACGCCGCTCATTTGCTGCTCGATGGGGGTGGCGACCGACTGTTCGACGGTCTGAGCGTCGGCCCCCGTGTAGACGGCGGAAACCTGCACTTCCGGAGGGGCGATCTGCGGAAACAAAGCAACGGGAAGGCCGGCAATCGTCACGGCACCGACGATAACCACGACGATGGAGATCACCATCGCCACGATCGGGCGATGGATGAAGAATTTAGACATGGCGGTTACCTTCCTGTGAGTTCCGCTGTGGTGACGAATGGCTTGGGGATGACCGGCATGCCGGACCGCACCTTCTGAGTGCCCTCGGCTACCACGCGCTCGCCCGGCTTCAGTCCTTGATCAATAATCCACTGGCTGCCGACACGTTCGCCCGGTGTGACGTTCCGAATGGCAATCCGATTGTCGCTGCCGACGACTGCGATTTGAAAGATCCCCTGCACTTCGGTCACCGCGCGCTGCGGGACCAACAGTGCATGGTCCTTGCTTCGCAGCGATACGCGTACGCGGGCATATTGTCCGGGGCGCAGTGTGTTCCCAGGATTCGGAAACAGACCAGCGACCCGGATCGAACCCGTGCTCGGGTTCACCTGCCGATCGGCAAAATAGAACGTCCCCGCCTGAGGATAGATCGTGCCATCGGCCAGGATCAGCTCGAGCTTCATCTGTTTGTGTTCGGCATCGACGGTGGCTTGCGTCGTGTATCGCCGGTGGAAGTCCAGGTATTCTTGTTCGCTGGCGGTGATGTTGGCCTTGATCGGATCGACCGTGGAAACAGTTGTTACCGGGCCGCTGGATGGGTTCACCAGCGCGCCGACCTGTTGCTGCGCGATCCCGGCAATGCCGTCGATGGGGGAAGTGAGCCTGGTGAAGCCGAGGTTCAGATCCGCGGTTGCGACTGCGGCCCGGGCCGCCTCGACTGCCGCAGTGGCAGCCTGAATCTGGGCGCGCGCGGTCTCTACCTGCGCCTGGGCCGCCTGCAGTTGCGCCTTGGCGGCCAAGTTGTTTTGGGTGGCGTTGTCCAGATCCTGTTGGGTGATGGCCTGCTGCTCGGCGAGGGGAGTGTATCGGTCGACGTCGAGCTGAGTCCGCCTTTGGTTGGCCTCCGCGACCGCAACCTGCGCCTCCGCCTGCGCGAGTTGCGCCTTGGCCTGCGAAAGCTGGCCGTTCGCCTGCGACAGTTGACTTCTGGTCTGATCGGCCACCGCTTGGAATGGACGTGGGTCGATTTCGAACAGGAGCTGTCCTTTCTGAACGAGCGAGCCTTCCGTATAGTCCTGCTTTTGCAAATATCCGGTAACTTGGGCCTTGATGTCGGCGTTGACATAGCCGTCTAGCGTACCGATCCACTCGCTATAGATCGGCACGTCCCGTTGCTCGACGGCCGCCACTTGGACAACCAGCGGTTCCGCGGCCCGGGCAGCCTGCGTGTTTTTTGCGCAGCCGCCGGCGCCGGTAAGGGCAATCACAATGACGACCCAAATGCTTAGATAAACTTTTAGATGCTGTTCCACCTTTCCTCCTCCAGGCACGCGACGCGGCGGGTAACTATTTAGGGACTTGGATGCGCGTACCGCGCAGAAGTATTCACCAAGGCTATGCCCCGAACGGCCCCAGCGAATGGAGTGTTCTGCTCGGCCCATCTCAGTCTTCCTAAGAGTTGCTTATAGAAGAATACTCTCAATCGGCAGCCACGGGTTGGGCGCACTCGATCTACGTTCGTGTGATGGCTTGCGGCTCCGGCTCGGCGCGGCGGCAATCGCATGAAACGCCGAACCCAGGGCGGCGGGTCGGACAAACTCAACTCCGTCCGTCAGCTTGGTGCGGCCAAAGGCCGTTGTTAGCAGCTGCATTTTCCGCAACCTCATTTGTGATCGAAATCACACCCAACTTGATTTGAAGCCTGTCGCGGTCGTCGGGAGGTTGGCTGAGTCATGATCTTGACGGCGACACAAAGAATCGGGGGGCTGCCGTAGTGGCAATTGGCGACGGGAGGGGTTTGCCGGGGATTACCCGTCCTGCTGGTGATCCCCGGCCGAAGCGGTTTCGGCCCTTTCCCGGACGGCCGGAGTCTGCTCTCGCGCACACGAGAGCATCTTCAACGCAGCGATGGAGCGACCATCGAGATCGCTCGTTTTCGCCCCGACCGCGGACCAAGCGACCGAGAGCGGGGCTGGCACGACCGGTATTGGCACTATGACCACGAGTCCCAGACGCGCGCGGCCTTCGAGCGGATCTTCTCCGATCGCCTCGGCGGACTTTGCGAGGCGCACTCTAAGTCATTGATGATTACCTACACCGGGCGGATCTGGGGGCGACCGGAGTGCGGATCGCCCGGCTCGTCGATTTGTATGGCGATCGCGACGAATGGAACCGAAGGCCATCTCATCGTGGCGGGCCCGGGGATGCTTTTCGAGCGACCGCACGATCCCCCGGGTACGCGGGGATATCTTGGGGGAGTGAGACCGTGACCGTGACCACTCGAGCGGAGAACAGTTCGATTTATCACATCCCGGGGTTGACTGGCAAACCCGCACGCGAGAAATGTGGTTGACGTATCCCGGATCGAACGCATCTTTCGACGGCCAGCGAACATCGACCCTGCTAGGAGTCGGCGTTTCACATCGAAGTATTTAGACTTGACCAAGACAAGAATTGAGAGGGCTCCGGAGGCTTCCCGATGAAAGCGACGCACGCTCTACACAATCTGGGCCAAAGCATATGGCTCGACAACATCACCCGCGATCTGCTGGACAGCGGCACCTTGAAGCACTACATCGACGAGCTGTCGGTGACGGGGCTTACCTCGAACCCGACGATCTTCGATCATGCGATCCAGCACAGCACGGCTTACGATGCCGCGATTCGTCAAAAGGTGAAGAAGGGCGCTTCGGGCGAGGCCCTGTTTTTCGAGCTGGCACTCGAAGACCTCACCCGGGCCGCCACGCATTTCCGACCGGTCCACGACCAAACCGGCGGTGTGGATGGCTGGGTTTCTCTGGAGGTTTCGCCCCTGCTGGCCTACGAAACCGCCCATACCCTGGCGGCGGCCCAGAACCTTTATGCGCGCGCGGGACAACCCAACCTGTTCATCAAGATCCCCGGCACCAAAGAAGGCCTACCGGCCGTCGAGGAGGCGATCTTTGCCGGTATCCCGATCAACGTCACGCTGCTGTTCTCCCGGGAGCAATACTTGGCAGCGGCGGAAGCGTTCCTTCGCGGTATCGAGCGGCGCATCGAGGCCGGCCTGAGGCCTTCGGTGGCTTCTGTCGCCTCGGTTTTTATCAGCCGTTGGGACGCGGCAGTGATGGGCCGAACGCCCGACGCCTTGCGCGACCAGCTCGGTATTGCCATCGCCAGGCGTACCTACAAGGCGTACCGCGAACTGCTTGCATCCCCGCGCTGGCAGCGCGCCTTCAATGCCGGCGCGCGGCCTCAGCGGCTCCTGTGGGCGAGCACCGGAACTAAGGACCCGCAAGCCTCCGACGTGTTGTACGTCACGAACCTCGCTGCGCCGCTAACGGTAAATACCATGCCAGAAGCCACCTTGAAGGCCCTCGCCGACCATGGCGAGGTCGGTTCGATCCTGCCGGCCGATGGCGGCGACTGCGAGAAAGTGTTGGAAGCCTTCGCCCGGTCCGGTATCGACGTGGATGCCCTAGCTTCCGAGCTTCAGGAGGAAGGCGCGAAGGCCTTCGTCAAGTCCTGGAACGAGTTGATGGCAGTGATCGCAGCCAAGAGTCATGCGCTCAAGTCTGCCATCGCGCACTGAAAGACTCCCATGAAAGGGCCCTCAAATATGGCAACGCGCGCAGTACGCTCCACGCGCCGGCGTCTCGGACCGCTCACCAGTCGGAAGGTGTGGAAGGCCCTCCAAGCACATTACGAGAAGGTGCGCGGGATTCATCTTCGTGATCTATTTGCGGCTGATCCCAAGCGCGGCGAGCGAATGTCAGCGGAGGGGGCAGGCATCTTACTGGACTACTCGAAAAGCCGCCTCACCGACGAGACCGTCAAGCTCCTCGTTCAGTTGGCCGAAGAGTCCGGCCTACGCGAGCGAATCGATGCGATGTTTCGCGGTGAGAAGATCAACGTTACCGAGAATCGGGCGGTGCTGCACGTGGCCCTGCGCGCACCGAGAGGAACGTCCATCGTAGTGGATGGCGAAAACGTCGTACCCCAGGTTCACGCCGTGCTCGACAAGATGACGGATTTTTCCAATCGCGTCCGGAACGGCCAGTGGAGAGGACACACCGGCAAGCGCATCCGCAACATCATCAATATCGGCATCGGCGGCTCCGACCTGGGACCGGTAATGGCTTATGAAGCGCTGAGATTTTACAGCGATCGCTCCCTCACGTTTCGCTTCGTGTCCAACGTTGACGGGACTGACCTCGCCGAGGCGGTCCGCGATCTCGACCGATCGGAGACCCTCTTCGTGGTTTCCTCGAAGACGTTTACGACGCTTGAAACCATGACGAACGCGCATTCGGCGCGCACCTGGTCGCTCGATGGCCTGGAGGGCGATGAGAAGTCCGTGGCCAAGCATTTTGTCGCTGTATCCACGAATGCCACAGAAGTGGCGCGGTTCGGAATTGACACCGCAAACATGTTCGGCTTCTGGGACTGGGTCGGCGGACGCTATTCGATGGACTCGGCCATAGGCCTCTCGACGATGCTGGCCATCGGACCGGATCACTTCCGCGCGATGCTGGATGGCTTCCATCGGATGGACGAACATTTCCGCACCACCCCGTTCGACCGTAACCTGCCCGTGCTAATGGGCCTGTTTTCGGTATGGTACACGGACTTCTTTGGGGCCGAGACGGTTGCCATATTGCCTTACGACGAGTACCTGAAACGATTCCCGGCGTACCTGCAGCAGCTCACGATGGAGAGCAACGGCAAGCACGTGACGCTCACCGGCGCCGAAGTCTCCCACCCGACCAGCCCGATCTACTGGGGCGAGCCGGGGACCAACGGCCAGCACTCCTTTTATCAGCTAATTCACCAGGGGACCCGGCTCATCCCTTGCGACTTCATCGCATTTATGAAACCGCTCAATCCCTTGGGCCGCCATCACGACATGCTGATCGCGAACGTCTTTGCCCAGACCGAGGCGCTGGCGTTCGGGAAAACGCCCCAGCAGGTGAAGGCCGAGGGCACGCCGGAATGGCTCGCGCCCCACCGCGTCTTTGAAGGCAACCGGCCTTCGAACACGATCCTGGCCGATCGGCTCACGCCAGAGGTTCTGGGCCAACTGGTCGCCCTTTACGAGCACACTGTCTTCACGCAAGGCGCCATCTGGCAGATCAACTCCTTCGACCAGTGGGGAGTGGAATTGGGCAAGGTGCTCGCCCAGCGCATCATCCCCGAACTCGAAAGCCCGGCGGAACCCCCACTCGGCCATGACAGCTCAACCAACAGCTTGATTCGCCGATACCGGAAATCAAGGAGTAGGTAGGTTATGCAGACCGGAATGGTAGGACTCCGACGGAAGGGGCGAGACCGGTTGCGCCGCCTCCTGAGAGGCGGCGAGGGTGCGTCGCTTTCGAGGGGTCGCCCGGGAGTAACCGCGAGGGGGCTGCGATGAACGATTCCCGATCGGATCGACCGCTGTTCATCGGGGCAACGAGGGATCTGGCCTACCAGAAGATCTTGGCGGCCTTGGAAGCCATGCTCGAGCGAGGCCGCCTCGACGTGCCCGTGATCGGGGCGGCCCCACCCGATGGGAGTCTCGTCATCCAAAAGCACCTCTTCCCGCTGAACCATTTTTGTGACCGTTACGGAGTGGAATTCGGCCACATAATGTTATCTGTATGGGCGGCCGCACCGTTGGAACCTACGCGCAAAAGGGACATTGCCGGAGGCCTTCTTGCCCGACGGGTTCAGCAAAGCCCTGCGTCACGGGCGACCGTTCGCCAAAGTGGTTTCTTTAAGCCAGAGATTACCAGGAGCAAATCATGAGTGCCACGCAATCCATCTCACGCCGGGACGCACGGACCGATCAACTGTGCATCAACACGATTCGGACGCTGTCGATGGACGCCGTCCAGCAGGCTAAGTCCGGACACCCGGGCACGCCCATGGCGCTCGCACCGCTGGTCTACACCATCTGGAATCGCGTCATGCGTTTCGACCCCAAGGACCCGATCTGGCCCAATCGCGACCGTTTCGTGCTCTCGAATGGCCACGCATCCATGCTGCTGTGGTCCGTGCTCCACCTAACTCAGACACAAGCGGTGAATGCCGATTACGAGTTGCTCGGGCAACCTTCGGTGACCCTCGACGACATCCGCCGTTTTCGCCAGCTGGACAGCAAAGCGGCTGGGCATCCCGAGTACCACTGGACCTCGGGCGTTGAGACCACCACCGGCCCGCTCGGCCAGGGCGTTGCCACCAGCGTTGGCATGGCCATCGCCCGCAAGTGGCTGGCCGCTCGCTACAACCGGCCGGGTTTCGAGATCTTCGACTACAACATCTACGCCGTTTGCGGGGATGGCTGCCTGATGGAAGGGGTCGCCTCGGAAGCGGCGTCGTTGGCCGCGCATCTCGGCCTCGAAAATCTCTGTTGGGTGTACGACAACAACCACATCACCATCGAAGGCAGCACCAGCCTCACGTTCACCGAGGATGTGTCTGCGCGCTTCCTCGGCTACGGATGGAACGTGCTGCGGGTAGGCGACGCTAATGATATCGATCGAATCGAGCGCGCCTTGAGCATCTTCGGTTCAACCAAGGGCCGGCCGACGTTGATCATCTTGGACAGTCACATCGGCTATGGCGCCCCGCACAAGCAGGACACCGCCGAAGCCCATGGCGAACCGCTTGGCGAAGACGAAATCCGCCTCGCAAAACAGAGCTACGGTTGGCCCGAAGACGCAAAGTTTCTCGTGCCCGACGGGGTCTACGAGCATTTCGCGCGCGGAATCGGCGACCGCGGCGAGGCTCGTCGGCGGGAATGGAGCAGCCTTTTCAACGAGTACCGTGCGAAACACTCTGCGCTCGCGGCCGAGATCGACCTGATCGAGCGGCGCGAACTTCCGGCTGGATGGGACCGTAACCTGCCGGTCTTTCCCGCGGACCCGACGGGAATGGCCGGGCGCGACGCCTCCGGCAAGGTGCTCAACGTCCTCGCGCAGAACATTCCCTGGTTCCTCGGAGGCTCGGCCGATCTAGCTCCATCCAACAAAACTCGGTTGACTTACCAGGGCGCCGGTGAGTTCCAAGCGGATAGCCCCGAAGGGAAAACCCTGCACTACGGCATCCGGGAGCACGCGATGGGAGCGGTCGTCAATGGCCTGTCGCTTTCCAAGATCCGGGCATTTGGGGCGACCTTCTTTATTTTCAGCGATTACGCGCGTCCCGCCATTCGGCTCGCGGCGATTATGGAATTGCCGGCGATTTTTGTGTTCACGCATGACGCTATGGGCGATGGCGAAGACGGCCCGACGCACCAACCTGTGGAACAGCTGGCGGCCATGCGCGCGACGCCGGGTCTGGTCACTCTGCGGCCCGCCGACGCCAACGAGGTCGTCGAAGCGTACCGCTACATCCTCGAGCTCCGCCATAAGCCGGCAGTGCTCGTGCTGTCGCGCCAGCCGCTGCCGACTCTCGATCGAAACCGGTACGCCCCGGCCTCCGGCTTGGCGCGCGGCGCCTACGTGCTGGCGGATCCGCCCGGCGGCAACCCCGAATTGATCTTGATCGCCTCGGGCAGCGAACTGATTCTAGCCGTGAATGCGCACGAGACACTGCTTGCCGAAGGCGTCCGCTCCCGGGTAGTTTCGATGCCGTCCTGGGACATTTTCGACCAACAGCCAAAGGATTATCAAGACGGCGTGCTGCCACCCGCAGTGAGTGCGCGCATCGCGATAGAGCAGGCATCGACCTTCGGGTGGGAGCGATTTATTGGGGGCTCCGGCCGTATCATCGGCATGAAAACCTTCGGAGCCTCGGCGCCGCTCAAAGAACTTCAGCGGAAGTTCGGCTTCGAACCAGGGCGAGTGGTCGCAACCGCGAAGGAACTGGTGGGGCGAATGTGAGGTGCGTTGATGGCCACTCGAGCCATAAGTCCTGAGCATTGTGGACACAGCTCCCCTCTCGGCGCGTCCGTCACTGCTTCCGGTGTCAATTTCAGTGTCTTTTCCCGAAGCGCCGCGGCCGTGGAGCTGCTTTTGTTTGACTGTGAAGACAATACTCAACCTGCCCGAGTGGTGCCGATCGACCCGGTGACGAACCGGACTTATCACTATTGGCACGTATTCGTGCCCGGCCTTAAACCGGGTCAGCTTTATGGCTATCGCATCGATGGGCCGTCCGATCCGGCAAAGGGGATGCGATTTGATCCCACCAAGGTTCTGCTCGATCCCTACGGACGCGGCGTTGTCGTTCCCAAAAGCTATAGCCGAGCGGCGGCGCGCAGCAAAGGCGACAACGCTCGGACGTCGATGAAAAGCGTGGTCGTCGATCCTGATGCCTATGATTGGGAGGGTGATACCCCTCTGTGCCGCCCGGCTTCTCGAACCATTATTTATGAGATGCACGTCCGAGGCTTCACACGCCATTCAAGCTCAGGAGTTCCGGAAAACACACGTGGTACTTATGCCGGTCTGGTCGAGAAGATCCCCTATCTTCAACAGCTCGGTATCACAGCCATCGAACTGCTGCCGGTTTTCCAGTTCGACGCGCAGGATGCCCCGCCCGGACGGGTGAACTACTGGGGTTATGCGCCGGTCTCTTTCTTCGCGCCTCACCAGGCGTACAGTTCGCGGCCAGAGGCGCTCGGCGCCGTCAACGAATTTCGCGACATGGTGAAGGCGCTACACCGAGCCGGCATCGAAGTGATTCTCGATGTCGTCTTTAATCACACTGGCGAAGGCGACCACAATGGGCCAACGCTGAGCTTCCGCGGCCTGGAGAACAGCGTCTACTACGTTCTCGAGCCGGACCGCTCCCGTTACGCCAACTACAGCGGCACCGGAAACACTCTCAACGCGAATCACCCGGTGGTTAGGCGGCTGATCCTGGATAGTCTCCGCTACTGGGTGGAAAAGATGCACGTCGACGGGTTTCGATTTGATTTGGCGTCGATCCTGGAACGGGACGAGTCGGGTAATCTGATGCCAAACCCGCCCGTGCTATGGGATATTGACTCAGATCCAGTGCTCGCAGGCACCAAGCTGATCGCAGAGGCCTGGGACGCGGTCGGCCTCTACCAAGTCGGCAGCTTCATCGGGGACAGTTGGCGGGAGTGGAATGGGCGCTTTCGCGATGATGTCCGCAGCTTCTTTCGTGGCGATGAAGGTTCGGTTGTGCCCCTTGCGGATCGTTTACTGGGTAGTCCCCAGATTTACGGCCACAAGCAACGCGAGGCTGAGCAAAGCGTGAATTTCGTCACCTGCCACGATGGTTTCACGCTCAACGACCTCGTCTGTTATGACCGGAAGCACAACGAAGCAAATGGCGAAGATAATCGCGATGGCACGAATGACAACCGCAGCCGCAATTGGGGAGTCGAAGGCCCGACCGATGATCCCGTAATTGAGACGCTGCGAAACCGGCAGGTCAAAAATTTCCTCGCGGTGACGATGCTCTCCTTGGGTCTGCCGATGATTCTGATGGGTGACGAAGTCAGGCGGACTCAACAGGGTAACAACAACGCCTACTGCCAGGACAACGAGATTAGTTGGTTTGACTGGAGCCTGATCGCCGAGCATCGCGATGTGCACCGGTTCGTCAGATTACTTTGCGCACAGCGCCTGTTCGAGGACACCGAACCGGAGCGGCAACGTCTGAGCCTGACACAGGTTCTCCGCAGTGCGAAAAGAGCTTGGCACGGCGTGAAACTCGGCCAGCCCGACTGGGCCGTTTGGTCCCACAGCCTGGCGTTCTCCGCGGAGACCCAGCATGACCAGCTGCTCGTTCACGTGATTCTAAACGCGTATTGGGAGCCGCTCGACTTCGAGCTGGCCCCGTTGACCGGCAGCGATCCCCTGTGGCGTCGTTGGGTCGACACTTCTCTCGAATCACCCGACGACATCGTGGAGTGGGATGCCGCGCAGCCGGTTCCCAGCCGCGCTTATCGGGCCGGGGCGCGCTCGGTTGCGGCCTTGTTTGCTCGCGTGTAGAGTAGCATTCCTGTCGGCCGCTCCAATTTTTCGCTATGGCGGTCTGCGTCTGGTTCGCGTTACCTGAATTCGTAAGACGCCGTGCTCAACGTTACTCGTGAGATCCGCCCTCATTCATGTGAAGACCCCCGACTCACTTGGTGATTGTTCCGCAGGCGATTCGGTCGCCTGCATTGCCCGCCGGATCGGACTTCATATCGTCGGCCTTGGCGTGAATCATCAGAGCGGTGCCGCCATTGGCAAACACCGAATTGTCGCCGGTGCCCAAATTCACGCGAGGGTCCTGGATGGTGGTCTTGACGGTCCCATCAGGCTTCACGGTAAAGTTCGGCATATCGCCGGCATGCGGTCCCTGTGGATTCTCTAACCCATGCTGCTTGTGTTCAGGGTTGAAGTGCGGACCCGCTGACGTAAATGCGGGAGCTTCACACTTGGCCGCGGAATGGATGTGGAGGGCGTGTTCGCCCGGCGGTAGGTTTTTGAGATTCAGCCGGATGGCCACACCCCCTTTGGATTGGGTCAGGATCGCCGTGCCCACGCTCTGCCCCTTGGCGTCCTGCAAATTGACGGTGACGGGCGGGTCCGCCGCGTAAGCTGCGGCGACGATCAAACCCGCAATCGCGATCGCGAAAATCCTGTTGTTCATAAGCTTTCTCCTGAAGGCGAATCATCATTATCATATCGCTCGATCCTCGGTTCTGCCCGATCTTCCCGGCCCATTGCCCCCCTCTCCGGCAACGCGTCGGGCGGCGTGGTTACTGGTGCGCGATGACGCCGGTAGCGTTCATAACGAGCCTATCGGCCGAGAACCATTCCCCTCTTACCGGTTCGCCGCCGCTCGAGCGGCCACACTGTGGCTCGAGGCGTGCCAGTTGAGCCATCTCACCAGGGTGCTCCCCAACTAGTCCGGGCCTCTGTGTCAGGCTGCAACCAGATTTCCGCCATCTTGTTGATCGCTTAGATGCAACTCGCTTGCCAAAAAAAATTTGCCAAAATCGCATAGTTTCCGCTATTCTGATTATCAATGCAAGTGATTTGCAGATAGCAGGCGGGGCTGCTTAGCGGCCTTCGTCAGGATGTGACCCGGCAAGGGGAAACCGATCCGGACCGGTACGAAGAGGAGACGTGTGCTCGATTCAAGGAGCAAGCCTGCTGGCGTTGGCTCACTGTGCAACATGGCGGCGGTCGTCCTCGTGGTCCTCGCTGCACGCCCAGGCTGGGCTGGCGAAAACCCCTTCTTCATTACTTACACGCACCAGATGGAAGAGCCCAGGAACCTGGAAATTGCCTCCAAAAGCGTCACAGGCATGCCCGCAGATGGCAACCGGTTCTGGGGAGAGGCGACGGAATTCGAATACGGTGTTAGGGGCTGGTGGACCACGGAGGTATACCTCGATGGTCAAGCGACCAGCAGCGAGAGTGCTTTGTTTACCGGGTACCGGTGGGAGAACCGATTCCGCCTCCTCTCCCACGAGCATTGGATCAACCCCGTCCTGTATGGCGAACTCGAAAACATCAATGGCGCGGACAAGAGCCTCCTGGAAGTGGTCAACCACGATGGAAATAAAGATCTCACAGGGGCGAATGGCCAAACCCGGTCTGAGAAGAAACGAGAAATCGAGGCCAAGCTAATCCTTAGCAGTTATTACCGGGGCTGGACAATTGCAGAGAACTTCATCGCCGAAAAGAATATTCGCCACGAACCGTATGAGTTCGGCTACGCCTTCGGCATCAGCCGCCCCATAGGGCTCCTAGCCAGGCCGGATCGCTGCAGCTTCTGTGCCGAGAACTTCCAAATCGGCGTGGAGATGTATGGTGGCCTGGGGACTCATGATGACTTCGGTTGGCACGGAACATCGCATTATGTGGCGCCCACCGTGGCATGGACGGTCGCCCACGGCACGACCCTCAAGGTGTCGCCTGGCTTCGGCGTCACCGAGACAAGCGCCCGCTTCTTATTTCGGTTCGGCGTGTTCTATGAGATCGACCAATTTGGCCGTAGCGTTCACGGTCTTTTCCACAGTCCGGGAGGTCGGCGATGAAGGTATGGAGAGGTGCGCTCTGGGGCTTTGCGGTGACCGTGGCTTGGGCTAGAATCGGAAGTCTTGTCCAGCAGGCGCCGGCGGGAGTCCGAAACCGGACGAATCCGCTGGCAGCCGACGCACAGGCGCGGCGGGCCGGCCGAAAGCTTTATGCTCGCGAATGCCAATCCTGCCATGGACCCAGACGCGAAGGAATCGGCAAGGCACCCCCGCTGAACAGTGCCGACGTGTACCGAGCCCTCCCGGGTGCACTCTTCTGGGTCCTGCGCCACGGATCCCTTCATCAGGGCATGCCGTCTTTTGCTCATCTGCCCGAACTGGAGCGGTGGCAGGTCATCACTTTTCTTCTGGAGGTCAAAGAAACATCAGCTGCAACTCGATAGTCGTTTCGGCCTCTTGCCTCCGGTCCAAGCCGGGGGTCTGAACGCCGCCCTTCCAAGGGCCGGCCCTGCCTTGTTCCGAGAGGGTGTGATCACCTTTTTCAGCA
>Ga0306922_10001365_pt1 | contig 21765 bp, 19 predicted proteins | sample sta12Cox44000082_FD_203758 | JGI IMG/M metagenome (GOLD analysis project Ga0306922, IMG submission 203758) | Lab enrichment of tropical soil microbial communities from Luquillo Experimental Forest, Puerto Rico - statoxic.12C.oxic.44.000.082 (v2)... | ecosystem: Environmental > Terrestrial >... | reverse complement strand
CACGAAGAATATCCTGAGTATTATGATTATCTCTCGATCATCTTTTCGAAGGTGAAACAGAAACCGCGGGTGGTAGAGGAATACGAAAGCATGTCTGGCATTATGTCGGCCGTCGAAGCGGGAACCGGCGTCGCCATTGGTGCGGACGTCTTTGGTTACAGTTTCGGAAATCGCGTGAAGCCTTTGCCCCTCATTCCCGAGCCGAAACCAATCTCAGTCGGCATCGCCGGAACAAAGGGACGACTTAGTCCAGCGGCCGAAAAGTTCTGGCAATGCGCGAAAGGAGTGGTGTCCCAAAAATAGCCTTATTAGCTCGCTGTATGTTTGTTCCTTTTTGCTCTATTCTGCTGGCTCGAATATAATCCGGGTTCAGCCCTGACTCACGGGACCAAACAAAGGAGCTCTATGCCATTTGAAAAATTCGAGGACGTTGGAACTATCGATAATGAGCGGCGAAAGGCCATCGCGAAATCGATCCGTATTATCAGCGTTAGAGAACTCAAGAAGCTTGGTGAAGAGATGTTTGATGAGCCTGATCGACCGTGGCGGCAACAGTTCCTTCAGTTTATAGCGGAACATCCGGGTGCCACTTTTTATCACGCGTCAGCAGGTGAAGGCGTCATTTTCGTTTACTCTCGCGACGGAGACAAAGGCTTGTGGTATCTGCCGGGGAGCGGCATAGGACCCTTGTCCGGTGGAGGTCGGCAGCTGATGAAAGAAGCGATCGCGGCAGGCCATTGAACCTTGACTGAACGGCGCTTTCTCTGGTAATGGGCATGCGAAAGCACGAAACCGCATTCTGTTCATTCAAAACGTTGGGTGGATCCAGAACGATCGGAAGATCGAGAACCCTGAGCCTGCGAATAGCTTGCCGAACGTTTCCATGATTTTCGTCTTGCTGGTGAAAAACCTCTACGATTTGGCCTCCGACCGATAAGCCTCGATACAGGCGTGTCGGGAATCGAATATCCGGTTCTCCCCGATTAACTGCACCAACCCCATCCGCTCAAGATCCCCATGAGGTCCAACTTGGAGTCGAGACAGCGCGAGGACGACGCCTGCCTTCGCCAAATCCTGGTGCAAGTCCATTACGGCTCGACCGGCGCTAAAATCCAGATCGGTAATGGCGCTACAATCGATGGCCAACCAGTGTACGGGCGTTGGCGAATCGTTCACTAGTTTGCGTATCTGTTGCGCGAAAAATCCGACATTGGCATAAAAGAGATCCGACCCGAACCAATACATGATCATGCCCGGCACGATCATCCGGCCCGGCACGGCCTTCTCCACTTTCCAATGATCCACTTGATCCTGAACCACCACCCCGGTGTGAGGGCGGTAACTACGTCGGACGTGTTGCAGCAGTGAGAGTATAACCGCAAGGATGATACCTTCTTCCACGCCGACAAACACCACGGTCGCCGCCGTGACCAGGGCCACTATGAATTCCTTGGGCGCTTTCCGGTAAACCTCGATGAGGCCGCGATGGTCCACCAGTTTGACGCCGATCATGAAAACGATGGCGTTGAGAACGGCATTCGGGAGAAAGCTCAAAGGTTTCGTTAGGAACAGGAGCACCAGCAGAACGACCGTGGCGGTGGTGAGTTGCGACCACTGGCTGCGTCCTCCCGCCGCGTCCACCATCGCAGTTTTAGTGGGACTGCCGTTGACAACGAACGTTCCGCTGCAACCAGCGGCCGCATTCGCCAACGCTAACCCCACGAGGTCCACGTTCTGGTTGAAATCGTCCCTGTAGCGCAGCGCATAAGCGCGCGCCGTCGCGGCGCTTTGCGCCAAAATCACGACGAAACAGGAGAGCGCAATCGGCAACACCAGCAATACGTCGCTCCAGGTCATCTCTGGCAATCCCAATCGCGGCAAGCCGCTGGGAACTTCTCCGACCGTCCCGACGCCATGGTCGCTCCAATGAAAATACGCGCTGGCTGCGGCCATCGCGATGACCGCAAGTAGCGCCGCCGGAAATCGTGGTGCTAACACTTCGAAGCCGACGATGATGCCCAGAACGGCCAGCGAAATGAGCAAGATCGCGATGTGAGTGTCCGGCACGTGCTGAAATGTGAACAGCATCTGTTGAAGGAATCCGTGCCCGCTCTTCTCGATGCCCAGCATTCCGTGCAGTTCGCCGAGGGCGACCTGAACGCCGACGCCCGACAGGAAGCCGACGAGGACGGTTCGTGACAGGAAATCTGCAAGAAATCCCAATTTAAAGAATCGCGCTACCAGTAACATCCCACATGCCACCAGGGCAACCAGACTCGTCAATGCGACATATTTCGGCGTGTAAGCGACGAACGACAACGCGGTCAAGCCCGCAGCCACGATCGCGGCCGTTGCCGAGTCGGCGCTGACGACGAGATGCCGCGATGAGCCGAAGACCGCGAACGCCAGCACCGGGAGCAGCAGCGTGTAGAGCCCGGTGATCACCGGCGTCCCGATGATCTTGGTGTAACCCATGACCTCGGGGATACCCAGCGCCGCAAGTGTGATGCCGGCCACGATGTCGGAGCCTAAGGGCGATTTGTCGAAGGGCAGCAGGCCCTGCAACGCCGGCAGACGCCGTAGCGGCTTGCTCCATTCGTGTTTATCGGCGCTCACAGTTGTCGGTGCATACTTCTACCGTTACTCCGTTGGCAAGCGCTTGCTTCGTTCTCGCCTTGTCTGCCTGCTTGGTGAATTCAAGTGTATCGTTCGGATCAACATCCTTGCGACGAAAATCTTTAACTCTGCTGACCCAAAATTGGCTTGGCGAGGTGCCGCGCTACTGTGATGATTTCTTTTGTTTTCACATGCTTCGCAAAAATGCGTTCATGGGTTTTTGAAAGTCGAGATTCGTGAGATCAGCAGGGGAAAAAGTGCAACCAGCAAAAGAACTCCACTAACAAGTTGAGAGATCACGACAAACTGACCATAGCCGGGGTTCGGCGAGTAGTCTGTGAAACCCAGGATAAAGAAGCTGATGTAAATGGCATCTAGGGGCGTTTTGCTGGAGGGAAACACTCCCGTTCCAACATACAGGCCAGCAAAGCCAGAAATAACGGCCACAAAAAGTAGCAAAACGACGAGCAGGCCGGTGGTCTTTAGAGGAAAAAAAAACGTGATCCAGGAGTGCTTATCCAGAAAGCCCTCGTCGTCTGATCGAAGCGCCGCCAGTAGCAATACAATCAAAAGGTATAAGTCCGAAATTACAATGACGATCCACGCTAGCATTCGACAAACCACAAAAATGGAGGTCAGACCAGCTGCTGAAACCAAAAAGGTGATTAGCACGAGGACAACATGCTGTTTAGTTTCTTTGCTCATAGTGAACTTGAGAAATTTACGCTGTTGCTTGTGCCAGAAATTCCGACGCTAATAGTGCGTGCAGGCACGACTCATCCATGGAGATCGCCGTTCGACTCCAATGCCTCCACGCAATCCGCCAGCTCGTAGTATTTCACAATAATGCGGCAATGCGCGCAACACGATCGTGACGCCTAGGCGCTTATGATCGGCTCTCCGACAAAAGTAAAAACTCGATCGGATTCAACAGACTCGCTCCGCATGAACGCGTTTAGCTTTCGTACTTAAAAGAGAGTTGTAATCGCGTACGGTACTCGATCACTTTGCCGTCCTCGATCTTCACATCCATCTTCACCACCTCAGCAATGCGTAGATCACGCAGTGTGCCAGCGGCGGTCTGCACCGCCTTCTTTGCCGCATCTTCCCAGGAGTGCCCGCTCGTGCCGATTACTTCCGTTACTCTGTAGACTGAATCTGTAGATTTACCTTGTTTGGCCATAATGTTTCCTTTCTATCTTTGCCTAGACTTTCTTGAGAGAAATATTTTATGCAGGCGACGGCACAACGCGAAGAGCAAGTTTCATCAGCGGTAATTGATCTCAATTTTGGCAGGGCTACGGTTTTTCGCTGTGGGCACGCAAGCCGATCCGCGACCATCTTTGCAAACAGAGACGCGGATCAAGGTGGCAACGCAAAACGGCGATCTTGTGCGCATTAGTCACATGGAAGATTCTTTGCCGAAAATGTTGGACTTCTGGACAGCCCGCGGGAGATGCACACGGCTGAGTCAATCTGCAAGGTACCAGCTGATCCTTACTTCGAGCTGTCGATGATCTGCTGCGCGTTCCTGATCGCGGACTCGTCCGGCGCTTTGTCTTTCTTCAGGATGTCAATCGCCTTTTGCGCCGAGGCAATGGCTTCTTTCTGGTTGCCAAGCCTCGCTTGAATCTGCGCTTTCTTGTAGTGCATGAAGTAAGCGTCTGGGTTCTTCTCCAGCGCCTGGTCGATCCACCTCGCCGCCTGGCTCATGTCCTTGTTGTTGTCGTAGTAAAAGGCTGCGGCCTGATAAGCGGTGCGCGGATCGAGCGGAGTTTTTGCGTTAACGGCTGCATCGAGTTGCTTGCTTACCTGCTCGACATCGTCCGTGGTCAACTTCACCGGCACGCGCGTTTTATCCCAAAGGAAATTAAGTGTTGCGGAAGCGCCTTTCACATCATCCAGCTCGATGGTGAACGTCTCGATTGTGACCGGAATTGGTTCCGGCTTTGCCGTGAAGCGCACGGCATCGTTCTCCTGCTTATAATCGGCCGTGCTCTGCACCTTCGCGTCCTTGGAAATGATGATGGTCCACTCGTCCGGGGTCGGAATCGTGAAGAGTGCGTACTCACCGGCCGGGATCTGCTTGCCGCCGAGCGTTACCGGGTGGCTAAACTTAATTTTGGTGACCGCGTTGGCGCCCGTGCGCCAGAGCCTACCATACGGTACAAGTCCGCCGAAGATCTCGCGGTTGTTCTTGTTTGGACGCGAATAGTCCACCTCGACATCGGTCAAACCGACACGCTGTTTTACCACTGAGTGCTGGCTGGCAGCGGGGAACTCTATTTTTTTCTCTTCCGCCGCCCGCAAACTGCCGGGTAGGAGCGGTTCCGTCACGAAGGGAAGTGCGAACAAAGCGGACAGGAGAAGCGGACGAAGACGTGAAGATGTGATCATAATGTGCGGAATATTTTCGACATGCCGATTTCGGCGGAGAAGATACTGCGAAGCGGGAAGAGTCAAATCGACTTCTTCCAGCCTTAGCCTTTCCGTCGAATCAATTTCAGGTTTTTGCGTTCTCAAGATTTGGCGATTCCACATGAACGATTAACCGAGATTGTTGTCGTCGCTTTGAACAGCGCGTTGCGCCGCTTCAGATAAGGAGCAATGAGCCGAAAGACGCTACAGGCCGAGAGGATCGTTGCGGAGACGTGAAGCTTCCAACCCTGTTTCGAAAACCGATTGGCGCGAAGCAGCGCATTTTCGCTGCTCGATATAGCGCCTCACTTCCCCATGATGAGTGCCATCGCATCGAACCCTTCGTCTTGCTGGAAACCGGCCGCCGCGACGGTCCCATCGCTCAGGGTTGACACTCCGAAAAGCGCGTTCTTGAAAGTGCCCGGGTTTGCGCTGCCGATGATCTTCCAGCTCGTGCCGTCCCAGTGCTCGGTCAGGGTGTCCCAACTACCGAGGCTCGCGAAGTTAAACCCGACCGCCCAGATGTCGCTGGCCGAGATAGCCGCGATCCCACTGAGAAAGCTGTCCAGGCCCGGACTGTGCGTCGGGTCGGGGCTGGAGACGATGCTCCAGCTCGTGCCATCCCAGTGCTCGATCGCGGCTCTCCTGTGCAGGTGGTGATTGAAGAAGACGCTTACGGTCCCCACAGCCCAGACATTGGTCGGGGAGAGCGCCGTGACCGACGCGAAGTCAAGTAGCGTATTGGGGTTTATGAGGCTCCAACCCGTGCCGTTGAAATGCAGGACCGCCGGGCCCGAGAAGGGAGCCCCGAAGATTGTGCTCGCAGTGCCCACGGCCCAGACGTCGTTGCTGGCATCGGCCGAGACAGCGTTGAGGCTGACGCCTGTGAAGGCGGGGCTGGAGACGAGGCTCCAGCTTGTGCCGTCCCAGTGTTCGACCCCGGCGTTGCTGCCGTTGCCCCCCACGACCCAGACGTCGTTGCTGGCGTGGGCGGAGATAGCTGCGACGCTGACGCCTGTGAAGGCGGGGCTGGAGACGAGGCTCCAGCTCGTGCCGTCCCAGTGCTCGACCAGGGCTCCCGATGGGCTCAACCCGACCGCCCAGACGTCGTTGCTGGCTGCGCCTGCCACGCCAAGGAGTTCCGCATTGCCGGAGGGCAGCGGGGGGGTCGGGACGATACTCCACCTCGTCCCATCGAAGTGCTCGGCTAGCGTGGAATCAACTACCGGCGGCGCGGGCACCTGGTCACTGAAACCGACGGCCCAGATGTCGTTGTCGGCGATCACTGCGGTCGCTAAGAGTTGCCCGTCGATCTGCGGGCTAGAAACAGCATGGAGGCCGGCGTTAGCTGTCGCCACGACACTAGCAGCGAATAATATCGCTAATACAAGGGTGCGTATCGTTTTGAACTTGGGGCTGAGTGACCGCGAACAATTAATGCTCGCCGCGATCATGCCGGTTTTACAAATGGTGAATAATCTGGCTGCGGCTTGACGTATCAACTTCATACACCGGAATCGCTCCGACGTGCGCCGCTCGCCGCACGGCAACAGTTACAACGTTGTTACTTTGACGGAACCCAGCCCACCGAATGGCAGCGCATCGGAAATTAGATCGACGCCGCGATGATCTTTGCGGCCTATTCCGACACGACTTATCAGTTCAGCGAAAGAATTCTCGGCTTCAAGGCTTAGTCCGCGAATTTTGCAGGTAACGGGCACGCTTTCGGCTTCACTTCTCCGGGATGCCTCCTATTTTGATAATTCGCTGTCACAAGCTCTCCGATGGGAACTGAAAAATCCGGCCGGCTCCGACGTGTTCTGGGTGTTGGTTTCGGTCTCGCAGTCAGTGTGGGCGCTACAATCGGGGTGGGTATCCTCCGCACCCCAGGTCTAGTCGCCGGACAGGTTCACACGGCATCCACGATTCTTTTCTTATGGACCGCTGCAGGGCTGTACACACTTCTGGGTGCAAGCTGCCTAACCGAGTTAGGCACCATGCTCCCGCAAGACGGTGGGTATTACGTTTACGTACGCCACGCTTTCGGTAACACGGTGGGATTTGCCGTGGGCTGGACCGACTGGCTCACGTATTGTTCGGTTCTTGCTTATGTCTCGATCGCGATTGCCGAGTTCATCGCGGTCTTGGTGCCACCCATCACCAGTGCCGTCCGATTAGTCGCCATCTTCATCCTTATAGCTGTTGTGGTACTGCAGTGGATGGGAATCTGCGTCAGCAGTCAGTTTCAAGAGATGACCACATCACTCAAGTGCCTCGCGTTTTTCGCTCTTATTGTGGCGTGCCTCTTAGTGCCCGCTCGTCGATACGCATCGGAAGGTGGCCTAACGCCAGCGATGACGTTCAGCGGACTAGTCATCGCCTTGCAAGCGATCGTGATCACGTACGGCGGTTGGCAAAGCCCGTTGTATTTTACGGAGGAAGATCGCGATCCGTCACGCAATCTTCCTCGAACGATGATCGGCGGTGTGTTGTCGGTGATCGTTATTTATCTGTTAGTCAACGTTGCGTTGCTAAACGTGCTACCGATGTCTGGGCTTGCTAGTGCAACTCTACCCGCGGCCGATGCCGCGCATATCATTGCAGGTCTACGCGGACGCGATTTCATCACAGTCTTGTCAGTGGTCTCGCTCGTACCTGTGTTGAATGCCATCATGATGATAGGGACGCGCATCATCTTCGCAATGGGCCGTGATCGGTTGTTCTGGTCACGCACTTCGACTGTAAACGCCGGTGGTACACCCGGTGGCGCGATGCTGTTGACTACTGCGATTGCTGCCGGCCTTATCGCGACTGGGACATTTCAACGACTCGTCGCGATGACCTCATTCTTTTTAGCCGCCAACTACTCTCTTTGTTGCCTCGCCCTCATTGCCTTGCGCTATCGAGAACCGGAGGCACGGCGACCGTACCGGGCTTGGGCCTATCCGTGGTCGGCCTGGATCGTCGCAGCTGGCGCTGTGATCTTTTTGGTTGCAACCCTGGTAGGAGACACTTTTAACGGGCTCGCAGCGATTGGATTGTGTGCAGTCGGTCTCATTGGGCGCGCGGCGCTCACGCCCAGGACTACATAGATCACATCATCAAGTCGCCGCCGTTGATGTCTAGGGACGCGCCGGTGATGTAGCCGGCGGCTTCGGAGGCGGCGAAGCAAATCAAATTGGCGACTTCGAGCGCGGTGCCAAGGCGGGGCACGGGATAACTCGCGGCGAGACGTTCGAGCAACTCGTCCGAGGCATGTTCGCGCGTCAGTTCGGTATAGATCATGCCAGGGCAGATGGCGTTCACGGTGATGCCGAACTTGCCGAGCTCCTTCGCGGCCGCGCGCGTCAGTCCGAGGAGTCCGGCCTTCGATGCGGTATAGTGAGCACCGCCGAGCGTGCTCACCATCCGGCCACCGGAAGACGAGATATTAATGATGCGACCGTAGTGCTGGGCGCGCATCGCCGGAAGAACGGCTTTCGTCATCAAGAACGGTGCAGTGAGGTTGACCTCGATCGCTCTGCGCCATTCCTCGGCGGTGAGATCGGGGAAGCGTGTCGACAGCGGAAGCGCGGCGTTATTGATAAGGATGTCGATCCGTCCGAAGCGTTCGAGCGTGCGTCGCGCGATCTCGTCGGGGATGCCGTCTGCCGCGACGTCGCCCGGCACGGCGAAGGCGCGCTCGCCAATTTTCTTCGCCGTCGCCTCGGCGCGCTCGCGGTCGCGGACGTTCACCGCCACTGAGGCGCCGCGCTCGTGCAGGCGCGCTGCGGCAGCCCGCCCGAGGCCGCGCCACGCACCGGTGACAACGGCAACGCGCCCATCAAAATCACGGTTTTCCATCAGTCTATTGTTTCACCGGCAAGTACACGGCGGTAGAGCGCTTCGTACTTGGGGAGAATGCGATCTGCGGAGAATTTATTGAGCGCGCGATTGCGGCTTTGTTCGCCGAGTTCTCGCGCCAGGTCCGGGGATTCAACCAACTCGTCTAAGCCGGCAGCAATTGCGGTTACATCGCCGAAAGGATATAAAGGAGACGCGTCTCCTATGACTTCGGGAATGCCGCCGGCGCGGAAGGCGATGACTGGTTTCCCGTAAAACATCGTCTCAAGAATACTCAAACCGAAGCTTTCGTATTCGGATGTGTAAAGACCCGCATCCGCCGCCTGTAAATACTCATCCACCACGGCTGTGTTTTGCCGAACAATGACAGAATCCCGAATTCCTAACTGATCGAGCATTGGCTCGTAAGGATCAAAAGGCCCGCCAGCTAAAATAAACAATCGAAGGCGCTGGCGGTTTTTCGACTCGGCAATCGTGCGGAGCAGGAGATCGATTCGTTTCACGGACCGCAAGCTCGACATGTGCAACACCAGAAATTCGTCCGTTAGACCGAGGTCGCGGCGAACTTCCTCTCGGCTTCGCCTGGGCTTATTCGGAGTGAAAAAATTTGGAATCACTTCGATTGGTCTTTTCAAACGGAAGATGTCCTGCGTTTGATTCCGAAGACTTTCTGAAACTGCTGTCACCGCATCGGAATGCACGAGGGCATGCTCGATGGCGGTGCGATAATCTGGGTCCTGGCCCAGTAGAGTCGTGTCGGTTCCATGCAAAGTCGTGACGAGACGCGGAGCTGACGGACCTAACATCTGCGAGGCCAAACACGCGGCGAGTGCGTGCGGCACCGCGTAATGCACATGAAAAAGATCGAGTTGCTGCGAACGCGCCACCTCCGCCATTTTCACTGCGAGCGGCAGAGTGTAATCGGGCGACGGAAACAAAGGGTTATGCGCAACGTCCACTCGATGGAAATGAAGATTATCTTGCGGCAAATCCAGCCGAACGGGTTGAGCGTAACTAAAAAAGTAAACTTCGTGACCGCGCCGCGCCAACTCGGACCCGAGAGCTGTCGCTAAAATCCCGCTCCCGCCGATCAACGGAAAACACGCAATTCCAATTTTGAGCGGCGCCGATTTCATGACAACTCGGTGTAAGCTTTACCGGAATCGGAAATGTCGTCGCGCCTGACGAACTTCACCTCAGGCGCATCGGCCTTGTTGATGTAATGCTGCTCGCTCGCGCCGGCGATGTAATGGGTGCATCGAATCACCGATTGCATCCATAGAAAACGCGTGTCGCGGGTCGGGCTGATTTGCTCCGGACCAAATTCTCCCGCGGGAATTTCCAAAAACCGATCGCCTCCTTTGTGTAGCAAGAATTTCCCGTCGCGATAGCGCGCGCGAACAATTTCTCCCTCGTACTGCGCATCGACAAAATAGTCTGAAACTGCCGCAGCACGCGCCCTGAAGTTGGCCGCGCTCGATCGTTCCACCCGAATTCCGTCGAGCAAGCCCATTCGCGTGTACATCTCGAGGCAGAAGTTGGCGACGTTCGAAGCTTCAGTCTCCTTGAAATGTGCGACCAGAAATCGAGAGACGTAACGCGGAAGTTGGCGCGCAGTTTTCTCCTGCCATCCCGGGAGTACGCGTTTTGCGTAGAGCGGTGAAAACTGCTTTTGAATCCGATTCTCGAACTGAAAGTTTAAAGCTACTTCGTCGTTGGTGTGTTGGTCTCGCAAAATCGTAAGCGTCTCGCGCGGGTCATGATCGCTGTCGTGAAGGAAAAAGACGATTTCTCCGCCAATTTCCTCTTGGAGATGTCGAGCGGTCAGAATTTTAGCAACCAAATATCTTTTTGGAAAAAATCCGCACGGTTGCTGGCCGAAACAGACAATCGGTTGATTCATGGCTCAGAACCAGCTTCATGCTCCGGCAGGAGTTTCTGCGCTGCGAAAGATAGTTTGCTGCAGGATTGGCGCGACGATTAGTACGGCCGCGCACCCAATGAAATTATACCAGAGATAACCTATATTGGTCGTTGCGAAGAGAACGAGCACGAGGGTTTGTGCAACGAGCGCGGCGAAAAACGCCGAGGACCCGGTGACTCGACGAATAAAGAACGCTGCCAGGAACAGACCCAGTATGCTGCCGTAGAACACCGAGCCCAGAATGTTGCCGGCTTCGATGAGATTCTCGACCAAGCTGGCAAATGAAGCGACGCCGATCGCAATCAAACCCCATGCTGCTGTCAGCGCTTGCGCGGCGACGACATAATGATGGTCACTCGCGTTCGGTCGGATCAACGGCCGATAAAAATCGATCGCCGTAGTGGAACCGAGAGCATTCAGAGTTGCTGCCGTCGCTGACATGGTCGCGCACAAGATTACTGCGATGAGTAGTCCGACAATTCCATGCGGCATCTGTTGAAGAATAAAAGTGATGAATACGTAATCCGATTCCTTGCTTTTTGGATCTACGCCCGCTTGCGCAAGGACCGCCTTCGTTCGATCGCGTAAGTCGCTCGCCTGCGCTTCGAGTGTCCGCAGCTGGTTCATCGCGGCGTCGCGCTCGTTTGACGACGCAGTGGAAAGAACACGAATGGCAGCGCGTTTTTGGGTGAACACCTCATCAAATTCCTTCTGCAACTCCGTTAACTGCGAGGCATACCCGTTCTGCAACGCACGCTCGTACGCAGGTTGATTGAAATAAACCGGCGGCTTTTCGAATTGGTAGAACATGAAAACAATCGCGCCGAGCAGCAGAATGCAAAATTGCATCGGCACCTTCACCACTGCGTTAAAGAGCAATCCGAGCCGACTCTCTCTGAGCGAGCCGCCCGCAAGATATCGTTGCACCTGCGATTGGTCCGCTCCGAAATAGGATAGGGCGAGAAAAAAACCGCCGATCAGGCCGGACCAAAATGTATATCGCTTGTGCGGATCGACAGAGAAAGTGACCGCCTCCAGCTTGCCCATTTTGCCCGCAACCGACAGCGTGTTTTGAAACGAGAGATCGGGCGAGAGTTTGTAAATGGCGACCGCGAATGCGATCGCCATGCCGACCAAAATCACGATCATCTGGTAGCGTTGCGTGATGCTTACAATTTTGGTGCCACCAACAACGGTGTAGATAATGACCAGTCCGCCCGCGAGCCAGATGGTCAGGTTCAAACGCCACCCGAGCAACGCGGAGAGAACAATGGCCGGCGCGTAGATCGTGATTCCAGCCGCGATGCCCCGTTGCACGAGAAACAGAAATGCGCCGAGTAACCGCGTCTTTCGATCGAATCGCTCGCCGAGGTACTGATAAGCCGTGTAAACTTTCAGCCGCTGATAGATCGGAACGAAGACCACGCACACAACAATCAGCGCCAGCGGTTGCCCAAAATAGTTCTGGATAAAACCAATGCCGCTCTCATATGCCTGGCCCGGCATCGAAAGAAATGTAATCGGCCCAGCCTGTGTCGCGAGAACCGAAAGTCCAATCGTGGCCCAACCGATACTCGCATCGCCTTTTAAATATTGACGCAAAGAGGCGCTTCCGCGGGTTCGCCAAAGGCCGTAAAGGGGGATCGCCAGAATTGTGGCGATGAGAACAAAGTAATCCAGCCGGTTCACGAAAACCGGATGGTGAAGAGGTAGAGGAGGACCACCTCAACAGCGAAAAGCGAAAGCGCCAGGCTATATGCCTTGCGCCACGAGCGCGCATCGGGGTTGCTATCGCGTGCGTTCATTTTCCCAAAGACAACATGTTCGCAAATAATCGATAGGCTCCCGGGACGCCGGCCGGCAACTGCCGAAACCATGAATAACTCGTGTACACAAAGAAACCTTTGCCAGACTTCGCAACCAGCAGACCACCGTCGAGCGGCTTTTCCTTTGGATCGTTGCACGACAGGATCGGCGTCCAGGCGGGATCCCACTTGCTAGGAAAATAGAGTCCGCGTTCCTGAACCCATCCTTCGAAATCTTTCGATGTGATTTTGTTTGGCGACGTCATGAGCGGATGATTCGGCGCCAGAATGCGCACCTCCGCATTTTCGTCAGTGACGCGGGCATGTGAAATTTCCAACGGATACGGCCCCAGTTGGTTCGTCCTAAGCTCCGCCAGAGTATTGTACTGCGCGATCACAACTCCGCCCTGTTTTACGTAATCAAATAGCTCCGGCAACCAGTTGGAAATTCGGTCCTGCGTGTTATAGGCGCGGATACCCAGCACTACGGCGGAGAACTGCGCGAGGTTCTTCGCCGTGATTTCCGGTTCGCTCAAGATCTTCACCGAGTAACCGATTTGTCTCAGGCTTTCCGGAACATCATCACCGGCGCCGGGAATGTAACCGATGCGATTGCCCTTGTTCCGGATATCGGCGCGAACAAGTTTAGCTTCTGCAGCCGGCATCAGCGTCTGAACGCCGATGTGCGGATACGAAATGCGCACGCGCTCGAAGGAATAGTCGTGACCCTCGATCGAAATGATGGCTCGCAACGTACCTTCGTTATTTTGGTCCGGTGGTTTGACGGTGAATGTGCCTGTCGTCTCGGCATCGGCTGACTTCAAATCTATCGGCACAGACGCCGGAGAGACTTCCCATCGCTGCGGCACAGCGAGTTTAAGTTCACCTTTTACAGATCCCGTGGCCGTGGTCACGTGTACTGAAACACGTTTCGGCTGGTTCGTCGGAAATATGACCACGCTGTCCGCGACGTTCGCGAACGCAGGTGGCGCAATAACCAATGCTTGTCGCACTTCGCCTGCCACCGGGTCGACCGTGCGATACTTCGTGTTCACAATGTATCGCACCTCCTGGCCGTTCACCTGGAAAACTATTTCGACCGGAAGAGCAGGGGGATTTTCAGGGAGACCAATGAGCTTTTGATCGTCGACGGTGAAGGTGCCGAGCGTCCCAGGTTTGCGAAGCCAGTACGGCTGCGAATAAGGAGCGTTTTCCGGGATCTTGCACGACAGATCCTTCGTAACGAGTTCGTTCGCTGGAAGCGCCGCATCAATTTTCAACGACGCGCCGGTGTTGGGACATCGTATTTCCTGAAGTGTAACTGGAACAGTCGACCGGTTGATTGCGTCCAGCTTGATTGTCGCAGTTTGTCCTGGCGTGAACGTTTCCCTCGCTGTTGACGCTTCGACATGCAAGCCGAGACACGCAGCGATGATCTTGTCCAACTCGGCTGTTTTCTCCAGAATCCAGGAGTCATCCTGAATTCGCCTCATTGCCTGGCGTAGCTTCAACAGGTCGGGCACCGACGCGGGCGGATCAGCGGGATTGAACTCGGAAATGATCTGACGAATCTCCGCAGCAACCGGTTCCGAATTGGGAACGCGCGACCAGGTCGTATCGACCCCGTCGAAAAGCGAGCTGGTCATCGGCTGGCCTTCCAAAAATTTGAAATATTCTTTTCGCTCCCCGCGACGCGGCGGGCTGCCTACGCCCTGGCTCTTGTGCATACTGAAACTGGCCGCTGCGATTTCCGTGTACGCTTTCCCAAGAAGCGGATTGTAACCGCCGGCTTCCAAAACGATCAGACCGGTTGGATCGAAAGGGAGATTGCGATTCTTAAAGAAAAACGGTGACGTATTCCAAACCAGCCCGGTCGGGCGCCACGGTTTAACGAAAGCAAGTTGCTCTGGAAAACGATTCGGGTCGCCAGCTGCCATGAATGCTTCCTGCGCCAGAATCGCTGACGCCGTATGATGGCCATGCGTCAGTTGATCCTCCGGGCTGAAGCGCGTCACCATCACGTCCGGTCGAAAATTCCGGACGACCCAGACTACGTCCGCAAGAATTTTGTCGTGATTCCAGATGCGCAACGTTTCTTCAGCCGTTTTGGAAAACCCGAAATCGATCGCTCGTGTGAAGAACTGTTTGCCGCGATCAATGCGTCGCGCGGCCAGCAATTCCTCTGTCCGAATCACACCCAGGCGCTCGCCCAATTCTGGCCCGAGTAAATTCTGACCGCCGTCCCCACGCGTCACCGAAAGATAAGCGCTGTCGTAGAGCGAGCCGTTCGCCCAGAACGCCATGAGATATGTGTTCTCATCGTCGGGGTGCGCCGCGACGTAGAGAACACGGCCAAGCACGTTGAGCTTTTGCAGTGCGAGCTCTATCTCGCCGGCATCCATCTGTTCTGGAGACAACAACGGCGGCGCATCGACTGAATTGGCCGTGCACACGACCGCGAGGATCGCCACTACCACGGCTGCTTGCCAGCAGCGTTTTCTGTAGCGGCGGTCTGTGACCGCCGATTGTGCAATCCTGTGGAGCATCACGTGCAACATCGGACTCCCGCTTGTGAACGTCCCATCGAGACTATCGTCCCACGTCCGAAGACAGCCCGTGCTACTTGTTAATATCCTGCTTGGCGTCGAGCTTGGTGATCAGCGCTTGGATGCTCTGTTTTTGTGCATCCGTCGGAGCAGCAGCTTGTGCCTGCTTGGCGTCACTGGCCGCACCCGCGAAATCGCCTGCTGAAGATTTAACGCGAGCCTGAGCGAGATATCCATAAACGCCTTGCGGAAAGCGTTTCGCGACATCTTTGAAAATTTCCATCGCTTCACCGCCCTGCTTCTGACTCTGCAAACGCCGGCCATACGAATAAAGTTGCGGCGCAGTGGCGACCTCGAGCGCATGATTCCAAACGGTTTTCGCGTCATCGGGACGATTCAAGGCTTTGACGATGTCCGCCTTTGTGCTGAGATTATCGAACCTTTCCTCATTTTGAATCGAGGCGTCCGCCCACTGCAGCGCTTCATCCAAATTAATTTTTCTGGTCAAACAAAATTGCGCCGCTTCGTCCAAAGCCTGCCAGGCGAACTGGCCGCGGCCTTTTAGCTGCGCCCGGATGTTTTGCAGCGTCTGGTCCCCGTCGTTGACGGAGACAGTAAAAGGGACAGCGAGCTTTTCCCACTTCAGTGTCACTGCCGTCGAAGTTGGTTTCAAATCGCCAAATTCGAATTCCATCGCTTCTTTCGTCTCGGTGAGCGGTTTCGGTTTCACATTCACCCGCAGAGCATCCTCTTTCTGGTCGTAGCTGTAGCTTCCCCACGCTGTGTTGGTTTTTGAAAAAATCACCGTCCACGAGTCCGGGTTCGGAATCATGTGTACCCCATAAATTCCTTTGACCAACGGCTTGCCCTCGACTGAAACCGAATCGCTGAATTCAATCGTGGTATTTTCATTCGCACCTGCGCGCCAGACTTTGCCGTAGGGAACGAGGCCGCCCCAAATCTTCCGTCCGTTCACCAGAGGGCGATGGTATTTGATCGTGATGTCCGTCAACGCGATGCGTTGTTTGACTTCGGCAGCCTGGCTGACGTCGGGCAGGTTCAAATCGTTTTGTGCAGAAACGGTCTGGGCAAGCCCAAGGATGGCGAGACAAAGAGCAAACGGCGTAAGCGTAATTGTTTTCATAATTGTGGCGTTAACCCTTCTCAGATTTTCGGCACTCCGCTACCAGATAATTGGGGATTTCGTTGTCCCGGAACCTTTGAAGTCTTCCCAGCAGAGACAGCTGACGAGTCTCGTCGCGTGGCGGCAAGTCGCTATGGCGTCATGCTCTAGTAGAGGTGGACACATGACGTCTTCGACGCGTGCTGCGACCGACGTAAAACTGTCGATAAGACTGGTCAAAGTCTGCGTCGAAGTCAGCACGAGACTTACTTGAGAGCGCTGACAGCAGAATACCTACAAGGCCAAGCCACAGCCCAGCACTCAAAGCGCCATTTCCCTCGAACCACGCTGCCGCTGACGGCCAGAAGAATCCGATGAGCGACACGATCACAGCCAGCATAACAATCCAAAGAACCGGAGTGAACAGAAGACGCCTATGTACCGCGGCACGCATCTCTCCACTTGCGACCAGCCGAATCGCACGAGGTAAACCTAGCGGTATCGGGAACGCAATCCGTGCAGTTACAAATAGCCCGATAAGGAAACCAAGCGACACCCAAATCAGCCCGAGCCAACCCTGAGCCCGCCCCATGATAACCAGCACCAGGCAGAATAGAAGCGCGATGATCGTTTGCACGTCTTCAGGCCTGACTAAATACAGAGCTAACCAGCTGCTCAATCCAAAAATCATCAGGACATTTTCTGAAGGAACGCTGCCAGGAAGACTATCGTTATCGGAACACTAATCCACATTTTCCGCGCAAGAGTACCTGGTTTCATTGGTGCCAACGCCGAGCGTAAAATCAAACTGAGAACGTTGAGGATTCAAAATCGCCGTATCAATCAACGTATCTTTGCGCGATCGGCATTTTCCGGCCAACTCCAAAGGCGCGGCTGGTTACCTTTATTCCGGGCGCGGCTTGTTCGCGTTTGTATTCGTTAAGATCGACGCGACGCTGCACCCAACGCACGGTTTTCTCATCGAACCCGCGCGCGATGATGTCGCGAGCGCTCAGGCTTTCTTCAACGTAGAGATGCAGGATTTGATCGAGAATTTCGTACGGCGGCAGCGTGTCCTCATCCTTTTGATTTGGTTTCAGCTCCGCGCTCGGTGCTTTTTCGATGGTCGATTTTGGAATGATCTCACGCTCCCGATTGATCCAGTGCGCCAACTCGTAAACCATCGTCTTCGGCACATCGCTGATCACCGCCAGCCCCCCGGCCATGTCGCCATAAATCGTGCAATAACCGACGGCGAGTTCGCTTTTGTTTCCAGTGGACAAAACGAGGTGACCGAACTTGTTTGAGAGCGCCATCAACGTCATCGCGCGCAGGCGCGGCTGCATGTTTTCTTCCGTCTCGTTTGCGGGCAGCCCTTTGAAGATTCCCTTGAACTGTGATTTGAAATCCCTGAAGGCGTCGGTGATCGGGATTTCGAGAAGTTTAATTCCAAGATTGCTCGCGAGCATGCGCGCGTCATCGATGCTGCCGCGCGATGAGTAGGGGCTCGGCATCGAGACGCCGGTAACATTCTCCGCGCCCAGCGCATCGACAGCGATAAATGCGGTGACAGCGGAATCGACCCCGCCGCTGAGACCGACCACGGCAGAATGGAAATTGCACTTTCGGAAATAATCGCGGACGCCGAGGGAAAGCGCGGTAAGGAGTTCCTCCGGTCCGGTTGCTGCCGGATGAAATTCAATAGCCTCGGCCGAATCCGACTCGACAATTTTCTCGTCTTCGCGAAATGCCGCGAGTTGCGCGATTAGCTTCCCGTGTGCGGTGACAGCGATCGAGTTTCCGTCGAACACCAGTTGATCGTTGCCACCGACCAGATTGCAGTAGCAAATCGGCCGCCGATGCGTGCGCGCGGAGTCTGCGATCATTTGGTAGCGCATCGCGGGTTTATGCAATGCAAACGGTGATGAACTTAAATTGACGATGGTCTCCGCGCCTTGCTCCACCAGACTGCGCACCGGTTCGCAATCGTAGAGCGGCCGCGGTAGATACTCGTCGGTCCAGATATCTTCGCAAATGGTCACGCCGATTTTCTGTCCTCGCACTTCGAAAGGCTCCACGCGGCTGGCCGGCTCGAAATAGCGATCTTCATCGAAAACATCGTAAGTAGGCAAAAGCGATTTATAAGTTTTGCGGATCGGCTCGCCCTGCTCAAGCAAAGCAGCAGCGTTTCGAAACGGCTTGCCGCGCCCCTCGTTTCGATCGACAAACCCGACCAGCAAGGCTGCTTTGCCGACGCGAGAATGAAGTTTTTCCAGAATCGCAAGATTCTCCGGGACAAAACGCGACTTAAAGACCAAGTCCTGCGGCGGATATCCGGTGATCGCCAGCTCCGGAGTTAGCACAAGTTCCGCGCCTGCGGCAGCGAGCCGCTCATAAGCGCGAAGGATCACATCGCAATTACCGCTCAAATCACCCACCGTCGTGTTGATTTGAGCAAAACCAATCTTCATACCGCGCTATGGCAGATTATCTGCAACACATCGCGCGGCAATCCAGTTTTGTTTGGTGTTAGCAGGCCGCGTCCGCTATCATAGATTCGTAATGACTATTCGCGAAAAAACATATGCCCTGGTCGCGGCATTTAAGCGCGAACTGGAGCGCATCTATGGCCGTAGGCTCAAAGGTGTTTTCCTCTATGGCTCGTATGCGCGCGGCGACGCGAACCCCGAATCCGACGTGGACGTCTCGATCGTATTCGATGACTATGACCGTTACGCAGCCGAAATTGATCGGACTGGAGTCGCCGTGTCCGAACTGTCGCTCGCGTACGGCTTGAACCTTAGCCGTGTTTTCATCCGCGGACGCGATTGGTTGAAAGGGACACGCCTTTCCTTGTTAATGCGCTTGTTAATGCGCGGGAGGAAGCAATTCCCGCATGAAGGAGATCACAGGATATTTCTTGCGAAAGTTTTAGGAGAACAGATGCAAAATCTGTCAAATTAGGCAGCGCCCAATTTTCATGTAGGGCTTCGTCTGATAGGTGGTTGATTGGATTTTTTGCTTGGTTGAAGCGCCTGCCGAGGGTAAATGAGTGTGAAATCGGCAAAATTTTTACGCCGCACCGTGTTCGACAGAGTTACAGCCAAGCTTCAGGACTTTCCGCACTTCACATTTTCCCGGAGGTTTTTGGCAGTTACCTGCCTTATTCTCGCCTGCTTAATCGGATATCTTGATTATCGGACGGGATACGAGCGTTCGCTGCTACTCTTTTATCTCCTGCCTGTTTCGCTGGCAGCGTGGTTTGGCAACTTTGCCTTCGGTTTGGCAATAGCCGTGGTCTGCGTGGTGGTGTCGCTGGTTTCAGACGTTGCAGCTGGGATTCCAGCTGTACGGTTCTGGAACATTGCAATGTCTTTTGGCTTCTATGTGCTGTTCGCAGGCGTGCTATGGAAGTTAGGAAGCGTCATTCGTGAGCTCGACCGGCGCGTGCATGAACGGACGGCCGCCCTCCAACGTGAGATGGCTGAGCGACGCCGGCTCGATCAGGAGATCGCGCGAGTAGTGGATCGTGAACGGCGGCGCTTGGGACAGGACCTGCACGACAGACTGGGACAGCACCTGACCGGTACGGCTCTCGCAGCTCAAGTATTAAAGGAAAAACTTGCAGCACGGTCTGCGCCCGAAGTGGGCGAAGCGGAGAAGCTCGTCTGCTACGTTGACGAAGGGATCGATCTCACGCGTAGCCTCGCCCGTGGCTTCTTTTCGCCAGAACTGGATGCAGAAGGGTTACTGGTGGCGTTGCAGCATCTCGCTGAAAGTGTAAGCGAAAGATTTCGGATCAACTGCGTTCTTCATGGCGACGCGTCCATTCTGATCCACGATCGCACGATTGCGAATCAGCTTTATCGAATCGCCCAGGAAGCGGTGACTAACTCGGTCAAACATGGTGCTGCCAAGCAAATTAATATTCGCCTCGCGAAGGATGGCCCCGAACTCTGTCTGACAATCATCGATGATGGAATCGGATTTCCTGACACCCCGCCGAAGTCCGAAGGGCTCGGGCTTCGTTTGATGCAATACGGTGCGGCAATGACCGGCGCGACATTCGATGTTCGGCGAAACGGTGAGCGCGGAACAATCGCCACGTTTCGAGTTAAACATATCGAGTCGCAATGACTTTGAATTTTGCTGATGAACCCTCAACCGTCTGAAACAGTGCCGCACAAGAGCCGGGTTTTTTTAGTCGATGATCATCCGCTGGTTCGCGATGGGCTCGCTAATCTCATAAACGCGCAGCGCGATCTCATGGTCTGCGGCGAGGCAGAAGATTCGACCCAGGCGGTCAACAGAATCCGCAAGACGCAGCCCCATATCGCCCTGATTGACATCTCTCTCAAAAACGAATCAGGATTGGAATTGGTCAAGCAGTTGAGAAGCCAGCTCCCGCAACTCGCGTTAATCGTTCTGTCCATGCATGACGAAGCCTTGTATGCTGAACGTGCGCTCCGGGCGGGCGCGCGAGGTTACGTCATGAAGCGGGAGGCAAGTAAGAACGTACTCGCCTCAATCCGTCGAGTCCTTGAAGGTGGCGTTTATGTGAGCGGGAAAGTTACGAGCAGGATGGCCAAGGCACTTAGCTCATCCGCCGAAGCAGCTACGAGTTCGCCGGTCGAACGTTTGAGTGATCGCGAGCTGGAGATCTTTCGCTTGCTCGGTGAGGGCCGCACTACGGCGCAGATTGCCAGCGATTTGAATCTGAGTGTGAAGACGGTCCAGGCCTATTGCGCGCGCGCGAAGGAAAAGTTCGGCGTTACTACCCTCGTTGATTTACTTCGGGCTGCCATTCGCTGGGAGGATGCGAGGCACGTAAAATAAAAGCAAAACGGGTCAGAGCTTCCTTTGACCTGAGGTTACAAAGCAAAAGCACCTGGTTTTATCTGCGGTAGGTCACGCGCCAGATGGTGCCGTTGCCGTCTTCGCTGACGAGAAGGCTACCGTGTTTAGCGACAGTGATTCCGACGGGGCGACCCCAGACTTTGCCGTCAGGAGTAATGAAACCCGTCACGAAATCTTCGTATTCGCCGAGGGCTTTTCCCGTCGCGTGATCGAACGGCACGCGCACGACTTTGTAACCGGTGCGCTTCATCCGGTTCCATGAGCCGTTGCACGCTTTCCCCACAACGTCCAGAACGTCGTCTGGTGGTACGGCTTCGAGTTCGTGTCAACGCCGATCCACCAACAGGACGTCGTCACGAATTCTGGGAACTTCTAAGTAGTGGATTGGAGGAAGACTTAGCGAAGGGCCATCTCTGGATGGCCCTTCGCATATCCGCCTATCCGGTTGGGCCGTCGCACCAGCCCCAAGCAGAAACGCGGTAATGCCGACGACGAGATAAATTAGCGAGTTCAACGAAAAAATTATATGCCATAAACCTTCGCCGTCCCGCCATAAAATCTCCGCCGCGTCAGCCCGTAGCGTCATAGCAATGATCTTCAGCCGTCGCGACGCTATAAGCGATGTAAGGGCAG
>Ga0306922_10001357_pt1 | contig 21823 bp, 19 predicted proteins | sample sta12Cox44000082_FD_203758 | JGI IMG/M metagenome (GOLD analysis project Ga0306922, IMG submission 203758) | Lab enrichment of tropical soil microbial communities from Luquillo Experimental Forest, Puerto Rico - statoxic.12C.oxic.44.000.082 (v2)... | ecosystem: Environmental > Terrestrial >... | reverse complement strand
GTGCTCGGCTTCGGCCGGCGGGGGCGGCGACCGCACTGCTCGGGCCGACCGCATTGTTCAAAGCGGTTTTAGATAGCGGATAGCGTCGGGTGCACCGAGCTCACCGTAGACGGGGGACCGAGGGTTCGAATCCTGCTCCCTCCAGCGGAGAGTCGGCAGCGAACTCGGGGCTTCGGGTGCGGCACGGGTCGGCGGACCTCCGACGCCGGCTTGTCTTCGCATAAACCTTCGTAGACGACCTGGCGCAACAGGTTGTCCTCCGTCCAGGTCAGATATTTGACCTCGGCGACAAGCTCGGGTCGCACCCAATGAACACGGCTGACAACGAGCGGCGCGCCGAAGCGGCTGGAGCGCGGCGGCGGGATATCCAGCGGCATGCTGGGCACGGCAAGCGGCTGCAGGCGGCGCCACAGCCGCTCGAGCTCCGCATCGGTACCAGTGCGGCCAGCGTAAACTAACCGTCCCTCCGGATCGTAATAGGCGAGCAACAGCGCTCCGAGCCATGGTCGCGAGCCCTCGGGATCGGTCCAGCCGACCACGAGGGCAAACCAAACCCCAGCAATTCTGCGGCTTTGACGACTCCGGCGAGGTGCCAAGCGGACTCGACAATGGACTAATTTTGGACTCGCTGTCGAGGATGTTCGCCGTGGTTAACCCCGGACCGAATGACCTGAGGCGGCGAGCGCACCAGCTGCCTGCACGCGGGTATGCAGGCCCTCAACGAGTTGATGGAGGCGGAGAGTTATTTCCGGGCGCGGTACCGGGTAGAGATCGTCGATAGCGCCAGGGGCGTCCTGTCTTGAGGATCGAGGTGTCGTCAACCCCATCCCCGACAGGAGTTTTCCATGAGTACGGCCGTTACCCCGCTGCGTGTTCGCGCCGATAAGTGCCAGATGCGACCCCAGCGGCTCCAATATTCACGCGGCCGCGCTCTAAACGCGATAAAACCAGCCTGAGTGAGCGATCGCTCTCTCGCTGTAGTTGTGGTTTCCGTCAGCCGAGCTTGATGCGCGATACGCCAGAGCGATTGGACGCCTTCGTCAAGTCTCGCAGCCATTCGATCTCTGGTGCGTACAATAGGTTTTCGGGGCAACGCCAGCACCAATTACCTTCGGCCCGACCGGGAATGTTCATCCGAGCCTCAGCTCCGAGGTTGAGCACATCCTGCAAAGGTACGATCGCGAGCGCCGCGCGCGAGGACCACGCCAACTCCATCATCGCCAGTGCCGCATCGCTACTGCGACCGTCGGGCCGCTTAAGATAGCTCCAGAGAACTTGTCGCTCAGCGGAGGGCAATTCCTCGTACCACTCGCGGGTGGTGGGATTGTCATGCGTGCCGGTATAGACCACGGTATTGGAAGGGTAGTTATGCGGCAGATGCGGGTTATCCGAATGTCCGTCGAAAGCGAACTGTAGAACTCTGGTCCCTGGCAGCTGGAAGTGGTCGCGTAAGGCGCCTACGTCCGCAGTGATCAACCCCAAATCCTCGGCAATGAACGGCAAACCACTCAGCTCCTTCTGCACCACCTCGAAGAACTCGGCGCCCGGGCCGGGCACCCATTGGCCGGATTGCGCCGTCGGTGCTCCGGCCGGGACGTGCCAAGCGGCCGCGAATCCACGGAAATGGTCCAGGCGAACGACATCAACGTGTGCCAGGACAGCGCGCAGTCGATCGATACACCAGCGGTAGCCGGTACGACGAATAGTGTCCCAGTCGTAAACTGGATTGCCCCAGAGCTGCCCTGTGGCGCTGAAATAGTCGGGAGGGACACCCGCGACGAAACGTGGCCGGTGCTGTTCATCCAGCAGGAACAGTTCCGGATTGGCCCATACATCGCTCGAATCGGAGGAGATAAAGAAAGGCAGATCGCCAATCAGGCGCAGGCCTCCGGCGTGGGCGTGTTCCTTGAGGCGCTCGCCCTGGCGGGGAAAAGCAGGAATTGTGCGAACCGCGCTTGATCGATTTGGCTTGCCAACTCCTGGCGTGCACGCGCCAGAGCCTCGGGAACGCGTCTGACCAGCTCCGGCGGCCATTGGAGGTAATAAGCGTCGTTATGCCTGGTTTTCAGCGCACGAAACAGTGCGTAATCTTCGAGCCAGTGGCCATGGGTGTTGCAGAACTGTTCATAAGCCGCCTGGAGGTCTTCGCGCTCCCCGGCGCAGAAGTTGCTCCAAGCCTTTTCGAGGATCCGGCGCTTGAACGGGATGACGGCGCCATAGTCGATAGCGGCCGTCGGGAACGAATTGCCCTCGCAGTCCTGTGACCGCAGCAGTCCGTCCTCGGTCAGGCCGTCCGGGCTGATCAAGAGCTCGTTGCCGGCGAAGGACGACAAGGATTGATACGGGGAGTTGCCGTATCCTGTAGGACCGAGCGGCAGCGCCTGCCACCAGCTCTGCCCCGCCTCGTGCAGGTGGTCGACCCATACCCGTGCAGCTGGCCCAAGATCGCCGATGCCGTAAGGCGAGGGCAGCGACGCGACGTGCAACAGCACGCCCGAGGCGTGGTATTCCGCCGGGAACGGCGGGAGACTCACTCGCGAGCTGTCGCCATTCATGTCGTTTAACCTCGCCCGTGCGAACTCAGTCGGAGGAGGCCAGGGCCGTGTTCACCATCTCTTGAGCCTCGCTGACGATGGCGTCGAGGTGAGCCTGGTCCTTGAAGCTTTCCGCGTAGATCTTATAGACGGCTTCGGTGCCCGACGGCCGGGCCGCGAACCAACCGCTGGCGGCGACGACTTTTACGCCATCGATTGGAGCATTGTTGCCCGGGGCGCGACTGAGCTTGGCGGCAATCGGCTCGCCGGCCAAGGTCGACTCCTTGACGGCAGCGGGCGACAGTTTTTCGAGCCTCGCCTTTTGCTCTGCTGTCGCCGGCGCGTCGATGCGCGTGTAGTACGCCGTTCCGAACTCCGCCGTAAGCGCGCGGTAGTGCTCGCCCGGGTCCTTGCCCGTGCGGGCCGTGATCTCGGCCGCAAGCAGATCCATGATCGGGCCATCCTTGTCGGTGGTCCACACGCTGCCGTCATGCCGCAAGAAACTCGCCCCGGCGCTCTCCTCGCCACCAAAGCAGCACGAGCCGTCGAAAAAACCCGGCACAAACCATTTAAAGCCGACCGGCACCTCTAACAGGCGACGGCCGAGTTTGTGCACGACCCGGTCGATCATGCTGCTGCTGACCACGGTTTTGCCGATCGCCGCCTGTGCCGACCAGTGCGGTCGATGCGCCAGTAGGTAGAGGATCGCCACCGACAAATAATGGTTCGGGTTCATCAGCCCGGCCGACGGCGTGACGATGCCGTGCCGATCGGCGTCGGTATCATTGGCGAAGGCGACCTGGTAGCGATCCTTGAGTCCGACGAGGCTAGCCATCGCGTACGGGCTGGAACAGTCCATGCGGATCTTGCCGTCGTGGTCGACTGTCATGAACGAGAAGGTCGGATCGACTTTCGGATTGACGACAGCAATGTTGAGCTTATAGACGGCGTTGATCGGCTCCCAATAGCGAACAGCGGCGCCGCCGAGCGGGTCGACGGCGAGCTCGAGGTTGGCGGCTCGGATTGCCTCCATGTCGGCGACGTTGCGCAAATCATTGACGTAAGGCAGGACGAAATCCTCCTGGTGCGTCGTGTCAGCCTTGAATGCAGTGGTGAAGCCCAGTCGCTTCACCACGGTGTTGCCGTTTCGCAGAAGTTCGTTCGCCCGGTTTTCGACCCACTGGGTCACGTCGGTGTCAGCCGGACCGCCGTTTGTCGGGTTGTACTTGAAGCCACCGTCTTCTGGCGGGTTGTGCGACGGGGTGATGACAATGCCGTCGGCGAGATGCTCCTTGCGCCCGCGGTTGTAGACCAGGATCGCGCGCGAGATGACTGGGGTCGGGGTAAATCCGTCGTCTCGCTGGATGATCGTCTGCACCGCGTTGGCCGCCAGGACTTCGAGAGCCGTCTGCTGCGCCGGCCCGGAAACCGCATGGGTGTCCTTACCCATGTAGAGCGGGCCGTCGGTGCCCTGGGTGCGCCGGTAATCGCAGATGGCCTGGGTGATCGCAAGGATGTGGGCTTCGGTGAACGACCCGCGCAATGGCGAGCCGCGATGCCCGCTGGTTCCGAAGCTGACGAGTTGTTGCGGATCGTCGAGATCGGGCCGGCGCTCGTAATATTCGCGTTCGAGCCGGGCCGGATCGATCAGCATCTCTTCGGGGGCGGGTTTGCCGGCTAGTGGCGAAATGGTCATCGACCGTCCTTTCTCAGCGGCGATCCTTTTCAGGACACTGGACAGGGTTTCGCATTCCAGATTTCGGTGGCGTATTGCGCGATCGTGCGGTCGCTGGAGAATTTCCCGGAGCCGGCAACATTCAAGATCGCCTTGCGCGCCCACGCGCTGCGATCGGCATACAATGCGGTTAGCCGGTGGTCGGCCTCCAGATAGGATTGCAGGTCAGCAAGGTGCATGTAGTGATCGCCTTCGGCCAACAGCGCGTTGTGCAATGGCGCAAAAATCCCTGGCTCGTAGCGGCTGAAATAGTCGGCCGCGATCATGTCAAGTGCAGCCCGGGTCTCCGGGTCGTGGTCGTAATGCCAGTGCGGGTTGTACCACCCGCGGCTCCCTTCCACCTGGTCAGCGGTCAGCCCGAACAGGAAGAAGTTGTCCTCGCCAGCCTCCTCCGCCATCTCGATCGTGGAGCCGTCGCGCGTGCCGATCGTCAATGCCCCGTTCATCATGAACTTCATGTTGCTCGTGCCGCTCGCTTCGTAACCGGCGGTCGAAATCTGATTGGAGACGTTGGCAGCCGGGATCAGCCGCTCGGCCAGCGACACGCAGTACTCGGGCAGAAAGACAACTTTTAGACGGCCCTGCGTGATCGGGTCACCGTCGACCGTGCCCACGAGGTTGTTGAGGAATTTTATGATCAGCTTCGCCAACCGATAGGCCGGTGCTGCTTTGCCGGCAAAGAAAAAGGTGCGCGGCATCACGTCGAGACGTGGGTTTTCCCGCAGCCGATTGTAAAGGACGATGATGCGCAGCGCGTTCAGCAGCTGCCGTTTGTATTCGTGAATGCGTTTGATCTGACAGTCGAAGATCGTGTCCGGATCGACGGTCTGGCCGCAGCTGGTTTTCACCCAATCGACAAAGCGCAGTTTGGCGGCCCGCTTAACCTCGAGGAACCTGTCGCGAAACGCCGCATCATCCGCCAAGGGCCGCAGCTTTCCCAATTCGTCGAGATCGGTCACCCATCGCTCGCCTATCGCGTCGGTGATCGTGCGCGCAAGGCCCGGGTTCGTGAGCAACAGCCAACGCCGCGGCGTGACGCCGTTGGTCTTGTTGTTGAAGCGCTCGGGATACATCTCGGCGAAGTCTTTGACCGTCAGTTTGCGCAGCAGCTCCGAATGAATCGCAGCCACGCCATTGGTGCTGTGCGAGCCGACGATCGCCATATTTGCCATGCGGACTTTTTGCTCCGCGCCCTCTTCAATGAGGCTCATGCGAGCGACGCGTGCCTCGTCGCCCGGCCAGCGCGCCCGGACGGTATCGAGAAAGCGACGATTGATCTCGAAAATTATTTCCAACTGCCGCGGTAAAAGTGTCTCAAAGTAGTTGAGAGGCCATCTCTCGAGGGCTTCGGGCAGTAAGGTGTGGTTGGTATAACCCAAAGTGTTTTGCGTGATGTCCCAGGCCTCGTCCCACCCGAGATGCGCGTCGTCGAGCAGAATGCGCATCAGCTCGGGAACCGCCAGCGTCGGATGCGTGTCGTTGAGCTGGATCGCGACCTTGTCGGGAACCAGACGCCAGTTCCCATTCCGGCGGTGGAAGCGGCGTACGAGGTCGGCCAGCGAGCAGGCCACGAGAAAGTATTCCTGCACAAAACGCAGCGCCTGCCCGACCGCCGTGCTGTCGTCGGGATAGAGCACCCGCGTCAACGATTCCGCCGCGAGAGTTCCGGCAAGCGCACCGACGAAATCGCCGCTGCTGAACTCCTGAAAATCGAAATAATCGGGCGACGCGGCGGCCCACAACCGCAAGGTGTTGATGGTCTTGCCACCATACCCGACCGCCGGCCGGTCAAACGGGATGCCGATCAATGTCGAGGGACGGCCGGGGACGATTTCTAGGGTGCCGCGGTGCATTCTCACCGAGGAGCGAAGCTTGATTTCCACCGCTTCGTGTGGACGGGCGACCTCCCATGGGTCATGCTGGCGCAACCAGTTGTCCGGGTGCTCGCGCTGCCAGCCGTCCTCGATCGTCTGCCGGAACATGCCGTATTCGTAGCGCAGGCCGTAGCCCATCGCCGGCAATTCCATTGCCGCCATCGAATCGAGAAAGCACGCGGCGAGCCGCCCCAATCCGCCGTTCCCGAGCCCGGCATCGGGTTCTTGCTCGATGAGGCCGAACCAGTCGAGATCCCTTTGCTGCGCCGCGCGGCTCACATAGGGGTCGAGCAGCATATTGGTCACGTTGTTGGTCAGCGACCGCCCGATCAGGAACTCCATCGACAAATAGTAGATCCGTTTGGGGTTCAGGCGGTTGTAGGTGCGCTCGGTTTTGACCCAGCGCTGCGAAACCACGTCCCTGACAGACCGAGCGGCGGCCTCGAACCGTTCACGGCCGCCGGCCGCGAGCGGGTCGATGACATCGTCGAACAGTAGATGCCGTTCGTACAGCGCATCGTCGTGACCGGAAAACCGGATCGGACCGCAACCGTACTGGGTAAGAAGGTCGGGTGCGGCTTCGTCTCTGGGTGGCGGCGGGAGGGTAGCTTCACTCACTTCCTGCATTGGACGCTGTCCTTGCTGTCGGGCCCGATCGGCTCGCCTGTTTACCCCTGCGGCATGACCTCTACGTGACGGCTCTCGTTCCATAGCCGGATAGCCGGCTCCCACGCGACCAGGTCGGGCCCAAATACGCCCTCTCCGTCGCCAAGGGCGGAGAGGGAGTGTCGGTCGGCGCATGAGGATGCGTGGGTCATCTGATGAAGAGCCGCTTAGAACGGCCACTGCCAATTGCTGATTTCCGGCGCATCCACGCCGAACTCCCAGGCGTGATGCTTACATGCGATCTGCTGGTTGAGCAGCGCCTCGCGAGCGCTCGATCCGGTGACGTGGAAACGCGGCATGCGGTCGATCGCGTCGATGGCGAGGCTGAAGCGGTCGGCCTGATTGCGAATGGCCAATTCCAGCGGAGTGTTTATATTGCCCTGCTCCTTATAGCCGCGCACGTGTATGTGGTGCTGATGCGGCCGGTGGTAGGTTAGCCTGTGGATTAACCACGGATAAGCATGGAAGTTGAAAACCACCGGCTTGTCCGGCGTGAAGAGGGCCTCGAATTCGCGGTCTGTCAGCCCGTGCGGATGCTCGGTGTGCGGGACCAGTTTGAACAAGTCCACCACATTCACGAACCGGACCCTGACGCCCGGCAGGTGTTGGCGAAGCAGCGCAGTGGCGGCCAGAGATTCCATGGTGGGGCAGTCGCCGCAACTCGCCATGACGACATCCGGTTCGGCGCCCTGGTCATTGCTCGCCCAGTCCCAGATGCCGACACCCTTGGTGCAGTGCTCGATCGCGGCTTCCATGTCCAGGTATTGGAGATGCACCTGCTTGTCCGCGATGATGACATTGGCGTAATTGACACTCCGCAGACAGTGATCGCCCACCGACAGCAGGCAATTCGCGTCGGGCGGCAAGTAGATGCGCACTACATCGGGGCTCTTGTTGGCGACTACGTCGAGGAACCCAGGATCCTGGTGCGTGAAACCATTGTGGTCCTGGCGCCAGACCAGCGCCGTGATCAGCAGGTTGAGCGACGCCACATTGGCGCGCCAGGGCAGCTCATTGCACTTTTCCAGCCACTTGGCATGCTGGTTGAACATCGAATCAATGACGTGGATGAACGGCTCATAGCTGTTGATCAGACCATGTCGGCCGCTCAGAAGGTAGCCCTCGAGCCACCCTTCGACGGTGTGCTCGCTGAGCATCTCCATGACCCGGCCTTCCGGAGCAAGATTGCCGCCGTCGGCATCCTCGGGGAAATACTCTGCCAGCCACACCTTCTTGGTGACATCGTAGAGCGCTTCCAGCCTGTTGGACTGCGTCTCATCCGGGCCGAAGACGCGGAAGTTCCCCATGTTCAGCCGCGTGACTTCGCGCAGGAAGTTGCCGAGGGTGGGAACATTGCCGGCCAAGGTCGCGCCGGGTTTCTCGACCTTCACCGCGGAGTCGCGGAAGTCGGGCATGTCGAGCAGTCTGCGCAGCAAACCGCCATTGGCGACCGGGTTGGCGCTCATCCGCCGGTTCCCCGTGGGGGCCAAGGCCTTTAGTTCTGGGACCAGGCGCCCGTTGTCGTCGAAGAGCTCCTCGGGCCGGTAACTGCGCAGCCAGCTTTCCAGCAATTTCAAGTGGCTGGGGTTGGCGCCGACGTCGGTAATTGGGATCTGGTGCGCCCGCCAGAAGCCTTCGAGGTAATGGCCGTCCACCTCTCGCGGCGCGGTCCAGCCCTTGGGGCTGCGCAGGATGACGACAGGCCAGCGCGGTCGAAAGGCCTTGCCGGTCTGCCGCGCCTTTTGCTGGATCTCGCGGATTTCCAGGACACAATGCTCCAAGGTGGCGGCCATGGCCTGGTGCATGGTTTCGTGGTCGCTGCCTTCCACGAAATACGGGGTGTATCCGTAACCGACAAACAGCGCCTTCAGCTCGTCGTGGCTGATGCGGGCCAGAATGGTCGGATTGTTGATCTTGTAGCCGTTGAGGTGCAGAATCGGCAGTACTGCCCCGTCGCTGATCGGGTTGAGGAATTTGTTGCTGTGCCAGCTGGTGGCCAGGGGACCTGTTTCGGACTCGCCGTCGCCCACCATCACGAGCGCAATCAGGTCCGGGTTGTCGTAGACCGTGCCGTAGGCGTGCGAAATGCTGTAGCCCAGCTCGCCGCCCTCGTGGATGCTGCCCGGCGTTTCCGGCGTGGCGTGGCTGCCAATGCCGCCGGGAAAGGAGAACTGCTTAAAGAAGCGCTGCAGTCCCGCGATGTCTTCGCTCTTCTCGGGGTAGATCTCGGAATAGGTGCCTTCAAGATACGCCTGGGACAGCACTGCGGGCGCCCCGTGTCCGGGGCCGCTGATGTAGATCGCGTTGAGGTCGTATTTTTTGATCAGCCTATTGAAGTGGATGTAAGTAAAGGCTTGACCGGCGTCCGAACCCCAATGGCCCAGCAGCCGCGGCTTTGTGTGCTCCAGAGTCAGCGGCTCTCGCATCAGCGGGTTGGCCTTGAGGTACAGCATTCCCAGGCAAAGATAGAGGCTGGCCCGCCAATACGCGTCGATTTTATGCAGCTCGTCGGGGCTGAGGGGTGTCCCTTCCACCGTCGCACGAGCTGGGCCGTATGGAGAGATGGCCTCGTCAGAGCGAAGCAGCTCGTCGGTTCTCATCGTAGTCCTCATAATTTTCGTGCTCCTAGCTCGGGTAGTTAAAAACAGGTGTCGGCTCTGGAAAACAGCGCGACCACGGATCGAGGGGGCACGCGGTAATACATTCCGGGCACCGGTGGAGCGGCAGCGGCATCCATGATGTCCTCGGGCGATTGAAGCGAGGTGTCGATCCACCGTTGCCAGCCGGCGTCTGCCGCCTTGGGTGCCAGCGGCAGCTCGAAATCGAGCGCCTCCCAATAGGCATTGAACATCACATGGAGCCAGAGCGGGATTTGCCGCTGGCGGGGTCGCACGGTCAAGGCAAGGCTATGAGAAGAGTCACTCCAGTCCGGCCTGCCGAGCCGGACGCCGTGCCAGTCGATTTCGGCGCGGCGCAGCAGCTGGTTGAGGCTCAGCCCGAAGCTCTCCTCATGACCCGCGCTCAACAAGCGGAGGCGATGGGCAATGAGCTTCCGCACAAATTGATGGAGGTCGCGGTGCCGGTGGAGAAGCCTCCAATCGAGCCAGCTCACCTCGTTGTCTTGGCAATAGGCATTGCTGTTGCCCCACTGAGTGCGACGCATTTCGTCGCCCATCTGGAGCATCGGCGTACCAATCGAGGTGAGGAGGATTACGATTAAATTCTTTGCTTGACGGCGGCGTAGCTGCTCGACGGCAGGGTCCTCGGTCAGCCCCTCGACCCCGCAGTTCCATGACAGGTTCGTTCCCGAGCCGTCCCGGTTTCCTTCGCCATTCGCTTCGTTGTGCTTGTCGTTGTAGGAAACCAGATCGTTCAGCGTGAAGCCGTCATGGCAGGACACGAAATTGATGCTTTGTTCGGGTTCTCGTTCCTGGTGGCCGAAAATGTCGGGGCTGCCGAGCGCCCGTTGCGCCAGCAACCGGACCGTCCCGCTGTCGCCCTTGACAAAACGCCGGACGTCGTCCCGGAACTGTCCGTTCCACTCCTTCCAGCTGTCGCCTATGAAGCTTCCCACCTGATATAGGCCGGCAGCATCCCAAGCCTCAGCGATCAGTTTGGTGCCGGCAAGGACGGGATCCGACTCGATGTCCAGAGAACCGGGGGATTTTCGAGCGGCCGACCCGTTTCGTCCCGAGCCAGGATCGAAGCGAGGTCGAAACGGAACCCGTCGACGTGCATGTGCTCGACCCAGTACCGTAGGCTGTCGAGAATCATGCGACGCACAATCGACTGATTGGCGTTCAGGGTATTTCCGGTGCCACTGTAATTTGCGTAATGGGCGCGGTCGTTATCGAGGATGTAATAGATTTCGTTCGCGAGGCCCCGAAAGCAGAGGGTGGGTCCTTCGGCATTTCCCTCGGCGGTGTGGTTGTAAACGACATCGAGGATCACCTCGATGCCGGCGCGGTGCAGCGCCTTGACGAGGTCACGGAACTCGTCGACCGAGCCGAGCGGGTCTTTCCGCGAACTGTAACCGGCATGGGGCGCGAAAAACGAGACCGGCGAATATCCCCAGTAGTTGACCAAGCCCGACGGACAGTCTTGCCGGTCGAACTGGAACACGGGAAGGAGTTCGACTGCCGTGATCCCGAGATCCTGCAGATAGGGGATCTTCTCGATCATGCCCACATAGGTCCCACGCCGCTCCGGGGCAACCCCGGAACTCGGATGCCGCGTGAAGCCGGCGACGTGCATTTCGTAGATCACGGTCGTGGCGAAGGGCCGGCGCAGCGGCGCATCACCCTCCCAGTCGTAGACATCGGGATCGACCACCACACTCTTCATGGCGATCGCATTGTTCTCACCATATTGGCTAGCCCCGTGGCGAGAGTATCCGTCGGGCACGACGACGCCGCGTCCGTAGGGATCGAGGAGCGCTTTGGCCGGATCGAAGCGTAGACCGCGCCCGGGATCGAACGGGCCGTCGGCGCGATATGCATAAATCTGCCCGCGACGGATTCCGGGCACAAAGACATGCCAGTAATGGTAGGTGCGGTGTGTGCGCGCATCGAGCTCGATCACGCGCGCCGGGTGCGTGTCGGCGGCATCATCGAACAGCAAGAGGTCCACCCGGCTCGCCTGCCTGGAGAACACACTGAAGTTGACGCCCTCGGCGAGAACGGTGGCACCGAGCGGGAAACTGCGACCCCTGTCTACCAGCCTTTGAGAAGCTCGGGATTCCGCGTCGGGCTCTATTTCTTCAAAGCCAGCGCGCAGCGCCGTCGGCGCGTTGCGCCGCCCGAAGAGCTCTTCATCGCTCATGTGCTCTGTTGATACCGACATCCTGGGTGTTATCTTCAATTGAGCCTGCAATTCCGTCGCGAGCCGCCGAACCCGGCTTTAACCTCGATCAAGCCGGCGCGACGTTTGCTCAGGTTCGCTCACATATCATGAATTCGATACCCGGCTTTGACCTAGATCAAAGTTCTGGCCCGCCGGCATCTTTATTGTTCGATACACAGACGCGGCGGTAGGGTCTCATTGGGCCCGCGTCAACGCCGTCTAGCAGGTTGGCCAGCGGGAATTACGCAGTGGAACAGTCAAAATCGATTGATGGCCGAGTGACTGCGGTCGGTGAGGCGATGCTGCACGTCGCCTTTGATGGCGCGACATTGCCGCCAATTGATGATGCTTTAGTCATTGCTTCCGAGAAGGGCGCGCCGATCACTGCCGAGGTGCAGTCGCATCTGGACGAGACGACGGTTCGGGCGATTGCGCTGCAGTCTACCGCAGGGCATTGTCACGGAAACCGGGTCGGGAGCCAGCGGTGTATCGAGTAGGATGTCGACATGACTCGGCTCTGCTACCGCCGCCATCGCTTCCCGCCCGAGATCATCCAGCACGCGATCTGGCTTTATCTCCGCTTCACCCTGAGCTACCGCGATGTCGAGGAGGTGCTGGCCGATCGAGGGCTCGACATTTCCTACGAAACGGTGAAACTCAAGGCGACGTCGAGGACGTGCTGCGCCTGATCGCACGCATGATTTTGGCGCTGCACAAGCACCCGGAATACCACGGGTTCCTCCGCATGGTGGTGGCCGACTCGCGCCAGTTTCCTTGGATTGCCGAGGAGTTCGCTGCCGTCATGGAGCCTCAAACTGAGCGGCTCGTTCGCTATCTCGCCCATCTGACCGCGATGGGCATCCTGCACTGCCGCAATCCGATGCTTGCGGCTCACCAGTTCATGGGGATGCTCAACGAGCTATCTCTGTGGCCCTGGATGACGGGTCGCGAAAGCGTACCCCTTCCGGAAAAGGACATAATCGAAGAGACGATCGGGATGTTCCTGCAGCATTACCGGCGCCCACGGCTGAAGGGGCACGGTCATGAAGGTGCAGGATAACTCCCGTGGTTTTTCTCACCGCTCCGCAGGATACAAGCCCCGCTCGGCTTCAGTGACGCCTGTGGCGGTGATCGGCTGGCATCCAGTCGAGCATCGCTGGCGGCGCGCCGCTCGCCGCGTTCGCGCTGGCCGGCCATCAGTCGCTCGGCTGATCGCTTCCCTCGGGGCCTGCACCGGGACGATGTGCATCGGCGATCGGGTCCGCGTCTTGCTGTTCGTCGAGGCGGGGTTCGTAGTCGCGTCCCTACTGAGCGTCCTGTGCGCGACGAATGCGTGGTCCGAAATGACGGCTTTGGGGTGATTCCATTGAATAAGTAGGTCTTTTGATAATCGCGCGGGGGGGTGGAGAGCCGCGGCGACGTTGAAACGATGCGTGTTGCCTCAGCTGACCGGCATTGGCGCTGGGGCAAGCATCAGCTTGGGAGTTTGCGGGCAAGCGGGTGTCGGCGAGCACGGTAATTGCCTCTTTGCCGCTTGGGAAGCTCTGACCGATCGCCGTTGCGGGGATATGCGGCGGAACAGTCACTTGCTCCGCGCTAGAACCGGTTGCGAACGGTTCTTCTTCTCCGTCTTCAGCAAGATGGAGGCGCAGCGTCGATGTAAATTTCGGCTCCGCCTTTCTCAACCACATGGGGGTGAGTTCCTGCACACCCAGGGGCATGCTTGAAAGCTGCCATCGGAGTTGCGTGGTTTAGAAACTATACAATAACGGTAGTTATGTCCGTTCCAATAAGTGCAACAGCACTGGTAGTCTTTGACATAGCCATTTATAAGATTGCCACATCTTGCGACAGCTGGTTTTGGGGGCGGTTGAGCTTGTCCTGCGGCTGGTCCTCGGAGAATTTCCGGCAGTTCTTCTGACTTTACCACGGCTGAGGAGGCACACATTACCAAAATACTCAGTATATAACCTAGGTAGACAGAGATCGCCCGGAGCATATACATTGCAGCGAACCTCCTCTTTGCGGGCGTGCGACTTCTATAGCGGAACCCCTCCCTACCGCTGCCGAGCGTCCATCCCGCGCACCCGCAAATAAAGGCGGTCGCGCCTCGACCAGCGGATAAGAGCCGCCCAGTTAAGTGAAAACCGCTGCTATGGATCCCAGGGGCAACGAAGCAATTGCCGCAACGGCGGTCCGCGCTATGCCAAGAGCCATGCCTGTAAGCTTTATCCACGCCACGTTGGCCTCGGTGGTCTTTGCTACCAGGTGAGAAAGAAACCTATATCGCCAGGCATCCCACCCGGGTACTCCAGGACCTGAGCCCTGAGATGGAAGCCGAGCGGCCGAAGGTGATCGCGCCAGAATTCATAGCCGGCGCGAGGGCGGCCCTCCAAAGTCTGGTCCCAGTCGGGCTCCGAATTGTTGATCCTTCGCCCACGATCGGTGCAGAGGCTGTTCGGAAAGCGGTAAACCTGAACTTCGCTCTGTCCGCGATCGGCGGACCGGTTCACCAGCTGCATGACGAGCTCCATCACCTGTTCGGGTGTCCTATCCGGCGGCTTGTGAAACTCCTCCATCACTGCCTTTTGCTTTTCCTCTTGCTCCTTTAGCCGGCGCATCTCCTCAGCGGCTTTAGCCGCTTCGCGCTCGGCCATCCGACGCCTCAGATCGGCAGCGGAGAACCTTCCGGTGTTGCGATTTTCGGACATAACCTTTCCCTCCGTCTATGCAATGTGCGGGCGGCACCGAGTTGTAGTCCGAAGTGACTTTTGTGCTCTTAAACGACTGTTCGGTGCACATTGTCCAAGTCAGCCCGGCAAATCGAGCTGAATACCAGCAGCGGATCAGGATCGAGGCTCTTGGACAACGCCTCCTTCGCAAGCTGCCGGAGCTCGATACTCGGCTTCAGCGAGATCTCGACGATGGCTCTCAGCACCGCCTCCGCTCCATCGACAACCTCAGTCGGAGCAAAGAGCCTCATTCGGTTGATAAGCCCGATCATGCGCTGCTCATCGCCGCTCAGTGCGATCTCGTCGTGGGTGTACGCGTTCAGGAGTAAATTCGACGCACTCATCACGAAATCAGCATAAACGGTCTCCCGTTTCGCGATCTCAGACGCGACGCGCTGAACGCGATCTTGGGAGCGTTGCGTGTAAATGGTGCCAAGCAGCGAGGCACCACCTCCTACGAGGGCTCCCAAGAGCGCCGAAGCCGGGCTCAGGAGAGTTGGATCGATGGCCAAAGTCGCCTCGCCGCTGAAGTTAATGAATGGACATTGCGGTCTCTCCGACAGCTGCGTTCTGGTACGGAGACGGGTGCGGGTTTTCGATCCGGAACCAGGTCACGTAGAGCGCCGGAAGGAAGACGAGCGTCAAAACCGTCGCGACAGCCAGACCGCCCATGATCGCGTAGGCCATCGGCCCCCAGAAGATGGTCGGCGCGATCGGGATCATGTCGAGGATTGCGGCAGCAGCAGTTAGCAGGATCGGGCGGAACCGGTGCGCGGTGGCCTCGACGACCGCGTCCCACGGCTGCCGCCCGTGCGCCTTCTCTTCCTCGACCTGGTGGATAAGGATCACCGAGTTGCGGGCGATCATGCCGGTGAGGGCGAGCACGCCGAGCAGAGCCACAAAGCCCAAGGGCTTGTCCGCAAGGAGCAGAGCCGCGACGACCCTAATGAGGCCCAGAGGGGCCACGCTGAGCACCAGGAACAGGCTGTTGAAGCTCTGAAGCTGGATCATCAGCACCGTGAGGATCAGAATGAGCATCAACGGCAGAGCGGCGGCGACCGACGTCTGCGCCTTGCTGCTTTCCTCGACTGTGCCGCCAATACCGATATGATACCCGCTCGGCAGGCTGGCATTCAGCGCCGCGATCTTCGGCGCCAGCGCCTGCACGACGGTGGCGGCTTGCGTGCCGGGCACGACGTCGGCCTGAACCGTCACTGTGGGCAACCGGTCCCGGCGCCAGACGATCGGGTATTCCTGCCCGTACTCGACGGACGCGATCTGGCTCAGGGGAACGCTCCGCCCGTTTGGCAGCGGCACTTGCAGCGTGCGGATCGTCGACAGCGACATGCGCTGGTCGGCCGACGCCCGCACCAGTACGTCGACGAGATAGATCCCGCTGCGCACCTGCGTGGCCGTGACGCCGGATACGACCGCGTTCAGGGACAGGGCCAGCTGCTGCGAGCTGAGGCCCAGCAGGCGGGCCTGGTCCTGGTCGACCCGGATCCTGATCGTGCGCGCCGGCTCCATCCAGTTGTAGTTGACATTCTCTGCACCGGGGGTGGACCCGATCTCCTGAGCGACCTTGAATGCGATCGTGCGCACTTGGTCCGGCTCCGGTCCGCTCACCCGGTATTGCAGCGGCCATCCGACCGGGGGGCCGAGCTCCAGCGGATAGACCCGTCCGACAACGCTCGGGAACTCGGTCGCCAGTGCGTGATCCAGCCTCGCCTTCACCCGCTCGCGCTCCTGCAGTCCCTTTGTGACGACCACGGCTTGGGCGAAAAAGTCGTTGGGGAGTTGAACATTGAGAGGCAGATAGAAGCGCACGGCGCCCTGTCCGACATTTGTGCTCCAGTGGTCCACATCCGAATCGCTGTTCAGGAGCTTGTCCACCCGCGCCGCGACGTCCCGGGTTGCGTAGATCGACGCGTTCTCGGGCAGCTGCAGGTCCACCAGCAGCTCGGGCCGGTCGGATGACGGGAAGAATTGCTGCGGGACGAGGCGCAGGCCATAGAGCGCTGCCCCGAACAGGCCCAACGTAACGAGGATCGTGACCCAGCGCGCCCGCATCGCCAGCTCGAGGAAGTAGCGGAACGTGCGCATGATCGGGCCGGGCTCCTCCGAGTGCGCCGCCCTCGGCTTCTTGAGAACCCAAACACCAAACAAGGGGGCAAAAAGGACCGCGACGATCCAGGATATGACCAGTGCGATGGCGACGACGGCAAAAATCGAGAAGGTGTACTCGCCCGCCGCACTGAGCGCGAAACCGATCGGGACGAACCCCGCGACAGTGACCAATGTGCCGGAAGCATCGGAAAGGCGGTCGAAGTGTAGGCGAAGGTGGCGGCATGTTCCTTGTCGTCACCGTGCTCCAGGCGCGTGACCATCATCTCGACCGTGATCATCGGATCGTCGACCAGCAGGCCGAGGGCGATGATGAGGGCGCCCAGCGAAATTCGCTGAAGGTCGATGCCGAAGCACTCCATCGCCACGAACACCGCGGCGAGTACCAGCGGGATAGCGAGGGCCACCACGGCGCCCGCTCGCAGACCGAGACTGACCAGGCTGACTGCAAGAACGATCGCGACCGCCTCCCACAGCGCCTTCATGAAATCATCTACTGCATGCTCGACGGTCACGGGCTGGTCGGCGACGAGCGTCGGTTCGATCCCGACCGGCAGGTTCGCCGTGATCTCAGTCATCGCCTGCGCGACGTTGCGTCCGAGGGCCAGGACGTCGCCGCCTTTGCGGATCGCGATGGCGAGCCCGATGCCGTGATGTCCATTGACGCGGAACATCGGCTGGGCGGGATCGGCGGGCCCGCGCGTGACGCGGGCGATGTCGTCCAGGCGAATGATCCGACGTTCTTTGCGACCAAGTTGACGGCAAGAACGTCCTCTTCGGACCGGAACGCACCCGAGACGCGGACGAGGATCTTCTCGTCCGCGGTCTGCACGACGCCGGGGGGGTGACGGCGTTCTGGGCCCGCAGCGCGGCGATCAGTTCGGAGCGGTCGATCCCGAGGCCCGCCAACTGCGCGGTTGAGAATTCAACGTAAACGCGCTCGTCCTGGGCCCCCAGAATGTCGATCTTGGATACATCCGGCAGTTGGAGGAGCTGCTTGCGGACGTCAACGACGTAATCCCTCAACTCCCGGTCTGTGAATCCGTCCGCGGTGAAGCCGTAGACGATGCCGAAAGTGTCGCCGAACTCGTCGTTGAAGCCGGGGCCGACGATGTCTTGCGGGAGCGTATTGCGGATGTCGCCGACCTTCTTGCGCACCTGATACCAGATGTCCGGCACCTGCGCCGGGGGCGTGGAATCTTTCAGGTTGACGAAGATTGTGGCCTGCCCCGCGCTCGTGTAGCTTTTCAGGTAGTCCAGGCTCGGCGTTTCCTGCAGCTTGCTTTCGATACGGTCGGTAATCTGCTCGAGCGTGTCGCCGACCGTGGCGCCCGGCCGGCGATCGACTGACCGAAGCGGATTGGCGGCTGTTCACGACGCTCGTGCGGTTTGATGCCGTCTATGTCGGGCATTTCAAATGCAATCTTCGGCGGATCGTCGACTATCCCAATCTCTGGGATTACACCCGGGAACTCTACCAGTACCCGGGAATCGCCCCGACCATCGATTTCACGCATATCAATCCGCACTATTATGGCAGCCACGCGTCGATCAACCCGACCCGCATCGTCCCCGTCGGACCCGAGCTCGATTTCCTGGCGCCGCACGGCCGCGAGTTTCTCTTCACACCGCGTCCTTAACCCCCGGAAGATGCTTACCTGGGGTCGTCTACGCCGCCAGGATGTGACAGTCGAAGTCATGATGGAGATAGCGTCCTTTTCGCGGCGGCGGCCGTTGCCGGCGTCCTTGCCTCGTCGCCGGGAGTGGGGGCCGGGGAGCTGACCCACGACGAGGTTTCGGCCGCTCTTCATCTTTGTGAGCGCTACACGGTTAGCTGTGGCGAAGGCTCGCCGGCTTACCCGAAATGCTACAGCCTGCCGGCATGCGCGGTCATTCAACACCGCTTCTACACCGATCTGCTGAAGGTATTTGACGCCGATGATGCCCGCGACCAGGCGGCGATCGAGGACGTAGCCAGGCGAGCGAAGGAGACCGAGAGATAGATAGAGGCCCCCCGGTCAGAAAATGGCCGGGGCTTTTTCTGGTAAGGATTAGGACGACCATGAGTGCATTCATCAGGGACGAAGACGGCGTCTTCATTAGCCTCGCAACCGTCACGAAGATCCGCCGTGAGGGATCAAACCTCCGGACTCGAGAGGAAAACCCCCAAACCCCATGGATCGCTGAGACCAGGGAGGGAGAGCAGCACCGATTTTGGGTCCGTGACGATGAGGAGGGGGTCGAGCGGATGCTCGCGACCGTCATCCCGGCGGCTCCTGGTGCCCGCCTTTACCGGATTTATTATGCCGGCGATGGCGAGGATTACCACGCGACCACCACAGAAGTTTATTCCGTGATCTGCTGGCGGGTTTGCCCTGGCAAGGTAGAGCCGGTAATCATTCCCCGCGATGGGGAGGAAGACTGGCTCATATACTCCAACGAACGCATGAACCTTCTTGAGGCGCCCCCAGGCGGCAGATTTGAATTCTACGAAGTCGGTGGATTCAAGGAGGTGTACGATAGCCTTGACGCGGTCAAGAAGGATCTCATTAGACGCGCTAAAGCGGGCGCGGCTCGCGCCGGGCGGGTGAAGCCGGAGGACCATGTAAAATGAATAAGTACCGGATCGAAATTTGCGAGCGTGTTACAGGATCGGCGCAAACCAATTAAGAGAAACCTATCCTATCGAGGCTGACGATGTCGCGTCCGCAATCGTAGTCGTCAAGAAAAAATGTGGAGAAATCAATTCGCCGGCGCTAATAATGTGAGTGGTCGCATCGATTTGAGTTTTCTTGTTAAAGACGTGAATGGTTGTATCGTTTATAATTCGACGCCGCAGGATATGAAAGAATTGGATAGCTGAGCCTGGCTGGGGAGGGTTGCCCTACCAATAACGAACTTCAGTTTGATCGAGCTGAAGTTCCGCCTGGCGTGCAGACGCGTGATGCCCGCCGGCGGCTGATCAGGGCGGTCGCCGTTGACCGTCGGTTGATTGTCCGTTAACTTTCGTCCGCAGATAGCGAATCCCCTATTCGGGCGCTTCACCCTCCCTTGGTCGGCCCCGGAACCTCGCGACCCCGTTTCGACGGGGCTTTTTTTCGGCTGCTGATTGGGCGGCCGTCGCGTCGGCAGCGAGATGGAGCCCGGTCGAGAGGCCGGGCTTTTCGCTTCAAAATCGCTTATATAAATCGCCCGCAGCTACGATGTCAGTCAGAGCACGATTTCGAGACTTGGTATATGAGCGCCGCAACGTCGGGCACTAACGGGAAGGAAGCAAAGAATATGGCGAGGTACTTCATTTTTCAGGTCAATCCCGGATCGGAGTACAGGCTTTCAGACGCTCTTAAGGAAATGCAGCTTCGAAAAGAAAAAACTCTATGGTTAAGCCCAAAGCCTGACACGAACACAGAACTCAAGTGCAAACATGTTGTCTGTCTCTGGGAAAGCGGTAAGGGCCTCGTAGCACGAGGAGAAATCACGCAGGCAGCGGACAAAAATACACCGAGGGACATGCCGGTATGGCAACGAGTGTTCTGTATAGACGAAACAACGCGTTACGGCGGTCCGCAATTTCATAAAGCAATGCCGCGTGCCGAAGTAGAGATTGAGAAATTTGCAGAGAGGGAAAGAGTAAATAGAGAACAGACGAACGACGATCCGGTGTTGCGCGAAAATGTTTTCTTGAAAAAGCACGGTTTCTATAATCGAACAATTTTTGACCTGACGAATCAGCAAGCACAGGCACTGGACAAACTGGCAGGCTCGTAAGGGCCGTCCTCACAGCACGCCGCGTGGCGCCTAGTGTATCCCTGAGCCAGAAACGCCGAGGGCGGCCGACCTCAGCTTTTGGCGAAGGGCGTGGACACCGGCGCTGATCGGCGGGTCGCCGCGTCGGCGAGAGAGGATGGGGCCGGCCGGCGACGGCCGGGCTCTCCTTATTTCAGCACCGCAACGATGATCTGACCAATCGCCCCGAGAGCGGCTACCCCCGCTGCCCACGCTGCCATCGTCGCCGCCTTCGCTGCGGCCCGTGCCGTGTCGAGTTGTTCCTTCGCGAGCGCTGCAGCGTGGTCCATTTGACGCTGGGCGAGCTTTTCTTCGAATTCTTGACGAGCGGCCTGATGATCGGTCTCGAATTTACGCCGTGAGAGCTCCTGTTCTTCGGCATATTTGCGATCCCGTCTTAGAAGCTCAACACGCGCATTGCCGAGGTCGGCACCTTTGTCCCGTGCGATGTCTTCGGCCATCACCTCAAGTGTGATGCGCGGCAGCTTACGATATGGATTCGCATCATCCTGCATATGGACGCCTTACCGCCCAACAAAAATGCTAGTCAGGGTTGGCACCCAAACTGGCACCCAACACCTTAGCACAGTACGGGATGGGGCGGGACGAATAGCGCCTTGCGACGGGTTCGGGGTCATTGATGGGATGCGTCCCCGAAAGCCGGGTTCGCAAGTGACTCGCCGCTGGAGGGAGCCGGATTCGAACCATCGGTCCCTCTCGTGCAACCAGTACCGGAAAAAAAAGCGCCAGCGCTTTGTGCGCAAGGTCAGCCGAGATGCATGCGCACGCGTGAAATGCGCGGGCGGAGCCGCTATCCTGACAATCCAATGGTTCGACGGGGACCAACGTCATGCCCGAACGCTTTACCGAAACCCTACGCGCTGCGAGTGAGGCTGGTTGGTCGCACGCTGTGCAGCATCGCTTTGTGAACGAGCTATTCGCCGGAGCCGTGCCCGATGCGGTGATGGCGCGCTATCTCATTCAGGACCACCGCTTTCTCGACAGTTTCTTGGTTCTGCTCGGTGCGGCGCTTGCCAACGCCGACACGTTCGCAGCCAGGCTGCGCTTTGGTCGCTTCATCGGCATGGTGTCGGCCGAGGAAAACACCTATTTCCTTCGGGCGTTCGAAGCGCTCGGCGTCACCGAGACCAGGCGCGCAGCCGATCCCGACACGCAGCCGACCATAGGCTTCAAGGCGATCATGCGTGAAGCGGCGGATACGCGCAGCTATGCGGCCGCGCTTTCGGTCCTCGTGGTGGCCGAATGGCTGTATCTCGATTGGGCCTCCCGCGCGCCGCAGCCGTTGCCGAACAACTTCGTACACGCGGAGTGGATCACGCTGCACGACAATCCGAATTTTCGTGGGTTCGTCGATTTCCTGCGCACGGAGTTGGACCGTGTCGGCCCGGCGCACGCAGATCTGTGCCGCGACTTCTTTTCTCGCGCTGTCGCGCTCGAACTCTCCTTTTTCGAAGCCGCCTATACGACCTGAGTTTCTCCTGAGGACCTCGGCACCGCTCAGGCGGAATA
>Ga0306922_10001355_pt1 | contig 21837 bp, 16 predicted proteins | sample sta12Cox44000082_FD_203758 | JGI IMG/M metagenome (GOLD analysis project Ga0306922, IMG submission 203758) | Lab enrichment of tropical soil microbial communities from Luquillo Experimental Forest, Puerto Rico - statoxic.12C.oxic.44.000.082 (v2)... | ecosystem: Environmental > Terrestrial >... | reverse complement strand
CGCGCTGATCCTGAGGCTGATCCGCGAGATGTACCGCAAGGAGGGGATCGCGTTCGGCGCCTAATGAGGTCGGGTGCTGCGCGCCGGTTTCCGCTAAGGGTTCAAGCTGAGAAGGATCGGCCTCGTCGCAGCACCGCCGGTTAACCCCCAACAACCCAAGCGCTTACAGACAGGCCGACACAGTCGGTCAGTGCCAGAAGCGGACTCGCTCCGGAGGTAACATTAAACGGGTTCGGACCACGACCTCATTTGCAACCCGTGTCTCGATAAGCGTACCCGCCCCCACCGACGGGCAGAGCGTCGGCCTATTCGAGAGCGTCAAGGAGTGTCTTAGCCGCCTTCAGGTCAGCCGTCTCGAACCCTTCGGTGAAGCGGTCATAGACCGGCTGGAGGAGCGCCATCCCCTCCGCGGGACAGCCCTGATCGCGCCACAGCCCGGTGAGGCTCGTTGCGGAACGTAGCTCCAAGGAGAGAGCGCCTCGCCGACGCGCCCAGTCGAGCGCCTGTCGGAAGTGATCCTCCGGTCGAGCGGGCTGGTGACGGGGCGGATTGTGGCGTTGGCGACGCGCGTGTAGAGGGCCGTGGTGTCCAGCTTGGCGTGGCCGAGCAGCACCTGGATTGAAGCGGATGTCGGTATCCTGTTCGAGCAGGTGCGTGGCAAAGCTGTGCCGCAGCGTGTGCGGAGACACGCGCTTCTTGATCCCGGCGGCCTCGGCGGCGGTATGGACGGCGCGGTTGAGCTGGCGGGTCGACAGCGGCTCGAGCGGATTGCGGCCGGGAAACAGCCAGCCCCGCGGCAGCAGCACGCCCAGGCGCCGCCCCTCGCGCCACCAGGCGCGCAGCAGCTCGAGCAGCTGCGGCGACAGCATGGCGTGGCGGTCCTTGCGGCCCTTGCCCTGCTCGACCCGAGCAGCATACGCTGGCAATCGACATCGCCGACCTTGAGTGCGACGACCTCGGAGACGCGCAGCCCGGCGCCCCGGCCTTCGCCGGGCAGGCTCCGGCGGTGGCGAGCGCTGCTTTGTACTTCGGCCCCGGCGCCGCCTGCGGCAGCAGGGTGACCTCCTCGACGCTCAGTACAGCTGGCAGCCGGCGCGGTTCGCGCACGATCGTGAGCCGCCGCGCCAGGTCCGGCCGGTCGAGCGTCACGGTGAAGAAGAAGCGCAGCGCCGCGAGCGCACTGTTGATGCTTGGCGGCTGCATGCCGGTCTGCGTCTGATGCAGCTGGAAGCCGCGCAGATCTTCCGCCGTCGCCGTATTGGGAGACCGGCCAATAAAGCCGCCAACGCCCGCACGTTGCGAATGTAGTCGTTGCGCGTCTTCTCGCTGAAGCCGCGCACCCTCATGTCCTCGATCATGCGCGCCCGCAGCGCGCTGACGGGCCGGTGGGAAGGATCGCAGGTCATCGGGGGCTCCTCTCTCAAGCCGAAGGTTGCTGGACCTTCGATGCTCGGGATCAGATGCCCCGACCGTCACGCCTTACCGCTTACCCAGCTGAGAACGCGCGGACCGTGACGCGCCCCCCTCCCGCGCGAGCGGGTTCGTTGTGTGCCGGGCATGCTCAATAGCTCGGAGGTGAAAGTCCTCTACCCAACCTGATGGAGGTGAAGGGTTAGTGAAACGCAAGGGCTGTCGCCGCGAGGCGGGGTCTGAAGGAAGCGTGGAGCAAAGGTGCGAGCCGATGAACAAAAACCGGATACGAGGCGCCAGCGTTGGACGAGCGGGCAACTGGTCGCGAAGTCCATATCCATCAAGGACGCGAAGCGTAGATCCGGCGGTTGTGCCCCGAAAGCGATTGAGCTTACCCCGGGAGGTCTGCGTCGTGTCGCCCACAGGCGACTGAGGCGACCGCAAGGTCGTCTGACCGCGGAGCAGAAGTCAGCAGAGGGCATAGTAGGTCCAGGCGTCGGCAAGGCTAGTGAGGCACTCCAAGGCCGAAAGGCGGAGCAACAGATAGGCCAAGCCGGAAACGAGGACCGAAGGCCCGAACGATTGAGAGCGGCAAGTAGGACTGGCAACTCATGAGTGGAATGCGGCAGAAGATCCAGTACTCGCTGGCCTTGGCCCCAGAAGGCCGGGGTGAAGCCCCGGGCCGCGGACACCAAGGGACCGAACCACCCGTGGCGAAGCCCGCACCCGAAAGCCCGGCCTGCGCAGAACAACTGATGGAGGAGGTGTGCGACCGAGGAAATCTCCTAAGAGCGTGGAAACGAGTTCGCAGCAACAAGGGTAGCCCGGGCGTCGATGGGATGACCATCAAGGACGCCAACGCCTACCTGCGTGAGCACTGGCCAAACATCCGGTCTGAGCTGCTTTTGGGAACCTACCAGCCGCAGCCGGTCAAGCGGGTCGAAATACCCAAGCCTGATGGCGGGATCAGAAAGCTCGGCGTCCCGTGCGTCGTCGACAGACTGATCCAGCAGGCCCTGCTGCAGGTTCTCCAGCCGCGGTGGGACCCAACGTTCTCCGAGCACAGCTTCGGCTTCCGGCCGGGACGATCCGCCCACCAGGCGGTGGCCCGGGCACAGCAATACGTCGCCGAGGGCTACAGCGTCGTGGTCGATCTTGACCTCGAAAAATTTTTCGACCGGGTCAATCACGATCGCTTGATGGCGCGCGTCGCCGTACGGGTGTCGGACAAACGCGGGCTCAAGCTCATCCGGGCTTTTCTCAAGGCCGGGGTGATGGAGGACGGCTTGGTCAGTCCGGTGGACGAGGGGACCCCGCAAGGTGGTCCGCTCTCGCCCCTCCTCAGCAATCTCGTGCTCGACGATCTCGACAAGGAACTGACCCGCCGGGGTCTCCGCTTCTGCCGGTACGCCGATGACTGCAACATCTATGTGCGCAGCCGACGCGCCGGAGAACGGATCAAGACATCGGTGAGCCGGTTTCTGACCAATAAGCTGCGGCTGAAGGTCAACGAGGCAAAGAGCGCGGTAGCGCGACCGGAGGAACGCAAATTCCTGGGCTTCAGCATCGCGAATGACGGGAGCGAGCGGCGCATCGCGCCGAAAGCGCTTGCCAAGTTCAAGGCGCAGATCCGGGAGATGACCCGCCGGACCCGGGGGTTCAGCCTGCCGCAGGGTGATCGAGGATCTCGCACCATACCTTCTCGGGTGGCGCGGATACTTTGGCTTCTGCCAGACCCCACGAATACTCACCAACCTGGAGGCATGGATCCGCCGAAGGCTACGAGCGTACCTCTGGCGGCAATAGCAAAACGGCCGCAACCGCTTCAAGGAACTGCGCCGGCGTGGCCTGCCGAAGTTCCACGCAGCGGTTGCCGCCGGCTCGCCGACCGGTTTCTGGCGCATGTCCGGACATCCGGCGGTCCAACAGGCCCTGCGCAACCCGTATTTCGAAGCTCTCGGTCTCCCCCGCCTCTACGTTCCTGCCCAAGCTTAACCCGATCGAACCGCCGTGGTACGGACCCGTATGCCCGGTGGTGTGGGAGGGGTGACGCCGTGAGGTGTCCCCCTATCCCGATCTTGGGTCATGCACCGACCTCGGAGATAGCGCACCGAACGTCGCTAGCGCATTCGGCACCGGACATCACGCGCGCAGCAGGGGATGCAAACCGGGGTCGAATGCCATTGGCCGCCCCGCGCCGTGCGGAAGCCGCGATCGAGGGCCAGGCTAATGAACTGAGCAGGACAATCTTGAAGACGCCAGTCGTTCCGCTTGCCGACATTCTCCGCCAGGCTCTGCCACCCGCGCGGACCTCGGTCCCAACACGAGGCTCGAAGCTCACAACCCGTAAAGCCCGATCACAATCGGCGTGCGCGCGGCGCGGATCGCGGGAAAGAGGCCGCCGATCAAGCCGACGACCAGCGCGAGGATCACACCCTCGGCGGCGAGCGCTGGGGTCAGCTGGAAGCTGAACACGACCTGCGTGAAGCTCGCGCCGAGCGTCGAGGTGCTCAACCCGTCAAAGATCAGCAACGTCGCCACGGCACCGATCACGCCTCCGATCGCGGCGAGGATCAGCGATTCGACGAGGGTGCCGACGAAGGCCGGTAAGCCGCCAAAGCCGATCGCTCGCAGGGTTGCAATCTCGGTCGCCCGCGCCGCAACGGCGGAATACATCGTATTGAGCGCACCGGCGAGCGCGCCGAACGCCATCGCGATGGCGAGCGGCCAGCCGAGCTTGTGGATCAGGTCCGAGGTACGCGAGGCCTGTTCGGCGAAATATGCGGCTTCCGACTTCGCTTCGAGCTTGAGGCGCGGATCGGTATCGACATACCGCTCAAGCCCTTCGAGCGCGGCCGGATTGGCGAGGCGTGCACGAAGCGTCTGGAAGACGTTGTCGCGCTTGAAGAAACTCTGGACGACGGGTAAGGCGGCCCAGATCTCGGACTCGAACACGCTGCCCTCCGCTTCGAACACGCCGACCACGGTCCATCGCCCGGTGCCGAACGTCACCGTTTGCCCGAGCTCGAAGCCCTCGAATTCCCGGAGCAAAGCCTTGCCGACAACGATCTCGCTGCTGCCGGCTGCAAACATCCGGCCGGCGACGATCGTGATCCCCTTGCGCACCGCCGCACCTTCCTGGCCGATGCCGCGGAGCGGCAGATTGACCTTGGTTTGGCTCGAGCGCTTGACGCCGTCGACCACCAGATAGAGCTCCGGCGATACCAGCGGTTGGCCGTCCGAGTTTTTCGCGACGCCGGGCGCTTCTTCGACCAGCCGAACTTGGTCGCGCGTGACGACGCTGTTGACCTCCGACTGTGACCCGCCGCGCAGGATGACGGCGACGTCTTCCGCGCCGGCACTTGCGAGCGTGCGCTGAAAGCCGTTTCCCATGGCCAGGAATGCGAGCAGCACTATAACGACCAGCGCCACGGCGACGACGGTCGAGAGCGACAGCCACAGCCGTTGCGGCAAGCTCTTCAAGTTCATGAGCGTCACCGCTGCGACCTGTAGCAATAGCGAGCGCATCGGTCAATTCCGTCCCAATGCAGCGGCAGTCTTGAGTCGCATTGCACTGAGCGAGGGGATCAAGCCGGTGACGATCCCGAGAACCAGCATCAATGCAAAGCCCGCGAGCGCGATGTCGGGCGAGACCATGATCTGCGGCAGGAAACCGGTCAGGCTGGCGCGAACCGAAAGGATGAAGAGCGCCGCGAGCCCGAGGCCCGGCAGGCCGCCGATCAGCGCCAATAGGATCGACTCGCCGAGCACCAGGCGCAGGATGCGGCTGCCGGAGAAGCCGAGCGCCTTCAGCACCCCGATCTCGCGCGTGCGCTCGCGCACGCTCATCATCATCGTGTTGCCGACGATCATCAGGATAGTCGCAAATGCCGCGCCGACGACCAGGATCACGATCAGCGCAATATTGCCGAACTGGGCGATAAACGCTTTGTTGAACGCCTTCTCCGTGTCGGTAGCGGTCTCGTAGGACGAGTTCGCGAACATCTGGTCGATCGCCTTCACCACGCCATCGTTCAGTGCCGGCGAAGTCGTCCGCAGAACCATCCAGCCGATCTCGTCCTTGCCGAACGAGCGGGTCTCGTCGAAATATTTATACTGGAATACCATGAAATTGGTGTCCACCTCCGCCTTCTTGCCGGTGAAAATCCCAACGATCGTGAAGTCCCAGCTGCGCGAACCGTTCTTCTGGGAGAAGATGTTGCTCGCGATCGGCACGTGATCGCCGAGCTTCCATCCCCACTTCTTTGCCATGGCCTCGCCGACCAGCGCGCCGGTACGCTCGTGAGTGAAGGCCTGCCGCACCTCGGGCGGGATATCGATCTCGTCGCCATAGACGTCCATGTAGCTATTGGGCTCGACCGCCATCACGATCAGAAGATTCTTCGGGTCCTGGTAGTAGCCGCCAAACCAGTTGAGGTGCGCAACTTGCTGCACCCCGTCGATTGTGCGCACCCGGTCGTAGTACGCGATCGGCAGCGGCTGCGTGAAGTTGATCTTGTTGACGACGACGAGCCGATCGGCCGCGGCGACGTCTTGCCCGGCGTAAAACGAACGCTCGACGCTCCCCAGCACGCCAAAGATCGCAAATGCGGTGAGGATCGACACGGTCATCAGGCCGGCGCGCAGCTTGCGGCGGAACAGGTTCTTGCGGATCAATACGAGATCGTTCATGCCGCAAGCTCTCTCGTCTCGCTGAACCTGCCCTTGTCGAGGTGCAAGACCCGGCGCGCGTATTTCGCGGCGGCGGGATCATGGGTCACCATGACGACGGTCTTGCCGAGGTCTCGGTTCAGGAGCTGAAGGATCGTCAGGATCTCATCGGCCGAGCTGCGGTCGAGATCGCCGGTCGGTTCGTCGCACAGGAGGAGCTTGGGATCGGACACGATGGCCCGCGCGATGGCGACGCGCTGCTGCTGGCCGCCCGACATCTCGCGCGGGTAATGCTTTGTCCGATCGGCAAGGTTGACCACATTAAGCGCCGTCTCGACGTGCCGACGGCGCTCTCTCGCACCGAGATTTGTCAGGAGCAGCGGCAGCTCGACGTTGTGCGCCGCAGTTAGCATCGGCATCAGATTATAGAATTGGAAGATGAAGCCGATATTGGCCGCGCGCCAGCAGGCGAGTTCGCCCTCCCGGAGCCGGTCGATGCGCGCGCCAGCTACGTGAACCTCACCCGCATCCGGCCGGTCGATTCCGCCGACGAGATTGAGCAGTGTCGTCTTGCCCGACCCGGAGGGCCCCATCACCGCAACAAAGTCCGCTTGCGGGATTGCGAGATCGAGACGATCGAAGACGGCGATCGTCTCCTTGCCCTTTACGAAGCGCTTCGCAACCCCGGCGAGGCGAGCCATGACGGTGTCCGAGTGCATGCGCGTCTCCTGCAGGTTCACTGCGATGTCAGTTGGCGGCAGCAGACTTTTCCGTCGGCGTGCCGCTGTCTTCGAAGGTCACCTTGACGGCCATGTCGGGAAGGATGCGCGGGTCCTTTTTCTCGAACTTGATGCGCACCTTGACGGTGGCCTTTTCACGGTTGGCCGTCGGCACGATGGCGATGACCGAGGCGGGGATGGTCCAGTCCGGATACGCGTCGAGCACGGCCGAAACAGCCATGCCGGGCTTAACGCGGCCGATGAAGGCCTCGTTGACATCGACCTCGACCTCGATCGACTCCATGTCGACGACGGTGCAGATGCCGGTGCGGGTATAGCCGCCAACCGACAGCGGCGAGATCATCTCGCCCGGCTGCGCGCTGCGCTCGACGACGACGCCCGCGAAGGGCGCGCGTATCTGGTGCTTTTCGAGCACTTCGGCGGCGCGCTTCGCATCGAGCCCGGCGGTCTCAAACTGGGCCTCGGATTGCTTCAACTGGGCGCGCAGCACCCCGACCCTGGCCTCGGCCTTGGTCAGGTCGGCCTCGCTTGCGAAGTTGTGCTGCGACAGGTGCTGGTTGCGGCTCCAGATGCGCTCGGCGTCGCGCAGGTCTGCGGCGATTGCACCGATCGCGGCTTCAGCGGCATCAGCCCGCGACCGGGCAAGCGCCAAGTCGCGCTCGGCGAGCACGCTGTCTAGCCGAGCCACGACATCGCCCTCCTTAACCACCATTCCCTCGTCAATCAGCACTTCGACGACTTTCCCGGTGATCTCCGCAGCGACGGTCGCCTTTCGCCGTGCGACCACATAGCCCGACGCCACGAGGCCGTGCGATCTTTGCGGCTCCGGGGCTGCGGTCGGCACAAGCGCCGGTGGCGGTTTTGTTGCGCCGACCCCACCGTCGTGCCGGTCGACTGCAAACGGCGCCGCAAACAGCCCCAACAGGCTGACAGCCGCTACGAGCGCGACGGCGACCGCCACCAAGAGGGGCGCCCGCCGGCGTCGCGCGGGCGTCTGGACGGCATCCGTTCGCGCAATCCGCAAGGATTGCAGCAATTTGGCCTTGTCCGCGGCCATGCGGTTCTACTCCGAGTTCGACCCATATCGCAGCGCAACAATAGGCTAGATACGTCTGCGGCCAAACCAGGGCAACATCATGGCGCTTCCGCCGCGGCGCCCCGCCGATGATGCGGTAATGTCCTGTCAGCGCTTGATGGGCGACCCGATGGACCAGGAATGCCCGAACGGGTCGAGTAACCTGCCGTAGCGGTCGCCCCAGAACTGATCGCCGATCGGCATCGTCACGCTCGCTCCCGCCGCCAGCGCGCGCTGCCACCAGCTGTCGGCATCCTCCACCGCCAGGTGGATCGTCACACCCTTTGGCCCCTCGCCGAGGTCACCGCCGTGTTCGGGAAACTCGTCGCACATCATCAGATCGGCGCCGTTGATCCTTAGATGGCAGTGGAGGAGCCGCTTGCCGTCGTCGGCATCGAGCCGCTGAAGCTCCTCCGCCCCAAAGGCCTTCTTGTAAAATTCCGCCGCCGCCTTTCCGCCGCGGACGGTGAGATGAGGGATGAGACCGCGCAAAGGCGGGTTTGTCTGTTCGGCCATCGTGTCCTCCAATGCCGTTGGTTGGGATTGCCGACGATAAAGCAACCTCTCTCGCCGAAATTATACGAAGCAGACACACCTCGGCTCTGGCCGGTGGATTACCTCCAGAACGACATCGCGGCGGCACAGGATGTCATCTGCCATGGTCCGACGCGTCCTTAAGTCCGCGACGACCATCTCTCCTCGGTCGGGCGCGTGGCCTGCGGCTTTGCCGCCGCGCCCGCGCTTAGTCCCGCGCATTGCCACCGCTCGCGCATCCTTCAGTTCACGGAGCAACGCCCGAACATCGCTTTCCGTTACGCCATCGCGTCGCATCAGAAGACGCGTGGCGATATCCCCAAACAGCTCGTCCACAGATGGCTCGATGCGCCGCTCGTTACACATGACTTCCTCCGATCGCGATTCCGCCACGGCGATTAACCGTCAGGCAAAAAGGATGGAGACGTCGGTCAATGCGATGCCGATGAACCTGGCCCGAAGCGACAGGACCGACGCTAGCTGCCGGCGCGGATAAATTCCTCTCGCAGTTTGCTACGCATGCGCTGCTCCGTTTGGTTGCAAGCATCAGAAATTCACCTGGCTGGTGCGGCGTAAGCTGCGAGCGTGTGGTCTGTCGCTTGCCGTCTTAGTGCCGCTTGCCGACGTCCCTAAGAGAAAAAGTCTGAATTCGTCTGAAAAGGTCGTCTGGGCTCTTCTTCCGTCCTCCTCATTAGAAGGCATTGGCGAACGGGCGCGTTCAATCGATGGTTTGTCGAGATTTCTGATCGCGCTGGCTGATGACCGATGCACCGCCGGGCTACCTACCGGTCACCGGGTATCGGATTTCCATATTGGCGAGCCATCGCCTGTTCCACTGTGAACGGTATGATGAGACGCAACCTTACATGTCATAGTCATCACCCCGACCAAGGCTGCCGCTACCCAGAGGCGTAGAGTACCCCGTCGTCCCCGGTTGGGTGGCCGGGCAGCGGCTATGATTTGATGGAGTGACGGCGTCGGGGGGCGGAAGCGTTCTTCGTATTCGCTCATGAGCATGATGATCCCTCGACTTTCGGCAAGGTCGAGCCTTCCAGTCAGGCGCATTTCGCCTCGATGTGCGTGCGAACCCATCGCATCGGCGCTGTGGCCGGCGGAGTGCCCCGTCGATCCAACGACGTATGAGTGAGCTCGTAATCGACAAAGCGCTGAAAAAATCCGGTGTCCGGTATGGCAGTTGCCCTTTTTGGTGGCGGCTGAGACGCGGTCACAGGTAATCCTCCAGGGCTAACTCCGGGCGCCGCCCGCTTGCTTTCAAAGCGCTTTGGGTTCTCCATTATTAGGTTGGCGCGGTGCCCGGCATCCCTGCGAGAAAAGATCTGAATTCGCCTGAAAAGGTCGGCTACAATCGCCGTCCATGGCTTCCTTATCCGAAGCGCTGGCGAGCTTCGAGTTCGGCCGTTTCAGGATCTTGCCGCAGCGCCGCGAGGTCCTCGCCGACGGCCGGCGGATGGAAATCGGCGGGCGTGCTTTCGACGTTCTCGTGGCGCTGGTCGAGGCCAACGGGGCTGTCGTCCGCAAAGACGAGCTGATGAGCCGGGTCTGGCCGGGCCGGATCGTCGAGGACAACAGTCTGCACGCCCAAATAAAGGTGCTGCGCAAGGCTTTCTCGGACCACGACCTGATCCGGACCGTCGTTGGTCGCGGCTACCAGTTCACTGGCGAGATCCGTGCGCGCCCTGCAGACCAGAGCGAGCGGGCAGAGTCGACGACGGACCGGGACATGCCTGGTCCGCCGCGCGCTCGCACGAACCTCCCGGCCGCGACATCGGATTTGATCGGCCGAGACGCCGAGATCGAGGAAGTGATCGGCCTCGTGGCCGACCATCGGTTCGTCACCCTGACCGGCACGGGAGGCATCGGCAAGACGCGCCTCAGCCTCGAAGTTGCGCGGCACCTGCTGCCGCAATTTGCCGATGGGGTCTGGATCGCCGAGCTCGCATCGCTGTCCGATCCCCAGCTTGTGCCGATTACCGTCGCCACGGCATTCGGGCTCGAACTCTTATCGGGGGTCGTTTCGTCCGAGAGAATCGCGGCGGCACTCGGCGCAAAGCAGATCATGCTCGTGCTCGACAATTGCGAGCATGTGATCGACGCCGCGGCAGGCATGGTCGAAGCATTGTTGCATGCGAACCCGGTCGCGCGCGTGATCGCGACAAGCCGCGAGCCGCTCAGAGCGGAGAGCGAGCACCTCTACCGGGTGCCGCCGCTTGCCGTGCCGACCGAGGATACGCGGGCGTTGGAGGACGTGCTACGACATGGCGCGGTGGCGCTATTCGTCGCGCGGGCTCAGGCGGCGGACCCGCACTTCGCGCCTGATCGGCAAACCGCGTCCGCCATAGCGGCCATCTGCCAGCGGCTCGACGGCATCCCGCTTGCCCTTGAATTGGCGGCAGCGCGCGCCTCGACGCTCGGGATGCAGGAGCTCGCTTCCCGGCTCGACGACCGTTTCAGTCTTCTCATCGAGGGGCGGCGCACGGCACTGCCGCGGCACCAGACCCTGCGGGCGACGCTCGATTGGAGCTACGAGCTCCTCCCCGAAGCCGAGCGCGTGGTGCTGCGGCAGCTGTCGATCTTCGCCAGCGGTTTTACCCTGGCGGGGGCGAGCGCGGTTATAGCAGACGTCGATATCCTCGAGTCGAATGTTGTCGAAGGGGTCGCAAACCTGGTCACCAAGTCGCTCGTTGCGGCGGATATCGGCGGCACCGTTGGGCGCTATTGGCTGCTCGAGACGACGCGTGCCTACGCACGCGAGAAACTCGCCGAGCACGACGAGCTCGAGCAGGCTTCACGCACGCACGCCAAATATTACTTGGACCTCTGCGGGCAGGCCGAGGCCGAATGGGAGACGCGGCCTGCGGCCGAATGGCTGGCGGATTATGGCCGCCAGATCGGCAATGTCCGCGCGGCGCTGGATTGGGCCTTTTCGCCGCGCGGCGACGATTCTATCGGCGTGGCGCTCACGGCGGCTGCGGTGCCTCTGTGGTTCCAGTTGTCGCTGATAGACGAATGTCGCAGGCGCGTCGAACAAGCGCTCTCCCGCTTGAGCCCCGGACCAGGCAGCGACACACGCCGCGAGATGCAGCTTTACGCAGCGCTTGGCGCGTCAATGCTGTATACGAAGGGTCCGGTGTGTGAGACCGGTGCGGCCTGGATACACGCTCTGGCGATCGCAGACAGCCTTGAAGATACCGAATATCAGTTGCGGGCGTTTCGCGGCCTGTGGGCTTGCCGCATCACCAGTGGGGAGTATCGGATCGCGCTGGCATTCGCCAAAAGGTTCCGAGATCTCGCTGCTAACCAGGTCGACCCAGCAGATCTGCTTATTGGCGAGCGAATGATTGGTACTGTGCTGCACTTCCTCGGAGCCCAGATCAATGCCCGGCGTCACATCGAGCGCATGCTCGCTGACTATGTCGCGCCGGCTCACCGGTCGCATATCATCCGTTTCCAATATGACCAGCGGGTGGCGGCGCGTGCAGATCTTGCCCTGATCCTGTGGCTTCAGGGATTTCCCGATCAAGCCATGCGGGCGGCCCAAAGCACCGTCGACGATGCCCGAGCAATTGATCACGCATTGTCGCTGTGCTACGCGCTGGCCCAAGCGGCGTGCCCGGTGGCGCTCTCGATTGGCGATCTTGCGGCAGCCGAACTGTGGATGTCGATGCTGCTCGCCTATTCCGCACGGCACGCGATGAAGGCTTGGCACGCGCGAGGCCGCTGTTTCAATGGAGCACTATTGATGAGGCGCGGCGACCCTTATGCCGGATTGCCGCTTCTTCGCAGCGGGATTGACGAGCTTCGCGATATGGGGTTCGCGTCGCGCTTCACAGCATTTCTTGGCGTCTTGGCAGAAGGTTTGGCTTGTGCCGGCCAGCTCGACGATGCGATGGCGACGGTCGATGAAGCGCTCGCGCGATCCGAGCGCAACGAAGACCGCTGGTGTTTCCCGTGGTTGTTGCGCATCAAGGGCGAGCTTGTTCTATTGGAAAACGGGCCTGACGCGGCTGCAGCAGCCGAGGATCACTTCCGGCGAGCGCTCGACTGGGCGCGGCGCCAAGGCGCATTGTCCTGGGAACTCCGCGCCGCCACCAGCCTGGCGCGGATGTGGCGCAACGAAGGCCGGAGGAAAGAGGCGGCCGGGCTGCTGGCGCCGGTCTACGATCGGTTCACCGAGGGCTTCGAGACGACCGATCTGAAAATTGCAAAGAGCCTCCTGGACCAGTTCGATATTTCCCGCACGTGAACGGCCGGTGCTCGATGCGGGGGAATCCGGCCTTGGCCGAAGCCGGTGCCGCGCGCAACGACATGCCCTTAGCGGTCCTGCGTAGTCGGCCCGTATCGCCTTATTCGCCGACCCGGAAGGAATCCTGCATCCAGCTGCGCAATGGGCGTTGCGGCGTCGATCCAGTCAACCCGGCAGCGGTTCACGGGTAATACTTCCGCGTCCCCGCGGCGACCGCCGCGCCGTTGGCTCCGCTCGGTGCAGGTATCCGGTTGTCGCCAACTGCGCCGAACGCGACTTGGCCCGAGGTCGGATCGCGGGTCGCAGCTTCTCGGCTCGGGGCTGCGATGAAGACGTCGACCTGCTGGCCTACGAAGGCCGGAAACTCGCTCGGAGCGAATTCGTATATCGCCTGCAGCACCCTTGTATCAACCCGCTCCACGGTGTCCCCGGTCAGTGAGCGTTTCGGCAGCACATAGGGCTCGAAGCGGACAAAGGAGAGCGGCGCCGAGATTGCCGGATTGCCGCGCAGACGGGCGAGTGCGGAGCGGCCGGGACGGACCCGCCAGGTCTCGGTTTCGTCGATATCGACCCGGACATGGAGCGGATCGACCGACCCCATGGTCATCAGCGGATCGGACAGCACGCCCGCCTGCGCATACTCGCCGAGCCGGACGTCGACCTTGAGGATCGCGCCGTCGATCGGCGCCTTGACCACGGTCTTGTCGAGATCGACCCGCGCCTGTTCGAGGGTTGCCTTGGCCTGCTCGAGCTTAGCCGCTGCCTCTTTGCACTGGGCCGCGAGAACCTCGATCTGCTGCTGCGCGCCGGCGAGAGCGGCCTTGGCGGCAGCAACGCTCGCGTCGGCTTTCTGTGCGTCGGCGGCAGCGGTCTCGAGGCGCTGACGCGGCGCCCAGGTATCGCGGGCGAGTTCGGCATAACGCGTGTGATCGAGTGAGGCGCGCAGCCGCTCGGCTTCGGCGCTGTCGAGGGTGGCGCGGGCCTGATCGATCGTATTCTGCTGCTGGATCAAACTCTGCTCGATGGTGGCGATTGACGCTTCTGCGGCCGCGACAGCCGCCTCGTCCTGGGCAACGGCAGCACGATAGTTGCGCTCGTCGATCGCGAACAACGGCTGGCCGGCCTTCACCCTGTCGCCGGCGACGACGTCGATCCTAGTGACCACACCGCCGCGTTCTATGGCGAGCGCGATCACCTCGCTCGCCGGTTCGACGATGCCGGTGCCGGCGACATTGTCTTCGTAAGGCTCGGTCGGGGCGGCGATCGGCGGCGATGTCACCGTCCGAGAGCTGTGCTTGGCGGCGATGGACCAGCCGGCAACGCTGATCATCGCGGCGGCGAGAACAGGAATGCCGTGCCGCGTCGGTGAGAAGGGACGGGTCATGTCAGGCGGCCTCCGACAGCTGGGCGAGAGGTGCGCTGCTGACGGCACGGATACGGCCGTCCTCCATCGAAGCGATGCGGTCGGCGAAGGAGTAGATGCGGGTGTCGTGCGTGACGACGATGACGGCTCGGTCCGGAGCGAGGGCCGCGTCCTTCAGGATCTCGAGCACGGTTTGGCCGGACTCGGCATCAAGCGCGGCAGTGGGCTCGTCGCAGACGATCAGCCGCGGCGCGTGGACCAGCGCGCGGGCGATGGCGGCGCGCTGCTGCTGACCGCCGGAGAGCTGGTTCGGCAATTTGCCGAGATGCGCCCCCATCCCGATGCGCTCCAGGATCGCGGCGGCCGATCCCGCCGCCCGCGCTAGCGGCATGCCGGCAGCGACTAGCGGGATCGCGGCGTTCTCGGCGGCGCTGAGGGCCGGCAACAGGTTGTATTGCTGGAAGATGAAGCCGACGTTGCGGCGCCGGAACGCGACCTTCTCGGCATCCGACATTCGTGTGATCGACCTGCCGCAGGTCTCGACCTCGCCGCTCGTCGGGGTCAGGATCCCGGCGATGATCGAGATCAAAGTTGTTTTGCCGCAGCCGGACGGCCCGACGAGCATTGTCAGCTCTGCGGCGGGCACGTCGAAATCGATCCCATGCAATACCTCGATTGTGCCGTCGCCGGCGTGAAAGGATTTGGTGACGCCGCTGCAGCGAACGGCGATGGATGGATCGGTCATCGCCATCAGCCCCGGAAGACGATCGCGGGGTCCACCACCATGACCTTGCGCAGGCTGGCAAAGCTCGCGATCACGATAATTACCAAGACGGTACAGGCCGTTCCGGCCGCCACCTCCCACGGCAGCTCGAAACCACGCAGATTGATTGAGATGCGCGAGGTGATCTCGAAAAACCCGGCGCACAGCCCGATGCCGATCGCATAGCCGATGCCGGCGACGACCATGGCCTGCAGCAAGACCATGCGCAGGATTGTGCTGTTGGTGACGCCCATGGCCTTGAGCGCGCCGAACTGGCGCAGATTCTCGAGTACGAAGATGTAGAAGGTTTGGCCGACCACCGCGGCGCCGACGATGAAGCCAAGTGCTACGGTGATGCCGAAATTCACCGGAATGCCGGTTCGCTTGAGGTAGTAGCCGATGGTGGCCCAGGTGAACTCGCGCCAGGTCAGCGCTTTCAGTCCGTTCACGGCGGCGATCCGCTGGGCGAGCAGATGCGTGTCCACCCCCGGCCGCGCATGCACCAGCACGAAGGACATCTGTTTGCGGGTGCGGCCGACGTAATTCCGCGCGCTCGAATATTTGGTGTAAACGACGGGAAAAGTGGTGAAAGGCGCCGACGCGTCGGAAATGCCGACGATCACCGCCCGATGGTCGTTGAGCTCGACCACTTTGCCAAGCCCCGGCTCTTCGCCCGGCCACATGAACTGGAACCCGGCGCGGTCGATGATCATCGCGTCGGGCTGTTTCAGATTTTCGACCGAGCCTAGCACCAGGCGCGGCGTGACGCCGGTCAACGTCGCATCATCGACGCCGAGCAGGATGATCTGCTGCAGCATCCCGTCCCGCGTGTGCGCGACGGTCAGCCCTTTGAAGAAGGGGACGGCCCAATCGACGCCGTCGACCCCGCGCACCCGCCCGAGCTGCATGTCGGTCATGGGCTCGATCTCATCGACATACTCGACGCGCGGATCCATGACCCAGATGTCCGCCTCGCGGGCATCGAGGATCTGGCCCGCGGTCCGCAGCATCAGCCCAGCGAAGATCGAGATCTGGTTCGACATCAGCATCGTCGAGAAGGCGATACCAAAGATCAAACCGATGTATTTGGCTCGATCTCCGAGCAGGATTCTGAGCGCTACGCCATTCATCCGAGCCTCCGAAGGCGCTTGCGAGGAGGAGCCTCGCGACGCCGCTTCCCGGACGGGTCATCGAGCCCTGCTCTGCCTTGCAGCCTCGGGCTCGATCACCCATAATGTGTACGGTGTAATCATAGGGATGGATGTTTACGTTGTCAACACCCTCCGAAGAACGTTCCTACCACCACGGTGATTTGCGCCGGGCGCTGGTCCGTTCGGCATTAGAGATTCTGTCCGGGGCCGGTGTTGCCGGGCTATCGCTTCGGGCCGCTGCGCGGCGGGCCAAGGTGTCGGCGATGGCTCCCTACCGGCATTTTGCGGGCAAGGAGGCGCTGCTTGCGGCGGTGGCCGAATACGGCTTCCAACAGCTCGGCGCCCGATTTGCCACCGCGACAGCGACGGCAGCCGATCCACGAGCGGGGCTCGCGGCGCTGGGCGTCGCCTATGTCCTGTTCGCGCGCGACGAGCCGAGCCTGTTCAAGCTGATGTTCGGTCCCGCCATCGAGAAAAAATCCGCGCACCCCGGACTGGACGAAGCCGGCTGGGCCTGTTTCAACGCCCTGCGTCAGGCCGTCGCGGCGGCGGGATTCGTCGATGGTGAGGCCGCGCTGAATGATGTTTCGCTCGCCTGCTGGTCGCTCGTCCACGGCCTCTCGGCCCTCATCGTCGACGGCAGGCTCGCGGAAAACGGCCCTGGTCCGCCCGAGGCGATTGCGACACGACTGACCAGCTTGCTCATTGGCGCTCTCGCGGCGCTCGCGGATGCGAAGCCTAGCAGGCGCCGGATCGAACACGAAGAAATCGGCACTGGATAGCCGGCGCCGACCCATCGGCCCGAAAAAGGCAACAACGATGATCGGTAGATTAGCCCACCAATGCTCCCCAAAATGAACGACGAGGATCTGGCTTCGCCACTGCTGTTGGCCGCGACGTCCTGGTCTCTTGGATCCGCCGAATGTCCCGTTGATCCAACACGTTTCCTTCGCGGGACGCAAGCATCGGTCCGACTTCAAGCGCGTCATAGTACCCCCCGATCAAAAAAACCGGCACGCCGCGTCTATCGCGAGTTCCCTGCTCCTTAGTATATGCATTGCTGTGGTACGGCCGGTCCGGCACGAAACGTACCAAGCCATTGCGGCTCTCGTCGCGTTTTTCACACCGTCCACCGAGCGATCTCCTCGTTGTGCAGCGTGCCCATGACCACCAGAGCCTTTTGGGCTGTCGCTTATTACGTTGGCGGCGCTGTCCGGCATCTCCGCAGAAAAGATCTGAATTCGCCTGAAAAGCTCGGCTACTATCGCCGTCCATGGATCCGGTATCCGAAGCGCCAGCGAGCTTCGAGTTCGGCCGTTTTAGGATCTTGCCGCAGCGCCGCAAGGTTCTCGCCGACGGCCGGCCGCTGGAACTCGGCGGGCGCGCTTTCGACGTGCTCGTGGTGCTCGTCGAGGCCGACGGGGCCGTCGTCCGCAAAGACGAGCTGATGAGCCGGGTCTGGCCGGGCCGGATCGTCGAGGACAGCAATTTGCACGCCCAAATAAAGGCGCTGCGCAAGGCGTTGTCGGACCACGACCTCATTCGAACGGTTGTAGGTCGAGGTTACCAGTTCACGGGTGAGATCCACGCGCGCCGTGCAGGCCATAGCGAGCCGGCGGAGCCGGGGACGGCTTTGGACGTTTCCGGTCCACCGCGCGCTCCGACGAACCTTCCGGCACCGACATCGGATCTGATCGGCCGGGACGGCGAGATCAGTGAGGTGATCGGCCTCGTGGCCGACCATCGGTTTGTCACCCTGACCGGCACAGGAGGCATCGGCAAGACGCGACTCGGCCTCGAAGTTGCGCGACACCTGCTGTCCCAATTTGCCGACGGGGTCTGGATTGCCGAACTGGCGTCGCTGTCCGATCCCCAGCTTGTCCCGATCACCGTCGCCGCGGCGTTCGGGCTCGAACTCTTATCGGGGGTCGTTTCGCCCGAGAGAATCGCGGCGGCACTCGGCTCAAAGCAGATCATGCTCGTGCTCGACAATTGCGAGCATGTGATCGCCGCCGCGGCAGGGATGGCCGAAGCATTGTTGCACGCCAGCCCGGCAGCGCGCGTGATCGCGACAAGCCGCGAGCCGCTCAGAGCGGAGAGCGAGCACCTCTATCGGGTGCCGCCGCTTGCCGTGCCGACCGAGAATACGCGGGCGTTGGAGGACGTGCTGCGACACGGCGCGGCGGCGCTGTTCGTCGCGCGCGCTCAGGCGGCGGACCCGCACTTCGCGCCCGACCGGCAAACCGCGTCGGCCATAGCGGCCATCTGCCGGCGGCTCGACGGCATCCCGCTTGCCCTTGAATTGGCGGCAGCGCGCGCCTCGACGCTCGGGATGCAGGAGCTCGCTTCCCGGCTCGACGACTGTTTCAGCCTCCTGACCGAGGGTCGCCGCATGGCACTGCGGCGGCATCAGACCCTGCGGGCGACGCTCGATTGGAGCTACGAACTGCTCCCCGAATCCGAGCGCGTGGTGCTGCGCCGTCTGTCGATCTTCGCCGGCGGCTTTACTTTGGAAGCGGCGATTGCGGTTATAGCGAATGCCGACATCCTCGAGTCGAATGTCGTCGACGGTGTCGCAAACCTGGTGACCAAGTCGCTCGTTGGGGCGGATGTCGGTAGCGCCGCAGTCCACTATCAGTTGCTCGAGACAACCCGTGCCTATGCGCGTGAGAAACTCGCCGAGCACGGCGAGCTCGAACAAACCGGACGCAGGCACGCGGAATATTACCGGGACCTTTGTGGGCAAGCCGAGGCCGAATGGATGACACGACCCGCCGCCGAATGGCTGGCGGATTATGGCCGCCAGATCGGCAATGTCCGCGCGGCGCTGGATTGGGCCTTTTCGCCGTGCGGCGACGCGTCGATCGGCGCCGCGCTCACGGCCGCTGCGGTACCGCTGTGGTGTCAGTTGTCGCTGCTCGACGAATGCCGCAGGCGCGTCGAACAAGCGCTCTGCCACATCGCTCCCGGATCGAACCGAGATATGCGCTGCCAGATGCAACTCGAGACGGCACTCGGCCTGTCGCTGTTTCATACGAAGGGTCCTGTGCGAGAGACCGGTGCGACCTGGACACGCGCTCTCGCGATCGCAGACCGCCTTGAAGATACCGAATATCAATTGCGGGCCCTTTGGGGGCTGTGGTCTCATCGAATGAGCAGCGGCGAATACCGGGGTGCGTTGGCCTTTGCTGAAAGGTTCCGTGGTCTCACCGCGAAACAGCCCGACCCGGCCGCTCGGCTGATCGCCGATCGAATGATCGGCTCTATGCGGCTTTACATGGGAGATCAGACCAATGCGCGGCGCCACATAGAGCGCATGCTGAGCCGGTATGTCGACCCGCTGCACCGCTCGCACACGATCCGCTTTGTGTGGGACCAGCGGGTCGCAGGAGAAATTGTCCTTGCAGTGATCCTGTGGCTTCAGGGATTTCCGGACCAGGCCATCGGCACCGTCCAGCGGACGATTGAGCGAGCTCGGGCAAGCGATCACGCAATTTCGTTGTGTTACACGCTGGCGCGTGCGGCGTGCCCAGTTGCGCTCTGGGTCGGCGACCTCGCGGCAGCAGAATGCTACGTGTCGATGCTGCTCGACGATTCGGCAAAGCTTGCGATGACGGTCTGGCAGGCCGAGGGCCGCTGCTTCAAGGGAATGCTGTTGATCAAGCGCGGCGGAGACGATACTGGATTGCAGCTTCTGCGCACCGCTATCGACGAGCTCCGCCAGACCGGCTCCATCCTGCGTGATTCGGCATTTCTCTGCGCGCTGGCGGAGGGCTTGGCCGGCACGGGACAAGTCGCTGAGGGACTCGCGGCGGTCGACCAGGCGATCGAGCGATCGGAGAGCAGCGCAGAGCGTTGGTGCATCGCCGAGTTGCTGCGCGTTAAAGGCGAGCTTATTCTATTGGAGAACGCGCCCGATGCGGCCGCAGCGGCCGAGGATCACTTCCGGCAAGCCCTCGACTGGGCACGGAGCCAAGGCGCGTTCTCTTGGGAACTACGCGCCGCCACCAGCCTCGCGCGGATGTGGCGGAACCAAGGCCGGGCCAAAGAGGCGCGCGAGCTACTCGCGCCGGTCTACGATCGCTTCACCGAGGGCTTCGAGACGGCGGATCTGAAGCACGCGAAGGCGCTGCTGGACGAGCTCGCCTGAGCCGCTTGGATTGCGGCGATCAGAATGGCTACGGTGTAACGCACCTTATTGATCGCTGAGGCAGTGACGTCGCTGTTCATCCGCGCTGGACGCAGCGGCCGCGAGCGGCAAGCTATTGCAATCGGAGCGCGTTGATGCTTTCCGCTGGTCCTAGTACTGCAGCGCTCACTGCGCCGGGGTCGTTTTTCGCCCGCTCATTCCACCTGATGCGGTGAAGCCATGACGGCTGGGGATGCGACGGTTATTTCGGCGGACGCTCGAAACAAGGCGACACCAGAACTTCCGCCTTGGGTCACGGGCGGTAAAACTCCAAGTGAGGATATTTTTTCCGAATTACCTCGGGTAGCGGACATTGTCAGGAGCGCCTATCACCATTTAGCGAACCCGCTCGTATTACAGATCACTGCGTTCTGGGTCCGAGCAATTCCAGGCTGAGCTCAGATCCAACAATCCGGCGAGATCATCCAGAATTGGCTGGCTTTGGTCGGCGAAGAGAGCGTCAGTGTGGGTCACCGGCGGCAGCCGCTGCCGGGTCAATCAGGAGAACCCACCCATGCGCATCTACATCATCGGCAATGACGGGATCGCGCTGTGCCGCGAGGCCCCGGCCACCGTCAATGACGGCGAGGTTGCGGTCGCGTCAAAAGAGGAGTTGCACGCGGCACCGCTCAGCGGCAAGCGGCTGCTGGCCCTGTGGAACGCTCTGCCCGGTGTCGAGAAACGGCGGAAAGTTGGCGACCGCGGGGCCCTGATCGATCAGCTGTGGCCGGCGATCGAGGCCTTGCCGGACCCGGAATCCCAGCCCGACGCAAAGCGCCCCTCAAAGCAGGACGCAGTGATTGCGATGCTGCGGCGACCCGAGGGCGCCACCGTGGATGAGGTGGCAAGGGCCACCGGGTGGCAGCGCCATACGGTTCGCGGCGTCTTCTCGGCCACCCTGAAGAAGAAGCTCGGGCTCACGCTTGCCTCCGCCAAAGAGGAACGCGGCCGCGTCTACCGCGTCGACGGACCGGCAAGTGCATGAAACCGCCAATTCACGATCCGACGGCTCGCCAGCGCGCTGGCGAGCCGTCGCCGGTTCGCCATCGGAACGGTAATCGGCACGATCGGCCGCGCCGTCCTGACCTCACCGAGGTCGAGCGCCAAATTGCCGGCCTGGCCAATCGGTCGACCCAGGATCTACGGGTTGTCTGGCGCCAGTTGCATCGCACTGGACCGCCGTTGGGGCTCAGTCGCGATCTGATGATCCGCGCCCTCGCCCATCAGCTGCAAGAGCAGAGCTGTGGCGGCATGAGCCGGGCGCTGCGGCGCCGCCTGCAGAGCTTGGCCGGAGCGTCCGAGGTAGCCGCGATGGCCGTCGATCCCGGTCTCGTGCTAAAGGCCGGTACGACCCTGGTGCGTCAGTGGAGCGGGCACACGCACACTGTCCTCGTCCACACAGACGGGTTCGAGCACGAGGGTCAGCTGTATCGTTCGCTAACGGCAATTGCCGCGCGGATTACCGAGGCCCATTGGTCGGGTCCGCGGTTTTTTGGTCTGACCAGGCGCGCGCGTGCTTTGGCTGGCGCCAAGGCAGGCCGATGACGCGACCAATGAGCCTCGGCACAAAGCGGAACGCAAGGGTTCGCTGCGCAATCTACACCCGCAAATCCTCCGAGGAGGGGCTCGAACAGGAATTCAATTCGCTGCTTGCGCAGCGCGAGGCCTGCGAGGCCT
>Ga0306922_10001354_pt1 | contig 21842 bp, 21 predicted proteins | sample sta12Cox44000082_FD_203758 | JGI IMG/M metagenome (GOLD analysis project Ga0306922, IMG submission 203758) | Lab enrichment of tropical soil microbial communities from Luquillo Experimental Forest, Puerto Rico - statoxic.12C.oxic.44.000.082 (v2)... | ecosystem: Environmental > Terrestrial >... | reverse complement strand
TTATCACCCAGCGTCAGAGTCGCTTTGTCGAGGATCCCGAGCAGCAGTTGCCACAGGGCGTCGCTCGCCTTCTCAATCTCGTCGAACAGCAGGAACGACAGCTTGAGTTTGTCCGTATGGTAGGCGCCCAGCGCCTCCTGGGTAATCAGTGGATGCGTCTCACGGTGACCGAGATAGCCCGGCGGCGAGCCGATCAGCTTGGCAATTTCGTGCGAGTGCTGGAATTCGGCGCAGTCGATCTTGATCACCGCCCGCGGACTCCCAAACAAGATTTCCGACGCCGCCTCGACGATGCGCGTCTTGCCCGAGCCCGTGGGACCCAGGAATAGCAGATTGCCCACCGGGCGCCCCGGAGAATTGAGCCCGGCGGTGAACACCTGGAAAAGTTCGACCAGCGCCTGAACCGCTTCGTCCTGCCCGACGATCTTCGCGCGCAGCGACTTCTGGAAGTCGATAGTCTCTGCGCTGCGAATATTCGGATTCAGCGAAAGATCGTCTGTCCCCATAACTACCTCCTAGCGCTCCCGTAGCGAGGGTTGCGCGCCCGCAAAACGCCCGACACCCCGGGTAATCCGCTTCAGATCGTTCCGTTGCCGGAACTGATCCAGCTTCACCTGGATCGTGGAGTTCAGCAGCCGCAATTGAACCAAAAGCTCATTCGCGACTGCCGGCGTTTCGGAAAGCCGAAGGGCCGGCGGAAACAGGTCCGCAAGGTCCAAGTTCAGATTTCGGAGGGACTGGACAAGCTTCTGGACGGCTGGCGAATCCGGATCCGCCAGATCGATCTGGCCGTTCAACTGTTCGCGGAGGGCACGCCAGTTGAGTTCCACAAAAGGATGTTTCTTCGTTACTTCTCGAACGATTTGGTCGGTGATGCGAGCACGTTGGCCTAGGCGGGCGAGGTGCAGTTGGCGTACTTTTCCATCGCGGCGCACGTTGTGCACCAGGTAGTAGGCGTTTCCTTTGCGCCGAATGAAAGCCACTGTACATCCTCGGCGAAGCGGTTGGGAGTCTCCCAAGAGTTCTGCCTCTCGTGTAGTGTAAGAGCGTTCCACTACGGCCGTCAAGATCCCAAGGCACCTATAAGTAACCTTTTCTGCCTTCATTTTTTGATTGCGGAGCATCAGTTTTTCTCCCGGATCAGACTGTAGTCCGCCGCCCCTTTTCTGGTCCCGTCTCCTGCGGTCCGTTCCCGTCACCGGCTACACGATAAAACCCGGAATCCAGCAACAATCTCTTGCCGCGTGCCGTTCCTGTTCTTAGGATGTAGAGCATTTGCGTAAAGGAGGCCCGCATGTCTTCCTGGGACCCAGTGTACCGGCTGGTGAAACAAATTCCGCGCGGCCGGGTTACTACCTACGGGGCGTTGGCGAAGGCTCTGCATTTGCGCGGCGGGGCGAGAACCGCGGGTAGAGCAATGGCGGCAACGCCCTCTGGAAAAGGCATTCCCTGGCACCGCGTCGTCGGTGAGCGTGGAAAACTGCTCATCCGCGAGCCCTACGCCTCCCTGCAACGAAAACTGCTGGAGAGCGAGGGGGTTGCCCTCCTCGAGTCCCGCGTCGACCTCAAGCGGCACGCCTGGTCTCCTGGCAAACCCCCACGGCGCTCCTTGAAACACAAATCCACCAGCCAGCGTAGAACCAACAGAAGCCGTTAGAGAGATTCGGTCGGGTGCGCTACCATGGAGGTCCCGACACCACGTATGTCCACCCCGATCTTGCAAGTTGATGCTCTCGAAAAGCGTTACGAGGACGTGCATGCCGTTCGCGGGGTTAGTTTCTTCGTCGACGAAGGCGAAGTCTTCGGACTGCTCGGCCCCAACGGAGCCGGAAAGACCAGCACCATCGAAGTGTTGGAAGGCCTGCGCGTCCCAGACGGCGGGCGAGTCTCCGTTTGTGGCTTTGATCCGCAAAAGAACCCCAACGAACTGAAGCATGAAATCGGAGCCGCGCTGCAATCGACTTCCCTGCCCGACAAGATTCGCGTGGTTGAAGCCGTCCGCCTCTTCGCCAGCTTTTATCGCCGTCGTCGCAACCCGGAAGACCTGCTCAAGCGCTTTGGTCTCGACGAGAAACGCAATGCCTTCTACAGCCAACTCTCCGGCGGCCAGAAACAGCGCTTGGCACTCGCCATCGCCCTGGTGAATGACCCCAAGGTTCTTTTTCTCGATGAACCGACCGCCGGCCTTGACCCTCAAGTCCGCCGCGAAATCTACGACATCATCGAAGAACTGAAGCGCGACAAGAAAACCATCGTTCTGACCACGCACTATATTGAGGAAGCCGAGCGCCTCTGTGACCGTGTGGCCATCGTGGATCACGGCAAGGTCATCGCCGAAGGCACCCCCCGCGAATTGAAGCAGCGTTCCGCCGACACCACGCGCGTCGAGGTACGCCTCGCAAAGCCCACGGCAAACGGCTCCTTAAAGGGCCTCGATGGGGTAGTCGACGCCCGCGAAGTCGATGGTGCCTACGTGCTCCATTGCCGCCGGACCGCTCCTGCCATCGTGTCTCTGGTTAAGCATCTCGATACCGAACAGAACGAACTCGTCAGCCTCGAAATCGCCACTCCGTCCCTGGAAGACGTGTTCATCGAACTCACCGGAAGGAGGCTGCGCGATTGACGAACCTCGCCACCCTGACGCGCACCCGCATGGTGCTCGCACTGCGCAACAAAATGTTTTTTTTCTTCAGCGTCATCATGCCCCTGATGTTTTTCTTCCTTTATGCCGGAGTCTTCGCGAAAGGCGACCCTCACGCCGTGCGCTTCTTCCTTGGTCCGGTCATTGCCCTTAATGTCATGGGCAGCTTCTGGGGCCTGAGCGCCACTCTGGTGATGTATCGCGAGCAGGGCATCCTCCGCCGCTTTCACGTCGCGCCCGTCACCGCCAGCGATATGCTGGCCTCCAGCGTCTTGGCGAATTTCGTCCTCACCCTTCCAACGGTCGTCGTCATTCTCCTGCTGGCGCGCTTCGTTTTTCATGTCAGCCACATGGGCAACCTCGTCGCCGCCTTCCTCTTCGTCTGTGCCGGGACGATCTCCTTTGGTTCCTTGGGCCTGGTCGTTGCCAGCGTGACCAACACCATGCAGGAGACTCAGGTTCTGAACCAATTGATGTGGCTTCCGCTGATCTTTCTCTCCGGCGCTACCTTTCCCCTGGCCTTCCTTCCTAAGGTGGTCCAGGGCTTTTCCGTCTTCCTGCCTGCAACCTATCTGGTCACCGGCCTTCAAGAAGCAACATTTTTCGCCAAACCGGTCAGTGGGCTTTTGGTCTATCTCCTGGCTCTGGCTTTTTGGGCCGCCCTGTCGTTCTTCATAGCCGCGCAGCTGTTCCGCTGGGAGCCGGAGACCAAGATTCCGCGCAACGCAAAGTTGTGGGCTGCCGCGACCATCCTTCCCTTCCTGCTGCTCGGCATTTGGGAACATCGCAACGGTCAAATGATCAATCAGGCGCAAGCCGCCTACCGCGCCGTAAGCGAACCGGAAAAGCCACGAGCCCAAGAACCCTCGAAAAACTGAGCCGCGCCGCTCAAGCCAATTTGGCCCGACCTTCATGAATCGCCGCGCCAAAATGGCGGAAATCCGCATCATTAGAATTCGTTGATTTCATTGACGCTCTTTGTCCCCTGACATATTCTCAAATTGCGAGCTGGTGGTTCACTCCGTCATCAGGAGAAATGACTATGCCGGTACAGAAAACCGAGAAAATTTGGCACAACGGAAATTGGATCCTCTGGGATGACGCCAAGCTCCATGTCCTTACCCACGCGGTCAGCTACGGTTCCGCCGTATTCGAAGGCATTCGCTGCTATGAAACACCGCAAGGCCCGGCGATTTTCCGCCTCCGCGAGCACATGCAACGCCTCATCAATTCCGGAAAAATCTATCGCATGGACTTCCCCTATACCCTTGAGCAGTTTTGCCAGGTCGCCTGTGAACTGGTGCGTATCAACAAAATGAGCTCCTGTTACGTCAAGCCCATCGCCCTGCGCGGCTACGGCGAGGTCGGCGTCAACCCGCTGAATTCGCCGGTCGACCTTTACATGGCCTGCTGGCAGTGGGGCGCTTATCTGGGTCCCGATGCCCTGTCCAAGGGCGTCGACGTGTGCGTCAGTTCCTGGACGCGTATTGCACCGAACACCTTGCCCGCCATGTCCAAGGCGGCGGCGAACTACATGAACTCGCAGCTCATCCGCATGGAAGCGGCCTTGAATGGTTTCGCGGAAGGCATTGCACTCGATTCCGATGGCCATGTCAGTGAAGGCTCCGGCATGAACATTTTCATGGTGCATGACGGCACGCTATACACTCCGCCGCTCTCGGCCAGCATCCTGCCGGGCATTACGCGCGATTCCGTCGTGAAATTGGCCACCGATTTGGAAATTCCGCTCAAGGAATCCGTAATCCCGCGCGAAATGCTCTACCTTGCCGACGAGGTCTTCTTCGTTGGGACCGCTGTGGAAGTCACTCCCCTTCGCTCCATCGACAAAATCATCGTCGGCAAGGGGGTCGCCGGACCAATCACCCGCAAGATTCAGGAAGAGTTCTTCGCCGTAACCAGCGGCCGCAAGCCCGACCGCCACAATTGGCTCACGCCGGTAAGCGCGCCGGTCGCCGCTTCCCGATAATCGCTAGCGGCAGTGCCTCCTGCTTCGTGGCACAGGCACTCCGGCTGGCCCGGTGAGGGCTTGTGCTTTGTGCTGGGCACGTTAGTAGCGGCTCTTACGAAACCTTGTTCGCACACTTCCTAGCGCACCTGGGCCATCCCGGTTAGAATCGGTTCCATCGCATTGTACACAGGGACGATTCGGGAGGCCCGCGGATGTACAACCTTACCCAAAAGGTAGTCGCGGAATTTATAGGCACCTTCGCGCTCATCTTTTTCGGCGCCGGCGCCGTCTGTGTCGACTTCTACCTGCGAGCCTCAGGTGGACTCGGTCTGCTCGGCGTCTCCCTCGCTCACGGCTTGGCCATCGCCATTATGGTTTCCGCCCTCGGACACATTTCGGGCGGGCACTTCAATCCCGCCATCACCATCGGCTTCTGGGTCACGAGACGCCTATCCACCATGGATTCCCTGGCCTATTGGGGCGGGCAGCTGCTCGGCGCCAGCGCCGCCGCACTCGTCTTGAAACTGGTGATCCCTGAAGACATCGCCACCAACGTCTTCCTGGGCAGTCCGGAGCTAATGCGCGACTTTCCCCACTGGTCTGGCATGGCTCTCGAGGCCGTCACCACCTTCTTTTTGGTTTTCGTGGTATTTGCCACCGCTGTCGATGAAAAAGGTACCTTCCGTTCGATCGCTGGCTTCGGCATCGGCCTGACCATCACCCTCGGAATCCTGGTCGCTGGTCCTTTCACCGGCGCAGCCCTCAATCCCGCGCGCGCCTTTGGCCCCGAGCTGGTCTCGCGCCATTGGCTGAATTGGGGTATCTACTGGGTCGGCCCGCTCAGCGGCGGATTCATCGCCGGCCTGCTGTACGATTCGTTGTTCCTGCGCAAAGCGGAGGTGTGAGCCTCCCTCCCTGTCCCGGGGTCTAGGTAACTAAGCCGCAACGGTTCGAGCCGGCCGTGTTGTTGCCCCCTCCCGCCGGATGTTAGTTTCGGGAAGGTATTGGACTCTAACGGGGTGGGTGCACATGGCTCTGAGCATTGATGATTTGCTCCGTCGCGCAGTCGAGAATAAATCCTCCGACTTGCATCTCAAGGTCGGCAATCATCCCTATCTCCGTGTCGACGGCCTGCTCACGCCAGTCACCGATGTTCCCCGCATTACGCCCGAAGAAATGCTCTCCATGGCCTTCAGCATGATGACCAATCGGCAGAAGCAAAAATTCAAGGAAACCGCCGAGTTGGATATGGCCTATGGGGTGGCGGGCCTCGGGCGCTTCCGTGTCAACGTCTTCCAGCAGCGTGGCAACGTGGGCATGGTTCTCCGCGTCATCCCCACCAAAATTCGCACCGTCGAAGAGTTGAACCTCCCGGCCGTAATCTCCAAAATTTGCGAAGAGCAACGCGGACTCGTGCTGGTCACCGGTACGACGGGTTCCGGTAAGTCCACAACCCTCGCGGCGATGATCGATCGCATCAACGCCAACCGCTCCGATCACATCATCACCATCGAAGACCCCATCGAGTTCCTGCACCGCGACAAGCGCAGTTTCATCAACCAGCGCGAAGTCGAAGTCGATACCGCAAACTTTTCTACCGCTTTGCGAGCCGCTCTCCGTCAGGACCCCGACGTCATTCTGGTCGGCGAAATGCGCGACCTCGAAACCATTTCCACCGCCCTGCTGGCCGCGGAAACCGGCCACCTCGTCTTCTCGACCTTGCACACTCTGGACGCCACCGAAACCATTCAGCGTATTATCGCGGTCTTCCCCCCGCCGGAGCAGAAACAGATCCGTTTGCAGATGGCTGCCACCCTCAAAGCCGTCGTCTCACAGCGACTGGTTCGCCGCGCCGACGACAAGGGCCGCGTCCCCGCGGTCGAAGTCATGATCGCCACCGCCTACATCAAGGATTGCATCATCAACCCGGACAAGACCCGCCTCATTCACGACGCGATCGCAGCCGGCACGTCGCAGTACGGCATGCAGACGTTTGATCAATCACTCTTTGACCTGTACAGCAAGGAGCTCATCACCCTCGACGAAGCTCTCATGCGTGCGTCGAATCCCGACGAGTTCAAGCTGCGCATTCAGGGTATCCGTTCCGCTGCCGACGCTGCCCGCGAGGAAATGGCCTCGCAAATGGCGGACTTCGAACGCTTCGCCCGCAAGTGAACGGCAGACCACCCGGCCCAGTTTTGATTTTACCCGCGCGATCCTGCTCGACGGCCGGGTCCGCTCCTGGCCTCGCTCCAATGCCATCGGCTGGGTTCGAATTTCGGCGCCCGCCCAAGGCGATTCCCTGCATTTCCGGGAGGCTGGTGAGTTGTGAATTCCGGCCCGGCCGGAGAGGCGCATGCGCAAACGGCTGATGTGGACTTCCGTTCTTGGCGGCGTTTTCATCACGCTCCTCGCCATCGTCCTTCGGGCTCTCGGGATTCGCCAGCCCGTTCCCTACTTGACCTATCCCGGCGTGTATTTGATGCAAGCCTTTGTGGACCGCATGTTGAGTTGGATGCCCTGGGGACTCGGCGACAATCTGATTTCGGAGTCGCTCGTATTTTTCGCGTTGAACGTTGCGGGATACGCAGCGGTGATTTTTCCAATCCTGCGAATCTTCCTTCCGGACCGCTCCGGCGAGTTGCCTCCTCTGACCGGGAACAAATAGAACGCTCAGCCCGGCTCACGAGAAGTAACCAAAGTGTTGTTTGCCGCACACTGGCGCGGTATCATCCGCCGGTCAAAGCGCCCTTGTCCCCGCCTCGCGGACTCGAATAACCGGAGATGGTCATGAGCAAGATCGTTCCCTTCCCAGGCCGAAGAGAATTTCTGAAGGCCTCCGCAGCGCTAACAGCGGGTATGAACCGCTTGACCTTACCGACGGTGACAGCGGCCCCGTCCGAAGACACGGAAATGTTTATCGTTGGGCCCAAGAAGGGCTATTCGCCGCAGATTGGAACGCTCGTCTCCGAAATGGCCTTCATGCGCGATCAGGTGCAGCACTCGGTAAAAGGCCTGTCCCAGCAGGACTTGGATTTTCTACTGGACGCAAAAGCCAATCGTATCGGCGCGTTGCTTTTGCATCTCGCAGCTGTCGAAAAGTTCTACCAACTGAATACCTTCGGCGGGATCGCAAATGGCCAGATTCCCGAGGCGTGGAAAGAAAAATGGGCCATGCCGATGGAGTTGGGTGATGCGGCCCGCAAAGAACTCGTCGGCAAAGATCTTAACTACTACCTGAACATACTGAATGAAACGCGCGAGCAAACCCTCGCAGAATTTCGAAAGCGCGACGATGACTGGTTGGCAAGTATGGACAAATCTTGGGGCTGGGGACCGACCAACAACTACTGCAAATGGTTCCACGTGACCGAACACGAAGCCAATCACAATGGCCAGATCAAATTCCTGAAGAGCCGCCTGCCCGGTGCCAAACCTTCCAGCGAATAGCCAGACATGCAGCCGAGAGCGCAGCGCTCATTCCGCCGGATTCACATACAACTGCGGCGCGGTGGCGACAATCGGCCTCGTCCTTGGTCGGGTGAATGCAATTCACCGGGCAAGTCTCTCCCCCACTCCCCCGCTTCCTCCCCCTGGCCTCCCGTCCGCTCTTCTTCTATCCTGAACTCATGTTCGGGAAACCCCGCCAGCTTGAAACCGAGGCAGAACTGTACGATTCGGCCATCAAAATCCTCATGCGGCGTGCGCATTCCGTGTCGGAAATGAAGAAGGCTCTGGCTCGGCGCTGCGAAGAGGAAAGTATGGTCCGCGCCGTCGTGGATCGGCTGAAACGCGAAAACCTCCTCGACGACGCTCGTTATGCCCGACAATTCACGCGTTATCGTACCGAGTCGCGCAAACAGGGCCAATTCCGTATCGCCCGCGACCTGCGCGCCCGTGGTGTTCCCGACCGCCACATCGACGCAGCCATTAAAGATGCGGCGAACGGTTCCGACCCGGCGGCCCTCATCCGCCAACGCATCGAACGTAAGCTGCGCGGGTGGCGCGGAGCAATCGACGAGAAGAAAACCGCCTCGCTATATCGCTCCCTGCTGTCCGCCGGATTCCCAGCCGACCTGATTCGCAAAGAACTACACCGTATCACCCGCGAGGACATACCGGAGGTCGAGCCACCAGATGTTTCGAGTTGAAGGCGTCGGCCATCGCCGGCCTCTGTTTCTGTTTATGCGCTATTCTTTTCGGGGCGGTCGTGTAGATGTCGCTGCCAGCCGTACCGCCGTATCCCACTAAACCACGTCGCTTCTGCACGCGCGAAAAAGGGCTCTCGAAGCCCTGCCGCATCCGCGATTGTCCCATCTGTGTCAGAACACCCGAGTTGTAACTCTTCTGACATATACATCGCACCCTCCGCCTGGGCCTCGCGCTTCCCTTTTCCATTTTGCAGCCGCGCAGGCAATTGGCTTGCCTGAGTGGCTCTGCCATAATCAAGCTTAGCGCCGGGAGCGAACAGACCAACGTGAGGGAGACAACCATTAAACGGAGCGGGAACGAGATACGCGAGAAGTTCCTGCAATTTTTCGAGAGCCAAGGGCATCGTCGCGTGCGCTCGTCATCTCTCGTGCCCCATGGCGACCCCACTCTTCTTTTTACCAACGCCGGCATGAACCAGTTCAAGGACGTCTTCCTCGGCCTTGAAAGACGCGACTATTCCCGCGCCACGACCGCACAGAAATGCGTACGTGCCGGCGGTAAGCACAACGACCTCGAAAATGTCGGTTTCACCAAGCGTCACCACACCTTTTTCGAAATGCTGGGAAACTTCTCCTTTGGTGATTACTTCAAGAAAGACGCCATCGCCTTCGCTTGGCAACTGGTCACTTCGCCGGATTGGTATGGAATCGACCAAGCCAAACTATACGCCACGGTCTTTGGAGGTGCGGAAGTCGCCCCGGGCAATCGACTGGGCGTCGACGAAGAAGCCAAGAAGCACTGGCTCGAACAGAACATTCCCGCCCATCGCATATTCGAGATCCCCGGACTGAAGGACAATTTCTGGGCCATGGGCGATACCGGCCCCTGTGGTCCGTGCAGCGAAATCCATTACGACATGGGACCGATAGCTTCCGAGGAAGGCCACCCCGACTGCAAATTCCCCTGCGACTGCGGCCGCTACGTCGAAATCTGGAACCTCGTGTTCATGCAGTTCAATCGCGATGCCAGCGGCACCCTTACGCCCCTGCCGAAACCGTGCGTGGACACCGGGATGGGACTGGAGCGCGTCGCCGCCGTCCTTCAAGGAGTAATCTCGAACTATGACACCGACCTGTTTGTGCCGTTGATCGACCGCGCGGCGCAACTAACCGGCATCGACGAGAAAGAAGAACTGCAAGCGGAGGAACACAGCCGCGCCGCGGCATCCCTGCGCGTCATCGCCGACCATGCTCGGGCAACCACGTTCCTGATTACTGACGGTGTACTCCCGTCCAACGAAGGCCGCGGCTACGTGCTGCGAAAAATCATGCGTCGCGCCATTCGCCACGGCCGACTGCTCGGTGCAAACAAGCCTTTCCTGTTCGAACTGGTGCACACCGTGCGTGACCTGATGGGCGACGCATATCCCGAATTGCGCGAATCCGCCTCCCGCGTCCCGGAAATTGTTCTGGCGGAAGAGAAACGCTTCGGTCACACCCTCGACATCGGACTACGCAAACTCGAAGACGAATTGCGTCCGCTCACCGCGACGAAAGGCTCCGTTTACCCCGGCGATAACGCGTTTCGTCTTTACGACACCTTCGGACTGCCCGTGGATTTCATCATCGATGCAGCCCGCGACTTGGGCGTGCAGTTCGATGACGTCGGATTCGAGAAAGCCATGCACGAGCAGCGTACCCGGGCTCGCGCGTCGTGGAAAGGCGGCGCGAAAGAAGCCGCCAATCCGGCTTTGGCCAAGTTAGCGGAAACCTTTAAGACCGAACCGGACTTTTATTGCGGGACGGGTGCCAAGGACTGCCGCATCGAGGCAATCATCACCAGGGAAGGCTCGGTCAAAGAGTTGAAAGCCGGGCAGAGCGGCGAAATCGTTCTGGACCGTACCGTGATTTACGCCGAGTCCGGCGGCCAGACGGCGGATACCGGTGCATTCTACGATGCTTCGGGCACGCTCGAGCTCGCCGAAGTGATCGGCGCGTTCTATCCCGTCGCGGGCTTGGTGGCTCACAAGGTAATCGCAAAGGAAACCCTTTACGCCGGCGATCGCATCACCGTGATTGCGAATGCCGAACGCCGCGCTCGCATCATGCGCAATCATTCCGGCACACACCTCGTCCACGCGGCACTGCGGAACATCCTGGGTACGCACGTGAAACAGGCTGGCTCGCTGAACGCTCCCGATCGTCTGCGTTTTGACTTCTCTCATTTTGCGCCCGTCGATGGCGAAGAACTGCGGGACATCGAACAGCAGGTCAACGACGAAATTCGCCTCAACACGGCCGTAGAAACCGGAGTGATGACTCTCGACGAAGCTCTGAATTCAGGCGCGCTCGCCTTTTTCGGCGACAAGTACCCCGAGAGCAACGTCCGCGTGGTGACCATTCCCGATCCGCGTTCTCCCCGCGGCTTCTATTCGAAAGAACTGTGCGGTGGCACCCACGTGCACCGTATCGGCGACATCGGAGTCCTGAAATTGGTCAGTGAAGAGTCCGTCGCCGCCGGTGTCCGCCGCATTGAAGCCGTCACCGGCATTGGGGCCCTCGAGCACTTCCAGCACCAGTCGCAAATGCTTCGCGAAGTCGCCGCAAAATTAAACGTCGCCGAAGACTCTGTCCTCGCTAGCGTCGAGAAACTGACCTATTCCGTCAAACAACTCGAGAAAGAACTTGGCGAAGAACGTCGCAAGGGTGCCCTCAACCAGCTCGACGACCTCTTCGCACGCGTGCAAACGGTCAAGGGCGTGCGCGTGGTCGTCGCGGAAGTCGCCAATGTGGACCGCGAGGGCCTCCGTCAGCTGGTCGATAGCCTCCGGCAGAAACTTGGCTCCGGCATCGTTGCCCTGGGCATGCCGGAAGACGGCAAAGTGGCCCTGATCACTGGCGTAACCAAGGACCTTACCGCTAAAGTCCATGCTGGCAAACTGATACAGGCGCTTGCCAAGCAGGTCGGCGGTTCGGGCGGCGGTAGGCCGGATTTGGCCGAGGCTGGCGGAAAGGACACATCGGCCCTAAAAAGTGCCTTGGCCAGCGTCCCATCCTTACTTGAACCCCTGCTATAATCTCTGGCAGTAGCGCCGGGAGCGTGTCCCGCAAGTGGAGCATTTCGCAACACTTGCTCGCGGTCATCAGCTTCTTGAAGTACTTCGGTTGTGTTCGCCCGACGCATCGCATGGCGAACGACGACATAGGACGAAGTGTAAACGCTATGCCTTCCCCAAGGCGAAACCGCCCTAAGCATTCCATGCTGTTCAGCACACTCGTTCTGTTTTCGGTGGCTTCGGCGGCCACTCTGTCCACGCCGAATCCCGTCGGTGCCCAGATTGCTTCCGTAACGGATGCGACCGGTCGCCGTATGTTCGTCAATGCCGAAACGCCGCCGATCAAGTTGCTGCCTGCAAAGCCGCACGCTACCATTTACATGCCCGGCGAAATCTCTTTTTTGGGCCTAAATCGCCCGGCAATGAGCATCGATCGCGATGGCGCCGAAGCCCTGGTCCGCGAAGCCGCCGAACGCCACCACGTGGATCCCGCGTTGGTGCGGGCGGTAATTGAAACCGAGAGTAACTGGAATGCGGGTGCCGTGTCCCGTAAGGGCGCCGTCGGCTTGATGCAGTTGATCCCCACGACGGCCCAACGATTCGGCGTCAATGACGCTTTCAACCCAAAACAAAACGTCGACGCTGGGGTTCACTACCTAAAGACCCTGCTCGAACGCTACAATGGTAACCTCGATTTGGCCCTGGCGGCCTATAACGCGGGGGAAGGAGCAGTAGATCGGGCTCATGGAATCCCGTCGTTTCGCGAGACCCGAAATTACGTCCAAAAGGTGCAGAATGCGTATTTCCGGCCCGGGTCCGGCCGGTTGGAAAACGCCTACACCCGCTCGAATCAGATTCACCGCCAAGTCGACACGAGCGGCCGAATCATCTTTACCAACGAATAGCCACGAGTGCTCTGTTTGAGGGGATGTTGGAATGAAGTTGGGGGCCAGTGATTTCCACAGGAGTTTCGCCAGCGCTTCGCTGTCTTTCGTCTTGCTGGCATGGGCCGCCCTTCCCTGCTCTGCGGCCGAAACCGCCGGTTCCACAGCGAAAAAGGAATCCGCCGCCGCGCAATTCGCGCGTGCCGAGGAGTTGCGCACCGCTCTAAACGAGAAACCTGCCGATCAGCGCACCCTCGCCGAGTACAAGAACGTTGTCGCGGGTTATCAGCGCGTCTATCTGATCACTCCTCATGCCGCGGAGGTTCCCGATTCCTTACAGGCCGTTGCAGAGCTCAACACGGAAATGGGCGATCGCTTCGGCCGCAGCTATTATCAGGCGGCCGCGGATACCTACTCCTTCCTCATCAAGGAATACCCGAACAGCAAACATGCGCAGGAAGCGACGCTGCGCTTGGCGAAATTGCAGAAGGACCAGCTTGGCGACCCCAACGGGGCGACCAAAACCTTCCAGGACTATCAGAGAAAATATCCGCACTCCACTCATAAACGCGAAGTCCAGGAAGCGCTCGCCGAGCTCGCCTTGATGCGAAATGTCGAGACCGGTGCATTCGCGTCGAAAGAGTTCCAGATTCCCGCGACGCCGGCGCCGGTTCGAGCGGAAACCGTCTCTACCGACTCAAAGATCGCACTCACCGGTGGCGAACCGGCGAAATCGGTGGCCGTGCCGCACGTTCAGAAAATACGAACGAACGTCACCGCGGACAGCGCCGAAGTCATCATCGAACTCGAAGATTCTGTCGAGTACACTTCCGGTCGCATTGCCAACCCCGACCGCATCTACTTCGACCTCCACAAGGCGCGTTTGAGCCCGGCCGTGGCGCACGGCGAAGTTCAAGTCCGCGGCGACTTGCTAACCAAAGTGCGCGTCGCGCAGAACCAGACGGGTGTGGTGCGTGTCGTACTCGACGTCGACGGCGTCAGTGATTATGCGGTTTCCCTCAGCCGGAAGCCGACGCGGCTGGTCATCGAACTTTATTCCGCATCGCGCCGCACAAGGAACCCTGTCGAGTCGGCCAAGAAACAAAAAGCCCCGCCCCTCGCGGTAGCAACGGAAGCACCCGCCGTCGCCACGGAATCCACCAACAGGCTCCCGGCCGGCGCCGTGGTGGAAGATGCGGCAAACGTCGTTCCTGCCGAAAAAACTGCCTCGCCTGTCCCGAAAAATTCATCTCTGGTTAAGCCGGCCACTCCGAAATCGACCACCAAAAGCGACCTCGTCCAGCCGGTCCTCACGCCTCAGCCCACCCGAGATGGTCAGTCCACCCTCACTCGCGCTTTAGGACTGAAAGTCAGCCGTATTGTGATCGATGCCGGCCATGGCGGACACGACACGGGCACCGTCGGCCCCACCGGCTTGATGGAAAAAGATCTTTGTCTCGACGTCGCTCTGCGCCTCGGAAAAATCATTCAACAGAAGCTTCCCGGCGCGGAGATTGTTTACACCCGTTCCGACGACACTTTTATCCCGCTGGAAGATCGCACGCGCATTGCCAATGAGGCCAAAGCCGACTTGTTTGTCTCCATCCATGCAAATTCAAGTCCCGATCACGGCGCGCGCGGGGTGGAAACCTATTACCTCAACCTGAAAGGCTCCCCCGAAGCCATGGAAGTCGCAGCACGCGAAAACGCCGCTTCCGACCACGGCGTCCACGACCTGGAAGATCTGGTCAAGAAAATCACGCGTACCGAAAAAATCGACGAGTCCAAGGAATTGGCTGGGGACGTTCAGGACTCCCTGGCAAAACGTATTCAGAAGACGGCGAAGCCGGTCAGGAATCGCGGTGTTCGCAAGGCGCCGTTTGTCGTACTCATTGGCGCGGATATGCCCTCGATCCTTACGGAGATCTCCTTCCTCAGCAACCCGTCGGATGAGCAACTCCTGAAGAAGCCTGAGCACCGCCAACGGGTCGCCGAAGGGGTTTATACTGGTGTCGCCGCCTATCTGCAAAGCATGAACAGCGTCGCCGTAAACGGTACCCAGAGACCTGCCCGGACCCCTGCGGCCGCTGCCGTTGAACAGTCCAGGAACCAGAAGTAATCTGTCAGCATCTAATCAAGCAGGATACATGCGCAAGCAAATCGTCGTGTTCGCTGTTCTCGTGGGCTTCTTCGCCGCGAGTGTCTCCGCACAAACCACTATTCTTCCTGAGCATTTTGGTTCCTGGGTAGCCGACGGTCCGGCGAGAACCCTCCGCGTCCAGGATCTCGGCAACAACTGGGCCCAGGGCACCGACGGCAACAAGGTCCTGGCCGAAGCCGTAGTCAAACACATCGAGCAGCGCTCCTATCGCAACGGCGATGATCAGACCACTTTTCGCGTCTTCACGCTGCAGGATCCCAGCAGCGCTTACGAGTTCTACACATTTCTTCTCGCCCAGGGCATGCACAACATGGGCGTGGGCGAAGACTCGGCCTTGAGTCAGTATGACGGACGCATCCTGATGGGCAATCTCGTGGCGCAGGTAACTCTTTCGCCGAACGTAAAGCCCGAAAGCGTGAATGATCTGCTGGTGTCCCTCAAATCCAAAGCGGACCTTACACCCTACCCGCCTTTAAGGAACTACTTACCCCAGACCTGGAGGGTCTTCGGCACCGAAAAATACGCTCTCGGCCCACAAGCGTTTCGCTCGGGAATGGCTTCGCTTAACCAGGGAGCTTATGCGGCAACCCTCTCGTCGGAGATCGGGTTTCAAGACGGCGCGGAAGCCATCATGGCCCGCTATCAGGGTGAGCACGGCAGCGGTGTCCTGTTGTTGATCGAATATCCCACACCGCAGCTCGCCGAGAACCATCTCCACCATCTCGAGCAAGCTCTGCCGGACTCCGCAAAGAAGGCCGGTGTCAGCGTCGAACGCAAAGCCTCCATGCTTTCCCTGGTCTTTGCTGCGACTTCGCCGATGCACGCTCAGGCCATCCGCAAGGAAGTGAACTATTCCACGGAAGTCACCTGGAATGAGCCGAGCCAAACGGCCACCGACCCGCCCCTGGTCTACATGATGTTCAAGATTTTCTTGTTCACCAGTTTATTCTTGATTCTCGCGACCATCGCGGGAATAGCCTTCGGCGGGATCCGCGTGCTCATCAAACATTGGCTACCCGGCAAAGTCTTCGACCGCCCGCAGGACATCGAAGTCCTGCAATTGGGCCTGAGCGGCAAGAAAATCGATCCCACCGACCTGTACTGAGTGGCCTTTGCCAGCGTCCGGCGAGCTTCATTTAGAGGATTGCGCCATGGTGCGGTTTCGCGATCGACGATCGGCAAGTGACAAAGATGGCTCTTTTTTAGGTCGCTCCACCCCACGCCAGGTGATGCCGACATGACGCAACAGGCGTTCCCGAAGTACCGTCGCCTCGTCGCGTTGAAGGCAAATGCTGGTTCCCGTTCGGGGCAATACTTCACAGCCCTTAGCAGCCCGCCAAGTAGAACTTCCCGATTCCCTCCACCACCAAATCTTGCTGTTCATCTGTCAGTTCCGGAAACACCGGCAGGGACAGAACCTCTTGGCTGGCCTGCTCGGCCACGGGCATCTGCCTCGCTTGATAGCCCAGGTATTGGAACGCTTCCTGCAGGTGCAAGCACAGCGGATAATAGATTTCGCTCAGTATTCCTTTCCCACGGAGAAACGCTTTCAACTCGTCGCGTCGCTCGGCCCGAATCGTGAACTGATTAAAAACATGCTGAAACGCATCCGGCGGAGTTTGCGGCGCGCGCAGGAATCTCGTAAGCCCCTTCGCTTCGAACCGCTGCTGATAGCGTCTCGCTCGATCTGTGCGGCCAGCCTCCCATCGGTCCAAATGTCGCAACTTGACCCGCAGTACGGCAGCTTGCAAAGCATCTAAGCGGCTGTTCGTGCCAAGAATCTCGTGAAAATACTTTTGTTTGCTCCCATGCGCGCGCAGCATGCGCAGGCGCTCGGCCATCGCGGTGTCATCTGTGGTAACGAGTCCTCCATCCCCAACTGCACCCAAATTCTTCGACGGGAAAAAGCTGAAGCAGCCAAAATCACCAATAGTCCCCACGTAACGCCCGCGGTATCGCGCGCCGATGGCTTGCGCCGCATCCTCAATCACCAAAAGGCCCTTTGCCTTCGCAACCGCAACAATGGGATTCAGGTCCGCCGGCAGACCGAACAGATGCACCGGCATAATCGCTCGAGTTCTCGACGTAACCGCCTCTTCAATCCTCTCCGGAGCGATATTGAAACTTCCGGGATCAATGTCCACAAAGACGGGCTTGGCTCCGAGGTAAGCGACGGAACCGGCCGTCGCGACAAAACTGAACGGCGTGGTGATGACCTCGTCGCCCGGACCGATTCCCGACGCCAATAACGCCAAGATCAACGCGTCGGTTCCGGACGCACAGCCCACCGCATACTTCGCTCCCAGCTTCGCTGCAATTTCCTCTTCGAATCGCGCGACTTCCGGCCCCAGGATGAAGTGCTGGCTCTCCATGACGCGCGCGACCGCGGCCATCACTTCCTCGCGGATGGCGGCAAATTGTGCCTTCAAATCCAAAAATTCAAACAGCGGTGGCACCACATTGCTCGTATTTGCTGTGGAATTCTTACCCGTCGTGGTCGTAGTCATAGGCAATTCGCCGAAATAACAAAGTTGCGCTCAGAAAACAGCCGGTCAGGACAGTGTAATGCCGTTCCTAATGCGTTTGCATGCAGATTAGTGGTGGATTGCGCGCTTGCGGCTTAGTTCACAGGATGCGAGCGAAAATACTCTTCCAGTCCTGCCTGAACCTCTTGGACACTGCGCTGCACATTCTTGTCCATGGCGCTCACGACGGCGCTTACCGTCTTCTCCGCAACCGGCTCATCATGCGCATAGGTATGACTCCACACGGTCGAGCTGGTCTTTCGGTCGCGCAACCGCACTTCGTAATTCAGACGAGCCACGATGGAACTCGCGTCCACTTCCTTGAAATCGTAGAGATATCCGCCTAGGACAAAACGGCCATTCGAATCCGAGCGAATCGTGTAAACCCCGCGAAACCGCCCGCTCGCCCGTAAGCCTCGGATCAGCGCCGTTTGCATAATCTGCACTGGTGGCTCGGCCCAGCGTTCGTTTTCATATTCGCCCATTTCCGGGCCGGCGAAACCATAAACAATTCGGTTGTTGAGGTACAACGGCGAAGCCTCCAACGCGAGGACCATGATGGTTGTATCGATGGCATCGGACGCCGTCAGCGCCGCACCAGGATACGTCAACTGGTAGTACTTAATGGGCCGCGGTGCCGAACATCCCATCAAAGCCATCCCTACGACCAGAACGCAGGTGCTGCAAAAAGCGCTGCGTAGGCGAATCGCCGCCGCCGAGGTAAAAGGCTTGAGAGCGAACAACATTCCGTTTCTCATGGCTTCTCTCCGGGCTTGCGGTCTCGTGGAGTTTTCGAATTAATCAGCGACGAGGGCTGGGTCTTGATGGTGTTGGTGAAATCTCTCAAGTTTTCAGAAACGATCCGCAGGTTATTCAGCAATTCGTTGATGTTGTAGTCGTTATTCTCGAGCATGATTTGCAACTGAGCGGTAAGCGCATTCACGTGCTCGAGAGATTCCCGCAACTTAACCACAGAAGCGCGGATGTCGGCGCGATTGTCGTCGATTAGCCCGTCCACTTTGCTGATTGTTCCATTCGCTTGTGTCAGTGTCTTTTGGATCTGGTCCAGCAGCGGGCTGATCTTGTCGCTGGCAGCGCTGACGTTATTCAGCGCGTTGCGAATTTGTGGACGATTCTCGACCAGGATCGCTCGCAATTGCGCGATGCTCACAGAAACATTCTCGCGGTTCTGGTCATTCAGAAGGTCGTTCACGCGGTCAATGGTGGTCTTCAGTTGCGTCACTCGGTCATTCAAGTTGTTCAGCAACTGCCGGGCCTCCGGAGCCAGCTTATTAATCTCTGCCGTCAAATCATTGAAGCCCACATAGGGCTCCGAGGGTAATAGCGCCCCGTCGGGTGCTCTCGGCGCCCCTTTCGAACCGGCCTTAATCTCGAGATGGTTATCGCCCAAAGGACTAAAACTCAGTATGGAGGTGCGGCTGTCGGTTTTCACAGGAACGTCATTCATCACGCTGAATTCCATATCCATCCACGACGGATCGATGGGGTCGATTTTGATTTTCTCCACCCGGCCGACCTTGGCCCCACCCTCATACCGGACCATCGCGCCCGGTTCGAGTCCCGCCACATTCTGAAACTTGCTGTGGTAGGTGCGCGTGGCGCTCGCGAATATGCCAGAGAGCGCGAACACGGTAAACACCAACAGCGCCGCTGCGACGATCACAAATAGTCCCACGAACACTTGCTCGCGTCTCGCGTCCATGTTTACCTGCTCTTCCCCTGCCGTCCCTCTCCTTGCTTCGAAGTGGGCTCCGTCAGCATCTGCAGATAATCCAATTCCTGCGCTACGGCCGGTTCCGGAATGCGATCAAGAAACTGCCGGACCTTGGGATGCTTGCTGTTTTGCATCTCCTGCACCGTCCCCATGGCCACCAAATCTCCCTTGTTGATCAGCACCATGCGGTCGGCAATCAGGAAGGCGCTCGCCAGCTCGTGGGTGACCACGATTATGGTCATTCGAAAGGCCTTCTTCAGGTCCAAAATCAAATGATCGATGCCCGCCGCTATAATCGGATCCAATCCCGCCGATGGTTCGTCGAAGAACAGGATTTCCGGATCCATCGCGAGCGCCCGGGCCACCGCCGCCCGTTTTTTCATGCCGCCGCTCAATTGCGACGGCAAAAAGTCCTCGAATCCCGAAAGTCCTACCTGGTCCAGCTTCAAGCGCACCATGATCTCCATGGTCGACTCTTCCAACTTCGTATGCTCGCGCAACGGCAACGCCACATTCTCCCCCACCGTCATCGAACCGAACAGCGCTCCACCCTGAAAAGACATTCCCAAGCGCTTTCGGATTTCGTCGCGCTCTTCGTCGTTGATCGCCACGAAATTTTTCCCGCGAATCCACACTTCTCCCGAGCTCGGCCTTTCCAATCCCACCAACGTTCGCAGCAGTGTGCTCTTCCCCGAACCCGACCCCCCCAGGATCACCATGGTTTCGCCGCGTTGCACGTCAAACGAAATGCCGTGTAATATCTCGCGCCCGCCGTAAGCGACGCGCAAGTCCCGCAACGAGATCATCGGCCCGCTGGTCTCAAGCTCTCGCGAGAACTCTTGTGCCAGATCCGCCACGCCTAATCCCCACCGGTAAAGAAGAAAAGCATCGTAAAGATCAGATCCACCAAAATCACGAGAAAGATCGAGACCACCACCGCCTTGGTGGTCGACCGTCCTACCTGTTCTGCGCCGCCCCCGGTATTAAACCCTTCCTGGCAGCCCACTGCCGTGATCGTCGCGCCAAACATGAAACTCTTGATCAGACCGGTGACCACATCGTGCAAATACAGCGAATCCAACGACGCGCTAATATACCTTTGAAACGTAAAGTCCGCCTGCAACACTCCAAACAGCGAACCCCCAAGAATACCCATAAAATTCGCCCAAATCGTCAGGCACGGCACCATGAAAATCATGGCCACAAATTTCGGCGCCACCAGAAATCCCACCGGGCTTATGGCCATCGTCTCGAGCGCGTCGATTTCTTCCGTCACCTTCATCGTGCCGATTTCCGCGGCAAACGCCGACCCCGACCGGCCGATCACGATCACCGCCGTGATCAACGGGCCGAGTTCGCGCGTCATGGAGAGCGCCACCGCGCTCGCGACATACGACATCGCCCCGAACCTCCGCAGTTCGTAAGCCGCCTGCAGCGCCAGAATCAACCCAATGAAAAACGTTATCAGCGACAGAATCGGCAGGGCGCGCACCCCCACCTCCATCGCCTGCGCGACGGCCCGCTGAAAGCGGACCGGCTTGCCATGGAAGGGCGCGACAAACGTGAAATACGCGGCCCGGCCTGCGAGGATCGTCAGAGAGCCAATATAAGCAAACCCGCCGAGAACTGAGGCGCCGATTTTTCGCGTGAGTTCCAAATCGACCGACCCGTCCGTAAACTCTCCGCTCTACGCCGAGAGCGCCTGTTCTTCGCTTTCGTAAATCTCAAAGATTCGCTGCAACCGCGAAAGCTCCATCACTTCGCGCACCGTGGTATTCAGTCCATACAAAATCATCCGCGAACCCATGTCCCGCGAGGCTTTCAGCCCCTCCACCAACGAGGCGATTCCAGAACTGTCGATATAGCGGACGCCTTTCAGGTTCAGGAATACCTTCGGTATGCGCTTCTCTTTGATCTCTCCCAATAACACCTTGCGCATGGCCGGCGAGTTCGCCAGGTCAATGTCGCCAGACACATCCAGGATGACCGCGCCCTGCGACTGCCGGGCAGAAATCTGCACGCTCTATTCTCCTTCCCGCGACCGGTCCTGCCTGGGCACAGTCAGAAATTTGACTAATCGTAGAAAATTCTTCCCGCGTTTGCGGCTGAATTCTACTACGTCCATACTTTGTTTGATGAAATGTAGCCCCAGCCCGCCGGGGCGGATCTCGTCGAGCGACCGGCCCTTCAGTTTCTCGACATCTGCGGCAGCCCCCGAATCCGATAACACGATTTCTATGCCGGTCACGGTTTCGTCGTCTTTGCCATCCCACAATCTCCAGCAACTCACCTCAATCGGCATTCCCGACCGCCCCCGGTAGGCATGGCGTATGATGTTCGCCAACGCTTCATCCACCGACCTCACAATCGCGCGCGATTCGTGCTCCTGAAAATGCACCACCTCCGCCACGCGCTGTAGCGTGGCCCGCACCAGGCACAACGCCTCCGGGTTACTCTCGAGATGCAACTGCAAAAGTAATTCCGAACGCGGCGACTCCGGCCTTCTGGCGTGCGCTTTCTGTGTTTTGAGGGTGGTCACCCGGCCGTCAATCTCCAAAAGCCGACGAAAATAAACTTCCCGTCCGCGAGGAGACAATGCCATTTTCCTGGGCCTCTGACAACCCTAAAGTTGCCGCCATACTCTTCGCCGCTTCCTCAGATTGCCCATCCTCTCTACGTGCGGTTGGCCCTGTTCCGGGAGCTTCCCAGCCCCTGGCGGT
>Ga0306922_10001350_pt1 | contig 21855 bp, 26 predicted proteins | sample sta12Cox44000082_FD_203758 | JGI IMG/M metagenome (GOLD analysis project Ga0306922, IMG submission 203758) | Lab enrichment of tropical soil microbial communities from Luquillo Experimental Forest, Puerto Rico - statoxic.12C.oxic.44.000.082 (v2)... | ecosystem: Environmental > Terrestrial >... | reverse complement strand
TTGTGTATGTCCGGTATGCCAAATGCGCAGTGGTGAGCATTCTTCTCGCTGCATCTGCCCGATCTGCACAAAACCCTCAGGCGAGCATTACAGCCACTGAATCTGTCCCATCTGTCAGAAGAGGGGCGGGGAGCACTACAGTCATTGCACGTGCCCCGTATGTCAGATGCGCGGTTAGGCTACGGGCGCGTTCTTTCGGATTGCAGCCAAGATGCCCTAGCACTGTTCAAGGTATGTTTCACTCCTACGGACGTTGTGACAACTGTCGAAGGTGGCGCGAACTCGCCAAGTACGAGGCTCACTGGTACTGTGTAGACTGCGCAATCGCGTACGGCCTCGCATGGTAGGCCGTTTAGCGGAGATCCGGCCTCTGCCCTGACAGGGTGCCTTGACATGGAAAATCAAGAACTTATGGGGCACTCGTGGGAACGACTAGCAACAACTTGGAGCGGGTAGGAACGCTTGTTGTTCCCATTCTGTTCCCAAAATCGAGCGTCGGATAACCCAAACTTCGCGGATGGGATTGGCGACCGACGCTCTTTCAGATGAGCTATCCTGCTCCCCATGGATCAGCTAGAAGCACTTCGGGAAAAGGTTGTGCGTCTCCGGGCAGAGATTGCTCTGATACAAGAATCGAACGAGCGGTACAGGCGTCACAGCAGGAATGACGTGGAGGCTCAGGTCGCTCACGGAAGACGGCTGGAACGATTGCTAGCCATTCAGGCTGAACTTGCTCAACTCGCTATTGCCAGGAGCAAGGTTCGGTCAGTCGAGGACATGAAGGAAAGGCACCGCGCCCGGCTCTTTGTGTTCAAACAGGCTTCGTAGCCCTCATTTTCTTTGGTCAACAGGGTGCCCACGTCCCTCTTCGGAGAAGAGCACCCCGTTGTCGTTTGCTTAGACCGATTGCACGTTCTCTGCCTGAAAACCTTTGGGGCCTTTGGTGACATCGAACCGCACGGTTTGGCCTTCTTGCAAGCTGCGAAAGCCGCCACCCTGAATAGCCGAGAAATGTACGAAAACGTCTTCGCCATTCTGACGGCTGATAAAGCCATAGCCCTTGGCATCGTTAAACCACTTCACTGTTCCTGTTTCCATTGATGTTCCTGTTTCTATTTGAATTTCTGCTGAGAGGAGTCGCTGCGGATGAGGAAGGATGACGCTGGCTAGCGAAACCGACTTTCAGGCTGCAGATAAACCAAACTTAGCGGATAGTCCTTGGATGCAGAACGCCCTCAAACGATTCAGAATTGTACGAACGGGTTGGCGACCGACGCCGAAGTTCATGCCATCCTTTTCCCCGGGGCTGGGTTCCCTATAGGCGTTGAAGGATGAGCGGCAAACCTCGAATTTCGGTTTTCGTAACAACGGTGACTGGCTCGACGCCCATCGTTTCAAGACAGGCAGAATGGAACAGGGGTCAGGCGATGGCGACAAAATACACGGCAACTCCCAACAACGAAGTCGTCTACATCCAGACGACAGTTTTGGCCCGTTGTCGGACGGCAGAGGAAGCAGAACAACTAGTCTCGCTTCTGAACTCTGGCGCTCAAAGACTGGTAGACGACTGGCTGGCACAAAATGACGGGACAATTCCCGGCGACGTGTGGGAGCGAATCCAACAGGAGTGGCGAGAGCGCATCGGATAGCGGAAGGGGGCGTTTGGGCCGGGTTCGACGCACTAGTCAGGAACACCTTCCAAATCATCCTCTGGCCAGTCAACAGGCGCCAGTAAAATCCCCCAAATGTTCTGCGACTTCGCCAAGGAAACACCACAGAATTGACGACCTCGGTCTCGCCCTTGCAGTGCAGGGGTTCGGCAACGCCTTGAGCCTCGATAGCAACCTTGAGTAGCTACTGTCCAGTTAAGGTGTGACAGATCAGAACGATTCTTACTCTGAATAACCTTCTCCGCTGTCTTCGTCCTCTTCGTTTTCTTCGTCCTCTTCTTCCTCTTCGTCCTCGTCTTCCTCGTCAGGAACTCCTCGAAGCAAGGCGTCCGCTACCGAGGGATCAGCGGCAACTACATAGGCTCTGCTCATGTTCCAATGCTACGCCGCAATCGATGATGCCGCCGAAAGTCGAATCGGAGGAGGAATCGGCACAAAAACAAAACGCCCCAAAAGCTTCGGGTAGAGAGGATGAATAGCTCGTATGGGCCAAATTGGTCTGAGGTAACTTGCCTTGCTACTGTTTTGCAGGGATGATGCCGTCGCACAATCACAACCACACGAAAGCACTTCTGACGAGCAATGCTCAATCCTTGGCTCGACTTGCCTTTTGATGTACCTTACCTGCTGCCGATTGACCGCGAAAGTCTCAGCAGGCTGACGGGGCACAGTCGTCAATCGATTAATTTGGAGTCGATACCTGAGCCGTTTATCGGTAATCCTGAAACGGCAACGGTACTGCTTCTGAATCTAAATCCCGGTGACTCTCCAGACGATTCGCAGTCACACGCGAATCCAGCGTTTAGGGAGGCCCTTCTCTGTAATCTCCGCCACGCGCAGCAGGACTACCCTTTTTACGCCCTCAACCCGGAGTTCCGGTGGACTGCATGCGCTAAATGGTGGACGACGCGCCTGCGTCAATTGCTGAAACACCCAGCTTTAGAGCGTCAGAAGATTGCCCGACTACTGTGTGTGATTGAATGGTTTCCGTACCATTCTAAAGTAGCATCTTTGCCAAGAACGATGGTTTGCCCGTCTCAGCAATACTGCTTTGACATCGTTAGGAAAGCTATCGGAAGCAAGAAGGTAATTATAGGTATGAGAGCACGAAAGCGTTGGGCCGACGTGGATGCACGATTGGGGGAAGTACCCTACCTCAAGAATCCTCGGTCACCGTATATCACTCCTCGCAACGCTGCAGAGTCATTGTTCAGCCAGATTGTGGAAGCCTTGAAATAGCCTGACGGGGTCGGCGCTTCGCGCCTTTTTATGGCCGATGTCCTCTCAACACGACCTCCTCGATTCTCAACTCGATGTCTGGAATTGAGTCGATGGTCGTCAATTCAGTAAAAGGTAGCTACCGAGACGACTCCTTTGCAGTTCACGGGACTTTATCATTGTTGAAGAGTATCTCGACGTTGGCGTTTCGCGCCAATCGCGTCGCCCACGCGAGGACGGCTACGGGAGCGAATAATCGAAGGTCCAGGTGTGTTTACCCTGAGCGTCGATATGGATGATGAGCAAGCCAGTGAGTCCGGTCAGTTCTCCAGTACCGGAGTTGGGTACAACCACCACGCTCAGTTCTCCCGTGGAGGGGGCATCGCCTTTCATCATGGTGGCGCGGTGGGAGAAGGTGAAGCTGCCCTGTCGGCTGTTAAGCTTGCCTGTCATGCGTTCAATAGCAACGTAGGCCATGGAACCGGTGCTCGCGGTCGAGCCGGTGATCATTTCTCCATGGCTGACGCCTTCGAAGTCACCGTGCCAAGTCTTGTCGGATGTGACCCGAGTAATGTCGTTCGCCTTCTCGAAGTCGGTTGGCTCGGCGGGAGTCATCTTGATGTCGAAAGAACCTTTGGCATGGACCATGGGCCTCTCCATCTGGGCTGCGACATTCAACGCTAGACTCATCACCGCCGCTGCCACTGCGAATCTCACTCTCATATCGCCCCCGAAATGCAACCTCGCGCATGATAAATGATAGCTTCTGACAGGCGATAGCGCTCAAAATCCCCGGCTGCAGCATGATGGTTGGGATAGAACTCGGATGCGCCTGCTGTAGGCGGAGGGTTACCACACTCGTCCTTTCGGTTGCGAGGTGGGTTCACAATTCCGCCATGGCCACGTTTTCCGAACCCCACCTATCATGCACGAGGACATCTGGCTCGTCAGCTTCATGGACTATGATCTGGGCTACTTCGATCTAGAGACGCGAGTGCTCCAACCGCTCGAAAATCCGTTCGGCCCAAAAGTGTTACCCATGTCTTAGGTACTATGGCCAACGCGATTCGCCTGGTGGAACAGATCGGCCGGCAAGACGACGGTGGGCAGCGGGCGAATTTGACCGCTCCAAGGAAATATGCTCGGGCGAGAGCGCCCGCAGGAAGGATTCGGCGTCGAAGATCTCCCCCGGTGCTGCAGTGCCGGTGAATACGACGTCTCCCGAGAGGATGCGAGCTGCCGCCTCAACGACGATCGGAGCAGTGACGGCGTAGATGTCGCGTCCCGCTGCGAGCGCGCGCCGCTCTTCATCTCCCTTACGGACCTTTACTTCCATCAAGAACTCTTGCGCGGAACGTCCTCTCTCATCCGTTGGCATCGGTCCGGGCGTCGTTGGATTGTGCAAATCAGCGAGTGGTGCAAGATTCATGTACGCGTGTATCTCTGGAACACGCAGGTGCCGGGAAATGATGACCGTTTCGGCTAGAGGCAAGGCCACTACCTCTTGCTTTCCAAATGGCGGCGGAAAAGCCCATTCCAGTTTCGGCGGTGGCTCCTCAACGAACCATAGTCTGTTGTTTGAAAACGCGGAGCGGCGGCCTTGGTTGCGCTGACCAGTCAGTCGCGTTCCCTGCGTCGGCTTCCAGCTGTCGAGTGCAACTGCGATCTGAATTTCATCCGCAGTGGACCAGTTCTGCATGGCGGCAGTGGCGAGGAGGTCTCCCATCGCGCCATAAAACGCCACCGACGGCATGATCAAGACTCCCGCTGTCCGTGCCGCCTCAGAGAATTTCTCAAACGCAGCGAGCGCGACCGTCTGTTCCGCCGTAACGTCGACGTAGTGAACTCGAGCCCGGAGCGCGGCTTCAATGAGTGGCGCGGCCGTATCCAGGAACGGTCCGGCAACATTTATTACCAGCGACGCCCCAGCTAGCGACTGGTCAAGCGAGACAGGATCATCTATAGAGGCAACGCGGATTTCAAATTCCGAGTGCGTCCTCTGGATCCTAAGGAGTTTCTCCGAGTCCCGACCGGCAAGTACAGCCAGCATGCCACGCCTTGCCAGTTCAGCGACGATAAAGCGCCCCGTGTGACCCGACGCACCGAAAACGACGACCTTATCACCTTTCGGGCACGCAGAAGGGTTTGTATTTGACATGGCAGCCTTGTTTTTCCTCTGCACGAAGTTGAGCCGAACGGCCGATCAGCTGTGCTGCTCGACCGCCTCCCAATGGGCTCGCAGTTCCTTGTTGAACTCGTGCCAGCGCTCTTCGGGAAAGAAGATCCTGGCGTCCCTGAACTCGACGCGACGCCGCGTGCCGGGGATGCTCTGGGCCAGCCAGTGCGACCATTTCACGTCGAAGTACACGTCATCCGTTCCCCAAACGATCAGCGTCGGCGCTTCTAAGGTCTTGAGTCGATCATCGACAGCGAGTGTGTGCTTGTTATCGAAGGCTTCCAGAAACCGTTGGAGATCCCGCGTTCGTTGCTCCGATTTCAGAAACGGCCGAAGATATGCTTCGATGTCCTCGTCACTCAACCGACCGGGATCCTCATAGGCAGGGCCCAAAGCGTCTGGTGCGCGGTAAACACTCTTATCAGACAGCATCGCTTCAAGCGTTCGACGTAACCCGCCGTTAGACGCCATTGCCAGAAACGGCTTGAATGCCTCGGGCGGCCAGTTGTCGTGGGTGTCGCAGTCCGTGAGTGTGAGACTGCGTATTCGCTCCGGGTGGAGAGCGGCGAAAATCTGACAAATGCCTCCGCCACTATCATTACCCACGAGATCTATCCGATCGATCTTGAGGGCATCAAGAAATTGGTTGAGCATCTCGGCATTGGCGGTGACGGAAACATTCTGGTCCGGTGCGATTTCTGTTTCACCGTGGGCGAGCAAATCCACGGCGATACACCGACGCACGTCCGAGAGTCCGGCCAGTTGGTGACGCCAGAGGTGGCCATTGAGGAGGACGCCGTGCACGAACAATGCCACCGCTCCCCGGCCCTGCTCGATGTAGCTAATGCGCCCAGATGGAGTCTCGACCTGTTTTCGCTCCGCGATTGGTTTGCTTCGGTCCATGGTTAACCTCTCTTTGCCGTTGTGGAAGCATTCGCTTCCCTCAGTTTCTGCGCGCACTCCTCACAGCAAACCTCGACTGTCCGTCCGCCGATCTTGACCTGGATAACATCCGCGTTCAGCTTGCAATCGCAGGCTGCACAAGTTCTATTTGCCATGATTTCCCTCCTGCCCGAACCTTCGGGTGAGACTAGTAGGCCACGAGGCAGACGTGGGGCGCTGTCAGAATCTTTAGCAATTTGCTGAAGTGAATTATTTATGCAGGGCAGACCGCTTGAACGCGGTAGGTGAGTAGCCGTACAGCTGACGGAATGCAGAGCTAAAGTGGCTGTGGCTGGAGAAGCCGAGGTCAAGGGCCAGAGTGGTCAAGTCGTTGTAGCGTAAAAGGAGGTCCAGCGCACGCGCCAGCCGGAGTTGCAATTGGTAGTGATATAGAGGCAATCCCTCTACCTGTTGGAAAACCTGAGTGAGATAGACAGGAGAAACGCGCAATTCGCCGGCGATCTCAGACAAAGTCCAGCGTCGCATGACATCACTGGACAGCACGAGCTTGGCGCGGTCTACCAGTTTCTGGCGCCGAACAGTAGCACCCGGTGCATGCGAACTGCGCGGCCCGAGAGTTCGTCGCACCAAAGTTAATGCTAGGACCTCAGCTTCCAGGGGTTCCGCAACTTTTTGATGCAGGCTGTGGCGTAGTAGCGCCACGAGGGCCTGGCTACGGGCATCGATCCGTAAACGTCGTCGACGGAATGCAATCCCGGAACCTCGATGCAACATGTCGAGCGGCGCCAACTCTTGCAACTGGGATTCCTCGATAACCAACGTCAGGCTACCATCGCCGCCGGCGACCGGATGGCTTACCCGGTACCCCTCGTGAGCATTGAAAAAGAGCACTTGGTTCGCTTCCGCCACAACCGGATCATGTCCGACATGGTGCACAAACACACCGCGGTACGGGAATATGAGCTGTGTCGTGGTCGTACACTCTTCCGTGCTCATCGACCGGCAGCTGCCTTGGCATTTCGTATCCCGGATCGTAACTGTCGGTGACCCCAGTAGCGAGTACACAGTGAATTCTGGCGCGCCGCCGCGATTGCGTTCTTCCACCATGGGTTCAAACCGTTTGATGCCAGCACGTCTCCATCGGTCTCGCCATTCGACGGATCACCGAGCAAACTGGAACGATTGGAGTCTCACAGTTCCAGTCCACGGAAGCAAGGGTTTAGACGACTGTCAACAATGGTCGGCTCAGGCAGACGATTTTAGAACTTTCTGTTGATGCCCTCTGCGTCGGAGTACACCATGTTTGAGGCCTGAATTGTGTTTGTTCGGAAGGGGTCAGTGAGGGCAGTGGGGATTTTTCGCCAATTGGCAAGCGACAAGGGGCGACAGCCGCGAAATGTTATACATTTTCGCGGAGAATTCGCAAGGAGTGTATTGCCAGTTGAGCGGATGCGCCAGAAGATAGCGATCCAAAGTGGGAGTGTCTCGGAAGGATCGAGGCGTGTGTTCCCCAAGATCAACGAGAACGTGTCAAGAAGCATCTTGAGAGTCTGTCCAAGAGCGTATTGACACGACCGGGTGTTTGCGGCCACAGAAATGTCACCCTGTGGCCTTGGACACCAAAAAGGTATCGGACTGCTCGTGGTTGTTCCTCACGCGAACGTGTTGTTGAGTTTGACGCGTACTTCTTGGCTGTGGTTGGGCTTTAAGTAGCGCATGGTGCTCGCCAAATCCGTATGACCCATCCATGACTGCACCGTGCGCAAATCCACACCAGCCCACAGATGCCACGTCGCGAACGTCGCGCGGAATTTGTGCAGCCAGAAGTTCTCTGAATCCAAACCTGCACGCTTTGCGACAGCCTTGCAGCAGTCGAGCAGGTCGAGTTTCGGCTTGCATCCCGCCGTGGGGAATAGCAGGTTGCACGTGCGCGTGTCCGACTTCGCCTTCCATCCCCTCAATCCAGCGACCAACTTGTCTGGAATTGGAATCTCCCGTTCCTTGTAGGCCTTTGGGGTCCAGTTGCGATCAGGCTTGTGAGTCACTCGCACGACGTGCTTGTTCAGATTCACATCACTCCAGTACGTGTACATGACTTCTTGTTCCCGCATACCAGTCATCAGGAAGAATTCAAACCACAGCCGCTCTTCCTCATCGCAGACGGCGAAGAACTTGTCCAAGTCTTCCTTCTCGTAAATCTCAGGCTCCTCTTCTGTGAAACTTGGCCAATCGTTTTTCTTGGCCAGACCGCGCACGCCCTGAGCTTTGAGGAACGACATCACATTTCCGAACTTGTTCCAGCAGCTACGCGCGGACTGTTCTTTCTCGTCTCTGAGGAAGGCGTGGAACTTCAACAAGTCCTTGCGCTCCACATCCTCCAAATAGACCTTCGAGCAGGATTCGACGAAATATTCAAGCGCGGTGCTGTACGCCGCGTAAGTCTTGGGCTTCTTCGTCAGCTTGATCTCTTCGAGGTAGTGAGCGATCGCGATCCTGAGTGACTGCTTAGTCGCCTCTTCCTGCACGACCAGACCGCTGTTTTTTGCAGCCAGTTCGACCTGTTTTTGGTCACGTCTTGCAGCGGCTTCCTGAGCGTTCGTTCCGACTGATTCGCGGATGCGTTTGCCGTCTACCTTGTAGTCGATGTAGTACGTGCCCTCCGGGTGCCGCTCTTCTCGCCCGTTGACCGAGACCACATCCTGCTTCACCCGGCCAAGAGCCGATTCAACGACGGGGCAATAACGCAGGCTTCCGTCGACCATCACCCGTTTGGTGAGATTCACCCGCCGATTTGCCACCTGCCCCCCCGCCTTCCCTCAATAAGGGTATCATTGGGGTATCATGAGGTCAATCTTCTCAAACATGTGCGAAAATACAGGGGATTTTGAAGTATGGCGGAGAGAGTGGGATTCGAACCCACGTTACCCTTTCGAGTAAACACGCTTTCCAAGCGTGCGCCTTCAGCCACTCGGCCATCTCTCCGGCGAATTAGCGGGTTACCCTCATTGCCTCCAAAAGAGTATGCACGCTCTGGAGGATTCCGCGATGGGCTTCAACGATTTTATCCGAGAACACCGCTCGCTGAAAAATGTGTCACTGGCGATGTTCGCCTGGCGCCCACATGCGGTGAAGTGGCTCCCGTCGAATCACCGATAACGCACGTCTATCAACACCAACCCCATTTGCTCGCTGCTGTCCCGCTACGGGAGAAAAGAAGCTAATCTCGATCCGGCGTCATGCCAGAGATCACAGGAAAATAAAACAGCAAGACCCGCTGTCCCTGTTCTCCCTCCCCCAGAGAAAACACTGACAGCGGGTGCGGCGCTGCTCTTCTTGGCCAAGAAGTGCAGCTACAGTCTTTTGGAAGCTACCGCCCAAAGCAGAGGGTGCGTCACTTGACATTCCCGGTGCTCCATCGAAGACACAAATGTAATTCCGAAAAGCGGCGCGACACAGATTGCCGTGAACAGGCTGGGGAGGGAACTTACCTACCGACTAAAAAGGACGCGAGCGTTGCACAGCACCGATGGAAGACAAGCACCAATATGCGCCATGTCTATTAGGGCGGGCTCGTCTCCGATCCTCGCACCGGCGGCCCCGAGCGCAGGTTGCCGCGGCTTGGCTGTGGTGCGCCGGTACTGTGTTTTTGTCGTGGAGTCGTTATCCTTATAATCTCCTCTCGAACTTAGGCCAAAAATAGAACCTAGTGCATTGCAAGCAAAGGACTTGCGTCTCAGACCAACTGGCAAGAACCTTGCGCTGAAAGGGCGCGGTTTTCGCTTGAGCCCGTGAGTTCTCGCAAGAGGATCGATCCCCATCCGCCCGCCCGCAACAACTTAGGTGCGGAAAGGAGCGAAGTTCCACATGCCGGAGGCTAAACGCAGGTCTTTTGCTTCAGGAGAGCTTTTCCGTGGATCCGATACCCGCTGCGGCCGCACTGGCTGAAGCTGCCCCATTGCTGTGACCGTTAGCAGGGGATTCTGGCGCAGAGGGTTTCTTGTCGCTTTCCACCACCCGATGATTCAGGCAGTACAGAGCGAGTTCCAGGCGGTCCGCCACGCCCAGTTTGTCATAAACCTTGCGCAGGTAGTTTTTCACGACTTGTTCCGTGGTTCCCACGCGCAAAGCGATTTCCTTGTTCTTCATGCCCTGGGTAACGCAGGAAACGATCAGGGATTCTTTCGGGGTCAGTTGAACCTTAGGACGGCTCCCCGTGGGACGCGAGGATTGATTGCGGTAGGCGCTCAGCACCCAATTCACCGCCTGGCGATCCAGCCACGGTTCTCCCTGCGAGACTTTGCGCAGGCACTCGACCAGCATCTCAGGTTCGACCTCACGCGAAACAATGCCGTGTGCTCCGCGACGGAACAACTCCAGGGTCAACTCCTCGTTCGGTTCGTGGGTGACGACAACTAATTTCATTTGCGGAGTCTGGCGCAGCAAGTCCGCGACCGCTTCCAATGGGTTCGTGGTGAGCGCAGCTTCAAAGATCAAGACATCGGCAGAGAATTTCTTGGCAGCTGCCAGGGTCTGGGCAAGGGTTTCGGCCTGGCCGACAACGCGAATGTCATCCTCGAGCGCGAAGATCTTGCGCAGGCCGGCGCGGAAGATGGCCTGCGTGTCGGCTACGATGACGCGGATGAACTGACCGTTGCCGCCGCCCTCGGAGGGCTCCAGGTTGTCTGTCAGGCTGACCGGAATGCTTGCCATCGGTTCCCTTACAGCGCCCTACCTGCGCTCAAATCGGTACTCATCGATGACCACGCCCACACCGCGACGGCCACCGTCTTCAAAACTGCGTACCACGCGCCCCTTGCAGTCGACGCGGACATCGTCTTCCGACCCGACCACATCGGCCGGAAGGGAAATCGTGAAATCCACCATCGAACCTACCGGCATCTCCGCGTCTACTTCAAACAACACACCGTTGGCGGAAACGTTCTGCGTCTCCGCGGAACGAACTCCCGCTTCCGACTTCACGGCGATCGGCAACTTCACTGGAAAGCGCGCCGCAGCCTGCACGTCCGTGTAGTGCTTGCGACCCGGGTTGTTCGCACTCTTCACGTCCTTGCTGGTTTCCGACACAGTGTTCGCAGCCTCTTTCCGGGTGCCCGTTGCGAGGATCGCCCCAAGCGACCAGAGATAGACATTTCGAAGGCAGATTACACCCCGGAATCCAGAGGTGAAAGTTACCGAAGTCATGGAACTTCCTAGGGGTAAGATGTTGGAAGGCAAGGGATTATGGGGGGGTAGCGGAGGTGCGGTGGAAAGGGTCGGAAGTGGTTACGAGGGCAGAGCTAAACCTTGAGCACTGGGCACTTAGCATTTAGCCCATCGACGTCCGCTTCGGCACTGACACTTCAACGGCTATAGATGCCAAGTGCTAAGTGCCAAATGCTGTCGTTAAAACTTCGTCACTTCAGTGAAATTGAAGTCCTTCACCTTCATCGCGGGAACCACCATGTCGAAAGACTCCTCTCCACTGGCGCGCACCGGACGGCCCGATGCTTCCACGTTCGAGAGCATATGAATCAAGCTTTCGTTGAAGCGGAAGTTCCGCAGCCCCGAAGTCAGTTTTCCGTTTTCAATCAAGAAGGTTCCATCGCGAGTCATGCCGGTGAGGATCTTCTCGTAAGGATCGACTTCGCGGATGTACCACAAGCGCGTGACCAGGATTCCCCGTTCGGTGGAGGCAATCATTTCGGGAACGGTTTGCGGGCGTGGGTCCTCACCGAACACGATGTTTATCGGCGCCTCGCCCATTTCATTGGGCAGAAGGAAGCCGTGTCCAGTGGAGGCGATCGGGCCTACTTTCGCGGCAGACTCGAACTTCTTCATCTTTTCGGCCGTGCCCCGCGCGTACACGACGCGGTTCACTCGGCCGTTTTCAACCAGCGCCACTCGCTGACGACACATACCTTCGCCGTCGAACGCGGATCCTGCCTGGAGCGGATGCGAAGCATCGTCCCAGATGTTGATGTTCTCACCGAACAGCTGCATACCGGTGCGATTGTTGAGGAACGAACGTTCGTCGAGGAGAGCCTGGCCGCTGAAATCCCAGAACATGAAGCCGACAATGTCGAGCACGGCCGCAGGCTCGAGAATCACCGTGTATTTGCCGGGCGGAGCTTCGCGCGGATGCGCCGATTCCACTGTTTTTCTGGCCGCAGTTTCTGCAAGAGCCACAGCGTCCAGAATGCCGACGTCCAGGGAGTTCGCTTTCTGCCAGCCGGAGGAATCCGCGGCCAGCATGGTGATGGAGATCTCGGCCAGGGTCTGCGTGTGCCAGTCGCTTAGACCGCGCGAATTGAAGATGCCTTCGACCGATTCCGAGCTCGAATAGATGCCCGCCGTCGTGAGCTTGTGCCGGTCGGCAATCTTCACGATGCGGCCCACCGCCTCCGCGCGTGTTTCAGGGGTGACGGCCGCCGTGCTTGCAAAGTGGCGCGCAGGAAACGGTGCTTGACTTTGATTGGCCGCATCCCGTTCGCGGGAGGTCGGCATGGGCAGCAAGTCCGGATCGGGCTGCTGCACGCGGGCCAAACCTTCGGAAGCTTCCACCACGCGCCGCAGGCTCTCATCGTCGAGTTTGTTGGTTGACGCTCGGGCAGTCCTCCCCCCGAAGGTCGTACGTACCGAGACGCCATAGTTTTCATCGGCAACGTTCTGGTGAATGACGTTGTTCGCGAAGCGAGTGAGCGCGGAGAGGCCGCCGTAAAAGTAAGTTTCCACCTCGTCGGCGGAGGAGAACTTCTTGACGCGATCGAACAAGTCGGAGGCTTGCTCTCTGTTTAGCATTCAGCACGCGAGCCGCAGCACTTGGCGCTTGGCCGTTAGCATTTAGCCTCTTGGCGTTCGGAGTCGACGCGGAGAATCAGTGCCGTCAGCATCCTTCGCAGCTCCGCCAGTTCCCTGGAAATCGATTGGTAGGCCTCGCCTTCGATGAGCCTTAAGTCGTGCGCCAAAAGCAGTTCACAATCGAGTTCGCTCGCCGACCCTGACGCCATCTGTAGGAAACGGTGGAACTCGCCATTTCCACGCCGACCGCAACCTTCGGCAATGTTGGCGGCGATCGAGGCACTGCATCGTTGAATCTGGCTGGTCAAACCATAAAGTTGCTTCCCGCGGGAAGATCGCGCTCATCCTGTAGACGCGAAGGGTGATTGTGTGCGCTTGGTCCCACACCTTCAGGTTTCGGAAGTTCTTCATTCGAGCACCTCCGCACCTTGGCTAAATGCCAACTGCCAAGTGCTAAATGCCATCGCGGCACTTCCACACGGGCCTGTGATCATCATCACGCGCCGCGATACGCGCTCCCCACCTTAATCCCGCGAAACCTAGCCGGCGCCGCGCCGTGCCCCGTGCCCATAACTTGCTGCGGCTGACCTTTGCCGCAATTTGGGGTTCCCCACAAAGTCCATTCGTCCCGCGAGCAGATCGCGTCCAGAGAATTCCAGAATTCGGTTGTGATCCCGGAGTACGACGGATTCTTCAGCGCACGCGTGCGCTTGCCATGCTTGATTTCCCAGCCAATCTCGCAACCGAACTGAAAGTTGAAGCGCTTGTCGTCGATCGACCACGACTTGTTGGTCTCCATGTAGATCCCATCATCGGTGTCGGAGATCAGCTGATCGAAACTCAGAGGCTTCTCGCCAGGAAGAATGCTGACATTCGTCATGCGGATCATCGGCAGCCGGTTCCAGCTTTCGGCGCGCAACGTCCCTCCGGAGCGTTCGAGGCCGATGGTTTGCGCGGTCTCGCGAGAGCTCAAATATCCCGTGAACAGGCCGTTGGTGATGATCGGGATGCACTGCGCCGCGACGCCCTCATCGTCGTAAGCAAAGGTTCCCAGGCCAGGCCCGTGCTCCTGACGCGCGTCGGCGACGACGTTCACGAGTTCTGTGCCGTAGCGCAGGTTGCGTAACTTGTCGAGGGTCAGGAACGAGGTGCCCGCGTAATTTGCTTCCATGCCGAGCACGCGGTCCAGCTCAATCGGATGTCCCACCGACTCGTGAATCTGCAGCCCCAGTTGCGAGCTGTCGAGAACGATGGTGAACTTCCCTTCCGGGCACTGGTCGGCCTTGTGGAGCGCGACGGCCTCCTCAGCCACGCGCCGCGCGTTCTCGACCAGCTTCAGCTCTTCGATCAGCTCATATCCTTTGTTTTGCCACTGCCCGCCGAAAGAGTTGGGGTACGACCGCTTCATGATCTCGTGGCCCGCGAACGCGTAGGCCGCGTAGCCGGCACCGGTCGTGAATTTTGTCTGCTGGATGTCGGCTCCCTCCGACGAGGCGAACCACGACTGCTCGCGCCGGAAGTTCATGCTGGTCTCGGCCAGCGTGATACCGGCCACGGCACGCAATTCCGCGTCGATCTTGATCAGCAAATCCAGGTTCTGTTCGATTGAAACCGTGAACGGGTCAATCCGATAAGGTGAAGCCCACTTCGCCTTGACAGCTTTTTCCGGAGCCAGGCGCACGTCCTCGCGCTTCACCTGCGCCGAGGCACGTGCGATCGCCACCGCTCGCGCCGCCGTGGCCTCCACCTCAGGACGGCTGAGCTCCTTGGAGGCCGCAAAGCCCCAGGCTCCGTCAACCATCACGCGAACGCCCATGCCTTGCGACTCCGCGTCCGAAGCGTGGCCGACTTTCCCGTTCTTTGTAGCGAGGGAACGGCTGCGCTCGTCGAGCATGCGCGCGTCGGCATAGGACGCGCCGCGCTGTGTCGCCAATTCGAGTGCCCAGTCCGCGATGTGCTTCATGGCAGGATTTCCAATCTACCACGGAGACACCGAGACACCCGGGGGAGGCAAGATTTTCCTCCGTGACTTTATGTCTCCAAGTGAAAGGTTCTACGCTGAAAGAACGCCGACGATTATGGCTTGGCCACAAACACCAGAAAGTAATCCATATCATCTTTCACGAAGTCGTATTTGCCCGCCAGCTCATACCCAGCCTGGGCTGCCTCCCGAATCACCACGTCGCGCTGAACGCCGTGGTTCTCTCCATTCCCGTTGCGATCGATGATGCCCACCTTTGCGCCGGGCCGCAGCGAGGCCCGCAAGTTTCGCAACAGCGCGATCGGCTTCGCTACTTCGTGATACGTCTTCAGCAAAAGGACAGCATCCACTTCGTTCGCCGGGAGTAGCGAGTTGTCTTCGTGGCCCAGGATGGTCTTGATGTTGTGCAGCCCCTCTTTCTGCGCCCGATTGTCGATGTATTGAATCGCCTCAGGGTTGATCTCCACCGCATACACTTTGCCCGAATCTCCCACGCGCCGGGCCGCCCGCACTGTGAACCATCCTGAACCTGCGCCGATGTCGGCGACGTTCCTCCCAGACGAGATCCCGAGAACGTCCATCACGCGATCGATCTGCAGCCGCTGGTCGCGCCCCGGAGACTCGAAGATCGACAGGTCTCCGGTGTAGGGAGTGCTGGTTTTGCGGGTCTCAGTACCCGTGCCCTGAGCCAATGATTGCTGGGGCCCAAGAGCGGCAGCCAGACATAGTGTGAGAAGAAGAATTCGATGCCGTCGGATCATGCTTGTCCGTACTTTGCCCATGCTTTCCTCATAGACTCCGCGCCCCGAACTTGGTTAGGCCCTCCCGCAACTGTGGCGGCGAACCCCGCTGTCGCACAGTCGAGGGCGCCCCCCCACCCCATCGCACCAAAACTGGGCGCAATGGGGCCCCGGCTGCCTGTGCCTAGGCGGCTCGTGGCCGTCCGGGCCAAATGCCAAGTGCCAAATGCTGCCTCACCTCACCCGCACCTGTGACCTTGGGCACTGCCTCGCCGCTCACGCTAGGACTCCAAGAGGGTGAAGTGTTTCCGCACCCACTGTCGGTTTCAAGGAGAAATCCCAATGAGCACAGTCCTTCTCGACAAGAAGGCCGACCTGGCCGGCCCCGGCATCGGCGATTACACTGAACTCGAACGCATTCTGCCCAGTGACTATCACTCCCTGCTCACCCCGAAAGAGACGCAGCAGGCCATTTTCCGTATCAAGCGCTACATCGAAGACAATCTGTGCAGAGAGCTTGGTCTCTTGATGGCGGAAGTTCCCCTCATCGTCGACGTCGAGAGCGGCGTCAACGACATGCTCGACCGTGGCGGCTCCCGCACGCCCATCCGGTTCCGCATATCGAACGACCGCAACCTCCATCCCTTAGATGCGCAAGTGGTGCAGGCGGCCACCAAGTGGAAACGGGTCGCCCTGAAGCAATTCGACCGCAAGATCGGAGAGGGCATCTGCACCGACATGCGCGCCGTCCGCAAAGATTATTTCCTCGACCACGACCACAGCGCCTACGTCGACCAGTGGGATTGGGAGCGGGTGATGGCCCCCGAACAGCGCAACCTCGACTTCCTGAAGATGATCGTCAACAAGATCTGGAAAGTGTTCGTCGGCGCCTTGATCCGCGAAGACGGTATTGGAAACCCTGCAAAGAGAAGCGACTGTTCGGCACGATGACACAAGACTTACGCGAACTCGCACACTGATTGCGCGAGGCTGAGGTGAGTGCCGTTGCCACGGAAGCCACGGGCGTTTATTGGGTGCCGGTGTGGAATGTACTGGAGCGGGAGGGGCTGCAGCTGCTGCTCATCAACCCAGAACACTACAAAGCGGTTTGCGGCAAGAAGACCGACCTGAAAGATGGCGAGCGAATCGAAGAACGACTCTAGCATTAGCCAGATGAACTGTAGTATCGACTCTAGTGGAAACAGCGCCTGCACACCTGCCAGCGGAACCTGCATGGACCACGCCGTAGCCGGCATAAAGACCTCGGCTGGCTCCGGCAACATCTTCGACATCCGGCCTTCGGCGGTGATTGGCCTGCTAACGGATGTCACGGTGAGTTCTAAGCAGTCCGGAAGCAGCACCGGTGCTGCAAGCAGCTCGGCACTAGCTGGGGTCGACTTTCAAGTGACTGTAGAGGGACCCGGCGGAGCAGTGAAAGTTATTCCTTCCAACTGGATCACATACGACTCGCGCTACATCCAAATCAGCACCAACCTCTTTCAAGTGCTTGCCAACCAGTGCCTGGCGCTGAATGGGGGCTGCTTTATCACGTTTGACGAGAGCACCGTTTCGGGCAAGATCGCTCGAACCCGTCGATTAGTAGCTCAACTCCCGCATGCTGATCTCGTAAAAGGAGTTTGTGTTGTTGTTCTGCGTGCTCAAGCTGCTGTCGTAGTAGATGTTCGTGCCACCCGTATCGCTGATTGTGTTGCCAATGGCCTGCCCGTAAAAGTTCGAGCCGCCCGAAAACGAGATACTGGCATTCGGGGCATCGATGACAGCATACGCGCCGGCGCCTCCGCTGAGGCTGACATTACCTGTCCCTCCATAGTTGACCATGAAATTGCTCGGGACGAAGGTGGTGTTGGAAAAGCCTCCGGCCAGATTGAACACGTTGTTCTGACCCACGCCTGCCAGGTTGATAATCACCGGCCCATCGATAACGAGCGTGGCGCCGCTGGACAGCGAGAAGCTGTTGAAGGTGTAAATCGCGGGGTTTCCGGGGGTACCACCCGGCAGCGTGATCACCGCATTCCCGGTGATGTTGATGTTGCCGTAGGAGCCCGCGGCCAACGTCTGCGATTTATTTATCGTCTTGTTCGTAGTCGGGGGCAGCGGGTTCGGCATCGGTGGTGCGGGAAGGCTCTGCACCGGGATTTGCGAAGCCGTTCCGTAGTTCGCCCCGTTGGTGCTGCTGATGCCGTTTCCCTGGTTACAATTTCCAATGCCGCCGATCGCCGAACCGGTAGTTCCCTGGACCGCGGTACCGTTTCCATCAACGGCCACGTTCCCATTGGAACCAACGTTGCCCCCGCTGTTGCTGGTATTACTGGGCGGGTTGGAAACCGGATTCTCGGTCGCAGAGTTGAAGCTGTAGGTTTTCGCTCCCCCTGCAAGCTTCAGGGATGCGCATCCCGTACCCGTCGCAAAGACCCCGAACGGAAACGACGAGAGTGGCGTTTGTGAAACTTCTTGCTGTACCAGCCGTCGCGCGCCGTTGTTTGTCACTGCAAGCGAAGTCATCATATACACCGGATTGGCGATCGGCAGCATACCTTGGCAGGTGGCAATCGTGCTGGGTCTCACCACTTCCGAGATGCCGTTCCAGCAAACCTGATTGGCGTTGGCGCAAGGATATGCCGTGCCATCCACGCAATAGGCGGTGCTGTTATTAGCCTTGAGCGTCACCCGCACCCACTTGTAGTCGAGCGCATACGGAGCCACGCTGGCCGTGGTATTGAACCAGCCGCCGCCCGTTGGCACGGTAGTGCAAGGCACATTGGCGGCGACCGAAGTCATACTGCCGAAAGCAAAGTCATGGCAAAGTTCGGTGTCCCCCATGGGGCCGTTAAGATTTTGAATGTCCGCCGCCGTAACACCATTCTGTAGCACATATAAGACTCCGGTCGCTCCGGTTCCCGGCATCGTGGCCGGCAACAATGTGCTCAGGCTGTTGGCATTGGACGTCAGCGCCCGGTCGCGCACTTCCTCCACACCCGCGCGTGCCGCGAAGTACGCCGTCTCTTCCGATTTGAAGTTCCCGCTGATTGTGCTTTCGGTCGAGCTCACGAACATCATGCCCATTGCAACCGCGGTCAGCAGGACCAGCGCAAGCAGCGACAGCAGAAGTGAAATTCCCTTTTCCTTGTGACGCCGCTGTTTCTGTTGTCGAGATCTACGCATACTCTCCCGCTCCTTTCCAGGCTCTAGTTGTTCAGCCTGGCTTTCGAAGTGACCGAGTACACCTGATACGTTTTCGCGGTTGGATCCGCGTATGTTGGAGCTACGTTTGCCGTGATCTGCAGGCTGCGGATCGCAGAACAATCCAGAACTGTATTGCAGGCGTAAGCGCCCCCGGGACTTACGTATTGGGTTGCGTCATTGAAATACGCATCAAACACATCGGCCGTTGTATATATGTTGTAGCCCGCCGCCCCGTTCGGCATGGTCACACCAAACAGTGATCCCCCGGCCCCATCGCCGCTGTTCAGTAGCCCGTTCACTTCCGCAAAATAGGTGGGCTGGGCACCCCCAAGGGCGGCTGCTTTACTGATCACGCCGCGCTGCAATGTGCACGGACACGTACCCGAGGCCGGAACCAGCAACTGCATCCACACCTGGTACACGGTTCCGGTGCCGTCAAGGTCTCCCTCGTAGCGGATCTGCGTCGGGCTGAACTGAACCAGGCCACAGGCCACGTTGGGGTTGTTGTCGCAGGCCGGATTGTTGTTCACCACACGTCCCGGTGGGTAGCCGACATCGTGCACGTCGCGCACCATTTGGTCCACAAAGTCCCGCGTCTCCTGCACCGTGTCTACTTTGGAATTTTCCGCGGTGTTGCGCCGCTGCATTTCAATCATGCCCTTAACCGCCACACCCAGCACGGCTGAAAGGATGGCCAGCACCACTATCATCTCAAGCAGAGAGAATCCTCGATCGCCGCTTTCGTCCCCGCAGAGGAGCATTTGCACAGAACAGGTGGTCTTCATCACATGCCCCCGATGGTTCTGAGATTGGCGGGAACAACGAAGCGAAGGCCGCCGGTCTGAGGTGATGGGTTCGGCCGTGCCGAGATCACCAACATGCGGCTGTAAGCACTCATGCTCATCACGTTCCAGCGAACGTCATAGATCATGCGGGTGTTTGCATTCCCGCAGGCGACATACTGAATGTCGTAACCCGCTGGGACCGCGCCGGTGGCTTGCGTCCAATCAACCACGCCCGCCGCGGTAAGGGCGGCTCCATTCCCGCCGTTGGCCCCGGATCCTGCTCCCTTGGCGGCGCCGATCGTGGCAATATCGAGCAAGTTTCCGGCGCAATCCGTAATGGTGAGATCGGCCGTCGCGTTCGCTGGCTGGGCGCTGATCTGTTCCAGGACATGCTCGGCTACCATGGTCGAGGTCGTATCATTCCCGGCTCTCTTGTTCGTATACATGGCCGCAACCAGCAGGATGAGCATTCCCCCCAGTCCGATCAAAAGAACGACCATCGAGATCAGCAATTCGATCATCATGGAGCCGCGTTCGCTGCTCCCGCGCGATGCGATCGATCTCCGAGTGAGAACTTTCATCTTCGAAACCACCTTAGTTGAGCGCGGACCACGCCCCCGAGGAGTATGCCCATTGGCGAATTCGCCCTGCGGGTGTGACCGTCACCGCCATCCAGTTGCCGTTCTGTGTGTTTTGCAAGAATGCGATATAGGCAGTGGGTAACCCGCCTGCCGACAGATAAGGGCAAGTGCCGTTCGGGCCAGCCACAGTTGGTGTACATGGCAGACCACGCGTTCCAAAGGTCGGCCCTTGAGCAGCGGTATTCACCGTCTGCAAGGATCCGGGCCCAGGTGGCAGAAACTGCGCTTCCAGTCCCGCAAGGTTTGGTGCCGAGGTAAACGGCATGGGCGAGACCCCAATGGGGAAAATCATCATCGGGTCCCCGGCTGCGTACACTCCGTTGGCGGCCAGATCCACAAAGGCGCTTGCCGGCGTGGGGCCGTTCGCGGGCGTCGTCAGCACGGTCCGGAACCTGTCATCGCGGACCGCGCGAATCCGAGCCTGCTGCAAAAGGTCGGAATAGCTGATGGCCGCTTCCTGCAGACGCATGGTACGGCTCGCGCGTTGCACAGCCTCCACCGTAAAGGCCGCGATGATCATCAGGATGCCGACCACCGTGACCAGCTCGACCAAGGTAAAGCCTTGCGCACTGGCGGATGCGCTGCCGCCGCTGCTCTCGACGCGAGATCCGTAAAGCCCCGATTCCTTGCCTGCGGATACTTGAGCCACGATTGGCTGTACTCCGATTCCAACCGGCCTCGCTTGGGCCACAACCAACAGCGTGAGTATTCAAGCCGGTTTGCTCGCTTGCTCCAAAGCTTGCAAGCGTATCGTGTATCGTAGGAATCGGGTGAACGCGCAACAAGGTAACCAAAGTCACTGTAAAGCGGAAACTTCGGTTTATTTCGGGCCCACTGGTTTTTGGGGACGACTGGCCTTTCTATGTCAGGTACTGCGCAGAAACGGATGCGAGGGGGCGAGCGGGGGAGTGGGTGGCGGGTGCGAGATCTGGTGGCTCAGGCAGTCCGATCAGCTCGCCCCCTTTTGAAACGTGGAGGCCCCATTCAGTTGCGCCTCCACTCCAGAATTCGACGGCAGTCCTCGATTACGAAGACGATTCGTTGATATCCTGGTCGGCCTGCTTTGTCGCTTTCTTTGCCTCCGTCTTGCTGTCGGAGGTCGGGCGCAGGGCCTGAATGGCCTTCCCCAAGCTATTCGTCTTACCTGCCGTTCCGGACGCGCTGGCCGGGCAGTTTGACCCCTTTGCTGGGGCCTGTCCGGTCATATCGGACCTGAGACACGCGAAACTGATGTCAAGATTCTAACTGACGTGAGCCGCTGCGACACATTGGCCGAGAGTCTTGAACCCGGTGCACGCTGGCTGTGCACTCATTCCAGTCAGGGGTCTGAATCTTGCCGGCCAACTGCGTGTTTCGGCTAAGGATCTGATCCATCGTCTGTCCATGCGACGAGCTCACACACAAAATCCGTGACGTGGGTCACTCTTGCGTGTAGCTGAATGAAAACAAAAGAGGAAGAATTGGGGTGCCTGGTGGGATTCGAACCCACGTCATCCGGAGCCACAGTCCGGCGTTCCACCGCTGAACTACAGGCACCACCCGGAGGGGGAATGCAGTCCTTGATTATAACAGCGAGCGGCTGGCAGCCGGCACTCCGTGGTTTATCGCTGATGCCCGTGTCAGGGCATGTATTTATGCGTGCCGAGACCAGCTTCCAACTGGCGCGCCTTTCGGCGCTGATCGGTTGAGGATGGCGCGAGTCTACCCGCGCCCCACACCCATGTACTGGAAGCCCATGG
>Ga0306922_10001348_pt1 | contig 21863 bp, 19 predicted proteins | sample sta12Cox44000082_FD_203758 | JGI IMG/M metagenome (GOLD analysis project Ga0306922, IMG submission 203758) | Lab enrichment of tropical soil microbial communities from Luquillo Experimental Forest, Puerto Rico - statoxic.12C.oxic.44.000.082 (v2)... | ecosystem: Environmental > Terrestrial >... | reverse complement strand
TACCGCCATCTCCGGTGCAGCCACAGCCATTGCTGCGGATATTCGCGGATCCAGCCCTCGACGACCGAGGTGATCGCCTGCGTCGTGCCCTGAACGTCGATGCGGCCGTTGGCGTCTCGTACAGGCTGCACCTCTTCGGTGATTTCGCCACGGAAACGGTGGCCCGGCAGGCGGACGACGCGTACGCCATGGACCGGGCATTCGATCTGTCGCAATAACCGCGCCAGCGTCGGGTTGGCCTTGGTCTTGCGACCGAAGAAGATGACCTCGACGCCATTGGTCAGATATTGGTCGACCAGCATGCCGACATGGCGGCCTTCCTTCAGGGCTTCTGCCAGTCGCAAGGGCGCATCCCGGCCTGCGGGGATCAACTGTCCCATGTTGACCTGGCGCATTCGCTCGATGATCCGATCGGCGGACGCGATATTCGGCCGGCGGTAGAGGACTGCGGAATCGACACCATGCGCGGGGCCCGCAACCGCCGGCAATTCCCAGTTACCGAAGTGGCATGCAAAGAGCAACGCAGGCTTGTTGTCAGACTTGAGCTGAAAGAATAGTTCAACGGTGCGCTGCGGAACCTCGATGCGTCCGTTCCTGTTTGGATGCGCGGCGTCATAATCCCAGATGTGGTCGAGATGGGCGAATTCGGCGCCAACCCGGCCGAGATTGTCCCAGACGCCGGCGAGAATAGTATCAATCTCCTCACGCGACTTTTCCGGAAATGCTGCCATGAGATTGGCGCGGCCGATCTTCTGCTCGTGCAAGAGGGGTCCGATCAGGCGGGCGATGCGGCCGAACGCGTCTGCAGTCTTGTCGGGATCGAAATAGCGGGTGGCGCGGAGCATGCCGACGGTCAGCGCGCCGATCACGGCAGCACCGAGCGCCTTGGCTGCCGCGCGAATCCGGGTCTTGGTGCGAGCCAAGAGATTCATGTCGGGCTTACGACGGAGCCACCTACAGCGGCTCGCGCGTCAGAATCAGTGAGGCGTTTTGGCCGCCAAAGCCGAATGAATTCGACATGACGGCGGTGACGCGGGCGTCGCGGGCCTTGTTGCCGACGACATCGAACTGGATCGCCGGGTCAGGCATGTCGTAGTTGATCGTCGGCGGAATCCGTTGATGTTCGAGGGTGAGCAGCGAAAACACCGCTTCGACCGCGCCCGCAGCCGAGATCGTGTGGCCGACCATCGATTTGTTCGACGAGACCGGGATCTGTTTGGCGCGCTCGCCGAATACGGCGGATGTCGCGAGATACTCCATCTTGTCGTTTTCCGGCGTGGAGGTGCCATGGGCGTTGATATGGTCGATCTGCTCGGGCTCCATGCCGGCATCGGCCAGCGTCTTCCGCACGCAGCCGATGATCGGCTTGCCGTCCGGGCTTGACCGGGTCCGATGGAAAGAATCGGTCAACTCGCCACAGCCGGCGACCACGCCTAGTATAGGCGCGCCGCGGGCCACCGCGGCGTCGTAGCTCTCGAGCACCAGCGCTCCCGCACCTTCCGCCATCACGAAACCGTCACGGTTCTTTGAGAACGGCTTTGAAGCTGCCTTGGGTGGATTGTTCTGTGTCGAGAGCGCCGACAAGAGCGAAAACCGGACCAACGTCTCTATATTGACTGAACCGTCCGCTCCTATGCACAGCGCTGCATCGGCTTCGCCGCGGCGAATAGCTTCGACGCCAAGCTGGATCGATGTCGCGCCCGAAGCGCAGGCAGTCGATAGCGAGATCGGCGATCCCTTGGTGCCGAACTTCTCGGCCAAATAATCCGCAACGGAGATGAACTGGAAGCGATGGTGATAGGACCGTCGCGTCCCGTCGCTGGCGACCCTCAAAAGGTCATCATAGGTAAGGTCGCTGGTGCCCACCGCGCGACTAAGCTCCTGACGCTGCGGCCACTCCATTTCCACTGGAGCCACCGCGAGAAACAGCGGTCCGGGAAAATCGCCCTTGCTCCCGATATTGGCCTGACTGACGGCTTCCTCGGCAGCAAGCTCCCCGAGCCGCTCGGAAAGCGCGACCGACGAGAACGGTTCGACATCGACGAAGTCGATGGTTCCGGCCATGGTGGTCTTCAGCCCCTCGATGGGAAAGCGCGTGATAGTCCGGATGCCGGATTCGCCTGCAGTCAACTTCGCCCAGTTGTCGGGCTTGCCCGCACCAAGCGAGGTGACGATGCCCATGCCGGTGACGACGACAATCGGTCTTCCAAACTTATCGCGTGGTGCTGCCATATTTTCCCCACCCGTGCACAGCGCGGCGTCGCCCGCGCGCAATACCCCGCCCTGGATACCTTACCTGATTGCCTCGACCAGGGCCATGCCTTCGCCGCGCCAATGGCCGGTTGCGACCACCGCAATCTGGGTGGGCGCCCCCGACATTTCAATCTCCATGCCGGACGAATCTCCGGGCGGAAACAGGGAGCCGCGCGACAGCGACAGCGCCGCGAGCGCCAATCCCAACGGAAACTGGGTCTCCATGGTGTGACCGAATCGCGTGCTGGTGGCACGCACGGCGAAATCCCGATGTTTCGCCAGAAAAGCCCGTTCTTCCGATGTTGCAGGCTCTGCGCCGGTCGCGCCCGTGATAATGGCGCCCCCGCTCGCGATCGGGCCGAGTTGCGACCAGAGCTTGTCGAGTGTAGCGGTCAGTTCGCCCGGCTGCTTCCGCAGGCTGTGGTCAGCGACGCTAGCGGTCAGCCTGGCGAAGGGCTTCGCGCCACGCGCCTCCGCGTGCACCCTGGATTCGAGGACGAGAAAAGCTCCAGCCGAGCCAAGCGCGAATCCGGAGTGTTCTTTGCGCTCCCACACCGGTGCAAATTTGTCCCGCAGGTTGAAATTGCCGAACTCATAGAGAACCAGGAGGTCCTTGCGTTCTCCGTTGTGCGAGCCGCCGATCAGCATGATGTCGCTTTGGCCGGCGGCGATGCGCGCCAGCGCAATTCGCGTCGCATCGACTCCCGCAACCTCCTCGCCCATGAAGGTTCGCGACGTTCCGCAGACGCCGTGCACAATCGCGATGTTGCCGGCGAGGAGATTGGAGAGTTGCGCCAGGAACAAGGTCGGGCGCAAGTCGTTCATCAGCCGTTCGTTGAGGAAGCCGGGCGCCGAGTTGCCTCGCGCCTCCGCATTGAGAATGTTCGTATCCACAGAAATGTCCCGCTCGCCACCGCCGGCGGCAACGACCATGTCCATCCGTCCGAGGATATCCTTGTTCCCTTTGATGCCGGCCGAATCCAGAGCCAAGCCCGCGGCATAAGTGCCAATCCGCTGCCAGGCCTCCATCTGGCGCTGATCGCCCTTCTTGGGGATTTGCGTGTCGAAATTGACGGGCGCCAGGGGATGCACGACATAGGGCGCAAACGTCTGCTCGTCTACATGGATGCGCCCTTCGTTGAGGGCATTCCAATTCGCATCCAGCCCCTCGCCCAGCGACGTGGCGAGGCCGATGCCGGTGATCCAGACTTCCCTCCGCCCCGAAGACGTCGTCTCGTTCATGGCAGAAGGGCCTGCTGCGGAAAGCCGATGCGCTTGGCCACTGCGTCCATGTGTCCGCGCAATGCGGGATTTGGAAAGGGAACGTGGCTCAGCATGATGGTGGAGTTGCAGCGGAGCTTGCCGCCGACCTTGATCCTTGCATCGATGATCGCATAGCCCGATCCTTCGTGGACAATATTCGCCTCGACAGTCAGCGTTTCGCCTGGCGCGACGAACCCGCGCATCTTGGCCTCCTTGACCGCGGCCAGAAACGGCATCCGTTCAAACTTCAGCAAGGAGAGCAATAACCAACCCGAGGCTTGTGCCATCGATTCGATCAAGAGGACGCCGGGCATGATCGGATATCCCGGGAAGTGCCCCTCGAAGATGGTGCTCTCAGTGGGAACCTGAGCCTCGACCGTAATGGTCTTCTCTTCCATATTGAGGTCGAGAATGCGGTCGATAAGTTGGAAATACTCGAGTTTCATGAGTGGCGGTCACGCGCCCGTGGCGCCCTTGCTGGCCGCGACCAGTTCGTCGATGCGCGCGCAGAGATTCTTCAGAACGAAATACTGTTCGGTGGTCGCCTTGCCGTCGTTGACTTCCTGCGTCCACTTTTCCAATGGCAGCTTGATCCCGAAGGCCTTGTCGATGGCAAATGCGATATCGAGAAAATCCAGGCTGTCGATACCGAGGTCATCGATGGCGTGGCTATCCGGCGTGATCGTGTCGCGCGGAATGTCGCAGGTTTCAGCGATGATCGTTGCGACCTGATCGAATGTTGATGACATCACTAAGCCTTTGATATTTTGGAGATATTCCAGAATCGCGCAGCGGGCTTGCACTCTGCCCGGAAAAAGAGGCCTGTTCCCGCCGCTCGGAGAGTCGTGTGCCCGTATATCGGAGCGGGGCCCGTAGTTCAATGGAGGCGGCCGCGACCGTTAGGCCCGATTTGGGACCGGCCTTTGAACGGCCTATTGGGGACCTTTACTGGGTCGAAATGCGCACGCAGTCGCGCCGACCCATCAGCACGCAGTCCTGGGTTCGGCGCAGGTCGGCGATGCTCATGGCAAGCCAGATAGCGATTGCCGTCAGCGCCACCGTGAACGCGAAAGCTGCGATGTTGGCGAGCATGCGGTGACGGAAATCGTCCGGCTCGTCGCGCGGCCGTTCATAGCGCGACAGGTCGAGTGGCTCGGGTGGGGCATCTTCTCGGGAAGGTTGTGTGGCCACATTGATGCGATGGCCGGGTCCTTGAGGTTTGCGCGGCCGAAACTGCAGCACACGGTGCTCTTCCTCCGCTGCAACAGGCCGCTGGGTCTTCACTGCTTCAGGCTCCGCGAACACTTGTCCTTTGTAGCATGCACGGCGCGCCGCACACAGAAAATGTTGTCACTTCGCCGATGCGCACAAAGATTAACCTTCGAAAGTGTCATGGAACCTGCCGTAATCGATCCGGACCCGCCCGTCATCGGTGCTGTCGACGATATCGACATAGCGGTGACCGAAAAGAATGTCGCGATGCTCATAGGGCTTGCGTGCGTGGACGGTTTGCGCCGCAATGATATCATATCCCGAGACCACCACGATGAGCGAAACCTCGGACGCTTCGAGGTCATCCGCGGTCAGCCCATGGAGCGGGCTTTGCTCATCGATCACATGGTATAGCGTCCAGCTCAGGGCCAGCGCGGGATTCTCGCTTCTGAGCAGTGGCAGTTCAAAGAATCTGCGGACCTCGTGGCCTTCCGCGGTCACGAGGTCCTTGAACATCCAGAGCCGGGCGGTGGCGTTCGCTATGATGTTGTGCCTTTCGTTGGCAAGACGGACCATCAGGGTTGGCACGCTCTCATACGTCGATATCACCGGATGATTGGCAAACAGCAGGCGAGCGCTTGGCCGGGAAAAGCGAGCGAATATCAGCCCGGTCATCAGCGACATCGAGAAAATCCCGGTGAACAGCTCGATGGTTGCGATGAAATGACCGTAATGGGTTTGCGGATGCAGATCGCCGTAGCCGGCGGTCGAGAGCGTCTCGATGCTGAAATAGAAGTAATCGATATAGTCTCCGCTTTTGACATTGGCGACCGGCTGATCGCCGATGAAATAGAGCAGGGCAAACACCGCATTGAAACCGAGAAACACGAGTGCCGCGCCCAGGATGAAGGCGGGCCAGGAAGCTGTCATGCAGCGGTGGCTGATGTCCGCCCAGAAACTGAGTTGCGATCCTTCAGCGATGATCTCGCGGCCGCCAAGTCGGACCACCCGCGCCTTCGGTGTCCGTTCGGTTGGGGCTCTCAGCATCTTTACGGATTCCTTTGTTTCGCCAGATTCCCTCTCGGCGCAGAAGCATTTGAACGCCTGTGCCGCCATGCCATAGTCGCACGTATTTCAGGGAATAATTGGCAGGCCGACACGGGAGTTTCAAGTTATGACCAATACGCGCGAGCCGAAAGTCCAGCCGATCCCGATTCTCACGTTGCGCCCGACGCAGATGACCGTCGGAATGCGCGAGGTCGAGGACAAGCGAAAGCGTTTTCGCGAGGAGCAATCGAAGAAGCAGCGGGAGATGATCGGCAAGCACATGATCCCCGTGGTGGTGGGACCGGACGAACGCCTTTACGTCGTCGACCATCACCATCTTGCGCGCGCGCTTCACGACGAAGGCGTCAAGGACATCCTGGTCGCTGTGATCGGCGATCTCAGGATGGTCGATCGCGATGCGTTCTGGGGCGTTATGGACAACAAGCGCTGGGTCTATCCTTATGATGCCAAGGGCGAACGGCGGCCTTTCAAGGATCTTCCGAAATCGGTGAAGGATCTCAAAGACGATCCGTTCCGCAGCCTGGCCGGTGAGTTGCGGCGCGCTGGCGGCTTCGCCAAGGAAACCACGCCGTTCAGCGAATTCTTGTGGGCGGATTTTCTGCGCCGCAAGATGCAGCGCAAGCTTGCGGAGGATCAATTCGCAAAGGCGCTCGAGAAGGCGCTGATGCTCGCCAAGAGCAAGGAGGCGGTCTATCTGCCGGGCTGGTGCGGTCCCTCGCCGGACGATTGAGACAAGACCGCTTGCATCATCGCAAGGAATTTTGCCTTTGCAGCTTCGATCGAGGCGTCCTTGACGGGGCCATATCCCCGGATGTCCAAGGGCAGGGACGCGATCGCGCCAAGGCGATCGATGGGCCTCGTGGTCAGCAGCGGTAAGAGTGCATCAATCAGCGCCTCATACCAGGTAATAAGACTGCGCTCCATTTTTCGCTCGCGCGTGTAGCCGAAGAAATCGAAAGGCGTGCCGCGCAGGACGCGGAGTCGTGTCAGCAGTCGAAAAGCCGGTTCGATCCAGGCACCAAATTGCCGCTTCGACGGTCGGCCGCGCGCATCTCGCCCAGAGGGGAGAAGGGGCGGTGCCAGATGATATCGAATGGTGAAGTCGCCCTCGAACTCCTGGCGCAGCTTGTCGCGAAAGGCCGAATCGAGATGAAGTCGTGCCACCTCATACTCGTCCTTATAGGCCATGAGCTTGAACAAGGAGATGGCGACGGCTGTGGTGAAAACCTCCGAGCCCGGGTGCGCGGTACTTTCCGCCGCGCGCACCTCATTGATCTTCGCGAGATAGCGGGCGGCATAGGACGCATTCTGATAGTCCGTCAGGAATGCGACACGCTTGGCGATCTTGTCATCCAGCGCTTCCTTCTTGCTGTCCTTCTCTTCAAGAGATGCTGCGAAGCTCGTATCCGCCGCGATCAGCCGGCCGCTCGCGAACGCCCGCTTGTTGTCCTCAATAGCGACGCCGTTGAGTTCGATCGCGCGCATCAGCGCCTCGCACGAAACCGGCACGAGTCCTCGCTGCCAGGCAGCACCCAACATGATCATGTTGGCAAAGACGGTGTCGCCGAACAGCACGCTTGCCGCGCGATTGGCATCGAAGCTCATCAGATTGTCCGCCCCGATGACCCGCTCGATGCTTTGCCGTCGTTCATTCGTTGCAAGCCCGGCGTCGCGATTGCGGACCACGTCGCCAGTCGGCATTTCCGCCATGTTGAGAACGGCCCGCATCGATGGACCGAAGGTGGTCGACGCCCTCGACGAGGAACTGACCACAATGTCGCAGCCGATCAATGCGTCAGCCGAACCGTGATCGATGCGGACCTGATGAATGGTTTCGGGTCGTTCCGAAATCCTGACGAAGCTCAAGACCGGTCCGAACTTCTGGGCAAAGCCGGTAAAGTCCAGCACGGACGCGCCATTGCCTTGAAGATGCGCGGCCATCGCCACCAGTGTACCGATGGTGATGACGCCGGTGCCGCCGACGCCGGTCACCAGCAGGTTGAATGGTCTTTCCAGGGGTGCGCGTGACGGCACGGGAAGCCGAGCGGCAAGTGAAACGACATCGACTTGGTTCGATCCGCGCGGCTTGCGGCGCATCCCGCCCTCGATCGTCACGAAGCTTGGGCAAAAGCCGTTGAGGCAGGAGAAATCCTTGTTGCAGGTCGACAGGTTGATCCGGCGCTTGCGGCCGAACGGCGTTTCTTTGGGCTCGACGCTGAGGCAGTTCGATTCGATCGAGCAATCGCCACAGCCCTCGCAGACGAGTTCGTTGATATAGGCGAACTTTTTGGGATCGTCCGCCTGGCCGCGCTTGCGCTTGCGGCGTCGCTCGGTGGCGCATTCCTGCTCGTAGATCAGTGCGGAGACGCCCGGCACTTCACGCAACGCTCGTTGGACGGCATCGAGGCGCGTGCGAGGATCGATCGTGACGTCGTCGGGAAAATCGTGCGCGTCGAATTTCGAAGGATCATCCGAGACCAGGGCAATGCGCGCAACGCCGTTGGCACGCAGCTCATGGGCGATCCTCTGGACGCTGATCGGACCGTCCACCGGCTGGCCGCCGGTCATGGCAACCGCGTCGTTGAACAGGATCTTGTAGGTGATGTTGGCGCCAGCGGCGACTGCCTGGCGGATCGCCATCGACCCCGAATGATAATAGGTGCCTTCACCGAGATTCTGGAAAACATGCGGGCGGCCGGTGAACAGCGAGGATGCAACCCAGTTCACGCCTTCGCCGCCCATCTGGATCAGCGAGGTCGTGTCGCGATCCATCCAACTCGCCATAAAGTGACAGCCGATTCCAGCTAGCGCCTGCGACCCCGCCGGTACCTTTGTCGAGGTGTTGTGCGGACAGCCGGAGCAGAAATAAGGCGTTCGGGTGGCCCCTTCGACATTGACGATTCGACCTGGTGATGGCTGCAGGCGAGCCGCACGTTCGCCAAGGCGAAGGCCGGGAAACATCGCATCCAACCGCTGCGCGATGATCGGCGCCAAGAGGCGCGGCGACAGCTCCCCGATCCAGGGCACCAGCGGATAATTGTTCTCGTCGGTCTTGCCGACCATGCGCTCCGGCTTGTGGCCGGGATAGTCGTAGAAATACTCCTTGAACTGGCTCTCGATGATGCCGCGCTTCTCCTCGATCACAAGGATCTCGCTTTTTTCGCGAACAAATTCCAGCGCGTCATGATGGGCGAGCGGCCACACCATGCCGACCTTGTAAATGTCTATCCCGAGGCGGCGGCATTCCGCTTCGGTGAGGCCGAGCAGCTCGAGCGCCTCCATCACGTCGAGATGGCTCTTGCCGGTCGTGACGATGCCATAGGTCGCGTCGGGGATGTCGTAGATTCTGCGGTCGATCGGGTTTGCCGCGGCAAAAGCCAGCACTGCGTTCTTCTTGAACTCCAGCCGCTGCTCGATCTGCGGACCGGGAAGATCCGGCCAGCGATAGTACAACCCGCCGGGCGGCATGTCGAAGGCGGGAATGTTGAACTTGCGGCGTGGGCGCAGCTCAACGGAAGCGCAGGACTCCACTGTTTCCGAAATCGCCTTGAAGCCGACCCACATCCCGGAAAAGCGGCTCAGCGCATAACCGTATTCGCCGAAGCTCAGATACTCGGCCACGTTTGACGGGTTGAGCGTGGGCATGAACCACGCCATGAACGCAACGTCCGACTGATGCGGCATCGAGGACGACACGCAGCCGTGATCGTCGCCTGCGACGACGAGGACGCCGCCATGCGGCGACGATCCATAAGCGTTACCATGCTTCAGCGCGTCGCCGGAGCGGTCGACGCCGGGTCCCTTGCCATACCAGAGGCCGAATACGCCTTCGACCTCGCGCTTTGGATTGGTCTCGACCTGCTGCGAGCCGAGCACTGCGGTGGCGGCAAGATCCTCGTTCACTGCGGGAAGGAATTCGATCCGACGCTCTGCAAGAAATTGCTTGGCGCGCCACAGTTCAAGGTCCACGCCGCCAAGTGGCGAGCCGCGATAGCCCGAAACGAAGCCAGCGGTTTTGAGGCCGTCGGCGCGATCGCGGTCGCGCTGGTCGAGCAGGATGCGCACCAAGGCCTGCGTGCCGGTCAGAAAAACGCGCCCGCTTTGCCTGACATAACGATCGAGCAGTGCGTAAGCGTCGAGGTTGCCCGCCGTCGCCGTTTCCATGGCCGCCCTCCATTCGGGAGATGCATGTCTGATTCAAACTATCGGCCTGATCGGGTGGCGAGGTTTTTCAATTTCATCCGAGGTCGAAGGCAATTGTGGTAGTATTATCCTTAATTGGCAGAAAAACGGATAAATCGACCAGATTTGGAGCGTCGAAAATGCTGGACGTCCAGGATCAGCGCCTGCTCGCACAACTGCAGAAGGATAGCCGGCAGAGCAATCAGCAACTTGCCGATCGCGTTGGCATGTCGGCATCAGCCTGCTGGCGCCGGGTGGATTCGCTGGAAAAGGCGGGCGTGATCACCCGCTATACGGTGCTTATCGACCGCGCGCAGGCTGGATTCGCGATGTCCGCCATCATTCATGTGTCGCTGGACCGCCACGACGAAAAGTTCGTCACGCAATTTGTCTCGCGCGTGAAGCAACGGCCCGAAGTGCTCGAATGTTTCGCGACCACTGGCGATGCGGATTATCATCTACGCGTGGTCGTCAGCGACATGACCGCCTATAACCGCTTCCTTGACGAGTTCATGTTCAAGCTTCCGGGCATCCGTCATGTCAGGACGAATGTCATCCTCAAGGAAATCAAATACGAGGTGTCCCTGCCGCTGTGAAGCCGCTATTTCGGCACGCGGCCCATGAGATAAAATTCCGGGTTCGCCCGCATGCCGGTCAAGTGCGCCATCCGGTTCGACAGCGCGAACAACGCGGCAATCGCGCCGATATCCCAGATGTCGTCGTCGGAAAACCCATGGCCCGCCAGCACCGCAAAATCGGCTTCCGAAATCAGGTGCCCTTCGAGCGCAACCTTCAGCGCAAAGTCGAGCATCGCGCGCTGACGCGGCGTGATGTCGGCCTTCCGGTAGTTGATCGCGATCTGGTCCGCAATCAGCGGGTTTTTCGCGCGAATGCGCAGGATCGCGCCATGGGCGATCACGCAATATTCGCAGTTGTTGGCGGCCGAGGTCGCGACCACGATCATCTCGCGCTCGGCCTTGGTCAGGCCGCCATCCTTCTCCATCAGCGCGTCATGGTACGCGAAAAAGGCGCGGAACTCGTCCGGCCGATAGGCGAGCGCCAGAAAGACGTTCGGGATGAAGCCGGATTTCTCCTGCACTGCGAGCAGACGCGTGCGGATGTCGTCCGGCAATTTGTCGATGGCGGGCGTGGGAAAGCGTTTTGCTGTCGGTTGGGTCATGAAAAGGTTCCGGCTCGGGCCGCACAGGCACGGCCTAGGCAGAACCTTAGTCGATGACGCTGTCCGTGCAAGGCGCACTGGCGCCTTGCTGGAATGCTTGGGAACGTCAGCGCAGCGGCTTCTTCAACAGCGAGAAGCGGTCGGGATCGAGCCCTTGCGAGGGCTGCAGCATCGGCGCCTCGTACGAGGATAGCGTCCGTGCGGAAGGCTGGTTGACGGTGGGATCGTTGGGAACGTCGCGCTGCGAAGTGGCGCCGCGCCAGCGTTCCAGCACGGCGCTGACGAAATGGGTGTCGTGGCCGGCCGTCACCGACGGCGAGGTTGCAATCGTCGCCTCGCTGCGAGGCAGCTGATGGGTCGGTACCTCCTTGAAGCGCAGCCGGGTCGGCAGCGCCACGCCTTCGCCGAAGGCCAGCACTTCGCGCGTGCCGAGCGAGGGAACGAAGGAGAGCAGGTTGGCGGCGGCATCCGAGACCGCCGAGCGCAACAGCGCCTGGTCGCGGTCGTTGGCAAGGCGCATCGTGAACAGCGTGTTGCATTGGGAGATGATGGTCGCGTCGAGCTCGGCGGGCCGCTGGGTGACGAGGCCGAGATAGACACCGTATTTGCGACCCTCCTTGGCGATGCGGGAGACCGCTTTGCGGGTCGGTCCGAAGCCGATGTTGCGATCGGCGGCGGCATAACGGTGCGCTTCCTCGCAGACGAAGAGCAGCGGCGAAACGCCGTCGCTCCATAGCCCGAAATCGAACGCCATGCGGCAGAGCACCGAGACCACGGAATCGATGACTTCAGCCGGGAAGCCGGCAAGCTGCATGACGGTCATCGGCTTGCCGTTGGCAGGCAAACGGAACAGATAGCTGATCACCTCGGCCATGGTGTCGCCGCCGACATTGGCGTTGTCGAACATGAAGGCGTAGCGCGGGTCGTTGCGCACGGTCTCGATGCGCGAAATCAGCTTGTGATAGATGATGCGCGATGAGCGGTTCTCCAGCTTGCCCATGCGCTCGTCGATCAGCGAAATCAGGTCGACCAGGCGATAGGGGACGGGCGTGTCAATGGTATAGCCGATCGCCCTGGGATCGGCGCGCTTCAGCCCCATGCGGTCGGCGTTCTGGTACTGGGTATAGAGGCCTTTCGCCAGCGGAATGACCTCCGCCAGGATGTCGAGTTCCTCAGGCACGCCGGGCCGACCGGCGAACAGCACGTCGACGATCTCTTCGAAGTTGAACAGCCAGAAGGGCAGCTTGAGGTTGCGCGGGTTAAGTACCAGCGAGCGGTCGCCGAAGCAGCGGCCATATTCATTGTGCACGTCAAGCAGGAAGATTCGCAGGTTCGGGCGTGCTTTGAGAATCTCGTTGAGCAGCAACGACACGCCGGTCGATTTACCGACACCGGTCGAACCGAGCACCGCAAAGTGCTTGGACAACATTTCTTCGATATCGACGTAGGCGATGACCGAACGATCCTGCTGCAGCGTGCCGACATCGACCTGATCGGACCCGTTCGGGGTATAGATCGTGCGCAGCTCCTGGCTCGAGATCAGCTCGACGGCATCGCCGATGGTCGGGTAGTTGGTGACGCCACGCTGGAATTTTGGACGATCACCGTTGAGAATTTCGCCCAGCAGGTCGACGCCGGCAGTGGCAATATAATTGTCCGACGTCGGCAGGTGCTCGCAGGTAACGTCGGTAATCATGGCCACGATGGTGGACGCGGCGCAGCGGAGGCTGACGAAGCGGCCGACAGTGGCACGGATTTCAGAGATCGGCGTCTGGCTCTTCGCCAAAAGCCCGACCCGGGCGAGGGATCCACGCACCGAAATCACACGTCCGAGGGATGTCACTTTGGTTCCTGGTAGTTCGCGAGTGGGGTCAGGCCCTCACTATGTCCAAGGTCTTTGGAAAAACGGTTAAGCTGGTGAAACGGGTACTGCGTCAAATCTGCGCCATTTTAGGCGGGTTGACCTCGGGCGGTCCTGAGGTTCTCGAGAAGTCCCCCAAGAATCAGGCTTTTCGCAAACATACCGGCCGATCGCGCTTAACCGTCGGTTTACCAAACTTGCGAGCAAGCCAGCGGCCGTTCGGCTAGCCGACCCTCGACTCCCTCCAGTGGCCCGATGCCGATCCACATACGGCCAAAACCGTGTTACTCGCGGGCAGAGAGATGCAAAGAGGGAAGCAGGGAGCACATGGATCGCAGCGATGTCTTGATCATCGGCGGCGGGATTGCGGGTATCACCACGGCGCTGGAGCTCCTTGATGGTGGCAAATCGGTGCTGCTGCTCGATCGCGACGAGGAATCGGCCTTTGGCGGTCTGGCGCGCGAAAGCTTTGGCGGGATGTTCTTCGTCGATTCACCCGAACAACGCCGCCAGGGCATCCGCGATTCCGCGGAACTGGCGTTTTCCGACTGGTGCAGCTTTGCCGAATTCGATCCCGGGGATGCTTTGCCAAAGGCCTGGGCCCAAGCCTATGTGTCGCGCGCGACGGCCGACGTCTATCGTTGGGTCCGCCGCTACGGCGTCAGCTTTCTTCCTGTCGTGAACTGGGTCGAGCGCGGCGAATTCCACCCGGGCAACTCCGTGCCGCGCTTTCATGTGAGCTGGGGCACGGGCAAGGGGCTCACAGAGGCTTTGATGGCTGCGCTGCGCGCTCATCCGCAGGCCGGCAGACTTACCCTTCGCTTCAACCGGCGCGTCGAGAGGCTCACCCGCCGCGGCGGCCGGGTCGACGGTGCGGCCGGCTTCGACGAGAAAAGCGGGGCGCCGTTCGAAGTGGCGGCGGAGCAGGTGGTCGTGGCAGCCGGCGGTATTAGTGGCGGCGACCTTTCGCGCGTGCGGCAGAACTGGCACCGTGATTGGGGCACGCCGCCGGCGGAGCTACTGAGCGGCTCGCACCGCTTCGCCGACGGCAAGCTTCATGACGCAACAGTGGAGGCCGGCGGCACGCTGACGCATCTCGACAGGATGTGGAACTACGCCGCAGGCGTGCATCATCCGCGCCCGCGCAAGCCGTCGCACGGTCTATCGTTGGTGCCGCCGCGCTCGGCACTATGGCTTAACTGGCGGGGCGAGCGCATCGGGCCTCAGCCTTTGGTGTCGGGTTTCGACACCAGGCGGCTGGTAACTGACATCTGCAGGCAGGAGCGGCAGTATTCGTGGCAGCTTATGAACATGCGGATCGCGCTGAAGGAGCTGGCGATCTCGGGTGCCGAGCACAATCCCTCGATTCGGGACGGGAAGCGATTGAGATTTCTACGCGACATCACATTCGGCAATCGCTGGCTGGTGAACGAGATGATCACAAACTGCCGCGATTTCGTCGCCGCCGGCTCGCTGTCGGAACTGGTCGACAACATGAACGCGTTGCAAGGCGATAAGGCGGTCGAGCTGGCGACCGTGCAAGATGCGGTCGCGCGCTATGATGCGACGATTTTGCGCGGTCCGGACCTGATGAACGATGAGCAGTTGCGCCGCATCGCAGCCTTGAGAAAATATCGGGGCGATCGGATGAGAATTTGCAAATTCCAGCCGATCAACGACCCCAAGGCATTGCCGCTGATCGCGGTTCGTGAATTTATCATCAGCCGCAAGAGCCTCGGTGGTATCAAGACCGACCTGGAGAGCCAGGTGATTGATCCAGCCGGGCAACCCATCGCGGGCCTCTATGCCGTCGGCGAGGCTGCCGGATTCGGCGGCGGCGGCATGCATGGCTTGCGCGCGCTGGAAGGCACCTTTCTCGGTGGCTGCATCCTGTCCAGCCGCATCGCCGCGGCCTCGATCGACGGCCGAACGACTTTTCTGAAGGGCTAGAGGGAGCAATATGAAGAGAACAGGGGCCTGGCTCGCGGTCTACGCGCTGGAGCAGATCGGGGCGCGCTTCACCTTCGGCATTCCGGGCGTGCATACGACGGAGCTTTACGACGCGCTGAACAGCTCCAACCGGATCACGCAGGTGCTGGTTACGCACGAAGGCGGCGCATCGTTCATGGCCGATGCGGTCGGCCGCCTGTCCGACACGATCGGCGTTCTGACGGTGGTACCGGCCGCGGGCCTCACTCATGCCGCAAGCGGCATCGGCGAAGCGTATCTGGACGGTGTGCCCATGATCGTCATCTCGGGTGGTCCGCGCACCGATACCGGACATCGCTACCAATTGCATCAGATGGACACTCACAAGTTTATGGGCGGATTGACCAAGGCGACCTTCCGCGTCACGCGTCATGACGAGGTCGTGCCCACACTGTTCAAGGCCTACACGATTGCGACCTCCGGCGAGCCTGGACCCGTGTTCGTGGAAATGCCGGTCAACATCCTGCTGATGACCGACGAGATCGGCGATCTGCCGCAATTTGCGCCGCCGCAAGCGGCAAAGATCGCAGCCGCCGGGGAGATTGCGCGCGCCGTCGATCTGCTGCAGGAGGCCAAATACCCCTGCATCTTTGCGGGCTGGGGCTCGCGCGATGCAACCAATCAGCTCATTCGCCTCGCCGAATGGCTGGACGCGCCGGTGGCAACCACCTTGCAGGGGCTGAGCGTATTTCCGGCCAACCATCCGCTGCATACGGGCTTCGGCTTCGGCGCGTCGGCGGTGCCTGCAGCGCAGAACGCATTCAAAGCTTGCGATTGCATGATCGCGATCGGAACGCGATTTTCCGAAATTGCGACCGGCAGCTATGGCGCCGGAGTGACCGAGAACCTGATCCATATCGACATCAACCCGGAGGTCTTCAACGCGAATTATCCGGCAAAGGTGGCAATCCCGGGTGATGCCGGTGCGGCGCTGAAGCAATTGTTGCAAGAGCTCGAAGCGCGGGTGCCGGTTCGCGCCGCGCGCAGCACGCTGCGTGAGCAGATCAGGCGCGACAAGGCCGCCTATCGCGAGAGCTGGTATCGCCACGATGCGCGTGACATCGTCAACCCCGTGCGCTTCTTCGACGAGCTGCGGCGCCAGATGCCCGACAGCGGCATCATCGCCATCGACGACGGCAACCACACTTTCTTGACCGCCGAGCTGATGCCGATCCATGCGCCGAAGAGCGTGATCCTGCCGACCGACTTCAATTGCATGGGATACGCCGTGCCGGCGGCGATCGGAGCCAAACTTGCGCTTCCCGACCGTTCGGTGCAGGCCATTGTTGGCGACGGCGCTTTCATGATGACGTGCATGGAGATTTTGACCGCGGCGAGCAACAATCTGGGCGTGGTCTATTACGTCTTCAACGACGGCGAGCTCGCGCAGATCGGCCAGGCGCAGGCCATTCCCTACGGCCGTAAGCCCTGCACGACCATCGGCAAGCTCAACATCGAAGGTGTCGCGCTCGCAACGGGAGCGGCGTATCTTCCGATGAACGACAACGAGGCGATTGCCGGCGTAATCGCGAAGGCGAACGAGATCGCGGGTACCGGCAAGCCCGTGATCGTCGCCGTGCGCATCGATTATTCCAAGAAAACAGCTTTCACGCTCGGCGCGGTCAAGACCAATTTCGGCCGCTTCCCGTTGAACGAGAAGCTGCGCTTTTTGACCCGCGCGGCGGTGCGCCACGTGGTGGGGTAAGGTGCGCCAGTTCAGGAAATAAGCAATCACGCATGCGGATTTCCTTGCGCTGGTGACAACGACCCAGGTCGATGTCCCGAGTTCGCGCGCCCGACGCACCCACCATGACGTAGTTCGGCAAGGTCGCGGCTTCGGTCGTCACCTCAGGTGAGCGTGCGCAGATCCTTGCGCAGGATCTTTCCGACATTCGATTTCGGTAGTGCCTCGAGGAAGCGGACCTCCTTCGGTACCTTGTAGGCGGTGAGGTCGCGCCGGCAGTGCGCGATGACATCGGCTTCGGTCACGGTCGCGCCGGGTATCTTCGCTACGAACAGCGCAATGGCCTCGCCGGTCTTCTCGTCCGGCTTGCCGACGCAGGCACATTCGGCAACGCCCGCGCAGGCGGCCGCCACCGCTTCGACCTCGTTGGGATAAACGTTGAAGCCGGAGACGATGATCATGTCCTTCTTGCGGTCGACAATCTTCAGAAAGCCGCGCGCGTCGAACACGCCGACGTCGCCGGTCCGGAAATATCCGTCGGCGGTGAATGCCGCGGCATTGGCTTCGGTCTTCTGCCAATAGCCCCGCATGACCTGCGGGCCCCTGGCGCAGATCTCGCCGGGTTCGCCCAGCGCAACCGGCGCGTCGTTTTCACCGACCAGCTTGATGTCGGTGGAGGGAAGGGGCAGGCCAACGGTGCCTGAGAAGCCGCGGCCGGTCATCGGATTGAGGGTCAGGATTGGCGAGGTCTCCGACAGGCCATAGCCTTCGAGAATGTGTTTGCCGGTGAGTGCCTTCCATTTTTCCGAGGTCGTCGGCAATACGGCAGCGCCGCCGCCGATTGCGACGCGAAGGCGGGAGAAATCGACCTCTCCGATATTCGGCTGCATCAGGAGGCCGCCGAACAGCGTGTTCACGCCGGTGAAGACGGTGCAGTGCGCCTGCTTCAGCGTTCCCACAAAGCCCGCCATGTCGCGCGGATTGGGCACCAGCCAGTTCTCGGCGCCGATCGAGAAATAGGTGATGAAATTCACCATCAGCGCGAAGATATGATAAAGCGGCAGCGCCGTGACCACGACCTCCTTGCCCGGACGCAGCGCGTCCGGGGTGAACGCTTTGAATTGCTCGGTATTGGCGACAAGGTTGCGATGCGACAGCGCCGCGCCCTTCGAAAGGCCGGTGGTGCCGCCGGTATATTGCAGGAACAGGATGTCGTCGCCGTTCAGCCTCGGCGTCGCCAGCGGCAACTCCGCGCCTTGCGCCAGCGCATCGGCGAAGGGGGTGACTTTCTTGAGGCGCGTGTCGACCGGCGGGCTCGGCAGTGACGCGCCGATGCCGTCACCGGGATTGACGGTGATGACCTGCTCCAACCCCGAGCGGTCGATGATTTCGGCGAGCGTTGCCGACACACCGCTGAAGATGACGATGGCCTTGGCGCCAGCATCGGTGAGTTGGTGCTCCAATTCGCGCGGGGTGTAGAGCGGGTTGACGTTCACTTGGGTGGCGCCGGCGCGGATAATGCCCAGCATGGCGAGCGGGAAAGCAGGAAGGTTGGGAAGCATCACCGCAATGCGGTCACCCTTCTTGATGCCGAGTCCGGCTTGCAAGAAGGCCGCAAAGTCGCGCGAAAGCCGGTCGGTGTCGGCATAGGTGAGCGTTTGGCCGAAGCAGCGAAACGCCGGCTTCTCGGCATAACGCTTCATGGCGTGCTCGAGCATCTCCAGGACCGAGCCGTATGTCTCCGGGTTGATCTCGGCCGGGATCCGTTCACCATAGCTGGTGAGCCAGTGCCTGTTCATCGAAGCCCCACTCCTCCTGTTGCGCTCCCCCCTCGGGTGGCGAGGGACGCGGTTTCGTGTCATATTCCGATCAAACTGTTAGCCGGGCAGCTTCCGCGTGTCAGTGACCGGGGAAGCCAATCTGATTGCCGGACGAGGCCAGCAGAACGGAGGGCGTCAGGGGATGACAAAGCGGACGACATCCTCGGTCTGGGTGAAGGGCATGGCCGACATGCTTGCTGCCGAGGGCCTCGACGTCGCCAGCCTTTACGCCGCGGTGGGGATCGATCCTGCTGCGCTCGAAGGGCCGGGTGCGCGGACGGCGTCGGAAAAGATCAGTCATCTCTGGGAGGTCGCGGTCGAGCGCTCCCGCAATCCCGCGATCTCGCTTGCCCAGCACCAGGTGGTGCGGCCGGCAAGTTTTGACGTGGTCGGCTACACCATGATGTCCTGTGCCGACCTGCGCGGCGCTTTCGATCGCCTGATCCGCTATCTTAGGGTCGGGCGTTAGAATCCTCCCGAGCGCGTCAGTGAGATCAATGGCTTAGCGAGATACGCTCGCGTCAGCCGTGCAGCGTCTACCCCTGTATGCAGCGACAAAAACCGAACGTTTTCAGGTAGGGAAAAATGGGTCGGAATACTCCACGCTGCACAGGCGCTGCACGAGACCCCTAGCGGTCAGCTCAGCCAGCCCATAGCGCTCGTGCCTATGTAGAGGTATTCTCTCTATATGTAGAGATATGGGAGGGGGTTATGGCGCTTGCAGCCCCGACTAGAATCGCTGACTTGCCGGCCCTGCCGCTCTGGATTCATACACCGCGGCTAACATCAGGCAGGACCTTTCTCGGAGCCTGCGTGGATGAAGCCCGCGAACAGCGCGAGCATCCGTGGGACCCGGCGCGCCTCTATCGCGAGTGGGTCGAGCAAAAGCTGAACGCCATACAGGAGCTGGTGAGCGCTAGGCCAGCGGCGAGACCGCGGGTCCCATCAAGGAAAAAGACGAAGGTGCACACTCTCGTCGACACTCTGGATGATCTTTTCCAGCGCACACGCGGTGTTCCCCCCGTCTCGCTGTCGGAAGTGGCTGTCGAGGACATGCTGATTGACAGGCTGAAGGTCACGGAGCCCGGCTTCGTATTCAAGCGGACTTCGCTAAGAACCGCGCTCAAACACGTCCGGTCGCGCAGCGCCTTTGTTCGCGTTGTTCGCTCGAACAAAACGAACAAATAAGCTGTAGGTCCACTTATCAGTACATGAGAGTATGCAGTTCACCAACCCAAAGGAGGTGCTGCAGACCATGACGAACGAACCCACTCAACACACGGATGAGGTGTCGCCGAAGGACGAGATCGCTTGGGAAGCGAGCGACATCGTCTGGGGCTTGACCAACATCGGTCGCGACGCGGGTGGTAAGACGGCGAAGGAGATGGGCTATCTGCTAAAGCACACGCGACTGTTTGACGGGATCGTGAAGCGGATTTCCCATAAAAACTACATCGCCTCGAGGAGGCTCTTGCGCAACGCGGCCCTAACGGCCCGCCCGCGCGACTAACTGCCTAAAAATCTGGACTACTCGCTGCTGGCACGTCTCCGCCTTGGCAGCAAACGAGAGATCTATGTGTGGCGGGGAAAACCGCCGGTGCCGATCCCGACAGCGCAAACTGAAATCAGGACCGGACCGGCAACATAAGGAAATGAAGCAATGCGTAAGAGTAAATATCGTAACGGATACGCCAGTTCAACCATCCCCGAAGAAATATCCTGCCTGCGAGCGGTGCTGCAACGGCGCTCGAAGCGGGATCGTGCCCGGCTCGCCGACTCAATACAGCAGGGCAAGACGAAGGTGACGTCGTTCACCGCGGTCGAAGCCGCTCATCTGTGCCACGTGTCCGCGCAATACATCTACGCCGTAAGGCGCGCGGACGCTCCCGCCGTTCCTATCGTTCAACTCGCCGCGGAGTAGCGGGTATTGGTGACGACGTTGTTCGCGCAACGTCGCCACCGCTTTCGAAGCCAACAGTCAACAGGATGAAAGGAAGTTCAAGATGGATAGAAACAGCACCAACAGCAGCACTGCCGTGCGGGTAATACCACCAAGCGACGGCGGGTGGAATAGCCCGATCGATGACGACACCAGCGGTCGTCAAATCGAGGGCGCGCTGCTCCGTTTCGACAATGGGTGGAGCACCGGCAAGGAAAAGACGCCAATCGCCAACGGCACGCGTCAAGTTGCCTTGGGCATTAAGACCGGCTGGAAGCGCTGGGAAAACGGCAAAGTCGTTGAGTTCGTGTCGGAGATAAATGGGCACTACCCGAAGCGTGACGAACTCGGGCATGACGACCAGGAACTCTGGGAGCCCGGACCCGGCGGCGAGCCGTCCGACCCGTGGCAGAACAGCCGCGAGGTGCTGCTGATGGATCCGCTCACCTGTGTGGCTCTCACGTTCTGCACAGCCTCGGCCGGTGGGCGTTCCGCAGTGGACGATTTGAAGAACGCGGTTCGCAATGCCCGCCGTCTGCGCCCTGGGGTCGTTCCGTTGATCTCGCTTGAGTCGCAGGCGATGCCGACGCGCTACGGCATGAAGTCGAAGCCGTATCTAAAGATCGTAGACTGGAGCGTTCCCGGCGCAGAGGTGACCGCCCTCGCGCCGCCAGACGACCTCAACGACAAGATCCCCGATCTAACCAAGTGACGAAGTGACGACAAGCGGCGAGGTCTTCGGGCCTCGCCTCTTTCCCTCCTGTTTGCGGGGCTACCCATGACACCCATCGATGTCCGCACGCGTCTGGCTGACAACGGTTACTCGCCGATCCCGTGCAACGGCAAGGCATTCTGAAGGAGTGGCAGAAGCGTACCGCGACGTCGGCGGGCGACATCGATATCTGGGCCAAGACATATCCCAACGCCACCAATACCGGCATACTCTGCACGCACTGCCCGACGTTGGATGTCGACATTCTCGATCCCGACGCCGTCGACGCCGCCGTCAGGTTGGTGCACGAGCGTTTCGAGGGGCGCGGCAGGATCATGCAGCGGTATGGGCTGCGTCCCAAGGTCGCGATTCCGTTCCGCACCGATATACCGTTTGCGAAGATCAAGGTCTTGCTGACCGCGCCTGACGGCGCGGTCGGGCAAAAGATCGAGCTATTAGCCGAAGGCCAACAAGTTGTCGTTCACGGCAGTCACCCCGACACGCGCGAGCCCTATCAATGGCTTGACGGCACCCCCGGCAGCGTTAAGCGCGATGAGCTGCCGCTGATCACCGCGGTCGAGGCGCAGACACTGGTGAATGACGTTGTCGCATTGATGCTGGAGCACGGCTATCAAGTCAGCAATGAGCGTAAGCGCAAAGGCAACGGCGCCGACCAGGACAACACAGACAACACGCGCAC
>Ga0306922_10001337_pt1 | contig 21969 bp, 28 predicted proteins | sample sta12Cox44000082_FD_203758 | JGI IMG/M metagenome (GOLD analysis project Ga0306922, IMG submission 203758) | Lab enrichment of tropical soil microbial communities from Luquillo Experimental Forest, Puerto Rico - statoxic.12C.oxic.44.000.082 (v2)... | ecosystem: Environmental > Terrestrial >... | reverse complement strand
CGCATCGAAGTCACTCCAGGTGGTGGCGACGACCGTAGGATCTTTCGCGCAACAAGATAAACGCTATGACTAGGCACGGAGATACGCGGTAATTGATCAATCGGAGACTAGAGCTGCTTCCGAGATTGGGAGGGTTACCTTACGCGAAGTCTTGTGTGTGCACCATATTTTATTCCGCAGCCGGACTATCATCCAACATGAAACGCGGACCCTACATCTGTTTGGCAAGACGTGCGCTCTTCGCTCGCGCACCCTCGCATCTTCGATAACGCCGGAGAGGATCAGCAAATGCCGAAAATGTTTCGTCGGTTTCTCGCCAACGATCCCCGCCTTTTCACGGGAATAGGCACACGCGAGCAGAACCGGATACGTGTCGACGGGTCGAGGACCGGCACGATATTGTATGGCCCTTACATGCTGTTGTTTCCAGGCCAGTACGAGGCGAAGGTTACGTTCGATCCCGCGATATTGCCACAGGGTTCTGCGACGCTGGATGTTAGTGTCGATGCGGGGCGGACGGTGCTGGCGACCCGGACACTAGATGCCGAGCGGCTCCAGGAAGAAGGCATGAGAGCCTCGCTCAAATTTTCTGGTGGCGATCTGATGCGGCGGACCGAGATCCGGCTCCTATGCGGTTCGGCGTTCATAGCGGCGGTTCATTCGGTTGAGGTTTGCGGCGAGTTTAGCCATTGCGAAGAGGGTGAGGGTATCACCATTGCTGATCTTCCGCCGGTGGACGTTCGCAATGAAGTTTTAAAAGGCCGAAATCCTTACGACGGTTATCAACGCAGCCTCGCTTTAGACAGGCCTGAAATCGCGGAAAGGCTGAAGAGGGACTTTGACTTCGAGGAAGCGCTGCAGCTCAGCCGCGGGCGTACCATTGTTGTCGAAAATAATTTAGCCAACATTTTTATGCTCATGAAGTTATTCGTTCCACGCTTGCCATTTGGCCATATCGTCGAGTTTGGGTCTTTCAGGGGCGGCTCGGCGATTTTTATGGCATTTCTTGCACAGAAGTTTCTGCCGAATGCGCAGGTCCTAGCCTTCGATACCTTCTCCGGAATGCCGGCAACCGACAAGTCCATTGACTTCCATAACGCCGGCGACTTTTGCGAAGTAGATTTGGCGGAATTGCGTCAATATGTGGAAGAAATCGGTTTGCGAAATCTGCACTTCGTGGAAGGCAAATTCGAAGATACCGCGTCGCCCGCGTTGAAGGAGTTCCAGCGGGTTGCGCTGTGTCACATCGACTGTGACATCCGCAGCGCCATCCAGTCCGCTTACGATACGACGCAACCTTATACAGTGCCCGGCGGATATTGGGTTTTTGATGATCCGCTTCAGCCGACTTGCCTCGGGGCAACCGAGGCGGTTGAAGACCTGCTGATCAAGCGGGATTCATTGAATGCAGAACAGGTGTGGCCGCATCTTGTTTTCCGGGAGCCTTTCGAGAAGAAATGGCTTAATCGAGAGGGAACGCAAGTTTGGCGGAATCCTACCCTTTGATCGTCGACACCTTGCTTTTCTTTGTATACGTGGAACGTAGGTTACTATCTTGTGAAGGGATCCGCTATGCAATGTCATTGCCCCTCAGGCTGTTTTAGATGAGCGACCACCAGGCTATCCGGTGGTTTCACTCGATCAACCTCGGCAACGGTGTCATAACTCAGGGCGTTAAATCGACCGAGATGTTAAAGGCTGAATTCGATGCGCTGGGGTTGACCGCCGAATTCCTCCAGGATCGCCGGCTTCTAGATATAGGCTGTGGCGATGGCTACTTTTCGCTCCAATGTGCTCGATTGGGTGCGGACGTTACCGCCATCGATGGCGTGTGCCGCGACTCCCTCAAATACGTCCGAGAGCACGCCGAGACGAAGTTCCAATTCTACTGTATAGATTTCCTCAGCCCGTCGTTTTTTGAGCTAGGTCGTTTCGATGTGATTCTGCATCTAGGAGTGCTTTATCACACGATGTATCCTTTCCAGCATCTTCTGCGTCTTGCAAGCGCGAGTAGGGCTGGAGCCACGGTGCTGATCGAAACCGAGTTTTATAACCTGGCGGGTTTCGAGGATGCCGCGACAGTGTTTTACGATTACACGCAGAAACTGTCGCCAGATGCGACGTCGCCCGTCATGCCATCCGCGTCGTGGATAAGGGCGACATTGGAACGTGTTGGATTTGATGAAATTACGCTCCTCTTACATCCCGCGCTTGGCCCGCCGGATGTCCAACCTGTTAGTCTTGATCGGGGACGGTTATTTGCGCGAGCGAAGTATGGTGAAAAGCCGCGTTCGCCCTTTCTGTACGCTTTTGAACAAATGGCATGATCCAAGCGGAAGCCCTTCGCCGGCGGCTTATCGGAGTGACTGTGCGGACACTCCAAGCGCCGCCGACCTGGTGCGCAGTTCTTGGAGCTGGGACGAACTGAACCTCATATTCAATTATGACGGAAAATTGAGCTCGGACTTAACCGCACCCGTCTTTCCCTCCACTCAGTGGATTGAGCGGGCCCCGACCCGCCCGAGCTTTCAAAACGTCACCGCGCTACACCGCACGGTTGGAGGATCTCGTGGGCGGGTCAGTGAGCTGGACCCCGAAAATGAGACAGTAGGCTAAGGTGGAGCGCTGCCCTTAGAAAGCGCCGATGGCGTGGGAGCAGGACATCAAGCGGATACGGAAGAAGCACAGTGCGGGGTTCAAGGCGAGGGTGGCGCTGGCGGCATCAAGGGCGACCAGACCGTCGCGGAGCCGGTGAGCGAGTTTGAGGTCCATCCAAATCAGATCTACAACTGGAGGCAGCAGCTGCTGGACGGTGCGGCGAGCGTTTTCGAGGGTGGCGCTGCGGCGGAGGGAGCCATCAATGAGGTGCAGGTCGATCTTCTGTACCGGCAGATCGGCCAGTTGAAGGTCGAAAATGATTTTTTGGCACGAAAGCTCGGCAACTGAGTCAGGCGGCACGACGTGCGATGGTCGAGCGGGTGAACCCGATACTGCCGATCTCCCAGCAATGCCGGTTGCTGGCAGTGTCACGCTCGTCGATCTATCGGAAACCTGCTGCGGCCAGTGCACAGGATCTTGCGATCATGGCTGATCGATCGGCAGTATTTGGCCCGGCCCTATTATGGCTCGCGCCGGATGGCGGCGTGGCTGACGACCCAAGGCCATCTCGTCAACCGCAAGCGGGTGCAACGCGTGATGCGGCTGCTGGGACTGGCGGCGATCTACCAGCGTCCGAACACGAGCAAGCCAGCCGCGGCGCACAAGATCTACCCGTATCTCCTCGGCGGGCTGGCGATCGGGCGGGTCAACCAGGTGTGGTGCTCCGACGTCACCTACATCCCGATGACCAAGGGCTTTCTGTATCTGGTGGTGATCATGGACTGGGTCAGCCGCACGGTGCTGGCGTGGCGGCTGTCCAACACGCTACACGCCGATTTCTGCGTCGAGGCACTCGAGGAAGCGCTTTCGCGCCATGGTCGGCCGGAACTTCGATACCAGGGCAGCCAGTCCGCCAGCGGCGACTTCACCGGCACCCTGAAGCGGCACGAGGTCATGATCAGCATGGACGGCAAGGGCCAGCAGTCTCAAATACGAGGAGGTCTACCTCCACGCTCATGCGACAGTGGCCGAAGCCAAGGCCGGCATTGGCGCCTGGCTAGACTTTGACAACACAGAGCGCCAGCACCAGAGCCTGGGCTGCCGCACGCCGCGGCAGATTTACCAGGAGAGCCTCTGGACATGTGGACGATCGGCGTTGCCGACCGGCTGCGCTTCCCCCGCTTCCCGAGCAAGCTCGGAAGGCGGGAATGCTCACCTTCGCCCATACCCCCACAGGCACCACCACCAAAATTGAATTTGATAATGATGAGGTGAAGAGCAGACCCGTCAAACCAGCCGTCGCGCCTCCTGCGATCGGAGCCGACGTCGAAACTGGCAAGGTTACATCTTGACAAACGTCTCCGGCTGTCCCGTGTTCGGGGTCCACCTCACACCGATAAGGATGGAGGAAAAATTGCAGAATAATCCCGGTTGCGCGACCCGCGGGGTCCACCATCGAAGCAGGTGTGCTCTTCTCTCGCGCATCCTTAAATCCTCGATAGCGCCAGGAGGAGCAAGCGGGATCGGCTCTAAGGTGCATCATCTTTTAAATCGAAGAGTTGAATGATGCCCGTCACTCACGACGATGTCCGAAATGCCTACCGCTTCATTCTCGGACGAGAGCCAGAGAGCGACGAAGTGGTGGAGCACCACCAACGCGAAGCTGATAGCATAGAAGGCTTACGGGCTACATTTTTATTCTCCCCAGAATTCCGCGCCACTTTTCCGGAGCTACCGCACTTGGTTCCTCTCGTGGCACCAACACAGGCGATCGAAACGACGGCAGATCCGGCGGCTCTACGGGCCATGATCGCTAAAATGGGAGTTGTCTGGAAGACCAATGGTGAAATTGAACCTCACTATTCTGTGCTCTCACTTGATGAGTATAGGCCCGACCGATTCGCCGAGAACGAAAGCCGTTTCTTTGAAAGCGGAAAGGACGACCTCGATCTGCTGCTTGCAGTTTTGCGTCGTATCGGGCGACCGGTGGAAAGTTTTAATCGCTGCCTCGAATTTGGTTGTGGTGTTGGTCGGGTAACAGCTTATCTAGCGGCAACTTTCTCCGAAGTAGTGGCTTTGGATATCTCCTGCCCACATCTGCAGCTTGCGAAGGCATATTTAAAGAAACTTCGTCGCCATAATGTTACCTTCCTGCAGGTGACGGCTGAGAATCTGCATCCTGCTTCTGGCTATGACCTTTGGTTCTCCCGCCTCGTGCTCCAACATAATCCCCCGCCAGTGACTCTGGCCATTCTGGACGGAATGTTCGCAGAGCTGGCGTCGCAGGGTGTGGCCCTCGTCCACGTGCCTACATATCATAAAGGTTATAGTTTCAGTATATCAGACTACTTGGCCGACAGGTTGCCCCCCGAACATATGCACATGCACGCAACGCCGCAAAAACCCATATTGGAGCTCGCTTGGCGTCATGGCTGTCGTCCGGTCGATATTCGCGAAGAAGTTATCCCTGACCGGGTAATAAACATCTTTGTTTTTCTGAAAGTCGAATAATTATTGCTTCTCGGCCGGTTGATGTGGTCTCCTAGCTAGCTAGTATGTTCGGAAGTTCCATTGGGGGAAGCGTCAACAGATACCTTCGAAGAATCGGATCATGTGAACTCGGGCGGAGATATGTCTCGCATTGCAGCTACATGGACCAATTGTCTGAGTCGCGGATCGCTAGATCACTGCCATCATGTTCGTCAGATACCTCAGTCACGGCAGCGACCCGGTGTATCGGGGCAAGCTATCAGGCGAAAAATCAAAGATGCCGCGTCGCCACCAAAGCCTGCAGAATTTTGATAGCTGCACTCCGGATGGCAAAGCGAGTGCCAGATTCCTCCTTTTCTATGTATTTGCGGTCGGCAGCGGCCCTGATGTGTTCGGCGTTCATAACTCTGTCGATATTCCTGATGAGTGTATCCTCGGCGGGCTCCCAGACCGCGCGGAACGAGCGCGTGGGTTCAGCCGCACCAGAGGCGGATCGAATTCCCACAATTCCGACGAACCGTGCGCTCGCGGGCTTGAAATCCTCGGATCATCGCGCCGTCGTGCGGGAGGGGGTGAGCGCGGCCGGTGATTTGCCCTCTTTGACTTTCAAAATCTCTTCAGACGCCTGCGCCGCCGCCGACGGTTATCTCGAAATTGTCCTCGCCGACGGCGGATGCGCAGAGGCGGTGATCCCTTCTTCCGGGCTCGACCCGAGAGAAGAGGGCGCCAAGTTCGACGGCGCGACGGATGACACCGCCGCCCTGCAACGCGCCTTCACCTATGTCGCCGAGCATTCCGCAAAGCTGAACATGCCGCCCGGCCGCTCGCTCTTTTCGTCGATGCTGTCGATCCCGTCCGGGCACCATGATTTTGCGATCACCGGGGCGGGCCACGGGTCGGTGCTGCAATATGTCGGTAGCGGCACGACAACCGATCTGATCGAGATTGGGACCCCGCGCGGCAGCGGCATCAATACCGGTGTGACCCTTACTGGGTTTCGCATTACCAGTACAACCCAGATGACGTCTGGCGCGGCACTGCATATGTGGCATGTTGTTACCTCGCGCATTGATCCCGTTATCGATGGCCAGCCCGGCAATGGAAAGTTTTACAACGGCATTTGGTTCGACGAATGCGACGTTATCGATGTGCCTTATGTTCAACTGGCGGGAGCCTCGAATGATGTCGTGCTGCTCAATGGTTCGCGGCAATCAGAACCCTGGTGGCCGAATTTTGTCGATGAGATCCGGTTTGGCCGCGGGAAAATTTCGGCGACGAATTCGCAGACGGGAGCTAATAGCTTACCGGTGAACGGGGTTCATGTCGCCGGCGGCGTTGGCGGCCTGTCATTCGACTCGGTCGACATTATCGGCAATCAGCACAATATCACGATCGACCAGGCGATGACCCACACCGGCAACCAAACGGTGATACTTGGCCCGGCCACCTACCTCGACATCTCGCAGCATGATGACATCGTCATCAACGACAATAGTCCGCCGACGCAATGGCAGGGCGGCAGCAAGCTGATAGACTTTGGCGGCTGGATCGCCAGCGGCGGACAATGGGGCGGCAAAGACCCCGCGGCCAACTGCTTGAATATCGCGTCGTTCACCGGCGGGAAAGTACTGTTACATGGCAGCACTGTCAGCGCCTGTATGAATAACGGTATTTTCGATCACGATCCCACCGCCACGGTCCAGGTATCATCGTCGGTGAATTTCTATAACAATGGCGGGTATGATATCGCGAGCTCGATTGAGAAGCCCCAGATCGCCGTTACCAACGCGCAGTTCGCGGGCAAGGCTTTTGACGCCAATGCGCTGACCTCGACATTGCCTATGTATACCGACAAAATCGCGATGACGACACCAGTTGCCCTAGCGGTGGACGGTTCGACGAGAGGCGTAACCTATTCTGTGCGACGGAGTTACTATCAGCTTATTGGTCAATTGGTGGTTGTCGATTTTGCGCTAAACCTTTCAAGTAAGGGGACAAACACCGGGGCACTTGCACTGGTCGATCTCCCAATCGGGGAAACGGCAAACACGGCGCTTGGTGGGGGAGGTGCCCTTCGGTATTACACCGGGTGGAGATCGCTTTACGGAAGCCTTCTCTTATCGATGGACAGCCGCGGAACACCAGCTGCCAATATCTATCAATTAACCTCAGTCGGCATAGCGCAAACATTTAGTACCAATCTCACTGATAGGTCCACGCTGTGGGGCGAGTTGCAGTATTTTCGTTGACGGGAAGGGGGGGGGTCACGAAATCCGCTACTCGGTTCCGGGCGTATCGATCGCCCGAGACGTCGCGCCCATCCGGCAGTATCGTATTCCCGCAGTTGACCGTTCCAATTTCGGTTGTAACAGCCAGCGCTCAGACACGAAGCGGAGCCACGCGCCCGCGTCAGCGGCCGCCGCGTGCCGAGGTGCGGATCGTGTCCAGCAACCGTGAAGTCGAACGGCCTTCGACCAGTTCGGCGAGGACGACCCGGCCACCGGCTTGCTGCACGATATCGGCGCCGACCACACTCTCAATCGCGTAATCGGCGCCTTTGACCAGTGCGTTCGGTTGCAGCCGACGAATTAGGTCGAGCGGAGTGTCGTCGTCGAAACTGATCACGGCATCGACGGACCCCACCGCTGCGATCATCGCAAGACCGGTCCGCTAGAGCGTTGAGCGGACGCTCGGGGCCCTTGAGCCGGCGCACGCCGGCGTCGCTGTTAAGCGCCACGACGAGATGGTCGCACTCGGCCCGCGCGACTGCAAGTAGGGCGATGTGTCCCGCATGGACGATGTCGAAGTAGCCATTGGTGAAGCCGACAGTGAGCCCCCGCGCCTTCCAGCGCTTCACCAGCGCCTCGACTTCAGCGATGTTATAATGCTTGGCGCGGTGCCATTCGCGATCGCGCAAATCGCGACCCAGCTCTAGCATCAATTCGTCCGGCTCAACGGTGGCCGTGCCGAGCTTGCTGACAACGACCCCCGCTGCAACATTGGCGAGCTGCATCGCCTTCGGCAGCGAGTAGCCGCTGGCGCAGGCGAGAGCCAGTACCGCAAGCACTGTGTCGCCGGCGCCCGAGACGTCGTAGACCTCACGTGCCCGCGCCGGTTCGAGATGGATGCCGCCCGACCGACTAGTACCATGCCCTTGTCGGAGCGGGTAGCGAGGATGGCTTCGACCCCGGCCACATGCAGCAGCTTGGTCGATGAGGCCCGGCTGCGCCAGTCTGCCGTGGTCGAGGATTTCCGCGCTCACTGCGGCCTCGACCGCGCCCTGTTCCTCAAGCTCGCCACTTGCGAGTGGATCCGCGAGCATCATCATCTGGCGCTGGTCGGCCCAACCGGCATCGGCAAGTCGTGGTTGGCTTGCGCTCTCGGCCACAAGGCCTGCCGCGAGGGCTTCTCAGTGCTCTAAAAACGCGCCTCGCGTCTGTTCATCGATCTCGCCCAGGCGCGTGGCGAAGGCCGATTGCCTCGGTTGATGAGCGCGCTCGAACGAACCCGCCTATTGGTCATCGACGATTCGGGGCCGGAACCGCTCAACGCCGAGCGGCGCCGCGATCTGCTCGAGATCGTCGACGATCGCTACGACAGGGGATCCCTGCTGGTCGCAAGTCAGATCCCAGTCAATCGCTGGCATGAGGTGATTGGCGATCCTACCCTGGCTGACGCCATTCTCGACCGTATCATCCATCGCGCCCATCGCATCGATCTCAAAGGCCCATCGCTGCGCCGGCGTCTCGTCGCCAGTGAAAGCCCCGCTGCATGAACGCCTCTGCGCCGATCGCCCCCGGGAGCCCACAGCGCCTCCCCACGCGCGCCGCTCCGTCGCTCGTGAGGGCACTGCGCGACGCGCGCGGGTCCCCTCCATGGACGCCGTGGACGATCCTCTACCGCTTGACCGGCACCAGCCTTTTTATCCCGGATCCGTCATCACGAGCGCGATTCTCTTTGGTCATTGGGGCAGCGAATGGCGGGTGCATCGCACCAGCAACGGCTAACCAGGAAGGAAAACCTATAAGTCGGAAAATCCGGCTCGACTCGGCCTTCGCTCGCTGCTAAAGACCGCGCGCCGCATCGTCGGCTAATCTCACTTCAATTTATGCAACCTGTGTTCGTGTCGACGGCGCAGATCGCCGCGACCCTCACGCCCGCCTCCCGGGCCGCATGACGGTGTGATCACGATCACCGGAATCGGTGATTACCTTCGGCTGGAATGGCCCATCACAATCACCGGAATGCGCAGGTTCTGGCTAACAACAGCGGCATCCACGTCGAAAAAGACCCGCAAAACAGCGAAGATGGCCCTGCTGATGCTCACCGCGTGGATCCCGGCGATCGTTAGCCATCATGCAAGGCGCGTTGGACCAGATCTTCACACCAGAACAGTCGGTTAGGCAGTGCCGATCGTCGGTATCGGCGACTGGGTGCCGCAGTGCGCAATGCAGCCAGGCTTGCGCGTCGTCGACGTTCGCTCAGCCGCGCCGTGCACTCTGACAACGACCGGATTGTTCGGATAAGCGGCCTCGACACTGTGCTGCCTGAGGCTGACTGCGTCGTGCTTGCCGCGCCACTGACCCTGAGACGAGTGTCCGAATCTTAATCGTATAGGTTGTATTTCATCTTTATAGATTGCGTTGTGGTCAAGCCAATCTCCTAATGAGGAGCTGCACGGAGGCGATGTAAACCCAGGCTTTGGCGCTGGCGATCGAAGCCTCGAAATCTTTGGCCAGACGGCGGTTTCGATTGAGCCAAGCGATGATTCGTTCGACGACCCATCGCCGGGGGAGCAGTTGAAATCCGACCGCGTCAGCGGTGCCTTTGACGATCTCGATCGTCCAGTAACCGAATTTGGCAAGGGCCTCACGCAGATTGGGGCCGTTATAGACGCTGTCGGCGAAGAGATGGCGCAGCCAGGGAAATAACTGGTGAATGGCCTCGATGACGAGGCTGGCACCATCGCGATCTTGGATATCGGGAGGGTGCACCTCGGCACCGACCAGTAGACCGCAAGTATCGGTCACAATGTGACGCTTGCGACCTTTGACCTTCTTGGCCGCATCATACCCACGCGGCCCGCCGCTCTCGGTTTGTCTTGGCCGATTGACTGTCGATAACCCCGGCCGACGGGCTCGGCTCGCGTCCCGCCGCTTCGCGTGCTCGCAGCAGCAACGCAAAATTGATCTTCTCAAACAAGCCGTCGTCTCGCCAATCGTAGAAATAACCTTGCACGGTCGTGAACGGGGGAAAGTCCTTGAGCAGCATCCGCCACTGACAGCCGGTTCGCACAATATACAAAATCGCGTCGAGCACGGCTCGCAACTCGGTCTCACGCGGCCGGCCCAAAGGCTTGGCCGCCGGCATGTGCGGCTCGATCAGCGCCCATTCCGCATCCGTGACATCGCTTGCGTAGCGCTGTCCCTCTCGCTCAGAAGAGCCTGGTACAAGACAGCGGTGGTGACGGGAGCCTCGCCATCGTCTCTTATGACGAGAAACCAGGGATCCAGGCGATCGGGACGACCGCGCCGGATCGCCCGCCCCTGCCGGGCAAAAGCCCGACCGTGATGCGCGATCACGAATACAAGCGGCACGGCACTCTGACCCTGATGGCGGGGATCGATCTGTTTCACCGGTCACGTCCACGCCCTGGTCAAGGACCGCCACCGCAGCTGCGAATTCATCGAGTTCCTCAAGCTCCTCGATATAGCCTACCCGCCGATACCGCGATCGAGGTCATCCTCGACAACTATTCCGCCCATGTCTCGAGCGAGACCACAACCTGGCTCGCCGCGCAACCGATCGGGCGCTTCACGTTCACCTTCACACCGACCCATGGATCGTGGCTCAATCTCATCGAAGGCTTCTTTTCCAAGCTGGCGCGCTCGGTATTGCGCCACATCCGCGTCGGCTCCAAACACGAACTCAAGGAACGCCTGTTGGCCTTCATCGACGACATCAACCGCGAGCCGTTCGTCCACACCTGGCGTTACAAAATCGATCATGCAGCATGACGCCATAGGTCCGTTATTTCGGAAACGCAGTACTAGAATTAGCCGATTTAGCGAGGGAGGCTACAACGATGAGCGAAGCTTCGCGAGGATAGCTAGGCCGACCAAGAGCGAGGCGCCGGCGACGCCGGTCTACGCAGCGCCGATCGATCATCCCAGCGCCTGGAACGGCGGAAGGCTACGGGCGAGACGAAGACCGCCCGCTACGCCCGCGGCTTTGGTTTCGCCGGAAGCCGCGGCAGAACCGTCGACGGAACCGCTGCCAAAATCCTCGGAGAGGCGCACTCAGAGGAGGCCGCAGCTGGTGCATCAGCATCGATCCGGCGTTCGCGCAAAAGACCGCCAACATTGTTGCGCTCTACCCATAGCGCCGGAGAACGCCGCGGTGTTGTCGGTCGATGAAAAGCCGCACATCCAGGCTCTGAACGCGCCCAAGCCTGGCTGCGGATGCCGAACGGCAAGACGTTTACCGGCTTCAATCACGAGTACAAACGGCACGGCACGACGACCCTGTTTGCGGCTCTGGAGGTGGCCACCGGTCTGGTCAAGGCTGGTCATCACCGGCGCTGCCGGCGCGTCCAGTTCCTGCAACTTTATGAACCGCCTCCTTGCCGAATATCCCCGCCGAGAAATTCACATCATCTGGGACAACCTCAACGCTCACCAACCCGAACACGACCACTGGCTGGCACGCCACAACAACGTCCATTTTCACTTCACCCCGACCCACGCCTCCTGGCTCAACGAAGTGGAAGTCCGGTCCTCCATCCTCGCCAGCCGGGCCTTGGCGGGCGCCAGCTTCACTTCCCGCGTCAGGCGCGCGATTCAGATCGACGCCTTCATCGTCGTCTACAATTACCACGCCCATCCCTTCGATGGACCAAGCAGCAAATTCGTCGCCGCCGCCGTGCCCGGCTGCTTCCCATTCATAGCGGACAAACAGGCGCCTCGTGGCCAGATCGAAGACCAGATGCCAGCAATCCACATCAGTGGGCGTCGTCGTCTTCAGCAAAACACCCGCGATCTACGTACGCTAATTTAAGCAACTAGAGGTACTTGGCCTCGGCGAATCGCCAAACGGTCCACCACGCGCAAGACGTGGATCGCGCTGGCGCCTCGCCTCGCCTCGCCATCATCATGGACGCCATGCTGCGACACAGCAGCGGATTCAAGCCGGATTAGCCGAACAGCAACTTCGGATAAGAGGTCGGACGAGCGGTAACCGCGCGATAATTCGACCCAGCCTGGTAGCCGGAACAGCACGCTTTGCCAATTGTTATCTCGACTAGCGCATTAGCCGCAATTCATCGATCGCGACGATATCCGTTGTACCCGCCAGTGTAGCGATTTGCTCGTCAAGGTGAAACACGGAGGACAATTTGATTATCGTAGGACCCGAGCGGGTATTCGAAAGTAACGAAGGAATAGTCATAGTAGACTTTCCGGGTTTTGGCACGATGCATTGGGTTCTTCCAAAATCACCTCTCGCTTTAACAAGAACAGCATTCATTTGTGCTCGCAGAGCTAGAGAAAACGACAATGTTAATGTCGACACCAAGTTTGGTGATAATGCCCAGTTATATAGGACGATCTCTGCCTCCGGCGTCGATAGGAAGGGACCCCGCACGTCTCGAACTCCCCACCCGTAGCCGAGAAACAGCCATTCCTGACTCGGGGCTCGGTAATCTATGTAAAGCTCAAACATAGGGGTCGTCGTTCTCGTACGATTCGGTCTGCGGCGCCTTGCTGGCAACAGATATTTGGCAAAGTTGCGGGCTGGTGGTCAATCCTATGGGATCGATCGGGGGCGTCGGCGTCTCAGACTCTCGCCGGCGAGATCGATGCGGTGAGCGTTGTGAACGAGGCGGTCGAGGATGACATCGGCATAGGTGGGGTCGCCGATGAAGGCATGCCATTTGTCAACGGAGATCTGGCTGGTGAGGACCGTCGAGCGGCGACCGTAACGTTCCTCGAGGATTTCGTAGAGATCATGACGGGCTGAGCCATTCCCGGAAGCCCGAGTTGGCCCTACTGGTCAAGTGTCGGATTGGTCAGCAAGATGTCATCTCCTCACTGGTAGTAGCGAGGTCCACGGATGTTGGGATGGAGGAGCGGCACACCGTTGGCGGGCGGTGGTTGCGGCGTTTGGCGATCGAGCTTGTTGTCGAGGATAGAGCGCACCGAGCCGTAGGTCAGCGACCCGATCTCGATCGCTCGGGTGGCGGCGGCTTCGAGGCGCTTGATACCGAATGGCCGCGCCAGCCGGACGATGCCGAGGCAGGCGCGGAAGCCTTGCTCAGGGTGAGGCCGACGCTCGATGATGAGCTCGCACAGCGCAGCGGTGGCCGGACCGATCGCAGCGGGCCTCGCGGTGAATGCGCTCGATCACCAATCGGCGTAACGCCGATGGAATGATGGCATGTTTTTCGGGGTGGGTCTGTTACATGGACGCCGGCGCATATATAGCCGACCTGAACTTCAATCTCGCCGAATACCACAAAGACAAAGACGACATCGCGATCATTACCGCGCCGGGGGCAACAACGTCAAGTGGGGGAATGTGAACGCCGGCGTGATCTTGCTCAATCTGGCGCACTCCAAATCGCACGCTCTCGTCGAGCTGTGGAATGCCTATTTCGTCAAGATTACAGACGAGCGGTTGTTTGAGCGCGTCGACTGGTTCCCGCCCAACGGAGATCAGTCATTGCTGTGGGAAGCGCTGTAAAAACGTGCCCGATCTCAGGCGGCACATGATCTGGGTTAGCTCAGATTTAATCAGACAGTCGTAGTTGGTTTCCGAGGCAGGAGCCGGAGGCAGGACGCGGTTCTCACAAGAGCCAGGACCGCGGCCCGCCCTCCGGCATGAGGGAGATGACACAGGAGCAGAAGATTATCCGAGCGAAGGTCGGGTTGCTGGAATTGGCCAAGCAGCTCGGCAATGTCAGCCAAGCCTGCAAGATGATGGGGTACAGCCGGGATAACTTCCGCTTCAAGGAGCTGTACGACAAAGGTGGCGAGCTGGCGTTGCAAGAAATCAGCCGCCGCAAGCCAATCCTAAAGAACCGCACGCCGATCGAGATCGAACAGGCGGTGGTGGCGCTGGCGATCGAGCAGCCAGCCTGGGGCCAGGTGCGCATCTCGGAAGCGCTGAAGCACCGCGGCTTGTCGGTCTCGCCGGCTGGGGTGCGCTGCGTGTGGCAGCGCCACGACCTGACCTCGATGAAGCAGCGCCTCAAGGCGCTCGAAGCCAAGATGGCGTCGGATGGCATTCTCTTGACCGAGGCGCAGATCGCCGGGCTCGAGAAGGCCAACGCTGACAAGGAGGCGCATGGCGAGTTCGACAGCGAATGTCCCGGCTATTGCGGAGCCCAGGACACGTTTTATGTCGGCACCCTGAAGGGCGTCGGGCGGATCTATCAGCAAACCTTCATTGATACGTATGCCAAGGTTGCCTTCGCCAAGCTGTACGACCGCAAGACGCCGATACCGCGGCCGAGTGGACTTGCCGAGGTAAAATCCGAGCCGCAAAAGGCCGAAGCGGCCGTAGTGAAAGTCGAACCCTTAAGCTTGGCAGCAAATCGCTGCGACGGTGCTGCGGGCGTCCAACGGTTAGACGCACCTGGCTGTGATCGGGCGGATAACGGTGCCGCGGGTTCCGTCTTCGGCACCCTATAATTCAGGGTTGTAGGGTGATAAATCGCAATCTCTTGGCTCGGCTTGGATTTATGATTTATCTAGGCGCTGAATAAGCAAAGCTTGCCCAACCTGCCGGGCATTTCGCACGCTGTGGGCTGTGGGGACACACAGACGTTCTGTGTGGGCCCCAGCTGAAGAACGAGCGAGGACTAATTTCGGCTGCTTTTGATCACGCCTATCCAGCCGCCGAGGCCCCCAGCTTGAGTAAGTGCTCGGTCTGACTGCGTTGGCTTTGGGCTCGTCGAAGATCAAGTACGCCGACTGATGATCGCCTCGAAGCTACCTCGAAGCTCTATAAAGAGGGTCACAAAAAACTAGTTTTGTGGCCGGGTTAATCCCGTCGCCCGTGATTAAAAGATCAACGCGCTAGAGTGTTTTATTCCGGTAGGACTATATGTTGTCCTCTGTCTTACAGGCACCGATCCGACATCATCTCGATCGTCGAGCCGATGAGATTGCCCGAGCCGCTGCCGACAAAAATCCAGACGATCTGCTGACTACAGCGGCAACAGCCGATTGGTTGGGGATCAGCCCCCAATGGTTGGAAATCGGCAGGTCGAGGAATTGGGGTCCTCCATTCATCAGGCTTTCGACCCGACGCGTCCGCTATCGCCGAGCGGACGTCATAGCCTGGCTTGCTGAACGGACACACCGTTCGACGGCTGAATATGCGTCTCCCGCCGCGAGGTAATCGTGAACACCGTCAACCCCGGTGAGGCGACGGGCGCAACCAGGACCGACGGAGATGTTGCTTGGCAGCGACTCCCGTTAAATAAAGATTTCCGGGTGCGTGGTGCAAGCTTCAGACTTGTGCCGATTTCACTGCGCGCACTGTGACTGCAACCTGCAGCTGCATTCTGGTGGCGGAATGCGACGGCAAGCAGAAAAGCCGTCAGCTGCCTGCGTCCGAACGAAAGACCGATCCTAGCAAGCAGCGCATGCAGTTTTTCTATCATAAGCGCGTGCTGACCAAGACGACCAACGTCCAGGTCGGCAATCGGCCAAATCTGCCGCTCCCACCAGCAGCGCCCAGACTGCGCATCCGATGATCACCGGGAGGGATCGATGAGCGGCGACATCCTCACGGTCCTGCGTTCGGTCAACAAGCTGCACGCCGCCGAGCAGTTCACGCTGATCAGGGGCAAGAAGGGCTACCGCAACAAGATCAAAAACAAGAGTTACGGCAACGAGAAATATTTCCGGGTCGAGGAGATCGAGGTCGCCGACATCGACGAATTCTATGCCACACTCGATCGGCTGACGGGGGATCCGCTCGCCTTCATCCTCCGCGGCGAGCCTTTGCCGGACATCAATCCTAACTACACCCGGCGCCTGCTGCACAATAAGGGAGACGACCTGGCGACATTCAAATCGGTGAACCGGCGATGGGCGATGTTCGACCTCGACCATCTGTCGGTAACCACAGCGCTGACCGATCCGGCCTTCGATCCCGAGGATGCGATCGAGTACGCGCGGAGCCGAATGCCCCCCGAGTTCGCGGACGTCACCTGTTTCTGGCAATTCGGCTCGTCACAAGGACTCCCCGGCAGCGAGGGCTTCCTGTCGGTGCACCTCTGGTACTGGCTCGCCCGCCCCTACCCTGAGGACGAGCTGATCCGGTACGCCAATTTCATCAATCGCAACGGCCGGCTGATCGACCCCGCGCCGTTCCGCGCCGTCCAGCCGAACTACATCGCCGCGCCGCTGTTCTTCGGCTTCTCCGACCCGCTGCCGCGGCGCCACGGCATCTGGAAGGGGCTCGAACACGAGCTCGAGCTGATCATTCCGCCGCCCGACCGGAAAAACCCGACCGTCGTATCCACCCAAGGCTACGAGACCGGCATCGGCGTCCAGGCGTTTCTCGCCCAGATCGGCGGCCCCAACGGCTTCCGCCGGCCAATCTTCCGGGCGATTTCGTCCTACATCGCGATCCACGGCAGCCGCGCCGACCTGCAGCCGCTCTATGTCGAGATCCGCAAAGCGCTGGATCACGCCGAGCCCGGCTGGCGGGCCGATCCCAAGGGGCAGCGCTATGCTGACGATGACCACCTCGACAAGATGGCCGACTGGATACGCCAGCAGCACGGCGACCAGCCGCCGAAACCGCCGCCGCTTCCCGAGCCGCCGCCCGGTTGGCCCGAGCCGCCGTTTCCAGACCCTGACCCCAAGGAATTGCCGCCGGCACCCGATATGCGTCCGCGTGTCAGAACCAGTGGCGGCCGGCTGCACGCAGCGGTCGACGCGGCCGAGAAGGTTCTGATCGGCAACGATCCCGAGGTTTACGCCTTTGGCGACCAGATCGTGCGGCCCGCGCTGCGCCCGATCGCGATCGCCGACGACAAGACGACGATCGGTCTGCGCCTGGTGCCTGTCGGCCCCGAGCACATGGCCGACCGCTTCAGCCGCCTGATCAATTTCCTCAAATTCAATGCGAAGACTGAGGAATGGGTGCCGATCGACTGCCCGCGCGTCATCGCCACCACCTACCTCGCGCGCGTCGGGCTGTGGCGGGTGCCGCAACTGAAGGCGCTGGCCACCTGCCCGCTGTTGCTCGCCGACGGTCGTATCCTCGACCGACCGGGGTTCGACGAGGCGAGCGGCATCCTGTTCGACGCGCAACGGACTGAATTTCCGTCAGTCCCGGAGCGCCCGACCCGCGAGCACGCCGCAGAAGCGCTGGAGTTTCTAATGGCGCCCTTCGCCGAATACCCGTTTGTTGATGAACCCTCGAAGTCGGTGCTGCGCTCGCTGCTCCTGTCGAGCGTCTCGCGCTACGCCTACCCCTTCGTGCCCTGCCATGGTTTCGACGCGACCGGCGCCGGCACCGGCAAGTCAAAGCTGTTCGACTGTGCCTCGATCATACTCACTGGGCGCGAATGCGCGGTCGTCAGTCAGCCCGAGGATGCCACCGAGTTCGAAAAAAAGCTGTTCGCCGAGCTGCTGGCCGGCGATCCGCTGGTGTCGATCGACAACTGTGATCTGGCGCTCGACAACTCGTTCCTGTGCATGACGATCACCCAGCGTTTTGTCAAAAGCCGCCTCTTGGGCCTGTCGAAAAACCCCGAGATCCCCAACACCGTGATCATCGGCGCCAATGGCAACAATTTCTCCTTTGCCGGCGACATGCTGCGCCGTGGCCTGACCGGCCACCTCGACGCCGGCGTCGAAAAGCCGTGGGAGCGCGAATTCCAGACTGAAGATCCGGTCGCAGTGTTCAAGCGCGACCGCCCCTGCTACGTCGCGGCGGCGCTCACCGTGCTGCGCGCCTACGTCGCTGCTGGACGTCCGAAAATGACGGCGCCGCCGCTCGGCGGCTTCGAGGGCTGGTCCCGGCTAGTTCGCGACACGATCCTGTGGCTCGGCGCGGATGACCCGTGCCTGACGATCGAGTCGGCGCGCAAGGCCGACCCGGCGCGGCTCAAACTCGAAGCCGTCATCACGCAATGGCGCGACGTGATCAAAGATGACAGCGTCACGGCCCGCGAGGTGGTCGAGAGGGCGTGCCGGTTCGAACTCGACCCAACACCGCGCAATCCCAATCACATCGTCTATCACTATCCGGAATTTCGCAACGCGCTGCTCGATATCGCGGCCGATCATGGCCGCGTCGATCCCGGCCGCCTCGGCACGTGGCTCGGCCACAACAAAGGGAAAGTTGTGCGGGTAAAGGGACAGGGACAGACCCATGACTGCCGGCTCATTGCCGACACGGACGCCCACGGCATCGGGCGGTGGCGCCTGCAAGAGCGTCAGGCGGACGGATGGCGATGAAGGACCCAAGGGACCTGAAGGACCAACCCCCAACGATCCCGTACTGCAATCGCCTTCCTATGCGGCGTGGCGACTCATGCTCCGCAGCGCGACTTGCTTACGCTGCACGCGCGCGATCGCGCGCGCGATCGTTAGAGAGAGGTCCTTCAGGTCCCTCAGGTCCCTTCAGAGAGAAACGGAGAAAATGGCGGAAAGACGCCGCTCTTCGGAATAACCCGCCCAGAAGGGCCCACCAGTCCGCACTGGCCTGATCCGCCCGGAAGAGATGTCTGACGCCCGCAACCACACCGCGCCGAAGCTGCAGCGGGTAGCGTTCACGACCTCGCGGCTCGCCGAGTTCTGTGGCGCGAAGGAGTTGACGGCGCAGACCGGTCACGAGCCCGGCGAGTGGCCGCTCGTCCTCGTGAAGGAGGTGATCGACAACGCGCTGGACGCTTGCGAAGAGGCCGAGATCGCGCCCGAGATCAGCATTGAGGTATCCACCGGACCCGGCGAGATTGTGATTTCCGACAACGGTCCGGGTTTGCCGGTCAAGACGCTCGGCAATGTGCTCGACTACACCGTCCGCGTCTCCAGCCGCGAGGCCTATGTATCATCCTCCAGAGGACAACAGGGCAATGCCTTGAAGTGCATCATTGCGATGCCCTTTGCGCTCGACGGCACGCGCGGCGACACGGTCATCGAATCGCAGGGGCAAGCCCACCGGATAGTCTTCGAGATGGATCCGGTCCGCCGCGAGCCCAAGGTCATGCGCGAGATCGCGCCGTCGAATGTACAAACCGGCACCCGCATCACCATGCATTGGCCTGAGAAGGCATGCCATCTGCTCGCGGCCGCAGAACACCGATTTGTACAAACGGTCTGCAACTTCACCACGTTTAACCCGCACCTGACGATCCGAGCCCGTTGGAATGGGGAGGAATTCCTTGATCTCGCCGCCACCGATCGCCAGTGGCGCAAGTGGCGAACCTGCGACCCGACAAGCGCCCATTGGTACGGGGTCGAGCAATTCGAACGCTACATGGCGGCGCACATTGCCCGCGATCAGGATCAAGGCAGAAGCGGGCGCACGACCCGCGATTTCATCGCCGAGCTGCGCGGCTTGGCGCGCAGCGGCAAACAGAGGATCGTACTGGCCGAGACCGGCACATCGGGCGTCCCGCTCGCGACTTTCTTTGCGGCCGGACGCAGCGCCGTCGCTTCACTCCTGGCCTCCTGCCAACGCCACACAAAGCCGGTGAAGCCGGAGGATCTCGGACTGATCGGCACCGAGCATCTGCTGGCGGATTGTTCGGCGGCCGGTGCTGCGCCGGAGAGCTTCAGATGCCGCAGGCACCTCGGCACGAGGCAAGACGGCCTGCCCTACGCGATCGAGGCGGCGTTTGCGTACTGCCCGGATGGGCGGCGCGAATGGCAGCTGGTCACCGGTGTCAATTTTTCGGTCGGGATCGGCAGTCCGTTCGAGAGGCTCGGCCCTTTCTGGGGCTTGGCATCGATTTTAGGACGCCAACATGTCAGCCGCCATGATCCCGTGGTGCTCGTTGTGCACTATACCTGCCCGCGCGTTGACTTCGCTGATCGCGGCAAAGGAACACTGGCGCTACCCCATGAAGTCTCCGAAGAAATCGTCAGCCTCGTCGAGACCGTCACAAAAGACTGGACAAAGCAGCGCCGCGCCGAGTTCCGCTCCACCGCTGCAGAGGCAAGGCGCAGCGAGCGCCTGCTCAAGCAACAGCATCGCACCGAGAAGAAGGGTCCGCCTGAGCCGAGTGGCGTATTGGCGCAGAAGATTTGTCGCGCGGCGCGCGAGCTCAGCATCTCAATCGACGCTCTCCTCGTGCTTTCGCCCGCCAACGACCCCTACACGGCATGGCGGCGCCGCCATGAGGCCGAGTGGTTTGCGCGGTTGTTCGGTCAGCTGGTGCCGGCGGGGGCGACCAAGCACCTGCGTGGTTTCTTCTATCTGCTTGTGAGTTCGCCCGACGGCATCATGGGGCCCGACGGCAAACCACTCGTCAACGATTACAAGCACTGGCAAGCACTACAATCCGCGTCGAAGGCGGCGCGGTGGCTCGGGCTCGTTCGGTTCGAGCGCATCATCGACGAGCGCAATGCACCCCCGGAAATCTACGTACCAGGTGTCACCCCGATCTCGACCAGTGTCGATCCGGGAACCGGGTGCACCATCCCGCCTACCGCCGCGGCAGCCCTACCCCGACTGCACCTCGCGGGATTTCACGGCCGCCAGACGCATCGGATCATACTCTACGGCGAGAAATCCTCGTTATCGGTAGTTTTACGCCCGATCGCCGAGCAGATCGGAGCCGAGATGATCCTGGTGACCGGAGAGAGCTCGGATTCGCATATCGCGGCGATGGCCAGGCGGGCGAGTGAAGACGGTAGACAGGCCGTCGTCCTCTACTTCTCCGACTTCGACCCGAGCGGCCACCAGATGCCGGTCAGCGTCGCCCGGAAGCTGCAAGCATTGCGCGATCTCTACCACCCCAATCTCAGGATCAAGCTGTATCCGGTCGCGCTCACATTGGAGCAGATCCGCGCCTCGGGGCTTCCCAGCTCGCCGCTCAAAGAGACCGAGCGGAGGGCGAGCCGCTGGCGCGAGACACACGGGCACGACCAGACCGAAATCGACGCGATGGTCGAGTTGCATCCCGACGCGCTGCGGCAGGCGGTCTTCAATGCGATTCTGCCCTTCTACGACGGCGGCCTTGAGAACCGCGTCCGCGCCGCCGAGATGAAATGGCGGGAACAAGCGGGCGCGGCGCTGGAAGCCCATCCCGCCTTCGAGAAGGCCAGCCGACGAATCAGAGCAGCATGGAAACGCGCGAGCGCTGCCGCCAGCAATCTTCACAGCGAACAACGCCAGTTTGCCGGTCTCCTTCAGGGCGGCATCCCGCCGCCGCCGGCGCTTCCGGAGGCGAAGCCCGACGGCGTGGCGAAACCAGCGCTGTTTGACGCCGAGACCGAATTCGTCGCCGCGACGCGGCGGCTCATCCGCTGGAAGAAGCTGATCGGATCCGGAGAGGCATGAGCCGGGCGACCGTCACACCCCTGCCCGATGCGCCGTGAACTCGAAGCGCTCAGCCGTTGCCGTTGGGGTAGTGCGTGCGGAAAAACTCGTCGAGGTCGAGGATTTGCGCCGCCCTCGTCGCCGCATCGGGCTCGACATAGCCAGGCGCCATCTTCCGCCGCTCGTGCATCAGGTCGAGCTCGCGATACAGCCGCTCTCGCGCGTCACCGCCGGCCGCCTCGAGCTTTGCCGCCCTACGCCGCGCGATCTCGGTGTTGAGCATCTCGAGCCAGTGGCTCGCATGGTCAGAACCTTTCATTTCGTCAGCTCTTCTATCGCGATCTGATCCCCCAGACGATGTGATTTCACGTC
>Ga0306922_10001336_pt1 | contig 21980 bp, 21 predicted proteins | sample sta12Cox44000082_FD_203758 | JGI IMG/M metagenome (GOLD analysis project Ga0306922, IMG submission 203758) | Lab enrichment of tropical soil microbial communities from Luquillo Experimental Forest, Puerto Rico - statoxic.12C.oxic.44.000.082 (v2)... | ecosystem: Environmental > Terrestrial >... | reverse complement strand
CCCTTTTTGTTTACAAAGCCTGGTAGAGAATCCGATCGTCACGCTCCGTTTTTCGCGCTCGGCCTTCGAAACACGAAAACTCCATATGCGCCAGCGTTTCGAAGGTAGCTGCCATAACCTGGGATACCGGCCGGCCGTCGCCGAATATTTGGTGAGCGATCTCGAAAGCTGTCTGCGGCCTGTTGCGTGTCAGGTCGAGCATCTCCGCTTCGCGATATCGATGATGCTCGATGATCTGATTCGCGCGATGTCGATGGTCGTGGTAAACGCCGCCGTGCGCGGGCAGCACCAGCTCCACGTCGAACTTCTGAACCTTCTTTTGCGAATTGATAAAGTCGCCCAGCGGGTTCATCCCGAAGCTGTCCGCGTAGATTCCGACGTGCGGCGTTATTTTCGGTAGTAGATGATCGCCCACGATCATGACTTTCTCGCGCCGCAGGTAAATCACGTTGTGACCCGGAGAATGTCCCGGCGTCCAGATCACGTCGAACTCGCGATCGCCGACCTTGATCACATCGCCATCATCGATGAATCGATCGGGTGCCGTGACCGGATCGTACATTGAAGTACCCATCCAGGCGGGCCGCATACCGGTCGGCGAGAATTGCTCGATGGGGAAGCCATGACTTAACAGAAACGCACGGCCCTCGGGCCGTTGTGACATGCCGCCCATGGAACCGTATGAGACCATGCGATTGGCGCGTTCCGCCTCGCGCGCATGAAGATGCACGATCGCGTGGCTGCGTCTCCGTAGCTGGCCTGATGCGCCGAAATGATCGACATGATGATGAGTGCCGATGATTGCGCTCAGGTCTTGGGTCTTTATTCCGATTTGGGCGAACACCTCATCGAGCGTCGCGACGCTCTCGGGCGAATTCATCCCGGTGTCGATGAGTGTCCACGCACCGTGGCAATCGACCAGGTAAACATTGATGATGGTCGGTCGCATCGGGAGCGGCAGGAAGATCTCGAAGATACCCGGATGGACCTCGGTGAATTTTGACGCCATCGCTTCTTCACTCCGACTCGGTTGCACATGACCATTCAGTCATTGCGCTCCGCATCGATCGCGGGAAAGACCGCGAGCTGGCGGAAATGTTTACAGTAAACTTTCGAATACTCTCTCGTTTGTCAGTTCCATATTGCGACTGACCCCGCTGATCACGATGAAAGTCACGATCGATCTGCCGACGCCGATGCTTGTGAGAGCTCGAACGCGACCTCAATGATCATGTCTTCCTGACCGCCGACCGCCTTGCGTCTGCCGACCTCCATCAGGATTTCGCGCGCGTCTACGCCAAACCTCTCCGCCGCTTTTTCCGCGTGGCGAAGGAAGCTCGAGTACACCCCGCAGTAGCCGAGTGTAAGCGCGGCGCGATCGATCATCGCCGGTTTCCCCATCACCGGTGGCACCAGCTCCTCTGCGATGTCCATCAGCTTGAGGACGTCGAGCCCCGGATTACGTCCGATCCGATCCAGGACCGCCGCCAGTACCTCAGTCGCTGTATTCCCTGCACCGGCCCCAAAGCCGCGCACTGCCGCGTCGATCCACGTCGCGCCTTCTTCGATGGCTGCAAGCGTATTGGCTACCGCGAGCGACAGGTTGTTATGCCCGTGAAATCCCACTTCACACTGGACCACGTCGCGAATGGTGCGGACGCGCTCGCGCGCACCGTCGAGCGTCAGAGCCCCCGCGGAGTCGGTCACGTAGACGGCATGAGCTCCGTACGATGCCATCAGCTTCGCTTGCACGGCGAGTTCTGCCGCTGGAATCATGTGCGCCATCATCAGGAAGCCCGCCACTTCCATGCCGAGCTCGCGCGCGAATCCGATGTGCTGTTGAGCGATATCTGCTTCAGTGCAATGCGTCGCGACCCGGACCACTTCGGCCCCGAGATCCCGCGCGGCCTTGAGGTCCTCGCGAGTGCCGATTCCCGGGAGCAATAGAACAGTAAGCTTCGCTCGAGATAGGACCGAACGAGCCGCGCGAATCAATTCCAGCTCGTTGGTGCGAGATAATCCGTATTGAAGTGACGATCCTCCCAAACCGTCACCGTGCGAGACTTCCACCATCGCGACGCCCGCCGTATCGAGGGCGGCGGCGATCGAGACCACCTGGTCGACGGTAAACTGATGGCGCACGACGTGAGAACCATCACGCAACGATACGTCGCAGATTTTCATTTGGGAGTTCACGCGGACTCTCCAGCGCGCTGATGCATTGCGGGTTGAGGGAGCAGCTTGCGCGCAATTTCTTCCCCAACACGGACTGCGGCGGCGGTCATGATGTCGAGATTGCCTGAATATCGGGGAAGGAAATCACCCGCGCCCTCGACTTCGATCATGACTGTGACGCTGGCGTCGTCGAAGATCGGTTCGGTTCGCAGGCGATAGCCGGGGACGTATTGCTGAATGTCGCAAACCATCCGCTTAACCGACGCGGCGACTTCCTCGTGCGATGCGCCTTGTTGAAAGCACACGTAGATAGTGTCGCGCATCGCGATCGGCGGGTTGGCCGGATTCAGGACGATGATCGCCTTACCGCGCTTCGCTCCGCCGAGCCGCTCCAGGCCGCGCGCGGTGGTCTGGGTGAACTCGTCGATATTCTGGCGTGTTCCGGGTCCCGCACTCGCAGATGCGATGGTCGCTACAATTTCCGCGTACTCGACCGGAGCGACGCGACTTACCGCCGCGACAATCGGGATCGTCGCCTGACCACCGCAGGTCACAAGGTTGAGATTGAGTGCGTCTCGGCGCTCTTCCAGGTTGACCGCGGGCACAACGTAGTCCCCGACGGCTGCCGGCGTCAGATCGATCGCGACAATTCCTGCAGTGCGCAAGCGTGATGCGTGCTCACGATGGGCGTGGGCGCTGGTCGCATCGAATACGATTTGGGGGAGGGGATTGAGCGCAAGCAGACCCTCGACTCCATTGTCGCAGACTTGGATTCCCGCTTCGCGAGCCCGGGCAAGACCCGCTGAGGCAGGTTCGAGCCCGGCCATCGCCTGCAGTTCCAACACCGAACAGCGCATCAGCTTCGCCATCAGGTCAGTACCAATATTCCCGGAACCCAGGATCGCGCATCGGACGCGAGAGGATGCATGGTCAGCCAACGCGGTCACACGAACCTCACATTTACTGAGCCGAGGCTCTCGAAGTTTGCCTCGATAGAGTCGCCTGCTGTTACATCGACGGCCCGGCACAACGCCCCGGGAATGACTACGCTGCCTGCCGCGAGACTTTCCCCGAACTCTGCCAGCTTGTTCGCCAGCCATGCGACGGGCTCCGCCGGATGCCCCAGTACCGCTGAGCCGATGCCCCGCTCGACGACTGCGCCGTTTTTTTGCAGAGTCATCGCGACCGCGGCGAGGTCGAGCGCCGTCGGCCCGGTCTTACGGTCGCCGAGCACGACGCGGGCCGACGAAGCGTTGTCGGCTATCGTGTCTGCGAGCGTTATCTTCCAGTCGCGTATTCGCGTATCGATTATTTCCAGCGCCGGCGTCACAAACTCTGCCGCGGCGAGAACGTCCTCGCGCGTGACGCCGGGGCCGCGCAGTTCGCGGGCGAGGGCGAACGCGATCTCGGGCTCCACGCGCGGGAGCATCAGGGACTCGGCGCGGCATTCGCCGCCGTTCGCGATCATCATGTCGTCGAAGAGGTGTCCGAAGTCGGGTTCGTTGACGCCGAACATCTTCTGCATCGCAACACTGGTGAGACCGACTTTGCGTCCCACGATTTTGCGTCCACTCGCGGCCCGCAGATCAACGTTGATCATCTGGATTCGGTACGCGTCGGCAGCCGTCATCGCGGAGCCGGCGGCAGGCGGATCTATCGCGGCACGACTGCGTTCGGCACGCGCCAGCCGCGCGGCGATTTCCTTCATTGTGGACGCGTCCATCTCAGTCTTCGCCGCTTAAAAAGTCGGCAACGAGTCGGTTGAATTCCGCCGCCTTTTCCCATTGGGCCCAATGCCCGCACTTGCCGAACACGTGCAACCGCACGTCCTGCAACTGATTCAGCAGCATGAAACTGTGGTCCAGCGTTACGGTGCGATCGTCACGGCCCCAAATCAGCAGCGTCTTATTCTTAATCTTCGAGAAATCCTTCCAGAGCGGCTCCGGCACCATGGGGCGGCTACGCGAGATGAGCGGGTTCGCGACCAGGTCGGGCTGGATGCTCGCTTCGTAGCGCTCCTTGATCAGCTGATCGGTGAGTTGCGAGCCGTCGTAGACCATCACGTTGAGAAAATTGCGAAGTTTCTCCATCGAGGGGCCCGGCTTTTCGTAATAAGCCATCAGGTGCTTGATGCCCTCGGAGGGCTGCGGAGTGAAAATCGGCAACCCCGGTGCCCCCATCAGCACCATCCGCTGGATCTGATCAGGATAGTCGAGTGCGAACTTAATCGTGGTGCCGCCGCCCAGCGAGTTGCCGACGAAGTGGGCGTGCGGAATGTCGAGCGCTCCCATCAGGTCTTTGATGGCCTTCGCCATGAAGGTCAGCAACCCTCCCTCGACCTTCGGCTTGTCGCTTTTTGCAAAGCCGGGTAGGTCGGGCAGGATGACGCGGAAGTGCTCTGCAAAGTGATCGACATTGCGGCGATAGTTGCTCCATCCGCCGGCTCCCGGTCCGCCACCATGGATCATGATCAGCGCGGGACCCCGGCCCGCCTCGTGGTAGTGGAGTTTCAGTGGTCCTGCCTGGACGAATCTGCTGGTTACCTCTTCGGTGAGTGCCATATGTCCTCCGCGCGGCTGCGATTGAGTTAGCGCTCCATACTTGGGCGACGATGGCCCCAGATGCTCGGCGCGTGATGCTTCTGTACATGCCACGTGGCATCGTCGACCTCGCGCGCTCCCCATCCGTATTCGATCTCGAATCCCGATGGCGTGCGCAGATAGAACGACAGCATGTGGTCGTTGGTGTGACGTCCGAGTGTCGATGCGATCTCGATCTTGCGGTCCTGCGCCAGATACATGGTTGCACCGACATCATCGATTGATCGCACCTGCACCATGATGTGATGGAGGCGTTTGGGCGCGGGAACCGGCATCAGCGCGAGGGTGTGATGGCGCGGGTTGCAATGCATGAACGACATCGTTACCTGCATCCCTCGGCCAAAGTTCATGTCGATGGTATCGCTGATGCGGAAACCGAGCCCGTCGAGATAAAAGCGCAAGCTCTTCTCGATGTCTCGGGCCGCCATCACGATGTGACCCAGGCCCTGCTGTCCGGTGACGAATCCTGAGATCGGGCGCGGCGATTGAAACGGCTTCTCGAACTGAATCGATGGACCATAGAAGGCCTCGCTCGTCAGGCCGTTCGGATCGGTGAAGCTGATGATCTCCGTCACGCGCCGAAGCTTCGCATGCTCATCAGTACCCGGCGTGACCTCAACACCGATCGCGCGCAGGCGTTCGGCGACCTCGCGTAGTCCCGCGGCATCAGCGACCTCCCAGCCGGCGTACGCGAGGTCGTCCGATTCATCGCGATGGAGCGCGAGGCGGTAGGCGTTTTCGTCCATCCGCAGGAGCAGGCGCCCGTCATCGGTACGTCCTGCGCTCTGCAAGCCGAGAATTTGGGTTGCGAAGCTTTCCCAGGCATCGAGATCCTTCACGCCTATTCCGAGATAGCCAAGTCCAGTTATTGAGCTCACAAAATGCTCTCCTCGTTTTTGTACGGGCTTCACAGGTTGCGCCCTCCCGCAGCGTCACCGAAGCCGCGGATCCCCATGCCGCCCTCGCAAACGAACACGCCGCCGGTCGCGGTTGATGAATTTTCTGCTGATGCGAGCAGCACGTACGGTCCGGTGTAATCGTGCGGCTCCGGCAGCTTGCCGAGCGGCAATCCGCGTTCGACCAGCTCTTTGAGCGGCACCTGTGCAATCGAGCGCTGCGCCATCGCAAGCGCGGCGGGGCCGCGCAAATCCGTTGGAATCGCACCCGGCGCAACTCCGTTGACGCGGATCTTCGGTGATAGCTCGTAGGCGAGCTGTCGGATCAGTCCAACTACGGCGTGCTTCGATGCGGTATACAAAGGCCCGCCGCCGCACGGATACAGTCCCGCATTGGAGACCGTGAAGATGATCGATCCACGGGTCTTGGCGAGTTCTTGATACGCGGCCTTGGCGCCTAGCAGGTATCCCTTGACGTTGACGCCGAACAGTTCGTCAAAGGCCTCCCCAAGGTGCTCATCAGGAAGAGTGACGAGCGGCATGTTGAAATCCCAAATTCCGGCATTGCCTACAAAACAGTCGAGCCGACCAAAGCGCCGGGTCGTTTCAGCAACCGCACGACGATCGTCCGCGAGCACCGTGACATCGCCAATCACAGCCTCGACTCGATTCCCGAACTGCTTCACCAGTTCCGCGCTGCGTTCGCGGGCGCGGTCCAGGACGCCGACGTTTGCGCCTTCCTCGACAAAGCGCTCTACGATGGCTCGGCCCAGCCCGGACGCACCTCCAGTAACCAGCGCTACCTTGTTTTCCAGCCAGCCCATCTCAGAAAAAGTTGCTCAGGTTGCGCGACAGCAACACGGTCTGTTCGAGAAAAATCTTGCGGTCGGCGATCTGGAAAGATCCTTCCACTCGGCGCAATACGTCGCGCCGCGAACCAATCCAGGAGGTCTCTTCAGAATTCAGGCGTGTACGATAGAGATGAAAGTTTGACTCCACTTCGAGGGTGCGGCCGTTGTCCTTCACGATGCGCACATTGGTAATCAAGTGCCGCGTGCGTGACGGCGGGTCCTCCGCCCATGATCGCCCGCTTTTGAGCTTCTCCACGCGGCCGGCGAGCAGGGTCTTGGTATCGCTGAAGTACGCCATCTCGCCCGGCTGCGTGAATTCCTGATCCAGTTCGCGCTTCGCTCGGGTACGCCTGATCGGCATGAAGTAGTGAGCGTCGTCGCTGAACAGCGTGAGCCACTTCTCGTATTGATGCGCATCCAGTAGGGCCGCCTCGTCGTAGTAGAAGCGCTCGACCTCGTAATGCAGGAGCATCGCCGCGACACGGTCATCACGCCGGACCGAATCCAACTCGTTCGCAGTCTCCATGAGTGCCCTCAAATGTCGTTCAGAAGGCTCAGTTGCGCGCGGCCACTGCGGTGATGTGCGAGACCAACTCTGGCCACAGTGGCTCAGGAAGGTCGTGTCCCATCTGGTCGAGAACTAGGAGCTCCGCACGGGGAATTGCTTTGGCCGTCGCCTCGCCGCCAGAGAGTCCTACCAATGGATCGACTCTGCCGTGGATGACCAGCGTCGGGCACTTTATCGAGGCGATCAATTTTGTCCTGTCACCGTCTGCGACCGCGGCTGCCATTTGGCGCGCGATTCCCTGCGGATAAAACGAGCGGTCGAACCGCTCGCCGGCCAGTCGCCGAGTACGTTCTTCGTCAAATAGAGGGCCGGAGACTAGTCGTCCGACCGTTATAGAGTGCTCGATGTTTGCCTGGCGCTCCGAGGGTGCAGGTGTGAACAGCGCGGCCATTGCCTCCGGCTTTCCCATGCCAACCTGCGGATTGCCGGTAGTCGACATTATCGAGGTCATGCTGAGAATGCGCTCCGGATGCTCGGCCGCCATCCGCTGGACGATCGTCCCGCCCAGCGATGCGCCGACTATGTGAGCTTGTCTGATACCGAGAGCATCCAGCAGCCCGATCCCATCGTTCGCCATGTCTGAGAGGGTGTAGGGAGGCTTCCCGGCGATCGATAAGCGATCGCCCGGCTTCGAGGGCGGAACTAGCTCGACGCTAACTCCTTCAAATTTTGTCGAAAGGCCGACGTCACGATTATCGTACCGGATGATGAAATATCCGCGGTCGGCGAGTTGTCGGCAAAAATCGATGGGCCACATCGTCATCTGCGCGCCAAGGCCCATAACCAGAAGCATCGCAGGTTTATTCGTATCGCCGAGAGTTTCGTAGCAAATCTCGATTCCGTTCGCTCTTGCGGTTGGCATGGTTACCTCACTTGGGACTAGTTCGATGGAGCAGCTCCTGGGCTGCTCAAATGCAATCGCCTGGCGTTGTCACTTTCTTGAGCTCATCCCAACCAACACCCTTCATCCACTGCGCCCAGGAATGGTAGGTCCACAATTGGGCGTGCTCGTTGGTGAGACCCTCGACTCGCGAAAGGCCGGCTTCCTTGATGATCTTGCCGCGGCCCAAGCCCATGTTGAGCTTATGCTTCATCCGCCGGCTCGCGATGCCGCGCGTCTGCGCGGTTGCCTGCGACCAATTCTCGCCGTCGTCTTGCTCGAGTACGCCGCCCGGTCCAAAGAGGCGGCATGCGATCGTCACCATGAAGTCGCGCGTCTCGCGGGGTACGTTGCGATCGACAAAGGTGAACCACCAGATCTCCGTGTGACCAACGTCGCGTGGTATTCGAAGAGACAGTTGTACGGAGGCTGCCAGCCAGGTCGTCGGAAAGATATTTGGATGTCCTGCGACTTCTACCCCGACCGGTCCAAGCGCCGCCCGAGCTTGTTCAGTAGTGCGCCAGGTTTTGTCGAAGACGGAGGTGCCCGTAGAAGATGCGGTGGGACCACCGATAGCGTGCCCATACTCGCCGAGCACGACGACCGAGTCGAACTTGGTTCCGCTAATGCCGGTGGTTGGTATATCGAGGGCGGCGCCGCTGTCCATGTTCACCTCGACCACGTCGATCTTCTCACGCTTGTCACCGTTCGCCGCACCGGTACCCATCACGCCGGGCAGAAATGCCGAGGCATGGGTGACTTGGGGGTGATACCAGTCGAACAGATTGTCGACAGCGATCTTCCAGTTGCAGTCGATGATGAACTTCTGAATGCCGGGCACTACCACCATGTCGCCGCGCGCGGCAATAAGATCGAGACCGAGCCGGCCGGTGGCTCCGAGGTACTCTTCCAGGGGCGGCGCAGAAGCGTCATGGGTGCCGAATACAAATCCCTTGTAGCTGGCTACTTGCGCCATTTGAGCGAGTCCATGCCGTGATCTGTCGAGTTCTCCGTTGTAGAAGGTTTTGAGTCCTGGAACACCGTTGAGGCGGCCATCGATTCCGTATGACCAGCCGTGGTAGGTGCACAGAAAATTCTTGGCATTGCCTTCTTCGGCGCGACACACAGCATTGCCTCTATGCGCACACGTGTTCAGCATCGCCTTTATCGAGCCGTCTTTCTGGCGGACCACGAGGACGTTGTCGCGGCCCATCACCGATTGAAAGAAGTCGCCAGGCTCAGGAATCTGTGACTCATGACAGAGGAACAACCACGCGCGCGCGAAAATCCTCTCCATCTCGACTTCAAAGATAGCGGGGTCGCTATAAATGCGACGGTCCACTTCGCCTCGTTCGAGCGAAACCAGTTCATCTATCTCGGCATTTGCAAAGGCCATCTTGAGTCTTCCTTCAATGAGAGTGCACCACCGCTGAAATTCTCTTTCCTGCTGAATTCGCGCCTTCCGGGATTGTCTTCAAGAACTCAACCTTCATTATCGGCATAGGTTCAGCCCGGCGCCGTTACGGAGAACCTTTCGGAGCTTCGTTCTGGCGTTGCCATTCGAAGGAAATCGGTAGCCGAGCCCAGCCGAGATCTGTCCAGCGGCCTTCATCACCTGGTTTGCGAGCTCGGTGATTCGTTCGTGAGTCACGCGGATTGACGGTCCGGCTATACTGATAGCGGCGATTACTTCGCCGGCGTGGCTTCGCACAGGTGCGGCCACGCATCGCACTCCCTCGGCACGCTCCTCGTCGTCGACGGCATAACCCCGGATGGCGACCTGGCGGAGATTGGCCTTCAGCTCCCTGCTCGAAGTGAAGGTCCTCTTGCTGAAGGGCTTGAGAGCCGTGCTCGCCAGGTACGATTCAATCTGTTGCGGCGCGAGAAATGCGAGGATGGCTTTGCCTACTCCTGTGCAATAGGCGGGGTTACGCTGACCGACAGCAGAGGGAATTCTGAGCGTTTGCGTGCACTCGACCTTTGCAACATAAACGACGTCGGAGCCGTCGAGTACGCAAAGATGCGCGGTCTCCCCCGAGACAGTTGCGAGATGTTCGAGCGTTGGATGGGCGTGCCGCTCGAGGTCAAACCTTCCCGCGGCAAGCGATCCAAACTCAAAAAGCCTTAAGCCCGGGTAGTAGCGGCCGGATTCGGTGTCAAAGCCGATCAGCCGGTGTGAACGCATCGCCTCCAGTAGCCGGTAAAGGGTGCTCTTATGCAGACCAGTTGCATTGGCGATCTCGACCAGTCGCAGGTCGGTTCGTTCCGGGCGAAAGCACTCCAGAATGCAAACCGCTCGGTCGAGGACTTGGCTCGAGTACTTTTGGCGCGTAGCCATCGGTTTCAATATATGAAACGACACATCAATATATTGAATCTGATACTACAGCCACCTTTCACCGGTCAAACCGAAAACAGCGATCCTGTGGAGCGCGAAGTCCGATCAAAGGATGCGCCCTTTTCACAGTCTGTTGGATGACAAATTAAAAAGGATCAGCTTCAATATGTTGAATCGCCAAGCTTGAGATCGCTGACAGGCCCTATCGTTCATGAGCCGAATGGGTATCCATTTGGCGTGGAGTTACCGCTCTGATTCGGCGATCGCTGGAACCAACAACTTCTCAGTATTCGCCGGATGGGGAAGAACGAGCCCCGCTGCCCATCCGGCCAATGCGGCCAAAATGATCCCCGCCGGAAGTAGAAACACGAAATGCGAAGCAGATCCCGCAATCAAGGGAAGGTTGACGATTGCGAGGGCGAGACAAGCGGTCAGGCCAAGCGCCGCGGCAAGTGGCGCTACCGTACCTTTGAGAAACGAAGTCGTTCCAGGCTTGCATCGGAAGAATTGGAACACCGCAAACGACGTCAAGATCTGGATCGTTAGAACACCCAGACTCGCAAAGGTCCCAGCCCAAGCAAAAAGGCCGGCGAATGGATCCACGCCGCCAAGCGCCGCGAAGGCCACCATCACTAACGTCGCAAGGGTTTGAACCATACCCGCGACATGGGGTGATCCATGAACGACGTGAATGCGCCCCAGGTTTAGCGGCGCGAAACCCTCCGCCGCCATCGAGAACAAATACCGGGCGATCGTTGAATGGAAAGATAGAACGCAGGCAAACAAACTAGTGAGGAGCAGCGCCTGTGTGATCACCTGCGCCCGCGGTCCCAGCAGTGCGCTGATCGGTCGCAAATACAGATTTCCCGGATCTCGTGCGGCGGCGGCCGAGATCTTCGCGGCACCGTAGTAGATTGAGACCGACCACGTGCACAGCCCATAAAAGATCGCGATGAGGATAACCGCGATATAAGTCGCCCGCGGAATGGTCAGCGCAGGCTCCTTGGCCTCCTCTCCGAAAATAACGGTGGCCTCGAAGCCGATGAAGGACGCGACGACGAAGACGATGGCGATACCAAGGCCACGGCCAAAAATCGACGCCGGCGGCACAGTCACCGCAAGGGGCGTCGTGTTAACGGCGAGGATCGCGCAACATAGGGCGACGAGAATCGCGATTTCGCCCATCATGCAGACGCCAAGGATATTGCCGCCGAAGGTAACCGCACGCTGTCCACAAAACTGGACAAACGCCAAAAGCGGAAGAACTGCCAACCACCAGGACAGATGGAATCCCGCGCGCGCCGCGCTCTGGCTGGCGAAGAAACCGAACAAGCCATATGCCCCGAGAGCGATCGCCTGGTAGGAGGTCAGAGCCACAGCCGCCACGACCGCACCTGCGGGCCGGCCCAGCCCGCTCACGACATAGGCATAGAAGCCGCTCGCGCTCTGGACATAGCGGCTCATCGCAGTAAAGCCGGCGCTGAAGAGTAGGTAGAGCAGTCCGACTAGAATGTAGACTGCAGGGACACCGGGGCCGTTACCGAACGCGAAGGCTGCAGGTGATGCCCCAAGCACGGCGGTAAGTGGTGCTGCTGCCGCCACTACGAAGAAGACAATATGAGCCGTGCCGACGGATTCCTTCCGTAGCTGTCGCCGATCTATATCGCTCATGAACCGTCCTGTCGGGCTTAGATTCGCCCAGCCACAATAGTGGCGCGTGCCGCCCGGAGTCGGGCTTGCGGCATTACTCAGCAAGAATTCCCATCAGATGAAGGGCCCCACTGACGTGCTGTCGACAAACTATTGCGAGCGCGAATACGCGCAGCAGCTTGCCTTATTCATTGACGGCGGCAGATCGATTGTCGGATTCCGATCGAAGAAACCGTTCGGCACGAGCCGGAACCCTGTCCTGACGCACGGCTGCACCGGAAAGTCTTCGGGTCGCACCGGATGATGCAATCCGAATACGTGCCACAGAACGATGTCGGCATTTTCGATCGATCGGTTCTGCGCTACGTAGTCGGGCAGGCCGCCACCCTTTGAATGATTCATATACTCGCCCGCCGGATAGCGCTCTTCGGGATCGAAAGCAGTAACCCATACGTGGTTCCGCACGAATCCGGCCCGCCGACCGGAAAAGCTGTCTTCGCGGACAAACGGCGTGACAGTGTGGTTGGCTTCGAGCCGGTACGCAGTCGGCCGTCCGACATGATTCTTCACGTTGGGGTTGATGACCTTCCAGTAGCGCATCGTCTCCGGATTGGTGCGCCGACAAGCCGCCAACTCCGTCTTCAACACGGAGGGCTCGTCGTAATAGGCGTTACCATAGCGGTTGTGCGGTCCCTCGCTCTCCGCGCGCGTGTTGTACTCGACGATGCTGTTCGTATCGCCATCGACAGCCATGTCGAGGCGTGCGCAGAAGATGTGCTGATGGATATGTCCTGCCACGCCGGGTGAAACTTCGTTGGCATATTTTCCAGGTTTGCCCGGCAGGCAAGCTGCCGTATTGATGATCCCGGTCGCTTTGACCTCCAGCTCGATGGCGCCATCAAGAAACAGGTACCAGTAGAAGGCGTATTCGTAGTTGCCAACAGTTGCGATCGTGGAGATGACAAGCTTGCGCGCGCGGCGCACCTCGGTGCGCTCGGTTCGAAAATCCATATGCTTCCACAAGAGTCCCGCGTCTTCTTCGTGGATGCAGATGGCATTCTTCACCGTCATCAGCGAGCCGTCCATCATGTTCATGTGGACGTCGAGGTACTCGATCGCCCCCAGGCAATCGCAGCCCAGCGTCAGCGAATTCACCAGTTTCCCGACTCCATATTCGCCGATGTCGAACACGTGCTTGCGGAAATGGCCGTTGTCTGGCGTGCCGTAAGGGACGACCATTTCCACGATGGATGCGCGATAAACCACCGGTCGTGCGTCGTATCGGATGTCATGTAGCGTCAAACCCTCTCGCGCATTGAAGCCGACGATCAGTTGCCACTTGTCCCAACTCAGAACCCGGTCCTTCAGTGTGAAGCTGACACCTTCGGGCTGAACTATGTCTATTGGCTTCAACGCCTGGCGGTCGTTCGATTGAAACTGCGCTTCGTAGTTCACCTCGTTCATCGGGATCGGCACGACGCCGTAGTCGTCGACGCGGATGACTTCACCGCTGTTCAGATCGATGACGGCGTTGAGTCCCTCGATCGGGTGGGCGTAGAAGTTCTCGTTCTCATAGAGACGCAGCCAGGCGAAGACGTGGCAGAGATGCCGCCCTTCCTCGCCCGAAACGTCGAAGCTCCCGGCCGACCAGGGATCGATGCACACCTTGCTCATGTCCGTGATGCCGCGCCGGGCGCACCCCTCGGCGAAGCGTGCATCGGCGCGCACGAGGTCCTCGATCAGCATGAACTGTTCGAGCTGGATCATCGGTCGTTGGTCAGGAAGCTCGTCGGCGGTGATTATCCGCGCATCGTCCAACGACACCTTCAAGCGCACTACGCCGATCTCGCCGGCGGTGAAGATATTAGCGCGCGCCTCGCGCGGAAGTCGTTGCCCTGGTTTGAGCGCGCGGACCGCCGCCTTGGCTGGCTCAAGAAGCTCGATCGTCTCGAAGCGGGTTTTCTCGCTGAATAGCGGCGACGCTTGGACAATGTTCACGACCTTCGCAATCTCGGCGGGCGCCAGCGGAGCGAGAGGATGGAGAGTTGTCGACTCTGCCGATGCGACGTACTCAACAGTGTTTAGAGTCATTTGAAAATCTCCTTGAGTTCCCGTGTGCCGCGACCGATCACCAGAGCGGCGTGCCTTCAGTCGAATTGCGCGACGACCGCGCGAATCGCGTCGATATTCTCGATGTCCTTGTTGGTCTCTTCGCCCTTTGATGTTCCGTAAAGAGGGTTCGCCGAAAGCTTGACTATGACAACTCCGCGCGACGGATCGACGAAGACATATTGATTATAAACGCCGATGCCGGTGAACTCGCCGCGATCACCCGCGGGGATCCACCATTGGTAGCCATAGCCAATCGGAAGAGCATGGTCCGCGACGATCGGCTTTCCGGGCGCAACGTGGGGGCCATCGGGTTTTATCGATGCCGCCACGTAAGCGGCAGGCACGATTTGCTGACCGCCCCATAGGCCGCCATTGCGATAGAGTTCGCCGAGCTTGGCAAAATCCCGTGCGGTCATCAGCAGCCCGCCCGCCACCATTTCGCATCCTCGGCTGTCGTCCATCCAGTAAGACGAAGACTCCATCCCGAGTGGCTCACAGAGCTTCTCCTGCATGAGGTCGGTGACGGACCGCCCGGTGGCGCCCGCCAGCAGCATCCCGAGCGCCTGCGTGTCGGCTGAGTTGTACTTGCACAGCGTACCTGGCGTCGTCTCCCGCTCCATTGTCGCCATGAATTCGTCAAACGAGCCGCCGGGATTCATCACGGCGCTCATCCGGAATATCTCCGAATTCGGATCGTTGTAATCTTCGTACCAGCGCGCGCCCGATGACATCTGAAGGACATCCTTGATACTCACGCCGTCGTACGCAGTCCCTGACAGTTTGGGGGCATACTCATTGATCGGGTCCTCGAGGCTTTTGATCAGTCCGTCCCGCATCGCGATACCCACCAGGGCGGAGGTGAAGCTCTTGGCGACCGACATCGAGATCCACTGGACCTTCCGCCCTCCGGTCCGCCAGTAGTGCTCAAACCGCACTTTGCCGTCCTTGAGTACGAACAGCGCCGAGGTATGGGTCTCATCGAGAAACGACTTCAAATCCTTCGCTACGCCGTCAACCGTGTAGGTCTTGGGCAGAGTGATCGCAGGTCCATCAGGGAATTCGAAAGGCCGCTTCGCTGGCTTCATCTCCTTGACATGCACGAGTTGGGGGAGCCGGGCAAAGTTCTCGTCCTGTGGCTCGCCCGTGAACAAGCGCAGTCCAGTCAAATTCTTCTCGTCCGCTGGCTGGGACATTGGTTAGCTCCTCGAGCGTCTTTGAGGTTGATGGTCTAAGTTAGCTGGCTGCAAGAAGAGCTCAGCTCATCAGTTCATGGCTCTTCACGAAACCGGAGGCCGCCGGTGCGCCCACGGCCTCGCCTCCTCAAGCTGAGCTGATACTCGCAAGATCGTTGCTTCGTCAGCGGGCCGACCCATGAGTTGGATGCCGATGGGAAGTCCATCGGACGTCCACTCCAGTGGCAACGATATCGCCGGTTGGCCCGAGGCATTCGCCGCGGCAGTAAACATCGGAGAGTTTTTCATCGTCTCACTGAAATTGCTGGCCGTGAATTGAACCACGGTTTTCACCGGAAGTGGCAAGACGCCGGAGACGGGTGACAGCAGGAGGTCGTGCCAGTCCCAGAACTTGATGAAGCGCCGGTAGAATGTGTGCACCGTATTCAAGGCCTTCACGTAGTCGTTGGCCGACATCGCCTTCCCCGCCTCGAACAGCTGTCGGTTGCGTGGCTCGATCCTGTCGATGTCTTTTTCCTCGATGCCGAATGAGGCGATGATCGGCGCCCACAAGGCAACCGTCGCCCTCATGACGTCTGCGGTGGCCCATTCAGGCGTTGCCTCCTCCACAATGTGCCCTAATGACTCGAGCAGACGCGCCGTATCACGCGCCGCGGCGGCGCACACCGGATCTATGATAGCGCCCGCCTGTGCTGTCGTCGTAAGCGCCACGCGCAGTTTCCCCGGCGCGGCGCCGACCTCTTCAACGAAAGGTCGATGTGGCGGCGGTGCCCAATACGGATCTCCTGTTTCGTAGCCGGCCATTACGTCGAGCAGCGCCGCGCAATCGCGGACTGTGCGGGTCATGGGGCCCTCGACGGCGTGTCCGGCTATGAGCTCGCCGAGACCCGGCGCAAGGGAGATCCTCCCGCGTGAAGGCTTGAGGCCGACGAGGCCGCACCAGGACGAGGGCAGTCGGATGGAACCGCCTCCGTCACTGCCGTGAGCCACCGGACAAAGCCCGGCTGCAACGGCCGCGCCTGCGCCGCCACTGGAGCCGGCGGCACTCAGTTCGGTGTTCCAGGGATTGCGGCAGACGCCATTCAACTCCGACACGGTGAGGCTGGTGCCGAATTCAGGGGTGTTGGTCTTGCCCAGAATGATGAAGCCGGCTTCTTTGATGCGCCGCACATACGCAGCATCCTCGGTCGCGATGTAGTCGGCGAACACCTTCGACGAGAACGTGGTGCGCATTCCCGCGACGTGGTCGAGGTCCTTGATAGAGATTGGTACACCATGGAACGGTGGGAGATCGGCTTCCTTCTTTGCCAGCGCGTTCTCCGCCCGATGCGCAGCTTCCAGAGCTTTCTCTGGATACACCGTCACGTAGGCGAGCAGGGCGGGGTTCAGCTTCTCGATACGTTCCAGATAGATCTTGACCAGCTCAACCGGAGAGACCTTTTTTTGGCGAATCAGTTCCGCCTGCTCGGTCGCGGACGTGAAGGCCAGATCGGTTTTCGTCTTGTCTGTCGGCGTCGTCATGGCACTTTTCCCTTCGTCGGTGAGATCATTCAATGGCGTAACACCATCGCAGAGTTTTGGTCAACCGCGTGGTTCGTCTAGTTATGGTTCCTTCTTTTGAGAGTTCACTTGAGGACGGTAATGCTTAGTATTCCAGCCCATCAGATAACGCTGCCGAGGTCGCCTTTCACGAAACGGGAGGTCGTCGATGCGCCCAAGGCCTTGCCAGCTCTAACTGCGCGGAGACCCGTAGCAGCATCGCCTCATCCGCTGGTCGACCCATAAACTGAACGCCGCAGGGGAGGCCATTGGGCGCCCAATGCAACGGGAGCGATATTGCCGGCTGGCCCGAGGCGCTCGCGGCGCTGGTAAACGCTGGACCACTCTTTATGGTCTCGGTGAAATTGCGTTCCACATTCCACGGAATAGCGTTTGCGGCGACCGGCATGGTGGGCGTGGTCGGAGTAAGCAAGAGATCGTACGAGTCCCAGAATTTCAGAAACTTGCGGTAGAAGGTTTGTACACGATTTAATGCGCGGACATAGTCATTGGCCGACGTCGCCTGGGCCGTTTTGAACATCAGCCGATTGCGCGGCTCGATCTTGTCCAGGTCCTTTTCCTCGACGCCGAATGAAGTGATGATCGGTAGCCATAAGACCGCCGTTGCCGTCATGATTTCATCGCTGGCCCACTCGGGAGCCGCCTCCTCAACCGCGTGCCCCAGCGACTCCAAAAGCCGTGCCGTCTCCATTGCCCCCTCGACACAAACCGCATCTACGTTGCCGCCCAACGGCAGGTTCGTGGTCACCGCTATGCGCAGCTTGCCCGGCGCGACGCCGACTTCCTCCACGAACGGCCGGGCCGGAGGCGGCGCCCAGTAGGGATCTCCCGTCTCATAGCCGGACATCACATCCAGCAATGCCGCACAGTCGCGGACCGTCCGTGTGAGCGGTCCTTCAGCGGCATGACCGGCAATTAACTCTCCGAGACTTGGCCCGAGGGAAATCCTGCCGCGCGAAGGCTTGAGGCCGACAACGCCGTTCCAGGCGGCGGGCAACCGGACGGAGCCACCGCCATCGCTGCCATGGGCGACCGGGCACAACCCCGCCGCCACAGCGGCGCCTGCGCCGCCACTCGAGCCGGCTGCGCTTAGATCCGTGTTCCACGGATTGCGGCAGATACCGTTTAGCTCGGAGACAGTGAGGCTGGTGCCGAATTCAGGGGTGTTGGTCTTACCAAGAATGATGAAGCCCGCCTCCCTCAGGCGCCGGACATAACCTGCGTCTTCGGTAGGGACATAATCAGCGAACAGCTTCGAGGAGAAGGTGGTCCGCATCCCCGCCACATGGTCGAGATCCTTGACCGAAACGGGTACCCCCAGGAAGGGCGGCAAGTTCGCCTCTTCTCTCGCCAGCGTACGCTCCGCCTCGCGCGCGGCCCTCAGTGCGTGCTCCGGCTCTACCGTAACATAGGCCAGGAGAGAGGGATTCAGCTTCTCGATCCGTTCGAGATAGATCTGAATCAGCTCTACCGGAGAGAGCTTCCGTCGGCGGATCAGTTCCGCCTGCTCAGTCGCGGATGTGAACACTAGATCCGATTTCGTATTGTTTGGCAGCGTAGTCATGGTGCTTTCCGCCAGTCCGGGACGCCATTCGGTTGCCTAACATCATCTCTGAGCTTTGGTCAACCGCATGGTTCGCCTAATTAACAGGTTCCGTGTTATGAAGTTTCACATGAAGATGGCAACCGCCGAAGAAGTTGATGGACGCACTCTGCGCTACCAGCATCGACGACCCGAATTACTTGCGGCTCTCACCGAGTACATTCTCGATAATGGCGTCGGCGACTTCTCGTTGCGGCGGACGGCTATGGCACTGGATGTTTCACACGCCACGTTGCTCAGGCATTTCTCCACGAAGGAGGAACTTCTCGACGAGGTGCTGCACAAGATCAGGGCCGACTTCAATGCGCGGCTTCAGCGCGAAACGGAAACCGGAAAGACCCAGTCTCTGAAGGAATACATGGTCTCGGTCTGGGAGCACCTGTGCGAACCTCTCGAGCAGCGACAATTCCGTCTGCTTTTCGAACTGGTTAAGTTCACACCTCACCGACCCGGCCGAAAGGCGCCACTTGTTCGATCTCTGGTTGATGAAATTGTCGAATCAATCCAAGAGGTTCTGGAACGCGAAAGATATTCGAGGAAACGGGCACGGATTATCGCAACCTCGATTCTCGCCCAGATACGCGGGCTGCACCTCGATCTCGCGATCTCGGGTGATCTTTCACGTGTTGATGCCGCCATGCGTGACTACATCGACATGATTGTGCGCGAGCGTTAGGAGCTTTGAGCGGGAAGGTAAATGAGTATTTCAGTCGCTGACATGAGGCGCACGCCCGAAGGCTACTTCACCGTCCGTTGGGGACAGCCCGAGTACACTGACTGGATCGACGAGAGCATGTCGTGGAAGGAGACATGCTACATCGGCGACTGGTCGTTTCTGTGGGAGCGGCGCTTCCGTGGGCGCGACGCGCTCAGGCTGTTTTCCGACCTGACCGTCAACAGCTTTGCCAATTTCGCGATCGGACAGGCCAAGCACGCGATCCATTGCAACGCCGACGGCAAGGTCATCCACGAGGGAATCGTGAGCCGGCTCGGCGAAGACGAATTCATGCTGTTCGGCCGGGGCGGTTTTTGGGTCGACTACAAACTGCGCCACGGCCGCTACGACGCGGTCTCCGAACCCGACGACTGGTTCAACTTTCAGGTCTCTGGTCCCAACTCGCTGTACGTGGTGGAAAAGGCTGCGGGCGAACGAATTCGCGATATCGCCTACATGCGCTTTCGCACCATCCATATTGCTGGGCGCGAGGTGGTCGCGCTTCGGCAGGGAGTCGCCGGCGAGCTCGGCTACGAATTGCAGGGCCCCGCTCAATATGCGCGAGAGGTCTACGACGCAATCGTCACAGCGGGCCAAGACTTCGGCATTCGACGTCTGGGCGGCCGCACGGCCTTCATCAACCATCTCGAGGCATGTTTTCCGACCATCGTCACCGACTACCTACCCGCGATTTTCGATGACGACATGGCGGAGTATCTCGCGGAATTCAAGGCCGCGATGCCCGCCTATGCGGCGACCTTCAGTATCGCTGGCAGCTTCGAATCGGATCACTTCGGCGCATGGTATCGGAGTCCGGTAGAGCTCGGATGGACGAAGAATATCAAGTTCGATCACAATTTCATCGGACGCGAGGCGCTAGAAGAAGAAGTCGCCCGTCCCCGCAGAATAATGCGGACCCTGGTCTGGAATCCAGACGATGTGGTCGATGTGTACGCGTCACTTTATCGCGCGGGCAAGCCATTTCACTACATGGAGATTCCGCGTGATCAGCGCGGCTTTATGTACGCCGACAGAGTTATCGGCAATGACCAACTGGTCGGAGTGGCTACCTCGAGGGGCTATAGCTACTACTTTCGGCAGATGCTCTCGCTCTGCGTCATCGACGTGAGTTGGAGCAATCCGGGAACCGAAGTAAAGATCATCTGGGGTGAACCGGGCGAGCCGCAAAAGGAGATCCGCGCTCAGGTCGCTACCGCGCCATACAAAAAGGACAAGCGCAGGATCGACGTCACTCGTATTTGAAGACTCGCTCGTGTCGCGCCGCTCACCACAACCGATTCAAGAGCTTTTCTGAGTCAAAGGTAGTGTTTGGTCCTTCGATCCGCTGCGCCCCTCAGGAGGTCAATTCCCTCGCCGCCATTAGCGCTGAAGAATGTGCTGTTGAAGAGGTTGAAACGCGCCCAACAAGGGGCGGGACAAGTGCGGCTGCGGCTGTCGAAAAAGCGCCAAGCGGGAGTCCCTTTCTGGATCAGTTCTCGCGCTATTTTCCGGATCTGCGCGCGCGACCGATCAACGCCGGGCACTTTTTTATCAAGGAAGCTCCTGAGCCAACCAACCGTTTTCTGCAGAGTTCCTGAAGGGACGGTCTGATCGCCCATCCGCGCGACTCAGCTAAGTACCTACGGGCAGAGGCGGCAGTGATGCTGCCCGTATCGAATACAGGCGCAGAGAATCCGCAGGTTGATGTGCTGGACAATTCAGTTCAGGCGAACGAATATTCGTGTGCCGAGGGGGATCTCGGCGGTCATGCTCCAAATCATTTACGTAGGGGGTAAAGCTTTGCGACCGTCGCCGCGCCGAAGACGCTCGCGACCGCCTTCTGCGTCAATCTTGCCGTTTTACGCGTTTCCAGAATCAGACGTCCAAATGTCTTCATCTTCTCGGTCCCTTGCAGCCTTCTAACTGGACGAGCAAGGCGTCGACCTCGAATTTATCGCTTCCGAGGTTTCCCTTTGTCCGACCGGACCCAGTCCGGTTTTTCGGGATTATAGAGGCTTTTTTGGGCCGTTTTGGGGCGACCTCGATCGTCCGGAAAATCAGTAAAAGTCCCTGATTTTGCTGGAGAATCAAGCACTTTCTCGGTACCGGGCTGCGCGTCCAGAGGGCGGTTCAATTCCCCCCGCCTCCACCAAAATTCTCTTGGAAATTCCGGCCTTTTTCCCAAAACCCCCAAGGGGGGTCCGGTTTTCTCCGGCAGCCGCCACCCTTCGGAGGCTCTTTGGACGTGCCGCGATTAGAGGCCCGAGGAAGTCTTTGCGGATGTACCTACCGTAGCTCTGCTCGATCATCTGGACGGACGTTCCACAGTATTCGGCAAGCCCTTTCATGTTGACCCCCTCCGAAAGCGCCCACGCGATGAACGTGTGCCGAGTCATGTAGGCCTTATCCAAGGCTGCGAAGACACCTAAACCAGATTCCTTTCGACTCGTCGTCGACTGGTCTTCGCGCCGCTCCTCGCTTCGGCCACCACGTGTCCGTCATCGGCTTCCCTTCGGGGCTGAGAAAGACGAATTCCGAGCCGTCGGAATGAAGTCTTCTTGGCATGGTTCGCAGAGAACGAACCGTATTGGTCTCCGTGGTTGTTCTTTCGAACGAGCGGAGGAACTTTGTCTCGATCCACTCCTCGTAGTAGCTGCGGAGAGTCCTCGCCTTGGGTGCCGGACGCGTCGCGGGCATCAAACGCGGCGGACACGCCGGCGGCAAAAGCCAAAGGAGCTTAGCGGTATAGACAACGAATCGAGAGTAACTGCCCCACGCCACATTCGGATATTCGTAAGCGCCCCAGAGCCCAAAGCGGTCTGCTACTGCGGAAAGGAAA
>Ga0306922_10001334_pt1 | contig 21985 bp, 17 predicted proteins | sample sta12Cox44000082_FD_203758 | JGI IMG/M metagenome (GOLD analysis project Ga0306922, IMG submission 203758) | Lab enrichment of tropical soil microbial communities from Luquillo Experimental Forest, Puerto Rico - statoxic.12C.oxic.44.000.082 (v2)... | ecosystem: Environmental > Terrestrial >... | reverse complement strand
CTGACCTTGCTGGCGACGCTGGTCGGCGCCTCGCTGATCATTTTTCTCGTGCTGGATGCCTTGCCCGGCAATGCCGCGCAGACGCTGATGGGAGCCGACGCCTCGCCGGAGGCGGTGCAGGCGCTGACTGTGAAGCTTGGGCTGGATCAGCCGCTGGCCACTCGATACCTGCACTGGATCGCCGGCATGGCCGTGGGCGATCTCGGCAACAGCTATGCCTACGGTACTCCCGTTGCCGGATTGATCATGGAGCGGCTCACGCTGACCGTTCCGCTTGCGATCATGTCCATGCTGATCACCGTGGCCTTGGCTCTTAGTGCCGGCATCTACACGGCCGCCAATCACAACAGGCTGGGTGACGTGAGCGTCATGTCGCTGACGCAGGTCGGGATCGCGCTGCCCAATTTCTGGTTTGCCATTCTGCTGATTCTGCTGTTCTCGGTGAAATTGCAATGGCTCTCCGCCGGTGGATTTGCCGGATGGAACGACGGCATCTGGGCAGGCATCCGCTCGCTGCTGCTGCCCGCCATCTCGCTCGCGGTCGTGCAGGCCGCCATCCTCGCGCGGGTGACGCGCTCGGCCGTGCTGGAAGTGCTGCGTGAGGATTTCGTGCGAACCGCGCGTGCCAAGGGCCTGAGCAGGCGCGCCGTGCTCTGGCAGCACGTACTGCGCAACGCCATGATACCGGTGATGACGGTCATGGGCCTGCAGTTTGCCAATCTCCTGGCAGGGACGATCGTGATCGAGAACGTTTTCTACCTGCCTGGTCTCGGCCGGTTGATTTTCCAGTCGATCGCCAATCGCGACCTGATCGTGGTTCGAAACTGCGTGATGCTGCTGGCGGCCATGGTGGTCATTGTCAATTTCGTGGTCGATGTGCTTTATGCCTTCATCGATCCGCGCATCAAGGTCCATAACCTGTGAGCGCCCCGTTGACCGCTTCAGCCAATGTACCTGCGGCAACGGAGTATGCGCCCCCGGCGGCAGGCTTCTGGCGCCGTGCACTCCGCCATCGCAGCTTCGTCCTGGGCGGCGCGCTTGCCCTTATGGTGCCCGCTGCCGCGCTGACTTCGCTGATCTGGACCCCGTGGTCGGCCTATGACATCGACATCGCGGCCAAGTTGCTGCCACCGTCCGCCGCGCACTGGCTCGGCACCGACGCGCTCGGTCGCGACATCGTCTCGCTGCTTTTGGTTGGTGCGAGGGCCACCATCCTGGTCGGCGTCATCGCGGTCGGGATCGGGCTGACCTTCGGCGTGTGTCTTGGACTGATTGCCGCCGCGCGCAGGGGCTGGGTGGAGGAACTCATCATGCGGATGAGCGATTTCACCTTCGCTTTTCCCGCCGTGCTCTCGGCGATCATGCTCGCCGCCGTTATCGGGCCGGGGATGGTGACTTCGATTACGGCCATCGGCATCTTCCAGGTGCCGATCTTCGTCCGGGTGACGCGCGGATCGGCCGGCGCGATCTGGGCGAGGGAGTTCGTGCTGGCGGCGCGAGCGTCAGGCAAGGGCCGTTTTCGTATCACCATCGAGCATGTGCTGCCAAATATCCTTTCCGTGTTGATCGTGCAGGCGACCATACAATTCGCGCTCGCGATCCTGGCCGAAGCGGCGCTGTCGTATCTCGGCCTTGGCACGCAACCGCCGCAACCATCGTGGGGGCGCATGCTCAACGACGCGCAGAGCCTGTTGTTTCAGCAGCCTGCTCTTGCGGTCTATCCGGGCGCTGCGATCGCGCTTGCGGTGCTGGGCCTCAATCTGCTGGGGGACGGTTTGCGCGATCTTCTCGATCCTCGCCTCTCGCGGGAGCGTTGACGTGGCTCAAGTCGGGAAATCGCCGCTGCTCGAAGTAAGCGATCTCGCCGTCAGGCTCAACACCAGTCGCGGCCCCGCGACAGCCGTCCGCGATGTGAGCTTCACCTTGAGGCGCGGCGAGACGCTGGGGCTGGTCGGCGAATCCGGATGCGGCAAATCTGTCACCGCGCTCGCCTTGATGGGACTTCTGCCGGACAACGCCGTCGTCAGCGGCAGCATCCGCCTCGATGGCCGCGAGCTGGCAGGCCTGTCCGATGCGGACTATTGCGAGCTGCGCGGCAATCGCATCGGCATGATCTTCCAGGAACCGATGACCGCGCTCAATCCCATGCACACCGTGGGCCAGCAGGTCGCCGAACCGCTGCGGCGCCACAGGCATTGCTCGGCCGCGGAAGCGCGCAAGCAGGCCATTGCCTTGCTCGACCGCGTCGGCCTTCCCGAGGCAGCCAGGCGGGTCGATGCGTATCCGCACCAGTTTTCCGGCGGGCAGCGGCAGCGCGTCACCATCGCCATGGCGCTCGCCTGCGAGCCCGACGTGCTGATTGCCGACGAACCGACCACCGCGCTCGACGTCACCGTCCAGGGGCAGATCCTTGATCTTGTCGCCGATCTGGTCGCCGAGCGCGGCATGTCCATGATCCTGATCTCGCACGATCTCGGCGTCATCGCCGAGAACGTTCGGAAGATGATGGTGATGTATGGAGGCACCGTCGTGGAGAGCGGAACGACGGAGGAAATCTTCGCCCGCATGGGGCACCCTTATACGCAGGGGCTGTTTCGGGCTCGCCCGCGCCTTGGCGCGAAGAAGGGCACGCGGCTGAGCACCATTGCCGGCACCGTGCCGGAGCTTGCCGACCTTCCGTCCGGCTGCGCCTTCGCCGATCGCTGCACGATTGTGGAGAGCCGTTGTCGTGCAGCGCCTCCCCCCGCACTGGAAGTGGCACCCGGTCATCGCGTGCGATGCGTAAGGACGGACGTTTCGATGGCTGTCAAGGATAGGGTCCTGCCGGCATGAGCAGTTTCGTTCAGGCTTCGCCGCCTTCCGATCCGCCTTTGCTTGATGTGAAGGATGTCGTGCAGCGCTATGCGCTGCCACGCGAGAGCCTGCTCCGTTCGCCGGGGGAGGTGCTCGCGCTCGACGGGATCAGCGCCCGGGTCGAGGCTGGCCGAAGCCTCGGCATCGTCGGCGAATCCGGCTCCGGCAAATCGACCTTCGCGCGCCTTGTAATGGCGCTGGAGCGGCCGACATCAGGCTCGGTCGAACTTATGGGTCGCGATCTCAATCGGCTGCCGGCCAACGAGCTTCGCCGTGCTCGCCGCGATTTCCAGATGGTGTTTCAGGATCCGTATGGATCGCTGGATCCGCGGCAGACGATTGCCCGCATCGTCGCCGAACCGCTTACGGCGCTCGTCCGCACCGATCGTGCAACGCTTCGGGAGCGCGTCGCCACCGTGCTCAGACAGGTCGGATTGCGTGACTCCGATATGGACAAGTTCCCCCACGAATTTTCGGGCGGCCAGCGACAGCGCGTCGCGATCGCGCGGGCCTTGATCACCCAGCCGAAGCTGATCGTCGCCGACGAGCCGGTCAGCGCGCTCGATGTTTCCGTGCAGGCGCAGGTGCTGAACCTCCTGGAGGACCTGCAGGAGCAGTTTGGAATAAGCTACATCCTGATCAGTCACGATCTCGCGGTCGTTGACTATCTCTGCGACGAAGTCGCGGTGATGTATCTGGGGAAGATCGTCGAGCAAGGCCGGCCTGAGGATTTGTTCGACCATTGCGCCCATCCCTATACCCGCGCTCTGCTCGAGGCGGTTCCACGTGCCCGCCCAGGCGGTGCGCGCCGTCGTCGCGGCGCTCAAACGATCGCCTCGCAATCGGCCGGTAGCACCGGTTGCCCGTATGCCTCACGTTGTCCGCTGGCCGACCAGCTGTGTCGGGAATCTGCGCCTCCCTTGCGCGAAATCGGCCCTGCGCATCTTGCCGCCTGCCACAGGAGCGAGGCAGTGATGGCATTGTCGCCCGTGCCGGGAGAGGGGAGTTAGCTCTTGTGCGGGATCGGCGTCGACATAAGTAACGTGATGGCTTGAGGGAGACGCGCATGCTCAGGAAATTATCCATTCTCGTAACTGCCCTGGCCTTTGCCGCGGCGCCGCTGCCGGCTCTGGCGCAAGGCAAGAAAGACAGCGTTGTCATGGGCATGACGCTGGAGCCGCCTGGGCTCGATCCGACCACGGCCGCTGCCGCGGCGATTGCCGAGGTTACTCTCTACAGCATCTACGAGACGTTGACCAAGATCAACGAGGACGGCTCGGTGTCTCCATTGCTGGCCGAGAGCTGGCAGACCTCGCCCGATCTGAAGACTTATACGTTCAAGCTCCGCAAGGGCATCAAATTCCAGAACGGCGAGCCGTTCGATTCCGCCACGGTGAAATTCTCGTTCGATCGCGCCGCTGCACCAACGAGCACGAACAAGGACAGGAGCCTGTTCCAGAGCTTCGAGCAGGTGAGCGCGCCTGATGCCGATACCGTTGTCCTCGTCCTGAAATATGCGGAGCCGAACCTGCCGTTCCTTCTCGGGCAGGCAAGCGCCTCGATCGTCGAACCCAAGAGCGCACCGACCGACGCCACGCAACCTGTCGGGACCGGGCCCTATACGCTTGGCGCCTGGGCCAAGGGATCGTCAATCTCGCTGAACAAGTGGGACGCCTACCGCGATGCCGGCGCGATCAAGCTCGCCAAGGTAACGATCCGCATCATCAGTGATCCATCGGCGCAGGTCGCAGCGCTGCTATCAGGTGATGTCGATGTGTTTCCGAGGGTTGCGGCCGCGCGCAGTCTCGCGCAGTTCAAGTCCGATCCGCGTTTCGCGGTGCTGGTCGGCGGCTCCAGGGCAAAGACGATCGTCAGCATCAACGAAAGAAGAAAACCTCTCGACGATGTACGGGTACGCCGCGCCATTCTTGCCGCCATCGACCGCAAGGCGATGATCGATGGCGCCGTCGACGGCTTCGGTGCTCCGATTGGCAGCTTCTATACGCCGGGATCGCTGGGTTATGTCGACACCACCGGCATCAACCCTTATGACCCTGAAAAGGCGAAGAAGCTGCTCACCGAAGCAGGGGTCTCAGCGCCGCTCGAGTTGAGCCTCAAACTGCCGCCACCCCCCTACGCGCGTCAGGGCGGCGAAATCCTCGCGGCCCAGCTCGCCAAGGTCGGGATCGTTGCCAAGATCGAGAACGTGGAATGGGCACAGTGGCTGTCGCAAGTGTTCACCGGCCCGCACAATTTCGACCTGACCATCGTGTCGCACGTCGAGCCGTTCGACCTCGTCAAGCTGACAGAAAGCGACTATTACCTCGGCTACAATTCGCAAGCCTTCAACCACCTCTACAAAGAGATCATGGCAACGCCCGGCGAGGCCGATCGCGCCAGGCTCCTGGGCGACGCGCAGCGCATGCTGGCAAACGATGCGGTCGCGGGCTTCCTGTTCCAGCCACAATGGATCACCATTACCAACAAGAAGCTGAAAGGCGTCTGGAAGGAAGTCCCGCAATTCGAAAACGACTTCTCCAGCTGGTCCTGGGAATAGCCGATCCCCGCGTCTCCCCTCAGTGATTGATCTTTCGTAACGCGACGTCGACGGCGGAGCCGAGTTTCTCGACGATCAGGTCGATGTCATCAGGCGTTGCGATATAGGGTGGCGCCAGCAGCACATGATCTCCGCTGCGGCCGTCCACGGTTCCGCCGGTCGGATAACAAGCAAGCCCATGCTCGAAGGCCGCAGCCTTGATTTTTTGGTTTAGCTTGAGAGCGGGATCGAAGGGGGTTTTGCGCGCTCGATCGACCACCAGTTCGATCGCCTGGAAAAGGCCGCGACCACGGATATCACCGATATGCCGGTGGTTGCCGAAGCGTTCGGTCAGCCGCCGCTCGAGGAGGTTGCCGCGCTGCTTGACCTGGTCGAGGAGCTTTTCATCCCGGATAATCAGCTGTACCTCGAGCGCGGCCGCGCAGGCGAGGGGATGCCCAAGGTAGGTGTGTCCGTGCTGGAACGCGCCGGATCCCTTCCGGATGGTGTCGACGATCTCCGCGCGGGCGAGCATGGCGCCGATCGGCTGATAACCGCCGCCGAGGCCTTTGGCGATTGCCTGGATATCAGGCGCAATCCCCTCCTGCTCCCATGCATGCGTGGTTCCCGTCCGGCCCATCCCGCACATCACCTCATCCAGTATGACGAGCGCCCCGTGCCGGTCGCAAATCTCGCGAACCGCACGGAAATAGCCTTCCGGCGCCGGCACGCATCCGGCGGTGGCCCCGACCACCGGCTCGGCTATGAAGGCTGCCACCGTGGCAGGACCGAGCCTGAGGAATTCGGCTTCGAGTTCGGCCGCCAGGCGCGCCACGAAGTCGGAATCCCCCTCGTCGTCGCGCTTTTCGTGATACGCAAACGCCGGCGTCACATGGCTGAAGGCGGATGACAGGAGCGGCGCGTAGGGCTCGCGGCGCCAGGCGTTGCCGCCCGCCGCGAGCGCGCCAAGCGTGTTGCCATGGTAGCTCTGCCGGCGTGCGATAAAACGGTGGCGCTGCGGCTCGCCGCGCTCGACGAAATATTGCCGCGCCAGCTTGATGCTGGCTTCGACCGCTTCCGATCCGCCGCTGACGAGATAAGCGTAGGCAAGGCCGCCGGGCTCATGACCGACGAGATGATCGGCCAGGGCTTCCGCGGGCTCGGACGACAGGAAAGCCGTGTGCGCATAAACAAGCTTTGAAGCTTGCCTGGCCATTGCATCGAGCACGCGCGGATGTTGATGGCCGAGGCAGGAGACGGCGGCGCCTCCGGACGCATCGAGAATCCTTCGTCCATCTTCGGCAATCAGCCAAACGCCTTCGCCGCCAATTGCCTTTGGCGGCGTTTCACGCAAACTCCGGTGCAGCAGGCGAGTTGGGCGGGCACCCATCATTCAACCTCCTGCCGGCAGCATCGTGCTGTTCGTGGCGGGCGGCAAGAGGTCAGGGCGTATTTCTCAACGCCCTCAACGGGCACGAAGGCCCAGACCCAGTCCGATCCAGCCCGCGCCGGCCATGATCAGGTCAACGCCGAGGAAAATTCCGAGGATGTAGACGCTGTTGACCGGCCAGTGCGCCAGAATCACCAGGCCGAGCAGCAGCGTGATGACGGCCGACAGCGCCACCCAGATCCAGGGGCTTTCGCGTTTCATGCTGAACGCCAGGAAAATCCGCACGATACCGGAAGCGACCAGCGAGGCGCCCAACAGCAGCGTGAGTATCGCGGCGGCGAACAGGGGATTCTCGAACGTCACGAAGCCCGCGACGATGTAGAGCAGGCCGAGCAAGGCCCAGAAGAGAAACTTGCCCCAACTCTTGATCTGGAAGGCGCTGATGACTTCTGCAACGCCCGCGATGATCATCATGATGCCGACCATGAACACGCTCGCTACCGTCGCCAGCACGATGCTGCCGAGCGCTATAAAGCCGGCCACCACATAGACAACGCCGAGTGCGACGATCCAGCCCCACTTGGCGCGCAGCGGTGCAATATCCGAACCAATCGAAAGGGTGTCAGAGACGTTTGTCATGATGGCGCTCCCCTGTCCGAGATGACTGCATGCTTATAACATGAAAGCGCCGCGGTAAGAGGTAATCCTGACTGTTCCCGCGCAGACGACCGGGTTGTCATAGGCCGGAAGGCCGGGCAAGGTCGCTAGTGCGAATGTCAGAACCGGGACACTGGCCACGGTAAACCGGCGAGCGGCGGGAGGTGTCATGAATAGTTTCATCGGCAAGACAGTCGTCATCACCGGCGGCGGCGGCGGCATTGGAGGCTCAACCTGCCGCCGCTTTGCGCGCGAAGGCGCACAGGTTGCCGTGCTCGATGTGAACATCGAGGCCGCGGAAAAGGTCGCCTCCTCCATCAAAAGCGATGGCGGCAATGGGCAGGCGTTCCGTTGCGACATCACCGACAGAAGTAGCGTCGACGCGGCCGTCGCCGCGGTGGAATCCCGGCTCGGGCCCATCGACATACTGGTGAACAACGCCGGCTGGGATGTCTTCCGTCCGTTCACCAGGACCGAGCCGGCGCAATGGGACAGGCTGATCGCCATCAACCTCGTCGGTGCGCTGCATATGCATCATGCGGTGCTGCCCGGCATGGTGGCGCGCGGGGCTGGCCGCATCGTCAATATTGCCTCGGACGCCGCGCGCGTCGGCTCATCGGGGGAAGCGGTCTACGCCGCCTGCAAGGGCGGCCTCGTTGCGTTCTCGAAGACGATCGCGCGCGAGCATGCGCGTCACGGCATTACCGTCAATGTCGTCTGCCCGGGACCCACCGACACCGCGCTATTTGCAGATTTCAAGGAAGCTGCCGGCAATCCGGAAAAGCTGGTGGAGGCATTCAGGCGATCAATTCCGCTTGGACGCATCGGTCGGCCCGAGGATTTGCCGGGCGCCATCCTGTTCTTTGCAAGCGACGAGGCCGCCTATGTGACCGGCCAGGTGCTGAGCGTGTCGGGCGGGCTGACGATGAACGGCTGACCTATTCCAGGGAGGAGCAGATGGAGTTCGAGGATCTGATTTACGAAATTCGCAACGGCGTGGCCTGGATCATCATCAACCGGCCGGAGAAGATGAATGCGTTTCGCGGCAAAACCTGCGATGAACTGATCCTGGCCTTGTACAAGGCCGGCTACGACAAGACGGTCGGCGCCATCGTGCTCGCAGGCGCGGGCGATCGCGCCTTCTGCACGGGCGGGGACCAGTCCGCCCATGACGGCAATTACGACGGGCGAGGCACGGTCGGCCTGCCCGTCGAAGAATTGCATACGGCGATCCGTGACGTGCCGAAACCGGTAATCGCGCGCGTGCAGGGCTATGCGATCGGCGGCGGCAACGTGCTGTGCACGATCTGCGATCTGACGATCTGCTCGGAGAAGGCCATTTTCGGTCAGGTCGGTCCAAAGATGGGTTCGGTCGACCCCGGCTACGGCACCGCATTTCTGGCGCGCGTGGTCGGCGAAAAGAAGGCCCGCGAAATGTGGTACATGTGCCGCCGCTACAGCGGACAGGAGGCGGTTGCGATGGGCTTGGCGAATGCCTGCGTTCCGCAGGATCAGCTGGACGCCGAAGTTCAGAAGTGGGGCGAAGAACTGTGCGAACGAAGCCCGACCGCGCTCGCGATCGCCAAACGCAGCTTCAATATGGATACCGCGCACCAGGCCGGCATTGCCGGCATGGGAATGTATGCGTTGAAACTTTACTACGACACGGACGAATCGCGCGAGGGCGTCAAGGCATTGCGGGAAAAGCGCAAGCCGGACTTTCGCAAGTTCGTCAGATAAGGCGTACGCGTCGGTGTCCGAGCTTTACGGGCTCCAATCGTCCCATGTGAGGTGTTAGGCTCGTCAAAACAGCAAGGCCTCAAAGGCCGGTAAATTTGTACGGGGAAGAAACATGGCCGACAAATCAACGCAGCCCGCATGGGACCCCCTCGTGCTCGCGGGGCAACTGCAAAGCATCGCAACCCAAAGCCAGGCGCTGATGCAGCGCTTCGTGTCCACTCAAACCGACGCCACGAAGTTCGGAATGGGAGATACCTCGACGCTCGGCTTCGACTTTGCCGATCTGATGACGAAGATGATGACCGATCCGACCGCGGTCGCGAAAGCCCAGATAGATCTCTTCAACGAAAGCCTGGCGGTCTGGCAAAGGGCAACGGAGCGCATGTTCATGCTGCCTGTGAGCAAATCCGATAGCCCGAAGGACAAGCGCTTCAAGCACCCGGAGTGGACGGAGAACGTCATCTTCAGCTTCATAAAGGATAGCTACCTCGTCGCGGCAAAATCGGTCCTTTCGGCGGTCCGCGACGTCAAGGGCATGGACGAGGCCACGGCTCGCAAGATCGATTTCTACACGCGACAGTTTGTCGATGCCTTGTCGCCTTCAAATTTCGTGACGACCAATCCGGAGGTGTTGACCGCAACCCTTCAGTCCGGCGGGCAGAATTTGTTGCGTGGTCTGGAGAATCTTCTCGCCGATCTGGAACGCGGCGATGGTCGTCTCTCGATCACGATGACCGATATGAAAGCCTTCCATCTCGGAGAGAACATTGCGACGACGCCGGGAAAAGTCGTCTATCAGAACGAGCTCATGCAATTGCTCCAGTATACGCCCTCGACGCGCGAAGTTCGCAAGCGGCCGCTCCTTATCGTGCCGCCATGGATCAACAAGTTCTACGTGCTGGATTTGCAGCCCAAGAATTCCTTCATCAAGTGGGCCGTCGATCAGGGGCACTCGGTATTCGTCATCTCCTGGGTCAATCCCGATGAAAAGCTCGCCGAAAAAGGTTTTGAGGACTACCTGCTTGAGGGACCCTTGGCGGCTCTGGAGGCGATCGAGCAGGCCACAGGTGAACGGCAGGTCAACGCGGTCGGATATTGCCTCGGCGGCACTCTGCTCGCCGCAACCGCGGCATATCTGGCGGCAAGGAATGACGAACGGATCGCGAGCGCGACCTATTTCGTGACGCTCGTCGATTTTACCGAAGTCGGCGACATGGCCGTGTTTATCGACGAAGAGCAGCTTGTCGCGCTTGAGAGGCGGATGCGTGAGCGCGGCTATCTTGAGGCCCAGGACATGGCGGCTTCGTTCAACATGTTGCGCGCCAACGACCTGATCTGGTCGTTTGTCGTCAGCAATTACCTGCTCGGCAAGGAGCAGCTGCCGTTCGATCTGCTGTTCTGGAATTCGGATTCGACGCGGATGCCGGCGGCGATGCACTCGTTTTACTTGCGAAAAATGTATCACGAAAATCTGCTGGCAAAGCCCGGCGGCATCAGTCTTGCCGGCCTTGGCATCGATTTGTCGAAGATCAGGATTCCGACCTTTATCCTGTCGACACGTGAAGACCACATCGCACCCTGGAAATCCACTTATTCGGCGACCCACTTGTATTCGGGGCCGGTCAAGTTTGTCTTGTCGGCTTCGGGCCACATGGCGGGCGTCATAAGCGCGCCGGGCAGCAAATATGGACACTGGACCAACGACAATCTGCCGCCGAGCGCGGACGAATGGTTTGTCGGTGCTTTGTCCCATCAGGGATCGTGGTGGCCGGTCTGGGATGAATGGGTGACCAGGCTCGATGGGGAGAGGGTGGCTGCGCGCGAACCCGGCAGCGGCAAGCTGCCGGTGATCGAGGATGCGCCGGGTTCTTACGTGCGCGTCAGGGCGGACGCAGCGTAAGTCGCCGCGACAGCAGTGGAGCGGATTTGACGTTCGCTACCCTCTTGCCGCGATTGCCTCAAGCGAACGTCAACTCCAAAGCTCCACTGGATCAATAATTTGCTGGTGGTCCCTGATTCTAACATTCGCAAAAGCGGCTCCCTAGATAGATAGCGAATGTTAGAATCGGACCACCAGTCCACAAGGCCGTCGGTTCGCTGTATAGCGTTTGGGTCGGACCCGCCTAACGGTCCCGTCGATGTCCTCCGGCGAGGGAACAGAACCGTTCATGCCTTTCGGGAAATTGTTGATCGCCAATCGCGGCGAGGTCGCCATTCGGATTGCCCGCGCCGCCGGCGAGATCGGTCTTGCCAACGTCGCAATCTACTCCGTCGACGATGCGGCCTCGCTGCATGTGCGCGTTGCCGACGAAGCGGTTGAAATTCCCGGACGCGGTGCACGTGCCTATCTCGACATCGCAGCTGTAATCGCGGCTGCGAAGGGGGCCGGTTGTGACGCGCTCCATCCCGGCTATGGCTTTTTGAGCGAGAACGCAGGCCTTGCGCGGCGGTGCGCGGAGGAGGGCATCGTTTTTGTGGGGCCTTCGCCACGCACGCTGGAATTGTTGGGCGACAAGGCGCGCGCCAAGGCACTCGCCGTGCAATGCGGCGTGCCGATCATAGAGGGCACCTCGGGGCCGACAAGCCTTGCCGAGGTCAAGGCATTTTTCTCATCGCTCGGACCCGGCGCTGCGGTGGTGATCAAGGCGATCGCCGGCGGGGGTGGGCGCGGCATGCGAATCGTCAACGATCCATCCGGACTAGAGGCAGCTTTCGCGCGCTGCCAGTCGGAGGCCAAGGCAGCGTTTGGCAGTGATCAGGTCTTTGTCGAGCGGCGGATCCGCAAAGCCCGCCACATCGAAGTGCAGATCATCGGCGACCGCCATGGTGCAATCAGCCATCTCTGGGAGCGCGAATGCACCGTGCAGCGGCGCCACCAGAAGCTCATCGAGGTCGCACCCAGTCCGTCGCTAAGCGAGGGGCTGCGCGCGAGCATTATCGATGCAGCCAGGAAGCTCGCAATGGCGGCGCGCTACGAAAACCTCGGCACGTTCGAATTTCTGCTCGATGAGGAAGCCGGCGCAGGCGGGGCCAGCTTTGCCTTCATCGAGGTCAATCCGCGGCTGCAGGTCGAGCATACGGTGACCGAAGCCGTGCTCGGCATCGATCTGGTCAAGTCGCAGCTTGCGGTCGCCGCGGGTGCTACGCTGTCATCGCTCGGTCTCGCGCCGGAGAAGATTCCAAGGCCGCGCGGCTATGCCATGCAGCTTCGCGTCAACATGGAAGTGATGGACGAGACAGGAGCAACCAAGCCGACGGGCGGAACATTGGCCCTGTTCGATTTGCCGTCCGGGCCGGGCGTGCGCGTCGATACGTTCGCCTATACCGGATACAAGACCAGCGCCGCCTTCGACTCGTTGCTGGCCAAGATCATCGTGCATTCGCCGTCCACGGAATGGCGGGACCTTGTGCGCAAGGCCGCGCTGGTCCTGCGCGAACTCCGCGTCGGCGGTGTTGCGACCAACAGCTCGTTCCTCGGGGCGGTGTTGGCGCATCCCGACTTTATTGCAAATCGCCTCAGCACCGACTTCATCGACACGCACGTTGCCGCGCTGGTGGCCGCAAGCAGGGAGGCTGGTACAACGCTGATGCCCGAGCCCGACGACACGGGGCTGGACGCCACTGCTGCCCTCGAGCTGGGCGGACCCATGCTCATCCCGGCGGGTTCGGTTGCGGTGAAGGCGCCGCTGCAGGGCACGATTGTGACGATCGAGGTTATGGAAGGCGACCTGGTTCGCTCTGGCCAGCAGATCGCGGTGCTGGAATCGATGAAGATGGAGCATCTTGTGACGGCGCCGCACGGCGGCAGGGTCACGAAGATCGCGGCCGGCCTCGGAACCACGCTGATGCCGGACGAGCCGATCCTCTATCTTGAGCCGGCAGAGGTGGAAGATCACGAAGTTAGTTTCGGAACAGGCGGAGGTCGATCTCGATCGCATTCGTGGCGATCTTGCGGAAGTGATCGCACGACATGCGAACACGCTTGACCAGAACCGCCCGGATTCGGTTGAGCGGCGGCGCAACACCAACCAACGCACGGCCCGCGAAAACATTGCCCAGCTCGTCGATGAGGGTTCGTTCATTGAGTACGGCGCGCTCGCGATCGCGGCGCAGCGGCGGCGCCGCAAGCTGGAGGACCTGATCAGGAATACTCCGGCCGACGGTCTGATCGCGGGGGCTGCCACGGTGAATGCCGCGAAGTTCGGTTCCGAAGCGGCCCGCTGCATGGTGATCGCATACGACTACACCGTGCTGGCTGGCACCCAGGGCCACATGAACCACAAGAAGATCGACCGCATGCTCAGCCTGGTCGAGCAGTGGCGGATGCCGCTCGTGTTCTATGCCGAGGGCGGCGGCGGCCGCCCCGGCGACACCGATCGGCTTGGCATGACCGGCCTTGATGGGCCGTCGTTTGTGCAATTTGCGAAACTATCCGGCCTCGTGCCTGTCGTCGGGATCGTATCAGGCTATTGCTTTGCCGGAAATGCGGCCATGCTCGGCTGTTGCGATGTGATCATCGCCACGAAGAACGCTTCGATCGGCATGGGCGGGCCCGCGATGATCGAGGGCGGCGGTCTCGGCGTCTACCATCCCGCCGAGGTCGGGCCGGTATCGTTTCAGGCGTCTAATGGCGTCATCGACATTCTCGTTGACGATGAAGAGCAAGCGACGCGCGTTGCGCAGAAGTACCTTTCCTATTTCCAGGGCGCGACTGCCGACTGGAAAGCGGCCGACCAGCGGCTGTTGCGCCGCGCAATCCCGGAAAACCGGTTGCGGGTCTACGACATCCGCAACGTCATCGAAATCCTTGCGGATGAGGGCTCGGTGCTGGAAATCCGCCGGGATTTCGGCATCGGCATGATAACGGCCTTCATTCGTATCGAAGGCAAGCCGTTTGGCCTGATCGCCAACAATCCCAAACATCTTGGCGGCGCGATCGATGCGCCGGCTGGCGACAAGGCCGCGCGGTTCATGCAGCTTTGCGATGCTTTCGACATTCCGATCGTCTCGCTGTGCGATACGCCCGGCTTCATGGTAGGGCCTGAGGCGGAAAAGACGGCAATCGTGCGCCATGTCTCGCGCATGTTCGTGACCGGCGCCAGCCTCACCGTGCCGCTGTTTGCCCTCGTGCTGCGCAAGGGATACGGCCTGGGTGCGCAATCCATGATTGGCGGCGGCTTTCACGCCTCCTTCTTCACGGTGTCCTGGCCGACCGGCGAGTTCGGGGGGATGGGACTTGAGGGTTACGTTCGCCTCGGATTCCGCAAGGAAATGGAAGCCATCGCCGATCCCGTCGAACGAGAGAATTATTACAAGGCCAAGGTCGCCGAGCTCTACAGTAACGGCAAGGCGACCTCGATTGCTTCCGTGTTCGAGATTGACGAGGTTATCGATCCCGCCGACACGCGGCACTGGATCATGGCGGGACTGCGATCGGTCCCCGCGCCGGGACCCCGCCATGGGCGCAAGCGCCCCTGCATCGACGCCTGGTAGCGTACTGGTCCAGCGGCCTCGTCCGCGCAAGGCCGCGATGCGCCAGTCGGCAGCCGAGTTTTCCGGTGCGCGCAATCGCCGCCTGAGCTACATTCGCCAACGAAAAGCAAACGGGAAGAAACGCTCATGTCCTATGAAACCATCGAAGTGCGCAAAACCACCCCCGTGATCGGCGCCGAGATTTTCGGCGTCGATCTGTCGCAGACGTTGGGCAATCGGCAGTTCGATGAAATCCATCAGGCGCTGATGGAAAATCTTGTCATCTTCTTCCGTGACCAGAAGCTCACGGTGGAGCAGCACAAGGCGTTTGGCGCCCGGTTCGGCAAGCTGCATATCCATCCGAACGCCCCGAAGGGCGTGGCGGATCACCCGGAAATCCTCGTGATCAAGGCTGACGAGAAGAGCAAACGCGTCGCCGGCGAAGCCTGGCACTCCGACGTCTCCTGCGACGAGGAGCCTCCGATGGGTTCAATTCTCTATATCCACGAAGCCCCGCCCGACGGCGGAGGCGACACCATGTTCGCCAATATGTACGAGGCCTACGAGCTCCTGTCGGAGCCGTTGCGCAAGATGCTCGACGGGCTGACGGCCATCCATGATTCCTGGAAGGCGCATTCCGGCCGCAAGCCGGGCGAGGGCAGCGACATGCAATTTCCGAGTTTCGAGCATCCTGTGGTGCGCGTCCATCCCGTGACCCGCCGCAAGCTCCTGTTCGTGGATCGCGGTTTCACGACGCGCATCGTGCAATTGAGACAGCCGGAAAGTGATGCGCTGCTGTCATTTCTGTTCCAGCACATCGAAACACCGAGGCTGTCGTGCCGCTTCAAATGGCAGAAGAATTCGATCGCGTTCTGGGACAACCGCTGCGCCCAGCACCAGGCGATTTTCGACTATTGGCCGCACAAGCGTTACGGCCACCGCGTCACCGTTTGCGGCGACAAACCGTTCGGCGTTGCCGGGCTGACGCCCGATGCACGGGTTGCGGCCGGATGAGCGCTTTGGCTGCGAACGGAACCTTCTCGGCGTTCAATCCTATAAGCCGAACCGTTCTGGCTCGTCGGCCGGGCGCCGCCTACCACGCCACGCAGGGAGCAAAACGATGAACAAGCCGGAAAGCAATCCGCCCGCCGCATTTCCTTACGCCACCCACCTGAATATCCTCTTTCCGCATCTTGAAAAAATCGACGTGGCGGCGCTCGCGCGGGACGTAAAGGATCAGTGGTACAATCAAACTCTCTGTCAAGTGAACGGCTCGGTCGTTCGGCTCGGCGTGATGCATGGTGAGTATCACTGGCACAAGCATGACAACGACGATGAGTTCTTTTTCTGCCTTGAGGGAGAGTTTCTGGTCGACCTCGAAGGACGCACGATTGCCCTTGGCCCACAACAGGGGATGGTCGTCCCGAAGGGCGTGCTGCACAGAACGCGTGCGCCGCAGAAGTGCATCGTTCTGATGGTCGAGAATGTCGGGATTATGCCGACGGGGGACTAAAGCTGCCGAGCTAGTGTGGTGGTTCGGAAGTTCTCTTCATTTTCCGCTGTGAGTCGGTCAAGAGAACTTCCGAACCAAAACCACACTAGTGGAGCGGATTTGACGTTCGCTACTCTCCTGCCGCGGGTACCATACGCGAACGTCAAATCCAAAGCTCCACTAGCATCAATAACTTGCTAGTGGTCCTTTGATTCTAACATTCGCAAACGTGGCTCCCGAGATGGGTAGCGAATGTTAGAATCAGACCACTAGAATCAAGGGTTTCTGGTGTCCTTTCGAATCCGAAGTTCGCAAAAGAGCTTGCCGCAAATTGCCGCGAACTTCGGATGCGGGACACTAGGCGCGCTGCATGGCTGCCGATGGCAGGAAAGCGGGGCAATTGGCGAAGGTCCGGACAATCGGACTAAGTTACAAGGATCTCCGAAAGGAGTGCCTCGAGGCCGTTCGACAGTGGCCGGGATGCGAGACCGTTAGCGCCCTTCAAATCATTCGGGGCAAAACGCCAGGCGGCTTTTCGTTGCGGGTCACGTTGTACGGAAAGGCCGACAAGAGGACTGCGGATCGCGCCATCAACTATGTCCAGCGCGAGAAGCGACGACAATTTCATCTTGCGGATTAGCTAACAGCCGCACCTTACCGTCGCAGCAGCAACAGCAGCAACGCGCAAGCCAGCAGTGCGGCCACGCCTTGCCAGAACCGAACAGGGTTGCGTTCATACAGCGTCCGGGGCCTGTGAGGAGCAATCGGGGCGCGCGTTGGTCCCGCCTCCATCTCGATCGCAAATTCGGTCACGTCGCGAAAACGCCTGGCGGGATCGGCCGCAATCGCTCGGCCGAGCGCGGCCTCGAGCCAGGCCGGAAGATCCGGGCGCAGGGTCGAGAGTAGCTTCGGCCGATCGCTGCGTGGCGGACTTATGGCATCGGGATTGCCGTAGGGAAATTCGCCGGTAAAGGCACGGAACATGGTAACGCCGAGAGCGTAAATGTCGGTCGCCTCGTTGCCCGGCTCACCGTCAAACATTTCAGGCGCCATGTAGGCGGCTGTACCCGGAATGTCCGCGGGTCGAGAATCCTCCAGCCCGGGTACGCGCACCACCCCGAAATCGATCAGCTTCAGCGATCCCTCACTTTCGAGGATCACGTTGTCAGGCTTGATGTCGCGGTGCACGACGCCGACGCGGTGCAGCGCAGCTGCCGCTCGCGCCAGCTTGATCGCGATATTGCGCCCTTCCTCCAATCCCAATGCAGGGCGGCGCGCCAGCCGGGTCTCCAGAAGTTCGCCTTGATAGAGCGGCATGACCGTGTAGAGACAGGTCTGCCGCCCCGGCGGCAGCTCGATGATGCGGCCGAGCCACGGGCTTGTCACGCGTGCGCCGACCCACGACTCCCGGACGAAGGCTGAGCGATAGCTTGCCGTGCTCGCCACCGGCGGCTTGGGAAATTTCAACGCTACTTCGCCTCCTTCGACCTCGTCTGTCGCGCCGAACAAGCGGCTGTAACGTCCATCCGAAAGAACGACCTTGAGCACAAATCCATCGACCGTCTCGCCCGCAATCGGCATGGCGATCAGTGGCAGTGAGGCGATGGAGGCGCCGATCTCCGCCGATTGCGCCATTTCCAGACCAACGACGTCGAGCACCAAAGCGGTGCAGTTATCGGTGCTGTCGGCTCGCAGCGCAGCAGTGACAAGCGCGCGGGCGGTATCTTCGGACGAGACTCGCTCGCGCATGATATCGGCGATGGCGTCCGCCGTGAGATAGCCGTGCACGCCGTCGCTGCAGAGCAGAAAGCGGTCATGCTGCGCCACGACCTGGCTGGTGTAGTCGAGCCGCACTTCGGTCTCGACGCCCATTGCGCGGGTGAGGATGTTGGACCGGCCGGTGCCAACCTCCCGCACATGGTCGGTGGTGAGGCAAGTCAGACGATCGCGGCTCAGTCGATAGGCGCGCGAGTCGCCGACATGCAGCACATGCGCGATGCGACCGCGCAGCACGAGCGCCGTGAAGGTGCAGCCCATGCCCTTTAGCTCGGGATCCCGGCTCCCTTGCGAATGGATCCAGCCATTGAGCGCGTCCAGAACGATGGCCGCAGCGCGTCGCACTTCCATCGTCTCGGGCAAATCGCAGAATCCATCCAGGAAGCCGCGCACCGCGATCTCGGCCGCTACACGGCCGCCCTTCGCGCCTCCCATCCCGTCGGCGATTGCGGCGATCACGTCGGCGCGCGGCTCGGGCAGCTCCGGACCGAAAACGACGCCGGCGAAGTCCTCATTGTCTTTGCGCGGACCGGTCTCGGAGGCGAACCCCACACTCACCTTCAGGCCGGAAAGGCGCGCCGTCATTGCCGCAACTTGCAACGATGATGCAGGAAATACCCCCCGGTGCTCGATGCGACGATGACCGTAAGTTCACCGGACGCGCGATCAAGGGTGTAGTTGCCGCCATCGGTCGGGTCGTGCCACGAAATCTGCGCATCGCTGATGCGGGCTGGATTCGAATCGGCCGTCCGGCGGTCGTAGTCGATCCTGACCTGCCAGGTCGCACCACTTGCAAGGTTGCTGCAGGTGATCGTGGCCTCGCCGTGCGGCGTGTCACCGGCCACGGCAGCAGCCCAAGCTGCGGCCACGCTGAGTCCAAGGGCGATGGTTACTGCACGCACGGTTGTTTGTCCTGTTGCTGCCTATTTCATGTTCAGCTGCACACAATTTAATCAGAAAAATTGGATTTCAGCGCATCGCATGCCCGGAAAACCCAAATTCGTCAACCTTCTTCAGCTGGTACGGTCCTTGCGTTTTCAGGGCGTGACTCTGTGCGGCTGGTGCATGGAGCAGTAAAATCTGGGGAAGCGATCATGGCACTCGTACCATCACCACAATGGTTGGATTCTGGAAACAATGCGTGGCAGCTTGCAGCGGCCACGTTCGTCGGTCTGCAAAGTATACCTGGGCTGACAATCCTCTACGGCGGTATCGTCAAGAAGAAATGGGCAATCAACTCCGCCTTCATGGCGATGTACGCATTTGCATCGGTCCTGGTCGTCTGGGTCCTGTTCGACTACAAGTTGGCTTTCGGGGAACAATGGTTTCCATTCCTGGGCACGCCTGGCCTGGCGACATCGGCCGCATACACTACCGGTCAGGCGATTGTTCCCGCGGCGGCGTCGGGTATGCCGGCGCTTACCTTTCCCATGGCGACACTGATCTTCTTCCAGTTCGTGTTTGCCGCCATCACCGTCATCATCCTCGCCGGCTCGGTGTTGGGCCGCATGAACTTCACGGCGTGGATGATCTTCTGCCCGGTGTGGATGACCCTGGTCTATACGGTCGGAGCATTCAGCATCTGGGGTGGCGGCTGGCTCGCCGCGCTGGGGGTTGCGGATTTCTCGGGCGGCTACGTCATCCACCTTGCGGCAGGTACGTCCGGTTTCGTGGCCGCGTGGATGGTTGGTCCGCGCCTGCAAGCCGATCGCGACCATTTCCCGCCCAATAGCCTGTTGATGACGCTGGCCGGCGCCGGAATCCTTTGGCTGGGCTGGAACGGTTTCAACGGCGGCGATCCCTATTTTGCCAACGCCAATGCCGGCGCGGCAGTGCTCAACACCAACACCTGCACCGCGGTGGCCCTTCTGGTCTGGACGCTTCTGGACAAGATTTCCTACGGCAAGCCCTCTGTGCTCGGGGCGGTCAACGGCATGATCGCGGGCCTGGTCGCCATCACTCCTGCTGCCGGCTATGTCGATGGCCTCGGCGCGATCGCCATTGGCATCGCCGCGGGCATCATCCCGTGGCTTGCCATGAACAAGTTGCAAAAGGCCAAGTTCATGATGAAGGTGGATGACACACTGAGCGTGCTGTCCACGCATGGCATAGCCGGCCTCACTGGCGGCGTTCTCACCGGAATTTTCGCCAATCCGGACATGCTCCTGTATATCGGCACCGACAAGGAAGCGCCTGGCGTCAACGTGACCGGCCTGCTCTACGGAAATGCGGCCCAGGTGCTAACTCAGGTCGAAGGCGCGGCATTCATCATCGCGTACAATGTCATCGCGACCTTCATCATTCTCAAGGTGATCTCGTTCATCGTGCCGCTGCGCATGGACGAGGCAACCCTGAAGGTTGGCGACGATGCCGTTCACGGCGAAACGGCATATGCAATCGGCGTCGAGGGTGAATAGTCCCGCGACTTGATTGTGATCGCGTCGCTTCGGCGTCAGTGGGCGCACGCACGAAAAGACCGCCCGGGCAACCCCGGGCGGTTTTTGTCTGACAAGGCGATCTCCGCGATGGCCGCGGCCGCGAGACGATTAGGTCAGGGCCTGTCGTGCTCCTCGGAAATATCCTTGTTGGTGTGGTCGGGCATCATGCTGACCGCGATGATGCTGACGACCGCGCAGAACAGGATGTAGAATGCGATCGCATATCCCGACCCGGTGGCGGCGAGGATCGCGGTAGCGATCAACGGCGCCGGACCGCCCGAGATGACCGAGGAGAGCTGATAGCCGATCGAAGAGCCGCTGTAGCGCAACCGCGGGGTGAAGCACTCGGCAATCAACGCCGCCTGAGGGCCATACGTCATCGCGTGCGGCACGAATGAAAGCACGATGGCGATCAGGATCAGCGCCGGCACCATGGTGTTCATCATGGCGAAATAGGCAAAGCCGAACAGCCCGGTTGCGACCGCGCCGATCAGATACAGGCGCTTGCGCCCGATGCGATCAGACAGGGCTCCCGCCGACGGAATCAGGAAGAGTTCAATGCAGCCGGCGACGATCAGGCAAATGAGCAGGAAGTCACGATCCTGGTGCAGCACCTGGGTGCCGTAGGCGAACACGAAGGCCAGGTAGATGTAGGCCGGCGCCTGTTCGACCATCCGCGCAAAGGCCGAGAGAATGATCGAGCGCGGCTGACGCTTGATCACCTCGAGAACCGGGACCCGTTCGACACGGTTCTCGGCCACGATCCGCCGAAACGCCGGCGTTTCCATGATGCCGAGCCGGATGTAGAGCCCGATGGCGATCATCACGAGGCTGAGTAGGAACGGGATGCGCCAGCCCCAAACCAGGAACTGGTCGCCGGAAATCCGGCTGAACACGAGCACCGCTATGTTTGCCAGCAGCAACCCGGCAGGACCGCCGAGCTGCGGCCATGAGGTGATGAAGCCGCGATGCTGGTTGGTGCGCGCCCACTCCATCGAGAGCAGCACCGAGCCACCCCACTCGCCGCCGACGCCCACGCCCTGGATGAAGCGAATGACGGTCAGGATCACCGCACCCCAGATTCCGATCGATTCGTAGGTGGGGACGATGCCAACCGCCGCCGTTGCAAGACCGGTCAAAAGCAAGGTGGCTATCAGCGTGGCCTTGCGGCCGATGCGGTCGCCAAAGTGGCCGAAGATCGCCGCACCGATCGGCCGGGCGATGAAACCGACCGTGTAGATGGCGAACGCCTCAAGCACTCCAACCAGGGGATCGGACTTGGGAAAAAACAGCTTGCCGAAAACCAGGCCGGTCACCGTGCTGTAAAGCAGGAAATCGTACCATTCGATCGTGGTGCCTACAGTGCTGGCAATCAGCGCGCGGCGTAGTTGCGCGCGGTGTTCGGCTTCCGGCAACGCGGCGGGGGCAGTGATATCCATTGTCGTCATTTATGAATCTCCTTGACGCCCGCGGGACGGGCGTCTGCTGGAAGGCGTTTCATCTCCATCCCCGAAAGCGGATGGCGGCATCAGCTGCTATTTTCTTGTTTGGCTGGGGCGGCCGCGTCATTGCGCGCATCCCACCGTGCCGGCTCTCGGAGGCCGGTCCTGGATGGCGAGCGGGACCTGTCG
>Ga0306922_10001333_pt1 | contig 22019 bp, 19 predicted proteins | sample sta12Cox44000082_FD_203758 | JGI IMG/M metagenome (GOLD analysis project Ga0306922, IMG submission 203758) | Lab enrichment of tropical soil microbial communities from Luquillo Experimental Forest, Puerto Rico - statoxic.12C.oxic.44.000.082 (v2)... | ecosystem: Environmental > Terrestrial >... | reverse complement strand
GTGTTGCCGCTCGCGGTGCCTGGGCTGATATCGGCTTTCATCTTCTGTTTTACGTTGTGCTGGAACGAGTTCATCTACGCTCTCACCTTCATCTCCTCGACGCAGTACAAAACCGTACCGGTTGCGATTGTGACGGCCCTCGTCGACGGCGACATCTACCGATGGGGTTCATTGATGGCGGGCGCCATGATCGGCTCCCTGCCCTTGGTCATACTTTATGCGTTCTTCGTCGAGCATTACGTCTCGGCAATGACCGGGGCCGTAAAGGAATAAGCCTTTATTTTCCCTCGAATAATTGATCGCGGTCTGCCCGATACGCGATATGGCGGAGTCGTAGGAACTTTCTGCGCTTTGCGCCGTTTAGCGCAGGGCGTTTCAGGAGGTTATTTTGCGACCTGCGCTCCGTGGGCTTTTTCTTCAAATGTCCACCGCTCCCCCGCCATCTTTTACATCACCGCAAAGAGGGAACCATGAATCGTACGGGTATCATGGGAATGCTCATTACGTTGCTTCTGACAGCCTTCGTATCGTCACCTGCTGACGCTTATCACTCACGTCGCGGCCACCATCACAATCAATATGTTTCCTATCGCGGGGTCGATGCCTGCACATTCACGAATGATGGGCGGAGCATGTGCGGCGCAAGTGCAAACTACCGGACCTCGGCAACACCCGCACTTGACCCTGTCGGAAACAGGGCGTTCGCGAGGGCAGAAACCGGTACCGTTATCGGTTCGCGCCCGGCTGGCTGTCCCAATCGCTATTGCGGTTGCGGGCTGCGCATGTATCTCGGCTTGCCCGATGTACGACTGAACCTCGCTTCCAATTGGGCGCGCTTGCTTCCGCGCGAGGCCGGCCCACGACCCGGACTTGCCGCCGTGAGAAGCGGCCATGTCATGTACATAGAGTCGGCCGCCGGCAACGGCCAATGGTTGATCCGTGACTACAATTCCGGCGGCGGGCTATCGCGGATGCACGTGCGCGACGTTCGCGGCTATATCTTCGTCAATCCGCGCGGTGGGATGGCGAGGGGATAGCCAGCGACCGTCGTGCGACGTCTATTGCCAGATGGTTCTGGCGGCTTCGACTACGCGCGCTAGTTTCGCCCGTTCATCGGCTTCAGTGATCGGATTGCCAGCGACTGTGCTGGCAAATCCGCACTGTGGGCTGATCGCCAACCGATCGAGATCAATGTAGCGGGCCGCATCTTCCGCGCGACGCTTGAGATCGCCCAAGCTCTCGAGGGAAGGCGTCTTCGTGCTGACGAGACCGAGCACGACACCCTTGGTCCTCGGGACAAAACGCAACGGCGCGAAGTCGCCCGCGCGAGACGTATCGTATTCAAGCAAAAAATGATTGACGTTGGTTTGCGCGAAGAATCGCTCCGCCACTGACTCATAACCACCGGCTCCAAGATAGTGGCCTTTGAAATTGCCACGACACATGTGCACACCGATCGTCACGTCAGCCGGACATTTGCTTACGGCCTGATTAATGCTTGCAATGTACAAATCGACAAGCGCATCAGGATTGCTGCTCGACCGTTTGACCTCTTCACAAATGGCGGGATCGCATAAGAGCGCGACAGCGACTTCGTCGAGCTGCACATACCGACATCCCGCTTCCGCCAGCTCCGTAATCTCCTCCTGAAAGACCTTGGCGAGATCGCTGAAGAAACCATCTTCGTCAGGGTAAATCGTTCGGTCTGCGAAATCGTTGCACCGGTAGAAGTGCATGGTCGAGGGCGCAGGCAGTGTTATTTTGCCGGTCACTTTCGTGACCGCACGCAGAAAATCGAACTCGTCGAGCGCCAACGCTCGTGCGCGTCTGATCTTGTTCTGCGCGTAAGGCGCGGTGAACTCGACCTCATGGCCGGCATCATTGCGAAACTTGAACGATGCCGGTTTGATGCTGAAACCCTCGGTCCGCTCGACAAAACGCCCCCAATAGGACCCGCGTCGGAATTCTCCGTCCGTGACGACCTGTAGCCCCACGCTCTCCTGCAATGCCACAACGTCGCGGATGCATTGATCCTGCAATCCTTTGAACTCGGCGTCGTCGATCTCTTGGCTTGCGTGCTGGCGAAATGCCTGTCGCAAGATCTGTGGGCGCAGCAAGCTTCCGACATGATCGGCGCGGAACGGCGGACGGCCTTTTGTGAGTGGCATGCGACCTTCCCGGATTTTTCTATAGGTTAATAGATGGAATTTAGATTGCCGGCATGGCACAAGACAATGCCTCTGTTTGGCGACCGGCACGTAATTGAGCTTCTGCCCATTCCGGCCTTCTGGACGAGATGCCGCTGATGAATATCGTTGCCCTACCCGTGACTCGGCGCAATGCCAACCAGCGACGGCGGGCTCCCCAGATCATCGAAGCCGCGGCGCGCGTTTTTGCCGAACGAGGGTTCCATGGAGCGACCACGCAGGACATCGCCGACGTCCTCGGTATCAAGCAGGCGAGTCTCTATTACTATTTTTCCTCCAAGGAAGCGGCGCTCGAACTCGTCTGCGTGAAGGGCGTTGAGGGCTTCTTTGACGCCGCGAAAGCCATTGCCGTGCGGCCGGAAAGTGCCACCAATCGCCTGACTTTACTGATCAAATCCCATCTTTCGCCGCTGGTCGACAGGCCCGACTTCGTCCGGGTCTTCCTCAATGAGCGTCAGCATCTTCCCAGGGAAAGCCGCCGTCGTATCGGCCGGTGGTCGCGCGGACTTGAGCGCATATTCGAGGACGTCATCAAGGAGGGCATCGCTCAACGGGAATTCCGTGCCGATCTGGATGCCCGGCTCGCGACGCTCGCAATCCTGGGCATGTGCAACGCAGCATCCAACTGGCACCGCAAGGAAAGCACCGCCATCGACCGCACCGCCGCCGAATTTGCCCAACTCGTGATCGACGGGATGGGCAAACGCCCGGCTGCGCCGCGTCGCCGACGCTGAACGCGCCATTGCTTATTCATGAACGGCCTATAGAATTCGATTGAGCTATAGAATTTAGCCGATCAAAGAGTGCACGATGATCGCAGGTGTCACGATTGATCGCGACAGGCTGCGCCGCACCACCGCTCTGCATCTGCTGTGCGAGCGGGCGCGCTCGACGCCCGATTCAGTGGCGTTCCGCTCCAAGCATCTGGGTATTTATCGCGAGCGAACCTGGTGTGACTACGCGAGACACGTAGCCCATTATGCGCACGCACTGAAGAGTATCGGACTCGATCATGGCGACCGAGCCGCCATCATGGGCGACGTCTGCGAGGAATGGTTGCTTTGCGATCTCGCCGTCCAGTCGCTCGGAGCAATAGCCTACGGCATTTACCCGACGGCATCCCCGACCGAGGTCGAGTACCAGATGCGCGATGGTGGCGCTGCAGTCTTCATCGCCGAGGATCAGGAATACGTCGACAAGATTCTGCCCATCGCCGACCGTCTTCCCGATCTGAAGACCATCGTTGTCATCGATGATTCAGCCATGTTCGGCTACACCCACCCCAAGCTTCGTCGCTTGCGCGACTTGTTGGACGGCGTGGACAGACCGCAACTCGGGTGGCTGGAGGGAACGATCGCCGCGCTGTCGCCAGAGGATCCGGCCTTCATTGTCTATACATCCGGCACGACCGGCCACCCAAAAGGCGCGCTGGTCACCCATGGCAAGCATCTCGCGGCTACCGATACTGTGATCGCGCAATACCCGACACTGCGGGAGAAGCCTCACCGTACCGTCGCTTTTCTTCCAATGTGCCACGTGCTCGGCCGCGACGTCGCGATCACGCTGCCGCTCATTTCGCAGTTAGTGCCGCATTTTGGTGAGGACCCCGACGATTTCGCGACAACCCTCTTCGAAGTGGCGCCAACAGTGATGTTCACCGTTCCGCGTTATCTGCAGAAATTTGCCTCGCACATTCTCGTCGGCATTCTCAACTCGAGTCGCCTCAAGCGGGCCGCTTACAATTTCGCGACGGACGTTGCACGCAGTCACGTCCGTCACCGGTGGGAAGGCAAGACAGCGCCGGCGCAAAGCGCGCTGTATGGCGCTGTACATGCGCTGATCCTTCGACCAATCCTGAACAAGCTCGGCTTTGACAAATTGGAGCTGGTGGTCAGCGGTGGCGCCGGTCTGCCGGCCCAAATCGCCGCGCTCTGGCACATGTACGGTGTCAATGTCGTCGAGATGTACGGCCAGACGGAAGAGGCCGGCGGCATCATTGCCGGACAGCGTAGTCCTTTCCCAAGGCCCGGCAATGTCGGCGCGCCAGTCGGAGGGCTCGAGGTCAAGCTGGCGGAGGATGGCGAAGTTCTCGTGCGCGGTCCGGACCTTTTCGACGGCTATTGGCAAAACGAAGCGGCAACTCGCGACATTATGGGTACCGATGGTTGGCTTCGCACGGGCGACATTGGTGAGTGGGCAAATGGAAGCCTGCGTCTCATCGACCGCGCGCGCGACTTTCTCGTTACTGCCGGCGGGAAGACGATCTCCCCATCGCTTATCGAAAATGCGTTGCGCGCGAGCCCCTATATTGCCGAGGCCGTCGTCTTTGGTCACGGTCGCAAGTATCTCACTGCCATCATCGAGATCGATTTCGAGACGGTCGCCGATTGGGCGCGCGCCAACGACGTGGCCTATACCGGCTTCACCAGCCTGACCACGCACCCACGTGTGGCGCAGCTGGTCCGGATCGAACTTGATAAGGTCAATCGCGACCTCGCGCGCGTCGAACAGATCAAGTCATTTCGCATTCTGCCCAAGGCGCTCGATCCGGAAGATGAAGGCGAGCCGGTAACCCCGACCAGGAAGGTCAAGCGAAAGCTGATGTATGAGCGCTTCAGGGAGTTGGTTGAGGGAATGTACGACGACCGCGAAGAGCGGCTGATTGCGGCGGGCACAGGAAACGTGCTGGCCTCGTGATGATGGGCAAAGCTTCAAGGACATGAAAAAGGGAGGGACACCATGATCAACAGGTTCTTGCTTGGCGGTCTGACCGTCTGCGCGATTGCGCTGCCCGCAGCGGCGCAGGACGCCTATTTGGTGGGAGTGACCGCCGCGCTGACTGGCCCGCCAGCGAGCACTTATGCACCGGCGGTTGATGCCTTGCGGATCTATATCGACCGCGTCAATGCAGCGGGCGGTGTCAATGGGAAGCAGATCAAGCTGATGATCGAAGATGATGGCGCGCAGCCTTCGAAGGCAGCGGCCAACACGAAGAAATTGATCACCCAGGACAACGTCGTCCTGATGGTGAACGCGAGCCTGTCGTCGACCTATGCGCCGGTGATTGCTGAAAGCAAGAGCGCGAATGTACCGCTGCTGTTCGCAAGCGGCGTCTGTCCGCAAAGCGTGTATCCGCCGGCTGATCCGTTACAGTTTTGCACGACCGGCTACGCTTCGCAGTTCGATAGCCGCGCAACCCTCGACTTCGTGAAAGCAACAGCGAAGGGCCCGATAAAGATGGGATTCTCCGCCATGGCCATACCCCTCTCGCGCGGCGAGATGGATTACGCCATGGAGCTCTCGAAGAAGATGGACATCGATCCGGTCGGTCAGGAAATCATCCCACCGTCGACCGCCGACTACACTCCTTTCGCGACAAAGCTAAAAGATGCCGGTCCAAACTGGGTTTACTCGTGGGCCCCGTGGGTCACCCAGGTGCGCACGCTCGAAGCACTGCGCAAACTGGGCTGGCAGGATGACTACATCGCCTGGGGTCATCTCGAGGCAGAAGCCGAACTCGCTCGTCTGAAAGACGGAAAGTTCTACGTGGTAAACTCGAATGCTCTCTTCCAGGAAAAGCAGCCGATCCATCAGGAAATCGAGGCTGCGGCGAGCAAGGCAAGCTCGAAATTTCCTGCACAGACCATGACCGAGGGCTGGATCGGTGGAATGGCGATTGAAGCGGCGCTCAAGGGAGCCGGTTGGCCTGCGGATCCGGCCAAGCTGCGCGCGGCGATGGAGAATCTGAAGATCGACACCAAGGGGCTGCGCGGTGGGCCCATCGAGTGGACCAAGAACAACCACTTCCGCACACGCCTCTACTACCGGATCTACAAATGGGACGGCGACAAGATTGCCCGCGTGCAAGATTGGAAAACCTATGAGGTGAAATGAGCTGGAGCCGGTCGATGGCATCCAGATTCCAACTCGCGCCGGACAATCCGTTTGCAGCTCGCGGTCAACATTCTCGTCCTCGGCTCGATCTACGCGCTGATCGCCTGCGGATATGTGCTGATCTACCGCGTCAGCCGGGTGCTCAATCTCGCGCACGGCGAACTGATGATGCTCGGCGCATATCTCGTGTTGGCAACGGCCTCATTGTTCAATGGGCACCCGCGTATGGCGTTGGCGGCCGCCGTTCTGTTGAGCCTTTTGACAGGCGGTCTTGTCTACATCTTCCTCATGCGGAAGATGACGGGCGAGATGGTTCTTGCGGCAATCCTGACGACCGTTGCGCTCGGAATCCTTGTCCGCGGGATCGTGATCCTCATCTGGTCTGCGCAGCAGCAGTATCCGGCGCAGGCACTCGGTGTAAGCAATCCTTCGCTTGTGCTGTTCGGCGGCGCGCGTATTTCTCTGTGGTCGGCGGTGCTGGTCGCAACGACGTTCGTCGTCTATGGCGCGCTCTTCGTGTTCCTGCGCTTCGGCCGATGGGGCATGCGCATGCGCGCCGCCGGTCAGAACCCGCTTCTTGCCGCGCAGCGTGGCATCAACCTCCACGGCGTTTATGCTCTTGCGTGGAGCCTTTCGACATTGACCGGAGCGCTTGCAGGAATCCTCATGGCGCTCGACTCCGGCTTGACCGGCAGCATGCCGGTCATCGGTTTGAAGGCCTTCCCCGCCGCGCTTGTGGGCGGCCTCGATAGTTTCGCAGGCGCACTCATCGGTGCCCTGATCGTGGCGGGAGCCGAGGTGCTCCTCATCTACTACGTCGATCCCTTGTTGTCCGACGTCGTGCCCTTCCTCGTTTTGATCGCGATCCTGATCGTGCGCCCCTGGGGTCTGTTCGGGACCCGCGAGGAGCTTGACCGTGTTTAAACCACCGCCACGCGCGAGCGGCTACATTCACACCAATTACGGCGAAGACCTCGCGCTGTTGCGAACACGCACCGAACGGATGAGCCTGGCCATCTTTCTGATCATTGTTGCCAGCTTTCCTTTTCTCGCGTCGCCATTCGCGCTCGATCTCGCCTGCCAGGTCTTCCTGGCCTCGATCGGCGCACTTTCGCTAATGCTTCTGACAGGCTTTGCGGGTCAGATCTCGCTCGGTCATGCGGGACTGATCGCAGCCGGTGCATTCACCACCGGAATCCTTGCGCGCGAGATTGCCGCGCCGTTCTGGATCACGCTCCCGGCTTCCGCGCTCACCGGCATCCTGCTCGGCTTCATTTTCGGGCTTCCGTCCTTGCGGCTGCGCGGTCTCTATCTGGCGGTCAGCACGCTGGCTCTGCATTTCGTCGTTATTTATCTGGGCGGCGAATATGAAACCAAGCGGGGCTTCTCGACCGGAATCGTGATCGATCCGCCCAGTCTCGTCGGATTCAAGCTCGGGGGACGCGGTTGGTATTTCATCCTGTTCATGGCCGCTGTTGCGAACCTCTTGATCTGCGTCAATCTTCTACGCAGCCGCAGCGGTCGCGCCTGGGGGGCCATCCATGTCCGAGAGACGGTGGCAGAGGCGCTCGGTATCAATATCGCGCGCTACAAGCTTCTTGCCTTCGTAATTTCTTCCAGCATGACCTCGGTCGCAGGGTGCCTGTTTGCCTACTACCGTGGGTTCGTTTCAGTCGAAGCCTTCGACCTGTTCTTGTCCATTCAATACGTCGCGATGATCATCATCGGCGGCATGGGTTCGCTGCTCGGCGCACTGCTTGGCGCCATGTTCGTCACCGTTTTTCCGTACCTCATCGAAGCGCTGCTGCGCCTGCTGCCGAATGCCCAGAAGCTCGCCGGGGACATATTTGCCGTGAATTACGCCGCGTTCGGCGTAGTGATGATCCTGTTCCTCGCCTGTGAGCCGCTCGGTCTCGTGGGGATCTGGCGGCGACTGCAGAACTACTTCTTGCTTTGGCCTTTCAGATACAAGCCGCTGGCGGGAGCACGCAAATGACTACCGCTGTGCTCCAGGTCGACAAGATCGAGGTGGTCTATAAGCGCGTCATTACCGCCGTGCAGGGCGTTACATTGTCGGTCGGGGAACGACAGATTGTGGCGATCCTCGGCACCAACGGCGCGGGTAAGACCACAACGCTTCGCGCGATCTCCGGATTCCTCGGCGTCGATGACGCGCGCATCTCCGAAGGATCTATTACGTTCAAAGGCACGCGGATCGACAACGAATTGCCCCACAAGATCACCGGCAGAGGGATCGTGCTGGTGCCAGAGCGCGAAAAGGTATTTCCCAATCTGACCGTCGCGGAAAATCTCGCTGCACCGGTATCGCGCGCCGCTCGTTCGGGTGAAAAACGGCGGATCGAGGAGCGCGCCTATCATTTCTTTCCGCGCCTCGCCGAACTGAGAAGCCGGGCCGCCGGCCTCCTGTCCGGCGGGGAGCGGCAAATGCTGGCGATCGGCGCGGCCCTGATGTGCGGGCCGCAACTTTTGCTGGTCGACGAGCTGTCGCTCGGCCTGGCACCTGTCGTTATCAAGGATCTCATCCGCCGTCTCAGATCCATACGCGACGAACTCGGCATCGGCATCCTGCTGGTCGAACAAAGCGCGGCGGCGGCGCTGGAAATCGCCGATTACGCTTATATCATGGAGAACGGACGCGTCGTCCTCGACGGGGATCGTGAACGACTCAAGAGTCATCAGGACGTCCAGGAGTTCTACCTGGGCCAGGCCGCTGGTGAGCGGCGCTCCTACCGCGACATCAAACAATATCGCCGCTCGCGGAGGTGGTATGGCTGAACTTGGCATCGAGCATCTGAGCCTTCGCTTTGGCGGGCTGACTGTTCTCGACAACGTGTCGTTTGCGGTCAAACAGGGTGAATTGTTCGCTCTCATCGGCCCGAACGGTGCCGGTAAAACCAGCGTACTCAACTGCATCAGCGGCATTTATTGCGGCAGCGGCCGGATCCGCTTTCGCGAGAGGGACATCGCCGGCCTTGCACCTCACGAAATCGCCGGCCTCGGCCTCGCCCGCACATTTCAGCATGGCGAGCTCTTCCCGCAGATGAGCGTCCTCGACAATCTTTTGACCGGACGCCACACGCGTATCCAGACCAACGCGCTGGCTGAGATGCTGTTTCTGCCAAGTGTCCGGCGAGCCGAAATCATGCATCGCGAATCCGCCGAGCGAATCATCGACGTTGTGGAGCTCGAAAGGTACCGCCACGCGACGGTCGGCGACCTGCCTTTCGGAATGCAGAAGCTCGTCGGCTTCGCGCGAGCGTTAGCGCTCGAACCCTCTATCATGCTCCTCGATGAGCCTTCGGCCGGATTAAACCGCGAGGAACGCGAAGACCTGGCTCGCTTCATTCTGCGGCTCAAGCACCAACTGGGAATGACCATGATCTGGATCGAGCACGACATGCAGATGATCGCAGACCTCGCTGATCGCATCCACGTTCTCGACTACGGACGGACAATCGCGGAAGGGACGCCCGACGCGGTCCTCACAAATCCGGACGTTTTGTCCGCATATCTCGGCACTGCCGATGCTACCGCGGCGCGGACTCCGTCTGGCGCTTGAGAGAGTTGATCAAATCCGCGACTCGGCGGTCATTCGGCGCGATCTGAGCAAGGCGCTGCGCATACTCCAGGGCTGACGCGACGTTGCCGCTGTCACGATAGAAGCTGACCAGAGCGAGCAACGACTCGCGATCCATGGGATGTTTCGTCAGATTGTCCTTGAGCACCGCAATCGCGTCGTCGACCCGCCCTGCCGAATGAAGACCGACGGCATAGACATAGCCGTAGTAGGCCTGGTCCGGCGCCAGTTCGGCGGCCCGTTTTAACTCGGGCAGTGCGTCATCCAGTTTCTTCTGGCGCACAAGGACCAGGCCGATCGCGTAGTAAAGGCTCGCATCCTCAGGCGCAGCCGCTACCGCATCGCGCAATACAGTCACTCCATCGTCATCGCGACCCAGCGAGCGATAGAGGTCGGCCAGGTTGATCGCCGCCGGCGCAAATCGTGGGTTAAGGCGCCGCGCCGCCTTGTATTCGGCTTCAGCCTCAGCCAGCTTTCCCCGCTGCATCAGAAAATTCGCCAGCGTTACACGCGCCTCAGGTCGATCCGCATTGAGGCGCTGCGCCGCCACAAATTCTGCAGCGGCGCTATCGAATCGCGCCCGATCAGCCTCGGGTTGGCTGGCCGTTGGAACCGCCGCAAGCATCGCTACGGCCCGGATGCGCACACCCTGGATCGGATCCGACAGCAGTGGTGCAACAAGCGGCCACAGTTGGTTGGGTGGGACGCGTCCCAGCATGTCGAGCGCGGCCATGCGCACCATCGGGTCGCTGTCAGCGAGGCTTTGTTGAGCCAACGTGATGCTGGTGGGCGAGAGATAGGCGCCAAGATCGATCAGGGCGCTGGCGCGAGCGACGGCTGGCACATTGCCGTCAGAGGCAACCTCGCTGAGAAGTTTTTCGGCATCGGGCTGCTGCGTCCACGCAGCATGGAAGGCCGGCGCATAAGTCTGGAATCCTTCACGCCGTGGCCCGAACCACGTTTCGATAGTGTTCGCCGCCCATTGAGCTGATTGGTCGCGATGACAATCGTTGCACGCATTTGGCGTGCCGAGCCTCACCGACAAATCCGGGCGGGGAATCCGGAAACTATGGTCGTGCCGACGATCGATGACCATATATGTGCGCTCAGGCATGTGACACGACGCGCACGAAAGCGCGCCACCCACCTTTTCGTGATGGCGATGCGAGGCGTTTTCGTATTTCGCGGACGCGTGGCACTGCAAGCAGACGCCATCACCGGGCGCACGCAAAATGGCGCTGTGCGGATCATGGCAATCGCTGCACGTCACGCCCGCTGCGAACATCTTGCTCTGCTTGAACGGAAGGTAGTTGTAGAGCTCCTCGACATCGCGCATCTGACCGTCGGCGTAGGAAAGATTGCGATACATCGGCGTCGGCAGATGTGTGTTCGCCAGCGCTTGCCCGGGAATCCATTTGTCCGAGAACTGTGCGCGCCTCGCGTGACATAAACCGCAGGTTTCAACTTCCTTGCGCAGACCGAGAGGCATGCCACTCCGCTGGGGCATTCCGGTCTTTTCGTTCTGCGTCCAGGTCGTGCCGGCCCGTTCGTCGAACTGCACCAGAAGGCCCTTGCTCCGGTCATCCTGCTTTTTGGCGGGCCACCAGCTTTTTCTATCCTGCGCCCACGCCACATGGCGGGAGCCGGCGCCATGACACGCCTCGCAGCCGACGCTGATCTCCGCCCATTTCGTCGCAAAGCGATCGGCGGCAGCATCGTAATTCTTCTGCACGCCCGTCGAATGGCATTCGGCGCACATGAAATTCCAGTTCTGATTGAGTTTCGTCCAATGCAGAACGTCGTCGTGACGAATGTTCTCGTTCGGATAGAGATGGAACCAGCGCTGTCCGCCTTTGTCTTTCGGCCGGCTGTCCCAGGCAATTGACAGGGCCTGCAGCCGCCCGTCGGGGAATTCGATCAGGTATTGTTGAAGCGGATCAACGCCGAATGTGTATTTCACCTGGTAGGTTGCGAGCTTGCCGCCAGGTCCGTCGGTCTCGACAAAAAAATTCCCGTCCTTGCGAAAGAACCGAGACGTCACGTCGAAATACTGAAAGCGCACGTCATTAAAATCGCCGAGCACGGACTTGTCCGTTGCATGAGCCATTGCGCGTTCATGTTGGGACGAGTGCCAAAGCTTGCCTTCGGCTTGATGGCAGCTCGCGCAAACCTCGCTTCCCGCGAAAGTCGGTTCGCCGGCTGAAGCATTTGATTCAGCGCGGTTAAACAGCAACTGCCGGGCCCCAACGCCAATGCAGGCAAGAATGACGACGGCCAGCGCGGCTAAAATCGCCTTTCGGAAATTCATTTGAGTAAGCCCGCGATTGCTTTCCACGCCTGATTTTTCAGACCCACAATAGGCGGATTGGCCAGTTCAAGCGCAGTCTCAACCGTCTTATTGCAACCGGAAACTAGCCGCGAAATCTTGATTTCACCGTCCGTGTAATAAGGGTCGCCCTCGCCATTTCGCCCGAAGAGTGTAGGGCCGATGCCAGTCACTTCGTAGATGGCTTCGACCACCTTTGCGTCCTTTAGGTCGTCGGTGAGACCGTCGCGCTCGGCGTCGACATCGGGACCAATGTGGTGTGTGACCTGCCCGGTATACCGACTCAGGCCCACGTCTTGATCGAAGGTGGCGGAGCCGAGCCACACCGGACGGCCTTCCTGTCCGACCTTCAATACCTCCCAGAAGCGGACGTGGTGGCGACGATCAGCGCTTTTGCCGTACGGCTTTTCGAACGCCAGATCCTCGCGTCTCCCGTCGTAAAAGAGCGGGCTGACTGGCGCATCGCGATAAGGCCGATCGAGAACGACGCTGCCGATGATCTCGACGCTTGAGCGCAGCGTGATCGGATCGGCGGGATACCAGGCTGCCGCATGCAAGGCGCACAGGACATCGGCCTTGTCACCGATCAGACCGACGTTGATCGGATCGCCCGGAATACCCTGCGACGTACGAGTCACCATGGGATGTCTCGCAAGGCCTTTTTGATACTCGTAGTGAGTCCAGGCCAGCGGCAGGGCGATATAGGCTACGATCCCGTAGGCGACGAGAAACGCCGCCACTGCAACAATGACCGTCCTCAATCTTGAGCGACGCCATGTCATCGAACGGATGCGTCAAAAACTCGGATCGAGAATACTGTCCATGCTGTCCCCGAGATCGGCCGGAATGTAGGGAGCAGAGACATAGGAATCGATCGCATCCATCGCATTCAGAGATCCGCCATCGCCGCCGGGACCAATATTCGTCCAATTGCGATACGCCGCGTACGCTTCCGGTGTTCCGACATACGCACAGTTACAGCGCTCAGGATCGGCGTAGACGTAATAGAGCTTGCCGTCCCTCCTTCGCGTCACGAGTTTGTCCCGCGGAAGCGAACGGAGAAGAGCGGTTTTTTCCGGCGTAGTTGCGTATTTCACGACGAAGCCTGCCTGCGTGAATAGGTTGTTAGGGATTACAATCGTCTGGTCCTGGGCAAATGCAACCCTAACGAACAGCACGAGCGTCGCGAATGCGACGATGGCGCGGCGCATAGACATGATACTTTACTTTCCTGCACTAGTTGTTGGGCGGTCCTTGGCCGGCAAATCCGCCGAGCCCTGGTGGAAGGCCGGGGTCCTGCTGCTGCAGCTGCAGAAGCCCTTGCGCATTTTCCGACGACGGCTGGGCCGGCATCGCCTGCGGTGGGGCGGTCGCAGGATTCATAGTGCACACTCCGCCGACGGCGCTCACCGTCGCTAGGCATTCCTGCTGGGTGTTATAGTTGCATTGCTGTTCGTCGCCGTCCAAGAGCGCACACCACGCCGGAGTCTGCGGACGAGCCGTGTCTGCAATTGAGGCTATCGTGCCCGCGGCAATAGCTAGCGCAAGTATCAGTTTCATCGATCACTTCCTTTAATGTTGATCAGTACAGATCCCGTTTCTGACCTAATTGGACTTTACGCACCCATCAGGCACGAAGCGCGGCTGCTCCGCCTGCGCCATTCAGCGCCAAACGTCGCTGAGCCATCAGATATTGCAAACGCTGACTGGCCATGTTCATCGCGCTCATCTCTCCCGAGTCGACTTGGCCGCTCGAACATTTCTCCAGCTCGACTTTGAGAATTTCGTCGACCTGCTGTTCGATCGCCGCCAAATCCGTTTCAGACTTGACGTCATTTATCTTTGCCACCAATGCGTACAGCCGCATTGATGGGCGCTCATCGGACTTACCCATATCTCTCGTCATGAATTTCCAGACCGCGGCCAGCACGGACATCAACGTCCCGAGCAGCATCGACCCGTAAAAGAACTGATCTCCGTATTTGTCAAAGATCGTCTTTTCGTCGCCGTCGAAAAAAACGGCCGCGCCTGGGTGAATCGGAACGTATGCGTCCTTATCGGTGCTCGGCGCCATCACCTGGGCGAGAAGCGGAAACTCTCCAACCAGATCCCGGCGCGCCTCCATCATTGCCTTGGTGAGCGCCGTCACTACATCATCGCTGAGGTTCTTGTTGGCGACGATGAAATACGGAACGCGCAGCGTCGTCAGATCGTCGTCAGGCACCGGAGGAGACCCGCGGAGTGTTCCTTTCGGCAACTCGTAGCTTTTGAACGGCGGAGAGACCTCTTCTATCGCTCCTGCCGATTCGATCGGCACGACACCCATCGCAGCCTTGGCGTTGCGCGGGAATATGTCGCGAAGCATTGCGATGTATTTTTCGGATAGCGGCAACACGACAAGAAGCGCCTGGATCTGCTTCGTCTGAAATGCCTGCGGTACTTCGGGCGGCGTGAGATTCTTGAAGCTCACCTTGGCCGACTCAAGCGCATATTCTTTCGTGATCGCCGCTATGACCTGGCGGTTGGTATCGGCAGATATGACGCCGATCATCTTGCCCTTGAGATCGTCCATGCCTTCAATGGGGCTCCCGGGCGGCACCACGATCAGCACGACCCCGTGAGTCACCGTGAGCACGGCCCTAGCGATCGACAAGTCGACCAAATCCGCCCGGGCGATCACAAGGTCGACGTTACCCGCGGCAAATTCTTTCGCTGCCTCCGATGCCGAGGCTTTTTCGACGACCTTGAGCCGCACGGGTGCGTTTGTAGAAGCCATCCGCCCGGCCATTGCCGACATGATGCGCGGCACGTCGCCGTCAAGCGGGCCTGTTGCGATCGTCAACGTCGTGGGTTGCGTAATATAACGATATACGAAAAGCCCGGCGCCGCCCGCCAGGATACCGAGACTGAGTACGAGCACGATTCGCAGCCATCGCGGCAATCGGCCCGACATCAGCGCGACAATGACCGCCAGCGCGCCCGCTACGATCGCGACCTGCTGATATTGCTCACGCTCCATATGAGCCGTGCGCTCCTGACTTACTCCTTGGGCAGACCTTTGACATCCTTCGCCATCTGCAGGCAGGTCAGCAGTTCGACATAGCTTTGCGGACCGGCAGCACTGCCGACCATCTGCGAGCACCGCGACCTGCTTTCAGATGTGAATTGCGTCCACTGACTGACCAGCGTCGCGCGCGCGCTTTGCTCATCCGCGAGACAGCCCGAATTTGTTTGTGCAGTTGAATAGGACTGCAGGTCGACTTTGCAGCTCTTGCGAACGTCATATGTCGGGACCTCGTCAGCGACGGCACCAGGTACCGGCGCACCAAGAGATGCCGCCGCGAGCGCGGCCACCATCACAAGTTTCTTCATACTCTTCCTCCGGTCACCCAAAACCAAAAATCCGCTTCCAGTCATTCTTCATGCCGGTCACGGCCAGTTGTTCGACGCTGCCGCCCCCAGCGCCTTGTCGAGCATGCCGAAGTGAGTCCTGCGATCATAGGCGTATTCGCAGGCACTGTCAGTATGGTGCACGATTGGCAAAGCCAATTGCGATCAATTACCCGTGGGTAGCGCAATATTGACACCTTCCTTCGCGAGCTGATCCCTCACGAACTGGAACCGCTGATAGTTCGAAAGCGTGATCGGACCTGAATAGCTTTCACTCTGCAGCTTTCTGGGCGGATACTTCACATAGGTCGCCATCAATTTCTTGATCGCATCGCTAATCGTTATCATGACCCAGGTGCGCTCGGTGTAGTTGTTCATGAAGATGTCGTAGCGCTCCTGCGGGTCCTGCCACAGGTCAAAGACCTGTGGAACGGTGGCGACATACGATTCCGCGCCTTTCCAGCCAAGGTTGGAATCGACGGCCAGACCGCCAGTTTTTGCACCGTCATCGCCACGCAGATTGAAAACGGCCTTGTAGTTGCCGGACCGGGCCGCACCCGGCGTCAGCTCGTTCTCCGTGAAATAGAACCACTCCTTGCGCGGCGACTTTCCGGTGCCAAACAACACCGGCGATAAGTCGTAACTGTCGAAGATGATCGGTTGTCCTGCGCGATCGTTCTCAGGCAGCTTCGCCCCGGCGAGCGAAGCGAATGTCGCCATGTAATCGAGTCCGCCGACGATCTCGGAGTTTTTCGAGCCGGCCTTGATCCTCGGACCCCATGCGAGTGAGGGAACACGATTGCCTCCCTCACGCACTGTGCCTTTGGTCCCACGGAACGGCGTGTAGCCGGCGTCGGGATAGACGTCCTGCCACGCGCCGTTATCGGTGGTCCAGAACACGTATGTGTTCTTGTCGAGGCCGAGTGAGCGCACTTTGTCCATGATCCGGCCGATGCGCGTATCGTTTTCCACGACCGAGTCCGCATACTTGCTCTTCGACAGCGACTTATGTTCGAACTCAGGCGCCGGCATGTTCGGCTGATGCACTTTCATGAAGTTGACGCTCATGAAGAACGGCTGGGTCGAGCGCGCGTTACGATCGAGATAGTCGAGCGACGCCTTCTCGACGTACTCGTCAAAGAACGGAATACCGACCACGCCTTCCTTGCCGTTGATCACCGGCGTGTTGACGTATTGACCGTTAATCTTGAATTCCTCTTTCGCCGGCTGTCCTGCATTTCCCGACATCGCGCCCTTGGTGACGCGGTCAAACATGGCGCGCAGTTCGGGATCCATATCGGGGAACCACGTCGGATCGCCGTAAGTATAGGCGTTGAGATGGTAAAGGCCGGCGTACTTCATCTCGTCGTAGCCTTGCGCATTCGGCAGCGCGTAGTCGGCTTCGCCGAGATGCCATTTGCCGGTGAAAAACGTTTTGTAGCCGGCGGTCTTGAGTACCGAGCCCAATGTCCATTCCGCCGCCGGCAAGCCGCCGCCCTGCCCCTGGAAGGCCACCGTTGTCATGCCGCTGCGATTGGGAATGCGGCCCGTCTGCACTGCGGCACGCCCGGGTGTGCAACTTGGCTGCGCATAGAAGGACATGAACTGCATGCCTTCGGCCGCCAGGCGATCAAGATTGGGAGTGGGCATGCCACGGTTTTCGCCGCCGCCGTACGCTCCGGCATCTCCATAGCCGAAGTCATCCGACAGGATCAGGATGATATTCGGCTTTTGCTGTTGCTGCGCGCTTGCGGGCCCCGAAAAGCCCAATACCGCGGCCGCAATTGCACCAGCCACACTTGCGAGATGCACCTTCCGTTTCACGAAGAACCTCCTGTGAGAATCCGCGCGTCGGGCAAGACTAAACGTGGCGCCGATTCCGAATACCGAATGCGTCCTACCCCGGGCCGATCCTCCGACCCGCCTTGGCGGCCTTCAATTGCCCTAAAGGGAACTAGACGTACGCCGCGAAAAAGTCGTTACCGGCCGGTTCGATTTATGGGCAATTTAACAGTCGGGACGGAGCGTGATCTAGTTACAGGCGACCCAACAAATCCCGTAAAAATTGCATGCCAGGTGCGTGCCGCGCCCATTTGGACACCAAGCCCACATCCGCTTCCAACGGGGACGATCAAGCTCGTCTGCGGCGGATAAAAAGGTATCGCCCGCGCCGCGAACGAATCAAAGAACAACACGGTCACGACCACCGACAACAGTGCAGCTCGAAAAGCCTAAGCATCGTTATCATTGTCGGTTACCGGTTCCGCACACCATGATGCAATACGCACGAGTGCCTTGCGTATTGGACCAGCATCCAATGCCTAAGGGCGTCAACGCGCCAATGGTCATCGAAATGAAGCCCCACTCAATCGTGCCGCTATCTCAATCACGACCGATTTCGGAAGAAGCGCCACACCGCTACACAAAGAAGTACGAAGGCGATGCCTGCGACGAGATATTTCTCGAAGCCGTCGCCAAAATCTCCGAAGGGGATGACCACCTGGGCGACCGCCGAATCGATGGAAGTACCGGCAGCAACCGGAGCAACCAGAAGAGTACGAAGGAGTCGCTGCTGCAATTCCTCACCTCAGCCGGCTTCGGACCCTTGATGACCGGTGCGCGTCAGGCCGCGCCCCAAAATTTCGGAACTTTGCGATTGTACGCGGCTCCAGGGGTCCGCGATGCCCCAAATCTAGTTTTCTGTATCAATGAGCTGTTATTTGCTCTCGGTGGCACTTGGCGGAGAGGGAGGGATTCGAACCCCCGATACCCTTGCGAGTATGCCGCATTTCGAGTGCGGTGCTTTCAACCACTCAGCCACCTCTCCGGCGCGCTGATCTATATAATGTTTTTGGTCAAGCTCAAGCGCGCGCATGCGCCGCGTGTGGGTATTTTGCCCTAGAAACGCCGTCCGATGGGCCTTTAATGCCTTACTTTTGACTAACGGCTTCAACGCTCCCCAGTGTTGTTGCTGTCAGCGGGGGCCGCCGTTTTTCACCATCGCGGCGGCCCCTAGTATCTAAGGTAGACCCGAGCGCAGAGATTAGTCCGACGCTATCTACGTCTTCTGCAATTGCTTGAACACTGGGCATCCACCTGATGCAAAGTGGCAGCGCTCTAATCAGCCACGTTGGAATAAAAAACGCGCGTAAATTGCCCGCTCGGAACATCAGCTGGTTAATCAGTATCAAGTCTAGCTTGAATGGAGCAGAACCAGACTTTCCTCTTGAGCCCGGCAAGGGAAATATTGTGATCGATCGTCCACGGATGGAGGATTATTAATCACTGGCCTGTGACATTGGACCCCACTCTATCTCCATGGATGTCTCCTGAGCCGGATTTATTGTAGCTTCGGCTGGCGATTTGGGGGTTCTCGCTCATCGGTTAGTTAGTCTCGTCTCTCCTTCGGGTATTAGCGGCCATTTCATTGTCAACGCCAGTCGAAGCACCGTGCTGTGATCTGCATTTCCGCAACAAGAATTGATAATACGAATGCGGTGAAGCGTGATTTTCGTCCGCAGTCTGCGGCAGAGATTTCTCCAGTTTTGGTACTTTGCTGTTCATAATCGCTCCCTGCATTCCGCGCAGTGAAAGCGTTCTGAACCGTTTCCGCTGTGTTCGTTGTCACAAAGACCGCTAAGACCTTGGTATCGGTGGTCTGGCCTTTATGATAATCCGATAAGCACTTTGGTTTGTCACTGCGGCGTGGTCTTCACAGGAAGCCGCTTGCTCAAGGCGTTGTACTCTCATTGAGCTTAGAGATCAGGGGCGCAATCACATGGCTGCTGACGTCGGCAATCTGCTCGCTCTCATCGACCTCGATTACCGGCAGGCCTTCGACTGACTTTCTAAGTCAATGCACAGAATTAAATGATCCGCTTAATCTGTCTGGACTGGTCAGACCGCCTGCTGACAAAATTGGAGCCTCATGGTGTCAATACGACCAGTCGAGGGAAAAGCACGAACATGGAAATTTTAGATCGAATCGACTGGGCTAGTGTGAACTGGCTCTATGTCGCCGTGCTGGCGGCGCTTGTTTTTTTCTCGACCTTGATTGGTGCGCTGCTCTCATTCAAACGGGCTTTCCGAACGGCTGTTCTGTCGGCTCTACTGTTTGCGGCAGGCTTCGTATTTTGGACTTATTATCCGCATGGTTTGCCGCTGCCGACATCGTTAACTGCCCAGAAGGTGCCGGACACTCTCCGCCCTAATGAACGACTCTCTCCGCCCCAATGAAGCGTATCGCTCTTGAGTGCTTGCGTTGCGGCCATTGCTCCTCGACGCGCCGATGACGAAATTCATTCGGCGCTTCTATTTTGGGACAATTTATCGGTTCGCAAATCAAAAAGGATCGAATTATTAATTACTCGCAGCAACCTTGGTTCTCTTCTTGTCGCTCGTGGCTGCCTTCGTCGGCTTTTTGGCCTTGGCAGCGTGCTGCACGTAGTGCGTCGGCGGCTCGACCTTACGCGCCATAAAACGCTCAACTCGCTCGGCCCATAGCGCGATAAACTGGCCGCTCGTCAGCGCGTTAACTCCGCCCTTGATCTTGTTTTTGATGTCCGACGGAACGTTTCCCCAAATGGCCTTGCGTGCCCATTTCTCGCCCTTCTCCTGACCCTCGGAAGTCAGGTACATATTTTTCCATGCCAACTGCTGCGGCGCGGCGTGATGAAACGCACAGCCTTGATAGCCTTGCTGGTGGATACAATAGAGTTCAGCAGCCGTGGCCTCACGACCGATGTCCTTCTCGAACTCCGCCGCCTCGGTGGCAAACTTTCTGGCCGCCGCGATCGAGCAATCACGGATGTCGTAGATGTTGCCCTGCCAGTATTTGGCAAACTCCCAGTTAGAAAGCTGGAATAAACATTTATAACTGCCTGTCTTAGCTTTCGGATTGTAGCCAGATTCGATTCTGGCAAACGCTTTCATCATCCGCACGTCGACGTCGAACAACTTTGCTGCCTTCTCAATCTCGGCGCGTATGTTGTTGTTGCGCGGAGCGTTCGCAGCCTCGCTGATCTCGTCTGGCAACGGCACTGGCGTCCAATTTGTCGGCGAGTTGACGTACATGATATAGCCCTTCGACGCCGGCTGACTGCGATGGTCAAGGATAGTTGGTTGATCAGCTTGCTTTGCGGGCTCTGCATGAGGTGTTGCAACGATTGCTGCGGATGGCGTTTCAACAGCTGACGATGACGGCCCCATGCCGATTGCACCGCTCGCTGGCAACGTGTTTCGTATTTGAATCGAGGGTTTTTTGACTGACCCGACTTCCTCTAATGTCGTCTGCCGTTGCAGCAGCGGCTTGATCTGCTGCTCAATTCGCTCTTGGTCGGGCTGGCTGACGCGATCGATTTGTTCGCGCAAGGCAGTAATTTGGTTTTCATATCTGATTTGAGTCTGCGTCCGATGGCCGGTCAGGCCAGTGAAGAGATCATCGCGAAAGACGAAATTGGCGGCGATCGCCAATGTACCACATGCTGCCATGACTAGCAGCGAGTATCTGATGGTCGGCATGCGTGAGCGTTTAGGTGGCCGCTTGCGCCCGCAAACCCGGTTTGACGAGCGGCGTGTTCGGTGACGCAGCCGAGGAGATGAAGTTGACATCGACGGCCCCGTGGTGCCCCCCATCGCCGTCGATCATCAACTCGACATGACTAACAAATTATTAATTCGGCCTTGCCACCCGCCTGGTTTCCGCCACCGTCTAGTACCACTCGATCGAAAAAGTCATTCTCGATTGCCCGAAAAGCGTTCAATGACATAGATGGCGGCACGGTGCTGCGCTTGAACGGGGGATCAATCTCAATCATCCGGTGAAGCACCTCCGAATTGCACCTATGTATAGTTTTGCGTCACCTTTCTATCGTCGAAAGCTCCCTCTGTATGCTGGCGCGGTCCTCTAACGGTGATTTACCTTTTTCCTGATAAAGACAAGAGTGAAATCCAGGGATCGACGTCATGACAAATACAAGTCAACGCGCAACTGCACAGGTGTTTAGTACGAGTGAGTATAGGACTACTCAGGCGTTTGGCCTGTCACTGACGGCCATTTTTGTAGGCCTGTTGATCCTGAATAGCGTTTCTTTCTGAAGCGAGCCTGGCGACCCCAGAGCAAACCCTGCCGGGTCATGCCCGACGCTCAGCTCGCGGCGTTTTGTTCTGGCTCCGTACAGCCTTCCGTAGTAGGCGTTAACCAAGCCTCTCGCCTTTGTTCGCGCTCTGTACGGAGCTTGCCTGGCCTGATGCGACGCAGCTCGTCGCTAACGTTTCATTAGGATTTTCCAGCAAAAATAAAAGTCAGCAAAGCGCTGTGGGCGCAGCGCTTCGCTTTCAAGTCCCCATCAAGAGGGGCGGCTCACTCTGACATCTTCTTGGGCGGCTTCCCTGTGGCCGCCCTTTTTTCTTTTCGGAATGTGCCATAGCCCCCTTTAACGAATGATGAACGGTTTCGACTCTTTTTCGAGTCGAAAACGACTCAATCCTCACGACATGTGTTACGGGTCACCTATGGCCGATACTGACCGCCGACCCATAACTCTCGCTGTGGCAACCTGGTACTATTTGGACCAACTGTCCAAGCTCGGAACGCACGGGACTA